>Ga0302316_10000512_pt1 | contig 33804 bp, 20 predicted proteins | sample III_Palsa_N3_2_FD_200456 | JGI IMG/M metagenome (GOLD analysis project Ga0302316, IMG submission 200456) | Peat permafrost microbial communities from Stordalen Mire near Abisko, Sweden - III_Palsa_N3_2 | ecosystem: Environmental > Terrestrial > Soil > Palsa > Peat permafrost | place: Sweden...
AGCTCCAAATGGGGGCGTCACGGCTTCGACGGGATTGCTTGCGGCAGAGAGGCATGCCGGGGTGTGGACACCCGTAATCGCTCACAAAACTATAAGTGCCGAACCTCAATTCGCGCTTGCTGCTTAATAATTAAGTAGCCGATCGCTCAGGCTTCGCCTACGGGCTTGTACCGATCGTCGCACAGTAGGCTGGTCCGCGGGGTTCCGCCTGTACGCCAAGGACGAGATCAATCAGGCTGGTGGTGAATGCGTCTTCGTCCGTTGCAAGCATTCACTACGAGACAAATGCGAACGGAAAAAGCATGAACGCTCTCTGTTGACAGTTTTTTCGGACGCGGGTTCGACTCCCGCCGCCTCCACCATTTCTTTTCAATAGTTTACAAACAAATACCAGCAACCGTGCAACAGTGCGTCCAAAGGTCTGTTGTGGGGCCGGAAATGTAGTTTCCTCAGAAGGCCCCTGTGCCATCCGTTTACGCGTTGCCGCAACGCGCTGTGCCTGAGTTCACCTCGATCAGCGCGTCGAGGTACATTGCCAGCAACTTGAGCAAAAAATGTTCACGCCTTGCCTCAAGGACCCTCGTATGATTTTGCGACAGCTTGTGGGGGTGCCTGGGTCGACCTTGGCGGCGCAAGAAGGACGCGTCCAGGCACGCCCATCGTTGTAGCCCCTGCCGGGACATCGTCAATCACAAGAGTGTTGGCGGCAATCTTTGCACCGCTTCCAATCCTGATCTGTCCTACCAGCGTCGCTCCCGTGCCCACATAGACATTGTCGCCAAGCACGGGTACACCTTCTCTCCCCATGGCGGCCGATCCAATGGTTACCCGATGAGATATGTCGCAGTCTCTTCCAATCACCGCGTGCGGACTGATGATGACGCCCCCGACGTGACCGATGTAGAGCCCCTCTCCGATCGAAGCGCGGGGCGAGATGGCCATTGAAAAAAATGCTTCGCAGAACCAATTCGGCAGGAAACAGAACGCCACCACCGGAATGCGAATGAGCCAGGGCGGGTTTGCTACATTCACCCAATTGCGCAGGCGATAGAACGCAATTGCCCAAACGACAGAACTCAACCACAGAGCTTTTCCATGGTGGCCTTTGGACTTGTAGCGTGCTATGTCAGCAGAGAATTTACTCACTCGTCATCCCATCGATCTGATTACGGCACACCAGCGCGCCCAATGGAAAACAATTTCCTATTTAATGAAAAGCATTTTCACTTTTCGTTTATGGTCAACCGCGAATCGGTTTACCCGTTGGTGACAAGGGATTGCACAAAGGTAATAAGGTTGGCAGATTCCCGGGACACCCTTAACGCGAGGATGATCGCATGGATCTTGGTTCTCTGCAAGAAATACTTGACAAACCGTACCATCCGATACAGACTGATGCTTCATTTCTTGATAAGAACACGTCGCTCTTGGTGCTTACGTTGAGTTAGGCAAGCATCCCTTATCAAGTTAGGTCATGCTACTTCAGTATGGCCGTTGAAGTGCATTCGAAATTGAGTAATTGACCACCCGTGATGGATTGCGAAATTCAGAGAGGCAGAATCATGAGCAAATTGACACTTACTTCTCCCCTGCAGGATGACTCTCTCGAAGTCTCGATCGACGAGCGCATCACTACCATCGTAGACGATCACATCGGACGACTTCCCAATCTTGAACGATTAACCACCGACGAGGTTCGCGGGATCATCGCGAGATATTCGGCCGTACTCGAGGGCAATTTTATCTATTGGATGACGGCGACCTATCTCGCTGTCAAATCTGAAGAAGCGCGCGAGATCATCATCGAGAACCTGACGGAGGAAGTTCGGGACAGCCACCCTGCGATGTTGCGCAAATTCGCAACTGCGGCAGATGCGTATCCCACCGAGGTTGACTCTCTTGTTGTTGGTCCAGATCTAACCAATGTGCGCTTGTTCCTTGGCAAGCTGCAGGGCGTGCAGTCGCTGGCCACCATGGCATTCTTCGAGAGCTACATTCAACGGTTCATGTCCTACCTGGCGGACCTCGCCGCCGCACGCGGCTCGGCTGAACGGGTGTATACGGATGTGCATGGCGTCTGCGACGTCGAGCATTCCCAGGAACTTTTCCGCGCGGTTTCACTGGAAATGTCGGTCAATCCAATGAAGCCGGGGTCAAACCTTTATGAGGGTGTTGAACTTCTCAGCGCCCTGCTCGACAGCATTAATCATGGGGCTACAAGAGCTGCGGACCACTGGCGCGCGTAGGAAGGTCAACCGGCCGAGTATGGATGTTAAAGCGGAAGTAATCGCGCAGTTCAAGCAGGTTGCCGCGGAGCAAGGCATGCAGCTGGCGCCACTCACAGACGAGCTTGCCCTCTTCGACTCTGGGCTTGATTCGCTCTGCTTCGCAATCGTTGTCGTAAGACTTGAGCAATCATTCGGCGTTGATCCCTTCGCCGCCAACGATCTCAGCTTTCCGGTAACCTTCGGAGACTTCATCGGTTGCTATCAAAATGCCGCTCCATAACCCCACTTCCCTCAGTGCCTCGATTCTTGCCGCCGGGAACTTGTCGGCGTCTATTGACATCGGTGTGGGTGCACGTCGCAACTGGGGTGAATTCGCGGGCGCAGCTGCTTTCGCTGTGCGAAGGGCTGAACTTCACGGAGGTTCCGTGCTGGTGGCGACGATCGGCCAGTTGGATGCCGCGGAAGCACTGATACAGCTCGACGGCGTGGTCAGAAGGATGGTTCTTTATCCTCCCGATCTGGCGCGGGAACATCTTGATTATGTAGCGCGATCGGCTGAGGCAGATTGGATCGTAACGGATCATCCAGGTCTCGAATCTTCCCACTGCCGTATCGAATGCATCCTCCCTCATCGTGAACGGAGGAGGAACCAGAATCTAGCTCAGGGTCAAAAGATAGAGACCGAATGGATTCTTCTCACCTCTGGCACGACTGGACTTCCGAAACTGGTTAAGCACACGCTTGCAAGTTTGACTGGCGCGATTGCACCCCGCGATCAGTCATCCGAGCCGATTGTGTGGAGCACCCTCTACGATATCCGGCGCTACGGGGGCCTGCAGATCTTCCTTCGCGCCGCACTTACGGGGACGCCACTAGTTCTGTCTGGTGCTCGGGAGTCCACTGCAGATTTTCTCTCACGGGCTGGCGGCCGCGGTATTACGCATATCTCCGGAACGCCTTCGCAATGGCGCCGAGTGCTGATGAGTCCGTCGGTCGATAAGATCGCGCCCGCATATGTCCGCTTATCAGGCGAGATCGCCGAGCAGGCCATCCTGAACCAGCTACAGTCCCAGTATCCGGAAGCAAGAATTGCGCATGCGTTCGCTTCAACAGAGGCGGGAGTGGTACTCGAGGTGAATGATGGCGCGATGGGAATTCCCGCTGCTGCAATCGGCCACACTCCCTTTGTGGAGATGAAGGTTGAGGACGGCACTCTGAGGGTGCGCTCAAGTCGTACTGCCTCCGCATACCTGGGGCAAGACGATCTCCTCTTGAGAGATGCGGAGGGGTTCGTTGATACAGGCGATGTGCTTACCCTACAAGAGGGTCGCTATTACTTCGCCGGCCGGCGAGACGGGACCATCAATGTGGGCGGCTTGAAGGTTCATCCTGAGGAAGTCGAGGCGGTGATCAATCGTCATCCCGAGGTTGGCATGTCGCTCGTCCGAACCCGGAAGAGTTCGATCACGGGGGCGCTGGTCGTCGCCGACGTCGTGCTTAAGAGACCGGAGCCGAACGAGGGTACCGGATATCAAACGCTGCAGCAAGACATCCTCAAGTTGTGCCGCCAGGAGCTTGCTCATTACAAGGTCCCGATCGGAATCAACTTTGTGTCCACCCTCGCTGTGGCAGAGACCGGAAAGCTGATCCGACGCCATGCGTAACGTGATCGTAACCGGTGGGAGTCGCGGGTTGGGCCTCGGAATCGTTCGTCGCCTGGCGAAGTCAGGCTTTCGCCCCATCGCGATCGCGCGCAAAGAGGGCGACGCGCTTGCGGCGGCCAATCTGGAAGCGCAGGCATCTGGTTCAGGATCGCTCGATTTCATTCCCTTCGATCTGGCAGAGATTGACCAAATCCCTCATCTGGTAACCATGCTGCGTGAACGGTTTGGTCCGATTTACGGCTTGGTGAACAACGCAGGCATGAGTAGCCATGGCGTTCTGGCCCTTACGCCTGATGCTCAGATCGAACAGGTGGTGCGATTAAACACGCTATCGCCGATGGTCCTCACAAAGTATGTAGTCCGTTCGATGATGGCTGACCGGGGTGGGCGCATTGTCAATATCTCCTCCATTGCCGCATCGACGGGCTACAACGGGCTTTCGGTTTACGCCGCCACCAAAGCCTCGCTGGTCGGCTTTACGCGCTCTCTCGCGCGAGAGGTCGGCCGCCTGGGGGTGAACGTGAATGCCGTGGCTCCAGGGTTCGTCGTCACCGAAATGACCAAGGAGCTCACCGACGAGCAGCGGCAGCGGATCGAACGTCGCAGCGCCCTAAGGCGCCTCGTAGAAGTGGACGATGTGGCGGACGCAGTTCAGTTTCTTCTAAGCGACCAATCCCGGAACATTACCGGAACGGTGCTTACAGTCGACGCGGGCAACACGGCATGAGCGAAGTTCGCAACCACAAAGCGACACATGAAGGTTCCTCGACGGCGATCCCATGGCTGCGCGCGCTGCAGCTCACCACGCCGATTGCGAGCCACCGCAACCGGATTTTCCCCGCCGTGATCGAAGAGATTGCCACACTTCAAGGCGATAAACTCGCGTTGATTTCCAGCCGGGAAAGCCTCACGTACCGCGGGCTCACCGAACGTGCGAACCAATATGCGCGATGGGCGTTAGATCAAGGGCTCGCGAAAGGCGACGTAGTTTGCCTGCTGATGACCAATCAGCCGGAGTACTTGGCAATCTGGCTCGGAATCACTAGCACCGGCGTAGTCGTCTCACTGCTCAATACTCACATTACGGGTGCGTCCTTGGCCCATTGCATTCGTATCGTGTCTCCCCGGCACATCATCGCGGCCTCGAAGTGCGCCGACACGTTGACGGCTGCGCTGCCTCAACTTGGCTTCTCTCCAGTGATCTGGGTCCATGGTTCGGGAGATGCCTCGTATCCCCGCATCGAGCTGGAGCTTGTCCATCATTCCTTCAAACCGCTGACTGAGCAGGAGCGTCGTCAGACACTCATCGATGACCTGGCACTCTACATCTACACTTCGGGAACAACTGGCTTGCCCAAGGCCGCTCGCATCACTCATGCACGGGTCATGCAGTGGACCCACTGGTTCGCCGGCATGATGCAGACAGTTCCATCTGACCGCATGTACAACTGCCTGCCGATGTACCACAGCGTGGGAGGAGTCCAGGCTCCCGGCGCGGTACTGGTCGCTTCGGGCACGGTCGTAATCCGCGAAAAGTTTTCAGCGAGCCAATTCTGGGACGACATTCTGCGCTGGGACTGCACGCTATTTCAGTACATCGGGGAGCTCTGCCGATACCTCCTTCAAACTGCACCCTCGGCACTTGAGACGACGCATCGGATACGCCTGGCATGCGGCAACGGTATGGCGCCGGAAGTCTGGGACGCATTCAAGGATCGCTTTCGCATTCCGGAAATTCTCGAATTCTACGCTGCTACCGAAGGGAATATCTCGTTGTTCAACGTGCAGGGAAAACGCGGGGCTATCGGCCATATCCCGGGATATCTGGCGCATCGATTTGCGCCGGCGCTGGTCCTGTTCGACTTCGAACGCGGTGAGCCGATCTACAATGAGTTAGGGTTCTGCGTCCCCTGTGCGCCCGGTCAGATTGGCGAAGCACTTGGCAAAGTCATCGACGATCCAACCAGCGTGGGTCACCGTTTCGATGGGTATAAGAGCGAAGACGAATCCCAAAACAAAGTCCTTCGCAACGTCTTCGCAAACGGTGACACCTGGATTCGTAGCGGCGACCTCATGCGCAAAGATGAGCAAGGCTTCTTCTACTTCGTTGACCGCGTCGGAGACACCTTCCGCCGCAAGGGCGAGAATGTCGCTACCTCCGAAGTGTCGGCGGCGATACGCGAGTTTCCCGGCATCACGCACGCCAATGTCTACGGCGTTACCATCCTTGGCACCGAGGGCCGAGTGGGAATGGCAGCTTTGGTTGCCGACACGAAACTGGATCTGTCCGGATTCCATCAGCATCTCATGCGCCGGCTCCCACACTATGCGCGACCATTGTTCCTGCGAATCCGCACCAGCGCTGACATCACCGGTACCTTCAAGTACTCAACAACCGAGTTGGCGCGGCAGGGATACAACCCCGACGCGATCGCCGACCCTCTGTATTTCGATCTCATTGAATCGAACCAGTTCGTTCCGCTTGACGAAAATCTGTATCACCGCATCCAGTCCGGCGAGATCCGGCTGTGAAGGTTGCACACACCAGCGAATTCGCTGAATAGCCGCTCATATCTGCGAGGAATAATCACTTGCACATCGATCAAATTCGGGATGACGTTGCCAGGATGGAAGCGGGTATTGCCGACGGTCCCATTGTTCCTGACGTGACGGCAGAAGAGATTCGCACCTATCTCCAATCGCGCTACGATTTCAAGCGAAGCATGAGCCTGGACGAGGTAGTCGCCGACGTGGAAGAGATGCTGCGGAAGTGGCAGGTGCAGGTGACGCACCCGCGCTACTTCGGCCTCTTCAACCCCAGTGTGACACTGGCTTCGGTTGTCGCCGACACCCTGGTAGCAATGTATAACCCGCAGTTGGCAAACTGGCGCACCTCTCCAGCGGCCAATGAAATGGAGCGCCATACACTCGGTTGGCTCTCCGCGAAGTTCGGTCTGCCGCAGGATTCCATCGCTACCTTCACCAGTGGAGGGATGGAGGCGAATCTCTCTGCGGTCGTCGTGGCTTTAACCCGGAAATTTCCCAGCTACGGCGAACACGGCTTGCGGCACCTCACAGGACATCCGACCGTCTATCTGACCGAAGAGGCTCATCATGGCTTCAACAAAATCGCCCACCTCACTGGGCTCGGGCGCCGATGTCTCAGGCCAATTGCGACCGACCCCTGTTTCCGAATGGATATTGAAGAGCTCCGGAAGAGCGTAGAGGAGGACCTCCGCAACGGGTTTCTGCCCTTTATGGTCGTCGGGACCGCCGGAACGACAGCCGCGGGTGCAATCGATCCGCTGGCGGAGATCGCACGCTTCTGTTCGGACGCAGGCCTGTGGTTTCACGTCGATGCCGCATGGGGCGGCGCTGCGATCATCTCGCAGAATCTCAAGCATCATCTCGTGGGTACGGAGGCAGCGGACTCTATCACTTGCGATGCTCATAAATGGTTCTCGGTCCCGATGGGTTGCGGATTGTTCTTCTGCCGCCACCCAGAGAGCGTCGCGCAAGCGTTCCGCTCCGAAGTCTCCTACATGCCTGGAAAGCCACCAGGAGTGGGCGATGAGGCTTCCAGCACATTTAATCCGTTCACAAACTCAATTCAGTGGTCCCGTCGTTTCATCGGACTGAAGCTGTTCATGGCGCTGGCAGAGCGCGGCGAGGAGGGCTACGCGGAGATGATCGATCATCAGGCGCGCATGGGACGTCTGCTGCGTGAGTCGCTGCAGGCCACGGGGTGGCGCATTGTCAATTCGACACCGCTTCCCTTGGTATGCTTCACCCGCGATGGGCTTGTTCCCTCCATACTGCTGGCAGCTCTCCGCGAAAACCAGGTCGCCTGGATGTCGGAGGCGATGCTTGGCGGAGTTTCCGTTGTACGCGCCTGCATCACTAGTTTCCGTACCACCGAACGGGACGTGGACTGGGTAGTGAATCAAATGAATCGCCTTTTTTCAGAGTCTGCCTCCGGTACAAACAATAATCCGGCATCGACCACGACTCGCAAACTCCATACAGCAATCAGAACAGGAACGATTCTATGAAGCGCGAGACGATCGCGATACACGGCGGCTACGAGGTGGACCCCACCACGAAAGCGGTGGCTGTCCCCATCTACCAGACCGCCTCCTACGCGTTCGACAGCGCCGACCATGCTGCCGCGCTTTTCAACCTCGAGGCCGACGGGTTTCGTTACACCCGCATCCAGAATCCAACCACCGCAGTGCTCGAACGACGCGTCGCTGCTCTTGAGGGCGGCCTGGAAGCTCTGTGCGTGAGCAGCGGTCAGGCAGCGGTGAACTTCGCCGTACAGAATGTCGTTGAGTTCGGTTGCAATCTCATCTCTGTCCCGCAGCTCTATGGCACCACGCACACACTGTTTGCGCATGTTTTACCAGCACAGGGAGTAACCGTCCGGTTTGCAGCATCCGACCAGGCGGAGACGATCGCTAAGCTGATCGACGACAAGACGAGGGCCATCTTCTGCGAAAGCGTCGGCAATCCGGCAGGTAACATCTGCGATCTCGAAGCGCTATCCGAAGTGGCCCACGATCATGGAATTCCGCTCATCGTCGACAACACGGTGGCCACGCCCATCCTGCTGCGCCCGATCGAACACGGAGCGGACATCGTGGTGAACTCGCTTACGAAGTTTCTTGGCGGCCATGGCACAACCATGGGCGGCGCCATCGTCGATAGCGGAAACTTTGACTGGAAGACACATGCGGCGCGCTTCCCCGCCTTCAGCCAGCCGGATCCTTCGTATCACGGCCTCGTCTACACCGAACACTACGGAAGGACCGCTTATCTTGCGCGTTGCCGCAGTGTCTACCAGCGCACAATGGGCGCTGTTCTTTCCCCTCTCAGTTCCTTCCTGTTATTGCAGGGGATTGAAACGGTAGTGCTGCGTATAGAGCGCCACGTGGAAAACGGCAGAAGAGTAGCGGAGTTCTTGCACGCCAATCCAAATGTCGAGTGGGTGCGATATGCCGGCTTTCCCGAAAGTCCATATCATGTGTTGGCGCAAAAGTACTTGGACGGCCACGCTTGCTCCCTCATGTCCGTCGGCATTCGCGGAGGCTACGAGGGTGCCGTACGATTCCACGACGCGCTAAGACTCGTCACCCGGCTCGTAAATCTTGGCGACGCAAAATCGCTCGTGTGTCATCCCGCTTCGACCACCCACCGGCAGATGTCACCCGAAGAGCAACGCAACGCCGGAGTACTGCCGGAGATGATCAGGTTAAGTATTGGAATTGAACACATCGATGACATCCTCGACGATCTTGACCAGGCGCTCAGGGCTGCCCATCCGGCAACTCCGAGTACACGATAGCAATTTCAAAGGAGGTGCCCTTGCCGGTTCGACTGCATTCAAATCGATTCATCCACGACCGTCCTGAAGGCCCGTCGCAGTCCTCCCGCACAAAGCCGTCACAGCTTTCGGAACCATCGCGCGAACCCATCAGAATTGCCTTGGTCAATAGCATGCCGGAAGCTGCTTTCAAAGCGACCGAAAACCAGTTTCTGTCTCTACTGGAGTCTGCGTCCGAAGGACTTGCGGTCGAGCTGTCGCTCTATGTACTGCGTGGTGCCGCAGTGACAGCCTCAAACAAAAGCCAAGCGGCCAGCAGATATGCATGCGTCGATGAGCTATGGGGCCAGAGTCTCGACGGCCTCATCGTCACTGGGACCGAGCCGATGACCACTGCCCTGAAGGACGAGCCCTACTGGGAGAGTTTCGCGCAGCTGCTCGATTGGGCCCGAGACAATACGCGTTCCACCATCTGGTCTTGCCTCGCCGCACACGCCGCCATTCTGCACATGGATGGCATTGAGCGACGCCGCAACCATACCAAACACTTCGGTATCTTCCAGTGCCACCGTCAGTCCGACGATGGGCTGCTGAAAGGGGTCGCTCCGCGCTTCGCCATCCCCCACTCCCGTTGGAACGGTGTGGATGCGCGGCAGTTGGAAGCGTGCGGATACCTTGTTGTTTCGCGGACGGCGGACGCCGAAGTCGATACATTCATGAAACAGGAAAATAGCCTGTTCGTCTTCTTTCAAGGGCATCCGGAGTACGCGACCGATACACTCCTCCGCGAGTATCGCCGAGACATTGGGAGATATATCCGACGCGACGCAGGAGTCTATCCGCACCTCCCCCACGGCTACTTCGATAGCGCTTCGGAACAAGCATTCTCGTCCCTGCGAGAGAGCGCCAGCTCACGCCCCAGCAACGAATTGCTTGCTGGAGTCACAGCGGTGATGGACACCCTTCAGATCGAAAACACATGGCAACCCACCGCGGTACGTCTTTACAGAAATTGGCTGGAATATACCTGCGAACGCAAAGATGCCAGCCAATTGGTGCGTAAGGGCGACGATTCTCACGCACGATACCAAGAACCCTTCTAAGGAGCACCGACGATGGCCACTACTGTCGCCCTGCACGACGAAATCAAGGTTGCACTTCCGCAGCTCAAGCTGCTGATCAACAACCGCTGGATTGCGAGCGCGTCGGGGAAAACCTTCGCGACCATCAATCCCTCCACCGGCGACGAGATTTGTCAGGTGGCCGAAGCAGATGCCAGGGACGTCGACCTCGCTGTCCAGGCCGCACGCCAGGCATTCGAACACGGTCCATGGAGAAAGATGCCTGCATCGGAGCGCGGAAGGCTTCTTCTTCGTCTCGCCGATCTGATTGAAAGCCACGGCAACGAACTGGCGCGCCTCGAAGCCCTCGACAATGGCAAGCCAGTCTCCGTTGCCACCGCAGTGGACGTGGCCAGGACCGTCGCCTGTTATCGGTACTTCGGTGGGTGGGCAGACAAGATCCACGGCAAGACCATCCCCATCGACGGTGACTATCTTTGCTACACAAAACATGAGCCGATCGGTGTTGTCGGCCAGATCATTCCATGGAACTTTCCCATGCTGATGATGGCGTGGAAGCTCGCTCCTGCTCTTGCTACCGGGAATACCATTCTACTTAAACCCGCAGAGCAAACGCCCTTGTCCGCTCTTCGCATCGGCGAGTTGATTATGGAAGCGGGATTCCCTGAAGGAGTTGTGAACCTTCTGCCTGGATTCGGCCCGACCGCCGGTGCGGCCATTGCCAGCCACATGGACATCGACAAGGTGGCCTTCACCGGCTCCACGGAGGTTGGCCGTCTCGTCATGGAAGCTGCCGCGAAATCCAACCTCAAGCCGGTCACCCTCGAGTTGGGCGGCAAGAGCCCCAACATCATCTTTGGCGACGTAGATCTGGACGAGGCCGTCGAAGGTGCGCATCGAGGGCTGTTTTCCAATCAGGGCCAATCTTGCTGCGCAGGCTCAAGGGTGTTCGTTGAAGAAACGATCTACGAAGAGTTTGTCGAGAAAAGTGTCGTTCGAGCCAGATCGAGGGTGGTCGGCGATCCCTTCGATCCCCGGACGGAACTGGGGCCGTTGGTGGATCAATCTCAGTTCGACACCGTCATGAGATATGTCGAATCCGGTCGCACAGAAGGAGCGGCCCTTGCCTGCGGAGGAGATCGGATCGGAAAACTAGGCTACTTCATGCAGCCGACTGTCTTCGCCGATGTCAGGGACACGATGAGAATCGCCACGGAGGAGATCTTCGGTCCAGTCATGAGCATCATCTCGTTTAAGAACGCCGAGGAAGTCATCGCACGAGCTAACCACACAAAATATGGATTGGCCGCTGCAGTCTGGACATGCGATATCAAGAAAGCACTCGCGGTGTCCAACGGGGTGCGAGCTGGTACGGTTTGGGTGAATTGCTACAACGTAATGGACACTAGAGCACCGTTCGGCGGCTTCAAGCAGTCAGGAATAGGGCGCGAGTTGGGTGAATACGGATTGCAGCAATACACCCAAGTGAAGTCTGTAATCACCAAGCTCTAACCAGCCTGGCGGCCGAGTCTACGTGATCCCGCCTGAACCAGGCGTCCTATTGAGGAGGCTCCTCCATCGGCAAGCAAAGAGTTATTCAAGCAATTTATGATCGATTGTTTATTCACCTAGCCGTCTTGGCTTGAGTGTGATGCGGAAAGGATGTCTCGCAGAGCGGGCCGACGAAAAAACCTGCTCCCCAGTCGCACCTTCGCTGCCGGCTACCCCGCGTATGCGTTATGTCAAAAGTTATCCCTTTGCAAGGGACGGCACTGCATTGGGAGATGCGATGGGAACTTTGTCCTGCTGTCCATCAGCCACACCCCAAGGTTGGCAAGTCGGGCACCAGTAAGTTGAGCGGGCCTGCTCGCCCTGTTTGCGCATCAGGATGCTGGTGCCGCAGCTGCGGCATTCCTTCCCTTGGCGTCCGTAGACCCAGAGTCTGTCGCTTGAATCCATGGAGTGCGTCGTCCGACGGTTCCCTGTGTAGGTGACGATGCCATTGCCAGAGCCACCGAGCACATTTGCCTTCAGATATTTGCGCGAGGCGTCAATCATCGCCGTCATCTCGCGTTCCGTGATGGTGCTCATCTGACGGAACGGGTTTACGCCAGCAGCAAAGGCGACTTCGCTCTTATACACATTGCCAAGACCTGCGAGTACGCGCTGGTTGAGTAACACCGCGGCGATCTCATCAGTCGGGTGGGAAGCAGCGCGTTCGCGCAGTGCCTGCACGCCCGCTTCGATGGAGAATTCGTCAGCCAGCACGTCCGGGCCAAGCCTGGGGACTTGTGAGCTGTGCTCAAGGGAGCGAGCCGTATGGAATTCGGCGATCGGGACGTTGAATGCAACCGCCTGGTAGTCGCCGCACGTGATGGCTACGCGCATGCGATTCATTGGCTGCCACCACTTCTCGCCCGTCTTATAAATGTGCCATGTACCGCTCATGAGCATGTGCGTGACGAGAATTAGGTCGCCCGAAAAGAAGATAAGGCACCATTTACCGCGAGCTTCGACTTTCTCGACGGTGCGCCCAACTAACGGCGTGCCATCGTTGACGCTCGCAAGCTTTGCCAGACCCGTTTCGAACGCAGCGACAACTTTGCCGCCGAGAGCTTTCTGAAGGGCGTGGGCCGCACGATAGATTGTGTCGCCTTCAGGCATCGGGCCTCGCTTCTGCAGCGCGACCTGGAAGCGCAGGCAGATTTCGCCGTACGTTAAAACCGAGTGGAGCGGCCTGGAAGCCTGCATCGAGCAGGAAGCGGGCAAGCGGATGCTCGGCGACCGGAACGCCGTTTACTTGGGTAATCAACATGCTGGTGCGTCCGCGGCCTTCGGGGTTATCTCCACGTTGAACATGCTGTACGAGGAACTCGGCGAGGGCGCGCGCTGTCTGCGAACGTGGCGGCTCTTCTTCGAGCAGCAAGACTTGTAGGTTTGGATTCCCACGCCGGATGTATGCCGCGAGAGCACCATCGACGAGAACAACGCGCGCGCCGACGCTGCGCGTGAGTAAAGAACCTTCTTCAGGCGCTGTGGGCCAACGCAGCAGCGCACCATAGGGGTTTGCCGGATCCGTCGCTGCCAGCATCAATACTTCGCTCTGCTCCTGCTGCGTGTTCCGCAGTGAGCGCAGCAGATCGACAGCCGCAGGCATCGCAAATTGCGTCGCCCCAAGATCGGCCGCAAAGTACCCGCGACGAACCCGGCCGCTCTCTTCCAAAGCCTTGAGCACGTCGTACACCGCGGAAAACCCGCCAGGAAGATTCTCCGCATGGGCCGTCTCGCGAAAGACAACACCATAGCGCGTGAGCAACTGCTGCGCGACCGCATGACTCCACTCTGTTTGTTCCGTGGGGTTGTTGCGCGCGGCAGCGAAAGCAATCTCGTTTAGGCTCCACCGGCCCTGTGCGGTCGGAGGCGTAGTTCGGCGGCTTCGAAAGCTGCTTTGGTTGTGGACGCGCCGCGCAGGTTTGGCGTTGCGACCCGTACCCGCAGGCTTCTCGCAATAGGCTCGCAATGCGTGCAGCGCGTCGTTTGTAAGCAGGCCGCGCCAAACCAATGACCAGAGAGCTTCGATTGTTTCACCGGGATAGCCGCCGCCAATACTATCGTGCAGCGGTTGGAAGAATGATGCCCCGTTGCGCTGCAGATGCGCAACGATTGCCTGTTCACGTTCGCTCAGAGGACTTTCGCGGTCGGCGGCTTTGATCGGCCAGAGCAACGGCAGCTTTTCGGCGAGGTAGAGGCCAACTCGCCCATCCCGTTCGCCCAGCGGTTCAAGGCCGACCCACACCACCTCACCTGCTGCGATGAGCGTATCGAGATCGGCTGACTTATAGTCCACGATGCGCGCGGGCAGTATCTCTGTCTCCAGCAGACTCGCAGGAAGCGGCGCGCCCTGCAGGTTTTCAACCACGTCCAGCAGCGCGTCCAGTCCACGACGAGGCTGCACGACTCCCTGCCAGCGCGTAAATAGTCGCGCCAGGGTGTGCTGCTCTACCGGCTCGACTTCCTTGCGCAGCTTCGCGAGGGACTTGCGGCGGATCGAGCGTAGCACCTCAGCGTCAATCCATTCACGATTGACGCCGCCAGGACGGAATCCGCCTTCTGCAACTCGGCCCGTGCCGACGAGACGCTGTAACGTGGCTTCTACCGAGGCCTTGGGAAGTGAATACCGGTTGGCGAGATCGTTCGTGGTGAACGGACCGTGTGTCCGTGCATACCGGCGAACGATATCGAGCAGCGCATCGAGAGAGGGTTCGAGAAATGCCGAAGGAAGACCCGGTGGCAGAGGAATTCCAAGCGCATCGCGCACGCGCGCAGCATCCTCGACGGCCATTACCCGCTTCTCGCCAGCGACCATCAATTCCAACACGCGGCGAGCTTTTATGAGGCGGTCGACGCTGGCGGCTACGTCTTCGCTCGTGCTGCGAGTCACAATTTCTGCCCGCGTCATATCGCCGAGCCGCAGCAAGAGATCGTGTACGCCGTCCATCGATCGTGCCTTGTAGGCATCGACAACGCACTGCAACTGCTCTTCAACCTCCTCGATGGCGCCGATGTCGAGCAACTCACGCAGGTCAGCATCGCCGAGCAACTCGCGCAGCTGCTCCTGGTCGATACTCAAAGCTTGCGCGCGGCGTTCGGCGAGGGGCGCATCGCCGTCATAGATGTAGTTCGCGACATAGCTGAAGAGCAGCGATGCGGCGAACGGTGAAGGGGTTCGCGAGTCCGTGACGTGCACGCGGATGGAGCGGCTGGCGATGGCGCGGAGAGTTTCCATCAGCGCGGGCATGTCAAAAACATCGCGAAGACATTCGCGATAGGCCTCAAGCAATATGGGAAAGCTGGTATAGCGCGAAGCAACGCTCAGCAGGTCGTAGGCACGCTTGCGCTGCTGCCACAGGGGCGTGCGGCCGTCAGCGCGGCGGCGCGGAAGAAGTAAGGCGCGGGACGCTGCTTCTCGAAACTTCGCCGCAAAGAGTGCCGTCGAGCCTAATTGCTGCATGACGAGCTGCGCGGCTTCTTCCGGTTCCATCAGCAGCGCGTCGACCTCCGGCGGCGCATCCGTTTCCGGGAAGCGAAGGACGAAGCCATCTTCGCTCCACATAGTTTCAACGTCCAGCCCAGCAGCCTTCAGCCTGGCAGTGGCACCCATCGCCCAAGGTGCGTGGATGCGGCTGCCAAATGGTGTAAGAACGCACACGCGCCAATCGCCGAGCTCATCGCGGACGCGCTCGATCACGATCGTGCGATCATCCGGCACTTCGGTAGTCGCGAGTTCCTGGTCTACCAGAAAGCGCAGCACGTTCTCTGCAGCCTGCGGGTCGAGATCATGCTCCCTGGTGAGCTTTGTGATCGCGGCGCTACGAGGCATCCCGCGCAGCTCGCGCATGAGCGCGCCGATGCGCCGGCCGAACTCGATGGGTCTTCCCGGTCGGTCTCCATGCCAGAACGGCATCTTTCCGGGCTCGCCGGGTGCGGGGCTTACAAGCACGCGATCGTGCGTAATTTCGTCGATCCGCCACGTTGAGGCGCCGAGCACGAACGTCTCACCGGCGCGCGCTTCGAACACCATCTCTTCGTCCAGCTCGCCCACGCGCACAGGCTTGCTGGACCCGCTGAGGAATACGCCATACAGGCCGCGATCCGGGATCGTTCCGCCGTTCAGGATAGCGATGCGTTTCACACCCTGCCGCGGTGTAATCCAGTTGCGCGTGCGATCCCATGTGACGCGTGGGCGTAGCTCAGCAAACTCGTCAGAGGGATAGCGCCCAGCCAACATATCTAACACGCCATCAAACACCGCAACGCTTAATCCTGCGAAGGGCGCGGCACTGCGCACCAGCGCCAGCAGCGCTTCGTACGAGATTCCAGGCGCCTCTTCTTCCTCGCTTGGCTTGCGCTTGAGACGACGTTCGACCTCGGCCGCAAGCAGCGGCGGATGCGCGACGACCGCCACCATCTGCTGAGCCAGTACGTCGAGCGGATTGCGTAGGAAGCGCGTCGACTCCACGTGGCCTTGGTGCATGGCTTCCGTCACTGCTGCGCAAGCGACCAGGTCCGCGCGGTATTTCGGAAAGATGATGCCGACTGACGGCGCGCCCACCTGATGACCCGCGCGGCCGATACGCTGCATGCCACTGGCAACGCTCGGGGGCGCCTCAATTTGGACGACCAGATCCACGGCGCCCATATCAATCCCAAGCTCCAGTGACGACGTGCAAACCAGCGCCTTGATCTTTCCTGCCTTTAGCATTTCTTCAATTTCGCTGCGCTGCGCTGCCGCCAGCGATCCATGATGCGCACGAGCAATGGGTTCGCCGGCGAGCTCGTTCAACGCACCGGCAAGCCGTTCAGCCACACGCCGCGCGTTTACGAAGATCAGCGTCGAGGTGCGCCCGCGGACGATCTCGAGCAGACGTGGATGGATGCTCTGCCAGATACTGGTGCGCCTGGTGCCTTGCGAAGCCGGCCCGCTGGGCAGCTCGTCAATCTCCCCAAGCTTTGCCATATCTTCAACCGGCACTTCCACAGTTAGCTCCAGCGTCTTGCGCGCGCCAGCATTCACGATCGTGACCGGACGATAACGCGGCCCGACGGCATCACCCTTTTCCGACTGCCCATCGTCGTCTTCCCTGCCCTTCAAAACCCCGTCCCCACTGATCTCACTCTCGATAGACCTAAATGCGAGTCCCTTCCCTTTCGGTCCAATGCCCAGGCCTTCCGCTCCAGCGAGAAAACGAGCGACTTCTTCCAGTGGACGCTGGGTCGCGCTCAACCCGATGCGTTGAATCGGTTGGCCCGCGAGCGCCTCAATCCGTTCGAGCGAGAGCGCCAAATGCGCTCCTCGCTTCGTCGGCACCAGCGCATGGATCTCGTCGATGATGACTGTCTCGACCGAGCGAAGCGCTTCTCCTGCCTCCGAGGTCAGCAGAAGATAAAGAGACTCTGGCGTGGTGATCAAAATCTCGCCAGGGTGATTCTTAAACCGCGCACGATCTCTCGTAGACGTGTCGCCGGTACGGACGCTGATCGCCGGCACGTGCACCGGGACACCTTTGCGCTGCGCCATATTCGCGATGCCCGCGAGCGGTGAGCGAAGATTGCGCTCCACGTCAACAGCCAGCGCCTTGAGTGGCGAAATATAGAGGACGCGGCATCCCTTCTCAGTTGTGGGCTCGCGCAGCATCAGCTTGTCGAGACACCAGAGGAAGGCCGTCAGCGTCTTGCCTGTGCCGGTGGGCGCAAGGATGAGCGTGGATTCCCCGCGTGAGATAGCGGGCCAGCCCTCGCGCTGCGGCGCCGTGGCGTCCTCGAAGACCGCACGAAACCATTCGGCGGTGATCGGATGGAAGAGAGCTAGCACATCACTGGCGCCAGCGGCCGCGGCAGCGCGAAGGCCACTCGGCGATTTTCTCGTCTTCCCTGCAGTCAGTTTGAGTCCAGCCACTTGATCCCGCTCCGCAGCCATCTTCTATGGTGCTGCAAGTTAGATGCAACACCGCAGACCACGAACTAGCCCAGCGCTAAGCTAACGACACATTCTCTGTGCGTTACGCTACCGTCCTCTACCCCACAAAGCGATCACGGGAAATCCACGGATTCATAGCTTGGCGAGCTCTGTATTTACGTCTTTCAGAACCGGAAGATCACGATCTGCATTTTTCCATGTGTTAAGGAAGGCCTCGTACTGCCCGCGACTTGCACTCGTGTCTCCAAGTGCTGCATAAGACCTAGCCATGCCCAAATGCGCCAATGGATAGAGAACCGAGGTTGCATCTATTCCCCGATTCCCAAGAATCTTCTTGTATTCCTCCATTGCCTTGCCTGGTTGGCCGGATGTCAGAAAGGCCTGAGCCCGAAGCGACAGAATGTTGTAATCGCGCATTTCGTAAGGCCTCGCCAGTTCGAGCGCGGCAATCGCATCCAACGGCTTCCCGTGTTCCAATGCCAGCACCGCACGGATCCGCGGCAGGTCTACGTACGTCAACAACGTATCCGGCGATGGACTGTTGTGCGCGGCAAGGAATGCTTGCGCCGCCGACGGATCTCCCAGTTCTGCTCGAAGTTGGGCATAATCTGGAGTTCCGGAATCAGCAGGGCGAATGCGATTCAGCGTCATTCGAGACGCTTCATGCAAACCAAGCTTCAACTCGACCAGGGCCTCATCGATCAATATTTCGTCTGCCGTTTCCGGCAACTTCACTCGTTCGGCATTTTGATAAGCCCCCTGAAAGAGATCGCGCGCTTGTCGATATCTTCCCTGGACGGCAGCCGCTCCGCCGCGAAAGGATGGGAAATACCATACGCTCGTCCCGTCCTCGTGAGTCTCAAACCACTTCGTCTCTCGGGCAAGCGAATCTTCATCATCTTCCGCCAATGCGATCTCAAATAGGTTAAGGTGCAGCCCCGTATCGCCCCTGCCCACTCGCGCAGCCATCAAAGTTGCTCGCTTACAATCTTCGAAACGATTTACATCCTTATATGCCTCAGCGAGGTTTTCATACATTAACGCGCTCGTTGGGAATTGCTTTACGCCTCGCTCGCCGGTCGCGATCGCGGGACCATACTGTCCCAACTTCAGGTATTCATCGGTGATATTGACTGGTGCAACGACGTCTTGAGGATAGGCCGAGGCCAATACCTGATTTGCCTTAATTCCCGCTATCAGATCATGTTGTCCGTAGGCGTAGTATCCAGCCCGAATAACAAGCTGCTCGTACGCGCTGATATGGTCGCTCAGATCCAGAGCTTTCTTGTAGTACTCGGCGCCAATTGCGTTTTGGCCGCTGTTTACATTCTCGACTGCGAGCTCACGATAAGCCATCGCAAACTGAGGATCCAGTTCGACTGCTCGCTGATAGGCAGCAATGATATCGCTACGGCTACTACCCTGCGATTGCAGGTATTTCCCAATGGAATAGGCTCTCAACGCTTGTAACGATGGCGTCGTAGCAACACGAAGGGGCACCTCATAACTCTGAACGGACTCGGCCGACTCATTCAAGCCTCTGCGAACGCGTTCAGCAACGGTGTCCAATGCCTCGAGAACCTGTTCTTTGTTTTTCGCCTCCGCCTTTGCGCTGGCCAGCTGCTTCCCTGTAGCGCAGGATGAAGCCTCCAGGGTTACGAGATATTTATTCCCGATAGTCGAGATCGTGCCCGTGAGCAGAGCTTGCCGGTTTGTGCGCTCGCAAATCTCCTGACCGATATCGGCGGTAATCGGCGTATCGCTCTTGCGTCCCATGAAGAGAAGCGTGCTTACTCCGGCACGCTCGCTCAAAACATTCATGTAGGGAGATTGCTCCAGATCGATCTCGAGGGCCCGATTGAGGGTGCGATCAAACGTCGCGTCTCCCGTCGAATTCACGAAATCCGTCAGCACAACGGTGGCTACGGATGGCTTTGGGCGGAGGCGTTTCCACACCGCATCGCCTGCAAAGACGATCGCAATTAACCCTACGGCGAGTGCTGCAATTACGACCCAACCCGTGACGGAGGTCCTTCGCCGTGTGTGCTTTTCCTCTGTGACGATGCTGGTTGTAACAGTGCGCTGCTGTAGTAACAGGCCTCCACCCTGCGGCGCATCTCCGAGCCTTCTTTGCTCACTAGCACCTCGAGTTTGTCCAAGGACCTGTACTGGAACAACAAACTGATAGCCGCGGCCGGGGAGCGTCGTGATGAAGCTGTTTTCTCCGGGGCGTTGATCGAGAGCTTTGCGCAGTACAGAAATGCTTTGGGTGAGATTGTTTTCGTCTACGAAGGCATCTGGCCAGACGTTCTTCAACAATTCATCCTTGGTGACGACTCGTCCGGGGTTCTGGACGAGATAGAGCAACACGTCAAACGCGCGACGATGCAGGGTCACGGCGCTCTCATTGCGTCGCAATGTGCGCTCAAGGGGATCAATCCGGAACTCACCGAACTGGAATATCTCGCTCATTTATTTGAGTTTATCGCCATTCATAACTTGTCAGTCGCGGTCAGAATGGGTCACTGGCGTTTTTGCAGCTCTATGCGCACAATTCGCGCACGCTGAATTTCGAGGAGCTTGGTGACACGACTTTATCAATGGTTGAGGGAACGAGCAATGCTCTTCCGCGTCGAGTCGCATGACGATGGAACGCACCAATGCGTGCGTACCGAGGTGACGGTGCATGAGAGAGAGCAGACCTTGGTGCTCGAAGGAACGTCCTGGGGTGGGCCGAAGACGTGTCCTTTGTGCGGAAACCCAATGTTTCCAGTACCGGAACCCTTATCCGAAGCGAAGGCGCAGGAACTGAAGCTTGGACATCGGGACGGCCAGGGATCGTGTCCTGGACCCAAACAAAAAGGCGCAATGAAGAGCTCGCGGCAGAGCGAGGATCTAAGGAGGCTCCGGTGAGCGGTTCAATTTACGACATACTTAGCCCGGTTTTGCGTCTCAAATCGACGTCTTTAGCCCGGTTTGGGGTTGCACTCATTCTTCTCGGGATGGTCGCGCCCGGATTCGCGCAAACGGTGACGCCGGCGAGCACGAGCCTGACCTTCACCTCGGCGCAGGTGGGGATCGCCGCCGGGACCGCCGAGAGTCTTACCGAGACATTTGCGATCACAGGGTTCAGCAGCCTGATCACGCCGACGGCGGCGATGCACTATGGGCTCTCTTACACGGCGGGAGCAGTAAGTTGCACCGGATCGGTGGGGAGCCAGAGCTGCAGTGTGTCAGTAAAGTTCACGCCAACCTATCCTGGCGGACGCAAGGACGCGCTGTTCCTGATGAATGGCACGACGCGTTTGGCGACAGTGCTGGTGTACGGAATCGGCGAGAGCCCCTTCGCCCTGCTGCAACCGGGAACGTTTAGCACTTCGCAACCAAGTACCGGCTATGTTTACGGCTCTGTAGTAGACGAGAACGGCGTGCTCTACATCTTGGCAACCGAACTGAACGCTGTCTTACAGCGCACGGCAGCCGGGGTGGTCACAACACTGCCAATCACGGGCCTGAACTCTCCGCGATCAATTGACGTCGATGGAGCGGGTGTCCTCTACATTGCCGATCAGACGCCTAACTCCGCGCTCACGACTTACGACACGGTGCGGGGTACCCAAGGCACGTATCCCTGGCCTACTCCCAGCCCGGGATACATCCAGGCCGCTGCGGTGGGAACTACCGGCACCGTCTATGAGACGGACTCGGTAAACGTCTATATCTTTCCTCTGGGCGCCAGCATGACGCAAGTGGCGATCGATCCAGCAATCACGCAGGCTTACGTCATGACCGTCGATAGTGGGGGCAACCTGTTTCTTGGCGGCTACACGATCAATGAACTTACACCTGGCGGAACCCAGACGGAGATCAACACGGTAGGCGCCGGCGAAGGTCTGGCGACGGACGCTGCCGACACACTTTATGCAACGCGCTACACCGGGGGAGGCGTGGCGGAGCTGCCAGCGTCGAGCTATGGAACGGCGGAAGCCTCCGTGGATTTGAGCGCCGCGCCTCTGGGAACCTCGGTTGGGCCGGATGGCACGGTGTTTGTGAGCAACTACACCAACCTGGATATCGTAAACCGCTCTTCGAGCGCTGTGGCGTTCGGAACGCAAAATCCGGCAACGGCAGCGACGCCACAGACCATTACGCTGTACAACGGCGGCAATGAGCCGCTGATAATCTCAGGTCTGGCCCTGAGTGGATCTTCGACGTTCACCATCGGAACACTGCCTTCGGGCAACTGCACATCCTCGACGACCATCGCGCCCGGTGCGCTATGCCAGGTTCAACTCGGATTTCTCTCCGCGATTCCGGGAAACTTTGCCGGCACCCTCACGCTCACGACCAACTCCCTGAACCAGACGGCTGCCACGCAGACGGTGGCCCTTTCCGCCACCATCAGCGGGCCCTACCTGGTCGCCTCGCCGACCTCCCTGAGCTTTGGATCGCAGACAGACGGGACGACGAGCACCGCTCAGTCGATCACGCTCACCAACCAGGGATACGGCTACGCTGCAGATGCATACGGTGTCAGCACAACAGATCCAGCCTTTACCGCGACCCTGGGAAGCGGGTGCGCCAGCGTGGCTGTGAATGCGACCTGCACGTTGAGCGTCACCTTCGCTCCGACAGCGGTACAGAGCTACAGTGCGACGGGCACGATAACCGTGAGCGCTGGGGTGTTGGGCATTGCACCATCGGTCACCTTCAATCTCTCGGGCAATGGAACGTCGGCGTCGGCGCCGATTGTCGGTCTATCGCCGAATCCGCTGGTGTTCCCGAACGAAGCGGTGAACACCAATTACTCGCAAGGTACAGCTACGCTGACCAATACCGGCACTGCGACCCTTACCAATATCGTGGCGAGCATCACGGGAACAAATGCGAGTGAGTTCACAATCTATCCGACTTCGACTTGCACAAGCGCGCTTGCCGCGGGAGCAAGCTGCACGTATCTGATCAACTTCTATCCAACGGTGGTTGGCGCGTCTTCTGCGACGCTTTCGGTAGCGGACAGCGCCAGCGGCTCGCCTCAAACGATCACGCTAAGCGGTGTAGGAACGCCTGAGGCAGAGCCACAGGTGCAGTTCACGCCAACCCTTCTGAGCGCGATTGCAGGTACCGGCACGATGCCGACGAACTGCGTGAGCCCAGCAGAGCCCGGGCCCGCTCTGGAGACGCAACTGTGCGGACCGAGCGCGGTAGCGGTGGACTATAGCGGAAATGTGTACATCGCGGAACAGACAGAGAACGTGGTGCTGAAGATGGATACCAGCGGAAACATCACGACGTTTGCGGGTGTTCAAGGCAGTGCTGGCAGCTATAGCGGCGACAACGGCCCGGCGAGCGCGGCCCATCTGAATGCACCCTTAGGGCTCGCGGTTGATGCACTGGGAAATGTCTACATCTCTGACTCCGGCAATCTGCGCATTCGCGAGGTGAATGCGACGACCAACACAATTACCACCTTTGTTGGCGGAGGCAGCGGCACCTACTTCAATGGAGGCACGGGAACGGCTGTCGTGCTGGCTCCTGCGGGGATTGCCTTTGATCCTTCCGGCAATCTGTACGTCGCGGAACCAACGCAGCAGATTGTGGTGAAGGTGACGTCCCTAGGCGTGGCGACCCTGTTTGCCGGTGTGCAGGGGCCGGGCGGCGCGGGCGTGGCGGGATATAACGGCGACAACATCCAGGCGAATACCGCCGAGCTAAATGGGCCCGCCGGTGTTGCAACCGATCGCAGCGGCAACATCTATATTGCCGACACACTGAACTATCGCGTCCGGTATGTGAATGAAGGTTTTGTGGCTGGCCAAATCTCTACGTTGGCTGGGAACGGAACCAAGGGAAGCACCGGAGACGGCGGTTCGGGGACCAGCGCAGAGATCAACCCCTTATTCATCGAGATGGACGAGGCCAGTGACATCTTCATCTCTGATGGAACGAAGCTGCGCGTGATCGGTGGCGACTCAGGGAATATCAACACCTTCGCGGGCGGCGGAACGGGCGGACTGGGTGGTCCGGCGACGGCGGCAGCGCTGTCGGGAGTTGGGCAGCCAGGCATCGACAACAACGGCAACGTTTTGATTCCGGTCACTGGAACGCCGCAGGTGTTGTCGGCAGGACCGACGGGACTGTTGCAGTTCGGAAATCAGGGGACGGGTACAACGAGTGGTCCGCTCACCATAGTCGTTGAGAACACGGGCAACAATTACCTCGACTTTAACTCGTTGGCGTTTACTGCATCAGGCCCGTTCACGGTGACGGGTGGAACCTGCGAACAGGAGACAGACGGTGGGTATAGTCCCGGCGAAACCTGCACGTTGACGGTGACGTTTACGCCGACGGCGACTGGCGCGGCAACGGGGTCGATCAGCGTGGCCAGCAATGCGTTGGCGAGCCCGTCAACGATCAACCTCACTGGGTCTGGAACTGCGGCGGCAGCGCCCACTGCGACGCTCTCGCCGGGAACGTTGAACTTCGGAAGTGTGGCGTCGGGCGTGACTTCGAGTGCGCAGATGCTGACGCTGTCGAATACAGGCAACGCGGCGCTAACAATCTCGGGGATCACGATTGGCGGTGCGAATCCGACAGACTTTGCGGAGACGAATACTTGCGGCGGATCGCTGGCGGCAGGTGCTACGTGCACGATCTCGGTAACGTTCACGCCGGGCTCGGTGGCGAGCTTTGCGGCGACGGTTTCGGTTGCGGATAACGCGACCGGCTCACCGCAGACCGCGACGCTGAGTGGATCGGGAACGGCTCCGGCAGCTCCGATTGCTACACTTTCGCCGAGCACAGTGAACTTCGGGAACGTGGTTACGGGAGTGACGACGAGTGCGCAGACCGTGACGCTGTCGAATACAGGCAACGCGGCGCTGACGATCTCAGGGATCACGATTGGCGGGACGAATGCGGCGGACTTTGCCGAGACGACTACTTGCGGCGAGTCGCTGGCGGCGGGAGCGTCGTGCACAATTGCGGTGACGTTCACGCCAGCTTCGGTGGCGAGCTTCTCGGCAACGATATCTGTGGCGGACTCTGCGGCGGGTTCGCCACAGACCACCTCCTTAAGCGGCGCTGGAATTGCCGCACCGGACTTTACGGTGAGTGTGACGCCGGCTGCCGAGACGGTGAGCTATGGCGGCGTGGCGACGTACCAGGTAACGGTCGGCTCGGTGAACGGGGACTTCAGCAATGTAGTTGCGCTGAGCGCGACTGGATTGCCGACGGGCGCGACAGCTATGTTTACGCCGGCGTCGTTGACACCGGGCGGCGAGAGCGAGGGGAGCGTGCTGACGATCCAGACGGCTTCGCTGACCGCGAAGGCGCACAGCCAGGGTGGATGGCCGTGGGTGCCCGAAGTCATGCTGGCGTTTTGCATTCCGCTGCTGTGGTGGAGACGCAGAGAACGAATCTGGCGGCTAGGCTGCGGGCTGCTGTGCCTGCTGCTTAGTGTGGGCGCGGCGATGCTGACGGGTTGCGGCGGCGGGTATTACTCGCAGGCTCCAGCTCAGACCTACACCGTTACCGTGACCGGTACGAGCGGTTCCACTCAACATTCCACCACCGTCACGCTGACGGTTCAGTAGGAGAGACGCGATGCGATTCGATAGAACCTTTTCAGCGGCAAGTGCGGCGGCGATCAAGGGAGTCGTCGCGCTGGTAGTGGTCGCGCTTCCCTTTCACGGTCGAGCCCAGGAGCGGCCGACGACAGTGTTTGGACTGGAGCCGGGACAGACCAGTGCCGTGGACGTCGGGTTGAACTATGCGTATGTGCGGGCGAATGCGCCGCCAGCAGCGTGTGGATGTTTTTCGATGAATGGCGGCGGTGGCAACCTGGTGATTAATATGCAACACGGTGTGAGCCTGGTTGCGGACCTGCAAGCCACCCACGCGAACAATATCAACGGCACGCCGCAGACGATCACGATCTTCGACTATTTGTTTGGGCCGCGGTATTCGTATCGATCGGCGAGCCGGTTTACGCCGTATGCGCAGGTGCTGTTGGGAGGGTCCGACGAGCTCTCGAACTATGCGTTTGTGCGGAATAGCCAAGCGTTTGCGGTGGGTGGCGGCGGCGGCGTGAGTCGCTTGTTGAACCGGCATTTTACGTGGAACATTGTCGAGGTGGACTATGTCTACTCGAGGCTGCCGAATGCGGTGAATGATCATCAGAATGATCTTCGCGTGACGACTGGGATTGCTTTTCGCATTGGCCCGCGCTAGCAGGTTAAAAGAGGAACGGCTCTGACCCTTTCGGATCAGAGCCGTTTTTGGAACGATCGTTTAAGCGTGCGCGCGCATAAGCTCTGCGAAGACTTCGCGGCTGGGGCGAACGCGATCTTCGGGCAGGGTTGCTAGCGGTTCGTCGACCAGGTTGAGGCGGCTGGCGAAGTCGAGCTCTTCGGTGTTGATGTAGAAGACGCCGGTGAGGACTTCACCCTTCTCGTGGGCCTCCATGAGCATGTTGACGGCACCGGTCTTGCTGGTGGGCGTGTAGTCGTCATGCAGCTTGCGGAGGCGGAGGTGGGATCCGTCATGCAGCTCGACGTCAACGGTGGTGTCGTGATCGTAGTCGACGTCGATATTTTCGAACTGGGCGATGAAGCCTGTTTCGTTGACTAGCTCGTCATGCTCCTTCATGTACTTGTAGCTCTTGGTGGAGCCTTCGTGATCGTTGAAGGTAACGCAGGGCGAGATGATGTCGAGCAACACAGTTCCCTTGTGCGCGATCGCCGCCTTAAGCATCGCGGAGAGTTGCTTCTTGTCGCCCGAGAAGGAGCGGCCGACGAAGGTTGCGCCCAGTTGGATCGCAAGCGCGCAGACGTCGATGGGTGGCATGTCGTTGACCACGCCTGTCTTCAGCTTGGAGCCAATGTCGGCTGTCGCGGAAAACTGGCCCTTGGTGAGGCCGTACACGCCGTTGTCCTCAATGATGTAGATGATCGGGAGGTTGCGGCGGAGCAGGTGCACGAACTGTCCAACGCCGATCGAGGCCGTGTCGCCATCACCGCTGATGCCGATGGAGCGCATGGTTTTGTTGGCGAGGATGGCGCCAGTGGCCACCGATGGCATGCGTCCGTGGACGGAGTTGAAGCTAAAGGAGCGCGACATGAAGTAGGCGGGCGATTTGGAGGAGCAGCCGATGCCGCTCATCTTCATGACCGTCTCGGGCTGAACGCCCATCTCGTAATAGGCTTCGAGAATGCGCTCGGAGATCGCATTGTGTCCGCAGCCGGCGCAAAGGGTTGATTTGCCGCCGCGGTAGTCGAGGATCTCGAGGCCGATGACATTGATTTTTGGTGTTGGGACAACAGGTGAGGTCGCCATGATTACTTGTTTGCTCCTTGGTGTGAGGCGATGGCCTCGGTAACGGTGCGGGCGTCGAGCGGCAGGCCACCGAAATAAACGATGGAGTGAAGCTTGGTCGCCTGGGCCGGGTCGAGGTCGACTTTCATGAGGTTCAGGAGCTGGCCATCGCGATTCTGCTCGACCACATAGATGATCTCGTGGCTGGAGACGAAGTCTTCAACTTCCTGCGTGAAGGGATAGGCACGGACGCGCAAATAGTCCGTCTGGATCTTCGACTCGCGCTCGAGCTGATCGCGGCTCTCCAGGACAGCCACGTTGCTGCTGCCGAAGGCGATGATGCCGATCTTGTGATTGCCGGAAGCCTCGAGAACAGGCTTGGGAACGTAGGTCTTGGCCGTCTCGAACTTCCGTGCGAGGCGGCGCATGTTGTACTCGTAGTCTTCAGGGCGCTCAGTGTACTTTGCGTCCACGTTCTTTCCGCTGCCGCGGGTGAAGTACGCGGCCTTCGGGTGGGGCGTGCCGGGAAGAGTGCGATAGGTAATGGCATCGCCGTCAACATCTTTATAGCGAGCGAATCCGCCGGCCTCTTCGAGCTGCTGGGCGTTGAGGATCTTGCCGCGCGCGATGGGCTTTTCGGGATAGTCGAACGGCTCGGACATCCAGTTGTTCATGCCGAGGTCGAGGTCGGAGAGGACGAAGACCGGAGTCTGCAGCGTCTCGGCGAGATCGAAGGCCTGGGTGGCAAACTCGAAGCACTCCCTGACCGTTCCCGGAAACAAAAGAACATGCTTGGTGTCGCCGTGGGAGAGGCCGGCGATAAACGCGACGTCGCCCTGGGCGGTGCGGGTAGGCAGGCCGGTGGAGGGGCCGGTGCGCTGTACGTCGAAGATGACGCCGGGGATTTCGGCGAAGTAGCCGAGGCCAGCGAACTCCGCCATAAGCGAGATGCCGGGGCCGGAGGTTGCGGTCATGGAACGGGCACCCGCCCATCCTGCGCCGAGAACCATGCCGATGGCGGCGAGCTCATCCTCCGCCTGGACGATGGCGAAACTGGCTTTGCCATCTTTTTCTACGCGGTAGGTCTTCATGTACTTGATGAGGTCTTCGACAATGCTGGTGGAGGGCGTAATGGGGTACCAGGCGACGACGGTGACGCCCGCAAACATGGCGCCCATGGCGGCAGCGGCGTTGCCGTCGATAATGATCTTGCCCTGGGTGGCGCTCATGGGCTCGACGACCAGGCCGTCCTGCTTGGTGAGGGAGTTGGCGGCGTAATCGTAGCCGAGCTGAACAGCCTTCCAGTTGAGGTCGGCGACCGCGACCTTCTTGGCAAACTGCTTGCGCACGATGCTTTCGATGCCCTTGAGGTCGATGGAGAGCAACTGGGCTGCGACTCCGACGTACACCATGTTCTTGATGAGCTTGCGGACCTTCATCTCGGCTCCGGTAGCGGCAACCAGGCTGTCGAAGGGGACGGGATAGTAGACAACGTCATCGCGGCGTTCCGTGAGGTTGAAAATCTCGTCAAAGATGACGGCGCGGCCGGGCGCGAGCTTGCGGATGTCTTCGTGAACCGTCTCCGGGTTCATGGCGATCAGGAGGTCGTTTTCGCTCTTGCGCGCGACCCAGCCATCCTTGCTGGCGCGGATGAGATACCAAGTGGGCAGGCCGGCGATGTTGGACGGAAAGAGATTCTTACCCGACACCGGCACGCCCATATTGAAGATGCTGCGGAGAAGAATGCTGTTCGCCGATTGCGATCCAGAGCCGTTAACTGTTGCGACGTTGATTGCGAAGTCGTTCACCACCTTCTTGGGTGATACGGTCGAGTCTGCAACGGGAAGACTCTGAACTTCGAGATTACTGGTAGCCATTTAAAAATCCTTCCATCCGTGGGTGCGTCGAGGGCGTTGTGCAGAATGTCTTGGAGAATCCGTTCGTTCTTGCTGGCGTAATCCTTTGCGGTCGTTTAGCGGCAAGCTAGGGTATGTCACCGGAATTGTAGACCTTTCGCATAACGACTCGCTACGCAACAAGGTTCCAACATAGTTACGAAAACCCAGTGTTGACAGCCTTTCTACGTAGTCATGGTCCACAATCAGGTTGCATTTTCTAAGTGACGCAACAAACGAAACCCCTTGTTCGACAGGGGCTTCGTTGTTGTTTGCTAAGACAAATGGCACATCCTTCCCACAGTTACCGATAAAGGCAATATTTGGTGCGATTATCATTCTGCGCTCGCCGCCGTGCTTGAGATAGGTGCCTTTTGTGGTTCGCCTGCGAGCAGAGTTTTCGGGTCGGAGTAGCCCGGATTGGCTGCGCGTGCAGAGTAGATGCGCCACTCGCGATCGACGTCCTCCTGGGCCTCCTCTAACAGCTTGGCGGCGACGTCCGGATGGCTGCGGGCGAGCATGGTGTAGCGCGCTTCGTTGTAGCTGTAGTCTTTCAGCGGGATCGAAGGTGCGCGTGAGTCGAGCTGGAAGGGATTCTTGCCCTCGGCGCGCAGGGAGGGGTTGTAGCGCATCAGCGGCCAGTAGCCGGAGAGCACCGCCTTCTTCTGCTGCTCCATGCCCTGGGCGAGGTCGTAGCCGTGGGCGATGCAGTGGCTGTAGGCAATGATGAGGGCGGGACCGTCGTAGGCCTCGGCCTCCTGGAAAGCCTTGATGGTCTGGGCATCGCTGCCGCCCATGGCGACGCGCGCGACGTAGACCGACCCATAACTAACGGCCTCCATCGCAAGATCTTTCTTAGCAGTGAGCTTGCCGCCGGCGGCAAACTTCGCGACGGCGCCACGCGGGGTCGACTTCGACATCTGGCCGCCGGTGTTGGAGTAGGTCTCGGTGTCGAGGACGAGAACTTTTACGTTCTCGCCGGAGCCGAGCACATGGTCGAGGCCGCCGAACCCGATGTCGTAGGCCCAGCCATCGCCGCCGACCAGCCAGACGCTCTTGCGGGCGAGTGAGTCAGCTACGGTGAGGAGGGTGCGGGCCGCGGGCGAGTCAACGTTGGCCAGCTTCGCGCGAACAAGCAGAATGCGCCCGCGTTGCGCCTCGATACCGACCTCAGCGGATTGGTCAGCAGAGAGAATGGCCGTGACAAGCTGGTCGCCGAGGACCGCAGCGAACGACTGTAATAGAACTTCGGCGTACTCCTTCTGCTGGTCGAGGGCGAGACGAATGCCGAGACCGAATTCGGCGTTGTCTTCGAAGAGAGAGTTGGACCAGGTGGGACCGCGGCCGCTCTTGTTGACCGTGTAGGGCGTGGTGGGAAGGCTGCCACCATAGATGGACGAGCAGCCGGTGGCGTTGGCGATGAACAGGCGATCGCCGAAAAGCTGGGTGAGGAGTTTGAGGTAGGGGGTTTCGCCGCAGCCGGCGCAGGCACCGGAGAACTCGAAGAGCGGATCCAGGAGTTGAATGTCCTTGACCTGGTTGTGCGAGAGGCGATTGCGATCGACCGAGGGCAGCGCTTCGAAGAATGTCCAGTTTTTGACTTCTTCTTCACGCAACGGGGCTTGCGGCACCATCTGGAGGGCTCTGTGCTTTGGCTCGGTCTTGCTCACCGCGGGGCAGATCTCGACGCAGAGATGGCAGCCGGTGCAGTCTTCGGGCGCAACCTGCAGGGTGTAGCGCTCGTTCTCCATGCCGCGCCACTTGGGTGTCGCCGTCTTGAAGGTTCGCGGCGCCGTGGCCAGCAGCGTCGAGTCGAAGACCTTGGCGCGAATGACGGCGTGCGGGCACACCAGCACGCACTTGCCGCACTGGATGCAGAGGTCGGTGTCCCACGTCGGAATCTCGTGGGCGATGTTGCGCTTCTCCCAGTGCGCGGTGCCGGTTGGGAAGGTTCCGCCAGGCGGGAGGGCGCTGACGGGAAGCAGATCGCCGCGGCCAGCAGCCATCTCGCCGAGTACGTTGTAGACGAAGCTCGGTGCCTCGCGCGGGAACATCGGAAGGAGATCGAAGGTAGCGCTGACGTGCTCAGGCAACGTCACGCGATGGAGGTGGGCAAGAGCGGCGTCAACGGCGGCGTAGTTCTGCAACACCACATCGCCACGCTTGCCGTAGGTTTTCTTGATGGCCTGCTTGATCTGGATGATAGCTTCCTCGCGCGGAAGAACGCCGCTGATGGCGAAGAAGCAGGTCTGCATGATGGTGTTGATGCGGTTGCCCATGCCGGCATCGTGGGCGACGCTGTAGCCGTCGATCACATAAAACTGCAGCTTGCGGGAGAGGATGGTCTCCTGTGTCTTGCGCGGCAGATGCTGCCAGACTTCGTCGGCGCCGTAGGGCGAGTTCAGCAGGAACACTGCGCATGGAGCGGCCGCGGCGAGGATGTCCATGCGCTCGAGGAACGAAAAGTTGTGGCATGCGATGAAGTTGGCTTCGGTGATGAGGTAAGTCGAGCGAATGGGCTCGGGACCAAATCGCAGATGCGAGGTCGTGACGGAGCCGGACTTCTTGGAGTCGTAGACGAAGTAGCCCTGTACGTAGTTGTCCGTGCCCGACCCGATGATCTTGATGGAGTTCTTGTTGGCGCCGACGGTGCCGTCCGACCCCAGCCCATAGAAGAGCGCGCGAATCGTACGAGGATCCTCGGTGGAGAAGGCTGGATCGTAGTCCAGGCTGGTGTGGGTGACGTCGTCCTGAATACCGATGGTGAACTTGTTCTTGGGCTGCGGCTTCTTGAGTTCGTCGAAGATGCCCTTCACCATGGCAGGCGTGAACTCCTTGGACGAGAGGCCGTAGCGGCCGCCAATCACCCGCGGGTTCTGCAGGAAACGTGGGCTGGGGCTTGCGAAGGATTCGCTGAGGGCGGTGACAACATCCTGGTAGAGCGGTTCGCCAAGAGATCCGGGCTCCTTGGTGCGATCGAGGACGGCGATGGATTTGACGGTCAGAGGTAGCGCCGCCATGAAGGCCTCTGCGGCGAACGGCCGATAGAGGCGAACCTTCAGCAGGCCAAGCTTCTCGCCTTGCGCGTTGAGATGGCTGATGGCTTCTTCGACCGCGCCGGCACCGGATCCCATGATGATGATGACGCGCTCGGCGTCGGGTGCGCCTACGTAGTCGAACAGATGGTAGGCGCGGCCAGTGAGGTCAGCTAACTTGTCCATCACGTTCTGCACGATGGTGGGGCAGGCGAGGTAGAAGGGGTTGGACGCTTCGCGGGCCTGGAAGAAGACGTCGGGATTCTGCGCGGTTCCTCGCAGGATCGGGTTGTCGGGGCTGAGGGCACGCTCGCGGTGGGCGCGGACCAACTTCTCGCCGAGCAGGGCGTTGATGGTCGCGTCGGAGATGGTGAGGGCCTTGTTGATCTCGTGCGATGTGCGGAAGCCGTCGAAAAAATGCATGAAGGGGATGCGGGATTCGAGGGTGGCGATGTGCGAGATGAGGGCCATGTCGCCAGCTTCCTGCACGGAGTTCGACGCGAGCATCGCATAACCTGTAGACCGGCAGGCCATGACGTCCGAGTGGTCGCCAAAGATCGAGAGGGCGTGGGTGGCGATGGAGCGGGCCGTGACGTGGATGACGTTCGAGGTGAGCTCGCCGGCGATCTTGAACATATTGGGGATCATTAATAGGAGACCCTGCGAGGCGGTGAAGGTGGTGCTGAACGCGCCCGCCTGCAAGGCGCCGTGCATGGCGCCGGCAGCTCCGCCCTCACTCTCCATCTCCGCGATGAGGGGAACGGTGCCCCAGATATTCTTGCGGCCTTCTTCTTTCCACTGGTCGGCCCACTCGGCCATGGTGGAAGAGGGTGTGATGGGGTAAATCGCGATTACCTGCGCCAGCCGGTACGCCACCAGGGCGGCGGCTTCATTTCCATCAAGAATTGCAGTGTGCTGATCGATCAATGGGAGGCTCCAATCGTTGCAATCCCATTTTGTGCTTGTGGTCGGTCAGCGGTTGTGATGATTATCACAAAGCTGTTTTTCGGGGTCTGATATGTTGTAGAAAGAACGTATGACAAGCCATATCTATCTGCCGGTTATCGTCCTGTTGATTGGAGGCGCCGGGTTTGCGGTCGGTCCGCTCGCCCTCGCGTGGCTGTGGGCAAAGAAGTTTTCGCCACAGAAATCCGGTCCCAGCAAGAACTCCATCTACGAGTGCGGCCTGGAATCCGACGGCGATGCCTGGATCAAGTTCAAGCCGGGCTACTACATTTACGCGATCGTCTTTCTTATCTTTGATGTAGAAGCAATCTTCCTCTTGCCGTTCGCGGTGTCGTTCGGCGGTTTTACCGCAGGCGAGGCGATCGAGATGCTGGTGTTCGTAGTGTTGCTGGTGCTGGGCCTGGTCTGGGCCTGCCGGAAAGATGTGCTGTCCTGGAGCTAGCCGAACGCGGAGTAAACTAAGAAAAGCGTCGGTTTGGCCCGAAAAAACCGATTGAACCCTGACGTTAGAAGGTCTTGTGGAAATGGATGAGCAGCTAAAGAGCGAGTTGAGACGGCAAGGTGTGGTTGCAACGTCTCTCCAGGAACTCTACAACTGGGGCCGGAAGAGTTCGGTGTGGCCGTTGAACTTCGGTCTCGCCTGCTGTGCCATCGAGATGATCGCGGCCACCATGGCGCGCTATGATCTTGCGAGATTTGGCGCCGAGGTGTTTCGCCCCTCCCCACGCCAGGCCGACCTGATGATTGTGGCCGGAACGGTGACCAAAAAGATGGCGCCACAAGTAGTGCGCCTCTATAACCAGATGCCGGAACCGAAGT
>Ga0302316_10000519_pt1 | contig 33592 bp, 29 predicted proteins | sample III_Palsa_N3_2_FD_200456 | JGI IMG/M metagenome (GOLD analysis project Ga0302316, IMG submission 200456) | Peat permafrost microbial communities from Stordalen Mire near Abisko, Sweden - III_Palsa_N3_2 | ecosystem: Environmental > Terrestrial > Soil > Palsa > Peat permafrost | place: Sweden...
CATTCCTTCAAGTTTGGCGCTACCGGGATCATGCGGAACATGGAATATTTCCGTCCGATTTCGGGTAAGGGCTACTTCAACTTTGGGAACGGCGACTTCACCGGATTTCCATCGGCTGAAATGCTGGCGGGCTTCACGGATTCGTACAGCATTGGAACGCAGAACGGCTTCTTCAGCAACATCAGCTACGAGGATGGCTTCTTTGCGCAGGACCAATGGCGTGTGAATCAGCGGCTGACGGTGCAGCTCGGCATTCGCTACGACGTGATTACGCGGCCGTACGAGACGCAGAACCGACAGGCCTCGTTTGACATCAACACCAGCAGCCCGACGTATGGCCAGGTGCTGGAGGCGGGTGTGAACGGAGTGTCGCGCTCCATTATCAATAACGACCACACGGATTTCGCTCCGCGCGTCGGCTTTGCTTACGACCTACTCGGAACCGGTAAGGAAGTTCTGCGTGGCGGGTATGGCATCTTCTACTTCCCGGATTATGGTGGCATCAGCAACCAGCTGGGACAGCAGACTCCGTTCGGCGGCAGTCTTTCGTACCTCGCGCAAAACGGCTACTGCGTAACGTTCACGGGCCAGACGCCGGCACCGGGGTCAACCTACGGCTGCAATGAGACGCCGCAGCAGACGACGCCGCTGCCGTTGCCGGGCTATCCCGGGTTCAACCCGGCTGCTCCTCCAGCGGGCTTGAGCACGCTGGCGGTGAACCGCAACGACAAGAATCAGCAGATCCAGGAATGGAACCTGCAGCTCGAGCAACAGCTGACGACGCATGATGTGCTCGACATTGCGTATGTGGGAACCAAGTCGGATCATCTGTCGACGTACTACAACTACAACCTGTTCCAATTCGGCACAGGATTGCAGAACTTTCCGACGTTTGGAACGATCACGTACAACAACTACAACGGCACGGCGAACTACAACGGTCTGCAGCTGCACTTCGAGCATCACCAGGGCAGCAACCTGCTGGTGACGGCTTCGTACGCATGGTCACATGCGCTGGATGATTCGCCGGGTTCAAACCTTTCTTCTACCACTCCGCTGTACTACGATCCGCAGGCAGACTATGGCAACTCGCTGCAGGATGAGCGGAATGTATTCAGCTCGTCGATTCTGTACAAGCTGCCGTTCGGACGTGGGCAGGAGTTTGGCAGCAAGGTCAACTACTTCACCAACCTGGTGATTGGTGGCTGGCAGGTGAACGTAATTGGCAGGATGAACACGGGAACGCCGGTTGACCTTTCCGTGAGCGGCCAGAACAATGGCGACCGTCCTGACCGGGTGAAACCGATCAGCTACCCGAAGACCCTCACCGAGTGGTTCGACACGTCTGCGTTTGCAAAACCGCCGACTGCGACACCGAATGGAATACCGGTGTTCACGCGGCTGGGCACGCTGGGACGCGACCAGATCTACGGTCCGGGTGGGCGGTCGGCTGACCTTTCGCTGCAGAAGAACTTCCAACTGTATGGCCGGATCGTTCTCGAGTTGCATGGCGACGCGTTCAACGTCACCAATACACCGCAGTTCACGAACCCTGATGCTGGACTTTTGGATGCCAACTTCGGCAAGATCACGAGCACCCAAAGCAACTCACAGCGTGAGCTGCAACTGGCTGCGCGGTTGACGTTCTAGTTGGTTGAAGCCTGGAGATGCGCCACGATGCAGTCTGTCGTGGCGCATTTTCTTTCTCTCTGGATAGGTGTGGAAGGCAGGAAGGTTGATGTTGGGTATGGGGCGAGATGCGCGGGTGAAGGACGCTGATTTGGGCGGAAGGTTGTTGAGGGGCTGCGTGGGGCTGCTGGTAGTGGCGTTGGCTGCGCAGGGCTTTGGTGCGAAGGCGCAGGGTGGGCGGCTGGCGATCGACAAAGTGGATCCGCCGAACTGGTGGGCGGCGATGCCGAAGCCGATGTTGCTGGTGCGTGGGGAAGGTTTGCGGGGGGCGCAGTTTTCGCTGAGTGATCGCGGGCTGAGGGTTGAGAAGGTGGTGGCGTCGGAGAATGGGCATTGGGCGCAGGTGTGGCTGTCCGCGTCGCCGAGTGCGCCGGAGACGGTGACGCTGACGGCTAAGGCTGGAGGGGAGAAGGCGGAGGCGCGGTATAGGTTTGAGAGGAGGCGGCCGGAGAGCGATGGGTTTGCGGGGTTCTCGTCACGCGACGTGATGTACCTGATCATGACCGATCGGTTTGCAGATGGGAATTTGCAGAATGATGGGGTCGATGCGAAGGCCGCGCAGACTAGTGCAGAGGCGGAGGCGGAGCGGGCGAAGCCGCGGGGTTGGCATGGCGGCGATCTGAAGGGGATTGAGGACCATCTGGATTATTTGCAGCAACTGGGCGTGACTACTGTGTGGACGACGCCGGTGTATGAGAATCACGAGGACACTAGCTATCACGGGTATGGGGCCACGGATTTATATCGCGTGGATGAGCACTATGGAACGCTGGAGGACTTGAAGGCGCTGGCGGTGGCGTTGCATGCGCGTGGGATGAAGCTGGTGCTGGATACGGTGCCGAATCACGTTGGCCCGGGGAATCCATGGGTGAAGGATGAGCCGGCGCCGGATTGGTTTCATGGCACGGCCGCGCATCATCTTGAGGCGGAGACGGACTTCCAGGCGCTGATCAATCCGCATGCGCCGGAGCGGGACAAGGTTGCGACGCTGGATGGTTGGTTTGCGAATACGCTGCCGGATATGAATACGGAGAGTCCCGCGGTGGCGCAATATCTGCGGCAGAATGCAGTGTGGTGGATCGAGGAGACGGGCGCGGATGGTTTGCGGATCGATACGTTCCCTTATGTGAATCGGGAGTTCTGGCATACGTTCAACGGAGAGTTGAAAGAACTGTTTCCGCGTTTGACTGAGGTGGGCGAGGTGTTCAACGGAGATCCGGTGATTACGTCTTCGTTTGCCGACGGGGTGACGCGTGCGGGTGTGGATACGGGGCTGTATACGCCGTTTGATTTTCCGACTTACTTTGCGCTGCGCGATGTATTTGTGAAGGGTGCGCCGATGAGTGAGCTGGCGAAGGTGCTGGGTGAGGATGCGTTGTATCCGCATCCGGAGAGGCTGGTGCCGTTTCTTGGGAACCACGATACGGAGCGCTTTGTGACGGCGGCGGGGAGTGAGGGCGCGCTGAAGTTGGCGCTGGCGTATGTGCTGACAACGCGCGGCATGGCGCAGATTTATTCGGGCGATGAGATTGCGATGCCAGGTGGAGGCGACCCGGAGAATAGGCATGACTTTCCGGGAGGATTTCCGGGGAGCGCGGAGAATGCGTTTCTCGCTTCGGGGAGGACACCGGTGCAGCAGGAGACGTTTGACTGGGTGGCGAAGCTGGATGGGGTGCGTCGGAAGCATGATGCGCTGGGTTGCGGGGCGGAGCAGGTGCTGGCGAGTAATGATGACTGGATGGTGAGTCTGCGGGCTGCGGGTAAGGCGGTTGTTCGCTGCGGGACTTCCGGAGAGCGCGTGTTGGTGGTGATTCACCGCGCGGGGAAGGACACTGCGGCGACGACGTTGGATGTGAAGCTGGGGATGACCTGGATGGAGGGCTGCAGGCTGGGTGTGGCGGAGATTCATTCGGGAGGTTCGACGGCTGAAGTGCAGGGGGATCATTTGCATCTGCAGGCGACGGGCGATGCGGTGTGGGTGGGTCGTTGTGAGTAAGCACGGCGACGTGATGGCGTAGTAGGCTACGGGTGGCGGTGCTGTTTTCAGCGGCCGTTCGCTCGTGGAGGATGTACGCGCATGGCGTTGGATACTGAGGGTAAGCGGGTTGGGCCGGTGTCGTTGCGGCCTATTTTTTCGGAGCGGGTGTGGGGAGTTGAGAGGCTGCCGAAGTGGTATGCGCAGCCGGAGGCGGGGAAGCCGGTGGGTGAGGCGTGGCTTACTGCGGAGACTTGTGTCGTAGATGTTGGTGAGTTTGCGGGTGTGTCGCTGGCGGAGATGACGCGGCGGTTTCCGGAGGCGTTTGCGGGTGGGGATTCAGCGGAGTTTCCGCTGCTGGTGAAGACGCTGTTTCCGCGTGAGAAGCTTTCGGTGCAGGTCCATCCGAATGATGCGCAGGCGGGAGTGCTGGGGTTGGGGCGGGGGAAAACGGAATGTTGGTACGTGCTTTCGGCCGAGCCGGGAGCGGAGCTGGCGCTGGGGTTTCGTGAGGAGATTTCGGTAGAGGAGATTCGTGCGGCGATTGCCAATGGGACGCTGGAAGAGAAGCTGAACTATTTGCCGGTGAAGGCCGGGGACATGGTGTTTGTGGATGCGGGGACGGTGCACTCGATCGGGCCGGGGATGGTGATTTTGGAGACGCAGGAGTACAGCGACATTACGTATCGGCTGTATGACTTTGGGCGGCCGCGGGAACTGCATGTGGATGCGGGGCTGGCGGTGACACGGACGTCGAGTAGTGCGGGGTTGGTTGCGCCAGTGGCGATGGATGAGTTCACGCGGCTGGTTGCGTCGGATTATTTTGTGGTGGACCGTTTTGCTGCGACCAACGCGGGCATCGCGCTGGGGTTGAGCGGGAAGATGCAGATGTTGTTTGCGCTTAGCGAGGGCGTGTCGGTCGAGGGTGAGATGGGTGTAGTGCTGCTTGATCCGTGGCGCGTGCTGGTGTTGCCTGCGGAGGGTGTGGAATATTCGGTGCGCGGCGCGGGTGAGGTGATTCGGATTGCGCAGCCGTAGGGCGCTACTTGGAGTAGCGCTGTTGGTGCCAGGCCCAGGCGCTGGCTAGGATGTCGTCGAGCTCGGGGTGTTTGGGTTGCCAGCCGAGGTTGGCTTTGGCTTGTTCGGAGCTGGCAACGAGGCGGGCTGGGTCGCCGTTGCGGCGGGGTTTAATTTCTACGGGGATGGGATGGCCGGTGACCCGGCGGGCGGCTTCGATGACCTGCTTGACTGAGAAGCCACTGCCGTTGCCGAGGTTGTAGATCATCTTGTCGCGGGTGGCGAGGGTGTTGAGGGCGAGGATGTGGGCGTCGGCTAGATCGGCGACGTGGATGTAGTCGCGGATGCAGGTGCCGTCGGGGGTGGAGTAGTCGTCGCCGAAGATGAAGATTTTTTCGCGGCGGCCGAGGGCTACATCGAGGATGAGCGGGATGATGTGGGTTTCGGGCTCGTGGGCTTCGCCGCGGTTGGGGAGGGCGCCGGCTACGTTGAAGTAGCGGAGTGAGGCGTAACGAAAGCCGTGAATCTGGTTGAACCAGCGGAGCATGTGCTCGACGAGGAGCTTGGATTCGCCGTAGGCGTTGGTGGGAGCGAGGGCTGCCGATTCTTCGATGGGGGTTGTGGTGGGCTCACCGTAGACGGCGGCTGTGGAAGAGAAGACGAGCTTGTTGACGCCGGTGGCGAGCATGGCCTCGAGGAGCGAGAGGGTGGAGGCGGTGTTGTTCCGGAAGTAGAGCTCGGGCTTCTGCATGGACTCGCCGGCCTCGATGAGGGCGGCGAAGTGAAGGACTCCGTCGGGCTTGAGCTCGCGGAGGAGGGACTCGACGCGGGGGCGGTCGGCGATGTCAGCCTCGACGAAGGTGGCGCCGGCGGGGACCTCGTGGCGCTTGCTGTGGCAGAGGTTATCGAGGATGGTGACCTTATGGCCCGCCTGCATGAGGATGGTAGCGACCGTTCCGCCGACGTAGCCGGCGCCGCCGGTGACTAAGACGTTCATTGAGGCTCCTTGCTAGAGGTGGCGATGGCGGCGCGGAGAGTTTCCGCGGCCGATTCGGGAGTGATGTCGCGCTGGGGTGAGCCCAGGAGTTCGAAGCCTACCATGAATTTTCGCACGGTGGCGGAGCGGAGAAGCGGCGGGTAGAAGTGCAGGTGGAGGAGCCACTCGGGGTGGGGCTGATTGTCGGCGGGCGCGGGGTGAAGGCCCATGGAGTAAGGGAAGGGCGTGTCGAAGACGCGGTTGTAGGCGCTGGTGACCTGCTTGAGGATGGCGGCGAGGCCATCGCGCTGCGGCTCGGTGAGAGCTTCTACCCGCGCCACTTCTTGTTTGGGGAGCAGAAGGAGTTCGAAAGGCCAGACGGCCCAGAAGGGAACGAGGGCGGCCCAGGTTTCGTTTTCGGCGACGATGCGCTGCTGCTGGGCGAGCTCGAGGGTAAGGTAGGCGGCGAGGAGCTGATTGTGGTGCTCGGCGTAATAAGAAAGCTGGGCGGCTAGCTCAAGGGAGGGTTCGTTTGGGATGTGCTGGGTCGCCCAGATCTGGCCGTGAGGATGGGGGTTGCTGGCGCCCATCATGGCGCCGCGGTTTTCGAAGATCTGGACGTACGCGATGTCGGGGCGTGCGCCGAGCTCTGCTGCCTGGTTGGCCCACATTTCAACTACGCGGCGGATGGCGGGGACTTCCATGGTGGCGAGGGTGAGGTCGTGGCGCGGGTCGAAGCAGAGGACGCGGCAGATGCCACGCTCGGTTTCGGCGCGGATGAGACCTGCGCTGTCGATGTCGAGGGCAGCGGTGGGAGCGTCAGGTTTTAGCGCTGCAAAATCGTTGTCGAAGACGTAAGTTTCAGTGTACTTCGGCGTCTTGTGGCCACCGGCACGAGTGTTGCCGGGGCAGAGATAGCAGGTGGGATCGTAGGCGAGCGAGGGGGGCGTGGAGGTGGACTCGGTTTGACCTTGCCAGGGGCGCTCGGTGCGGTGGGGTGAGACGATGACCCATTCCTGCTTGAGGGGATTCCAGCGGCGGTGAGGGGACTGCTGAAAGATCTTGTTGATCATGCACGTTCCTGGGTTGCTCGGGTTTGGGGGAGTGGTGCATTGCGAAGCCAGGCACCGTCGACTGCTTCGCAGAGATAGGTTTCGGCGGCAATGTTGACATGTTGTTTGTAGGCGGCTTTGAGGGCGGTGGCGAAGGCGTCGCTGTGGGTGCGTTCGACGAGGTTGACGGTGCAGCCGCCGAAGCCGCCACCGGTGAGGCGGGCTCCGAAACAGCCGGGGAGTGTGATGGCAGTGTCTACGAGGAAGTCGACTTCTTCGCAGCTGGCGGCGAAGTCGTCGCGGTAACTGATGTGGGCCTGGAGCATGAGCTGACCGAGGGAGGTTGGGTCGCCGGAGAACATGGACTCGCGGGCGGAGCGGACGCGGGCGTTTTCGGTGACGACGTGGCGGCAGCGGATGAACGCTTCGTGAGACATCTGGTGCTCGCACTGGTTGAGCTGCTCGATGGTAGCGTCGCCGAGGTCGCGGAGGTTGGGGAAAGTGCTGCGCAGGACGGCCTGTCCTTCTTCCAGTTCGCGGCGGCGGACGCCGTATTCGCCGGTGGCGACGGAGTGTTTGACCATGGAGTTGCAGACGACAATTTGGGTGTCGGCGAGGGCTCCCTTGTTCATGGGGAGATGTTCGTAGGTTAGGTCGCGGGTGTTGAGGAGGAGGGCGTGGCCGGCCTTGGCTGCAGTGATGACGAACTGGTCCATGATTCCGCAGGGGGAGTGGACGTAGTCGTTTTCGGCGCGTTGGGAGAGCAGAGCGATCTCTTCCATGGGGATGGAGGCGCCGGTGAAGGCAAGCAGGGCCATGGCAGTGGCGACTTCGACGGAGGCGGAGGAACTGAGGCCTGCGCCGAAAGGCACGTTGCCGGAGAGGTGGAGGTCGAAGGCTGGGGGCTCGATGCCGCGTAGCTGGAACTGGCGGAGGACGCCGACGGGGTAGTCTGCCCAGAGGCGGCGCGCGGAGGAGCGGTCGTCGCGGTTGAGGGCGAGGGTTTCGGGGAAGAGATCGCTGGTGAAGCCGTAGAGATTATCGGAGCGCGGGGAGATGGCGGCGTGGGTGGTGAAGGGGATGGCCATGGGAAGGACGAGGCCGCCGGTGTAGTCGGTATGCTCGCCAAGCAGATTGACGCGGGCTGGTGCGACGCAGTGAAAGGGGTGGCCGGGTGCGATGCTGGCGGGCTGAGGGGAAAGGTTGCTGATGGATGACAAGAAAGTTCTTCTCCGCTGTCATCATAAGGCAACGTTTACTTAATGGGATGTGCCGAAAGTATAGGTGGGTAGATTTTGCGATTTAGGGGGTCAGATTTGAGGCGGACGCGGCGCTCAGCTGGTGGATGGCTAGCCAGGTTTGCTGGTATGCGTTGAGGGCGTTGAGGGTGGTGGAGCGAGCGTCGCGGAGGGCGTCGAGGTAGTCGATGAGCGCGATACCGCCGTGCTCAAAGGCGTACTGGGCGATGGAGAGGACGTCGTGAGATTCGTCGAGGTAGTGGCTGTTGTAGCGGTCGGAAAGGCGCTTGGCCTGAACGTACCCGACCCAGGCCTGATCGACGTCGGAGATGACCTGGTAGCGGGCGGCGGTTTCGGTGAGGCGGGAGGCGTCGGCCTGGAATCGGGCGGTGGCTTTGTTGCCCTGGTTGCGATCGAAGATGCGGATGGGAATGTTGAGGGAGAAGCCGGCGGAGTTTTCGGTGCCGGAGCGATCGTACTCACCTTCGAGGGTAGGGTCGGCGGTGCCGTTGGCGATGGCGAGGCGGACGTTGGCGTCTGCTGCTGCGACACCGAAGCGGGAGGCGGCGTAATCCGGTCGGTTGGTGAGTGCGGTCTGGAAAAGCTGCTCTTTGGTCTCCGTCACGAGGGGCGGGATGATGTCACCGGTGATGTCGAAGTCCTCGGTAGGAGATTCGACGCCGATGAGGGTCTGGAGCTGGTCGCTGGCCTGGCGGAGGGTGATGATGTCGTTGGCTTCGTCGGACTCGTAGTCGCCGAGCTGGAGGTCGAGGCGCTCGAAGTCGAGCTTGCCGAGGTCGCCGGCCTTGTAGCGATCGTTAGCGATGTCGACTTCGTGGCCGAAGTCCTTGAGGCTGGCGCTGGCTAGCTCGAGCGACTCCTTGGCGATGAGCATGTGGGTGAAGGCGGTCTTGATGGTGAGCTCGGTCTGGCGGATGGAGTCGTCGAGCTGGGCCTTGGTCTGGCCGGTGGTCGCGCGTGCGTCTTCGAGGCGCCACTTGCGCTTGTCGCCGCGTTCGAAGAGGCGTGAGACCTGAACGCTGTAGCTGTAGGGATTGTTGGAGGACGCGGGTTCAGTGACGTCGGAGCCGGCGATGCCGAGGTTGGGATTCTGGCGGACGCCTGCCTGGAGTTCCTGGGCGTGGACGGCCTGGAGGTTTTGTTCGGCGGCGAGGATGGTTGGATTTTTGGTGCGGGCGAGATCGAGGATCTGGGTGAGGGTAAGGGCGCCGGGTTTCGAGGTGGGCGAGGTGCGCGGGTCGGGAACGGAGTTGACGCCTGCGGCCGCGGTCTGGCCGGCAGCGTTGGCCGTGGAGCTGGACTGGGATTGGTTGGTTTCCTGGGACGGAGCTTCCTGTGCGCGGACTGAGGCACCCAGCGTCGCGAAGACGAAGAAGGCGAGAAAAGCGGGTTGGGGTTTGAGGAAGATCTTCATGGTTAGTTCTCGAATTCGGTGTCAGGCGGCGGAAGGATATCCGCCGGGCGGGCGATCCATACGTAGAGCGAGGGCAGGAGGTAGACGCCCATGACCAGGGCTCCGACGAGGCCGCCGACGATCACAATGGCGAAGGGGCGCTGCGAGTCTGATCCGATGCCATGGGAGAGAGCGGCAGGGAGAAGACCGAGCGTCGCTACAAGCATGGTCATCATGATGGGGCGAAGGCGGAGGACGGCACCTTCGACAGCTGCCTCGCGAACGGCATAGCCGCGGGCGCGAATCTGGTTGATGCATTCGAGCATGATGATGCCTGTCTGCACGGAGACACCGAAGAGAGCGAGGAAGCCGACGCCTGAGGAAACGCTGAAATGGTTGCCGGTGATCCAGAGGGCGACGAGGCCGCCTACGGGGGCGATGGCGACATTGGCAAGAACGAGCACGGCCCACTTGAAGGAGTTGAACATTCCGTAGAGGATCATGAAGATGAGAAGGATGGTGATGGGGAGAACCATCATGAGTCGACGAGAGCTGCGCTGTTGGCTGGCGTACTCGCCGGCCCAGTCGAGGTGATAGCCCGGGGGAAGCTTTACCTGCTTACCCACTTTGTTCATGGCTTCGCGGACGGTGCTTCCGAGGTCGCGGCCGCGCACGCTGTACTTGATGGCTACAAAACGGCTGCCACCTTCGCGGTAGATCTCTTCGGCACCGTCTTCGACCTTGACGTGGGTCAGTTGGGCGAGGGAGACGCGCTCGCCGGAGGGGGACTGCAGGAGGATGTTGGAGATCTGTTCAGGCGTGGAGCGGAAGGCTGGATCGTAGCGCACCATGACGTCGTAACGCGCTTCGCCATCGAGTACCTGGGTGACGGGGCCACCGTTGATGGTGCCACCGACGGCTCCTTCGATGGCGGCCTGGACATCGGCTACGTTGATGCCGTAACGGTTGGCTGCCGCGCGATCGACGGTGTAGGCCAGGTTGGGTTGGCCGATGACGTGGAAGAGGCCGAGATCGGCGACGCCGGGGATGGTGCTCATGACCTGAACGATCTGGTCGCCTTTCTCTTCGAGGGTTTTGAGGTCGGTGCCGTAGAGTTTGACGGCGAGTTCGCCCTTGACACCGCTGACGGCTTCTTCGACGTTGTCGGAGATGGGCTGAGAGAAGTTCCAGACGGCACCGGGGGTTTTCTCCAACTCGCGATCCATAGCGGCGATGAGTTCGTCCTTGTTCTCGTGGAAGGCAGGACGCCAGTATTTCTTGGGCTTGAGGTCGACGAAGTATTCGGTGTTGAAGAAGCCGGTGGTATCGGTGCCGTCGTCGGGACGGCCAATCTGGCTTACGACCTGGGTAACTTCGGGAAAGCTGGCGAGGGTGAGCCGGGTCTTGTTGGCGATGGCAAGACTTTCGGTGGGGCCAGTACTTGGTGCGAGAGAGCCGCGAACCCAGATGGCGCCTTCGTCGAGATGGGGGAGGAATTCGGAGCCGATGACTCCGCTGAACATGAAGAATGCGCCGAGGATGAGCATGGCGGTGGCTACAGAGAATGGAACGATCTTGTGATCGATGCCCCAGGTAATGCTGGCGCGATAGCGGCCGGTGAGCCAGCGCATGACGGGGTTTTCCCATTCGGTGGCGCCGTTGGGGAAGAGGAAGCTGGCGAGAACCGGTGCGAGCACCATGGAAAAGATCAGGGAGCCGAGCAGGGCAAAGGCTACCGTCCAGGCCATTGGCTTGAAGAGACGGCCTTCCACCGACTGCAAGGTGAAGATGGGCAGATAGGCGGTGATGATGATGGTGATGGCGTAGAAGACGGGACGCTGGACTTCGTGAGCCGACTCGCGAATCTGCGACATCACGGACTTATCGTCCTGACGGTGATGACTGAGATGGCGGACGATGTTTTCGACCATCACGACGGCGCCTTCGACGACCATGCCGAAGTCCAACGCGCCGAGCGAGAGGAGATTGGCAGGGATGTGGCGGAGGTCGAGACAGATGGAGGCGAACAGGAGGGAGAAGGGGATGGTGATGGCGACGATGAGGGCGCCGCGCAGGTTGCCGAGGAAGAGGAAGAGGATGAGTGCGACGAGGAAGATGCCGACCGTGAGGTTGTGGAGCACGGTTTCGGTGGTGAGACCAAGGAGGTCGCTGCGATCGAGGAAGGGAACGATCTTCACGCCGGGCGGGAGGATACGTTCGTTGAGGTCCTTGACCTCGGCGTGGATGGCGTCGAGGGTGCTGTCGGAGTTATCGCCCTTCTGCAGCAGAACGACCCCTTCAACTACGTCGCTGTCGTCGACGAGCTTGCCATCTTCCCGGCGGATTCCTTTGTTACCTTTGTCGCAGGTGCCGGCCTCGGGTTTGCAGGTCTTGCCGATCTGGCCGAGACGGATCTTGGGGCCCTGTGCGACGCGGGCGACGTCCGAGACGCGGATCGGGGTGCCGTTCGAGGTCTTGAGGACGACCTGCTCGATGTCGTGGACGTTGGTGAAGAGGCCCACTTCCTGCACGTTGATCTGTTGGGTGCCCTGCTCGATAAAGCTGCCGCCGGCGTTGACGTTATTGGCCGCGATCTGCTGTTGGACCTGCTGAATGGTGAGGCCGTAGCTGACGAGCTTCTGGGGGTCGACGATGACCTGGTACTCGCGGGTGACGCCGCCGAAGCTGGAGACGTCGACTACGCCGGGAACGCTGCGGAAGGCTTTTTCGAGCTGCCAGTCCTGGATGCTCTTAAGCTGCATCGTGTCGATGGAGGGATTGGTGCTTTTGAGGGTGTACCAGTAGATCTGGCCGACGGGACTCCAGTCTGTGCCGATCTGAGGTTGAAGGCCTGTAGGGAGGGTGACCTGGCTGAGGCGCTCGAGGACCTTCTCGCGGTTCCAGTTGTCTTCGCTATCGTCGTCGAAGATCATGGTGACGCTGGAGAGGCCGGCGAGGGTGGTGGAGCGGAGGTGGGTCATGTGGGGTATGCCCGCCATGCCATTTTCAAGGGGAACGGTTACCTGCTGCTCGACGTCTTCGGCGGAACGACCGGGCCACTGGGTGATGACGTTGACGTAGTTGTTGGCGACATCGGGATAGGCTTCGACGGGAAGATTGTGGAAAGAGATTGCGCCCCAGCCGAACAACAGCACCGCCGCAACGAGCACGATGAAGCGGTTGTTCAGTGCGAAATCCACTAAACCCTTGATCATTGCTGCTCCGACGCGTTCTCGAGATCGAGCGCGTTACTGACCACCTGGCCCCCTGGCTGGACGCCGGCCGTTATTTCGAGGAGATTGTTGGGAAGGGTTTCGCCGGTCTTCACGAGCACACGCTTGAAGGTCCCGTTAGCAGCGGGCTCGAAGACATAGGAGCGATCGTGCAGCTGGAGCACAGCGGTTGCAGGAACGACTGTGCGCTGTTCAGCGTGTGAGCCTTCGAGGATGGCGGTAGCGAACATGCCGATGCGGAGAAGATGCTGCGGGTTCTCGACCTGTATGCGAACTTTGGCGGTGCGCAGGCTGGGGTCGAGTTGGGCGCCGATGTCGCTGATGGTGCCGGAGAAGGTTTTGCCGGGAAAGGCGTTGAGGGTGATGTCGGCGTGCTGACCGAGATGAACGTTGGCGAGATCGTTCTCGTAGACGTCGCAGATGACCCAAACGTGGGAGAGGTCGGCGATGGTGAGCGAACCGGCGGCGCCTGCGTAGGTGATGCCTGCGGCACCGGCGGCGGTGACGTTCTGCGCGGTGATGACGCCGCTTGTGGGTGCGTAGATTCTAACGGTCTCGCTGGGGTGATTTTTGTCGACGCCGAGGATTTTTAGCTGCTGTTCGGCTGCGATGAGGTCGGCCTTGGCATCGTCTTCGCCGGTTTGCGCTGCTTCCTGCTGGGACTTCGGAATGGCACCCTTATTGAAGAGCAGGTTATCGCGATCGAGGGTGATGGTAGCGAGGTGCTCGTCGTTGACGGCCTTGAGGTAGGCGTCGAAGGCGGTGGAGACGTCGGGGCTTTGAACTTCCATGACGAGCTGGCCTTTGTGGACGGTATCGCCCAGGCCGACGTGGAGGGCGACAACTCGGCCATTGGCGAGGGAGAGCACGGGAATCTCGCGCGAGACGTCAGGATTGACCGAGCCTGTGACCTGCAGTTTGCTGCGGACGGGCTGGGTGGAGGCCTGCACGAGGGAGAATCGGCCGGCGCCGTCGACATGCACGACGTTCGAGCCGCCGACTTCCTCAACCTGGGCGACGGGGGGAGCTTCCGCGGACGGGGAAGCCGCCTCATGCTTGCAACCCGTTACGTTGAGCGCTAAGAGAAGAAGAGGTGCGGCGATACGATACGGACCGTGGGCACGCTGCTCCGGACAGTCTTGACCTTGCTGCGTTTTCAGCGTCATTTTCATAGATTTCGAAGTTTGATGCGTAAGGTAGTCGGCAATAAGCGGTTACTTTGAGGGTAAATCAAGTGGAATGTTCGTAGACGGGAACGGCGCTCAATCTTATGATTGTCAGTTTATCTTTCGATAAGACGCGTTGCCACTGTATGAATTTACAGATACTGAAGAGAGCGATGAGATTTGCAGCCACCATCATGAAAGGCAAAGCGTTCCGGCTTGTGTCCGGGTTGGTGGGGATTGCGATCATTGGGTATATGGATCGGCGGCTTAGCGAGGCGATTCCATTGGCGCTGCTGTACCTGGCGCCAGTTGTCCTGATGAGTACGGCGCTGCGGCGGTGGCAGATTCCACTGTTGGGCGCAGTGTGCGCGGCTGTGGTTGAGTTTGCCAATGGATATCCGTGGACCTTGCGGGACGGGATTGCACGTGACTCATTGTATTTCTTCGCGTACACGGCGGCTGGCTTGTATGTGTCTGAGGTATTGATGCGCCGGGCTGCGGAAGAGTCGCATTTAGATGCGCTGGAGTCGGAGATTGAAGCGAGGCGGGGAGCTGAGGAGCAGTTGCGGTTGGTGGTAGCGAACTCCTCGATCGCGATTATTACGTCGGATGAGACGGGCACGATCTTGCAGGCGAATGATGCGGCGGAGCGGATGTTCGCAGGGGATGGTCCTATGGGGGCGACGCCGTTGCAGGGCGCGTCGCTGAACGTGTTCATACCATCGCTGGCGCGGGTGCAGATTCAGCGCCAGGGATGGGAGCATCTGAAGACGATGCTGCAGTGCCAGGGATTGCGGGCGACGCAGGACCCATTTCTTGCGGATGTGTGGGTGTCGTCGTACAGCACATCGCGTGGGGGAAGGCTGACGGCGATGATCATCGATGCGTCGACCGAGGTGCGCGATCGAGAAGAGGCGAATCTTGAGCAGGTGCTGGTGGGGTCGCGACTGGCTGTGGGAGCGTTGTTTCACGAGATTCGAAACATCTGCGCAGCGATCTCCGTGGTGCAACAGAATCTACGGGCGACGTTTGTGCAGGAAGAGCCGTCGGAGGACTTCGAAGCGCTGCGGCAGCTGGTGACGGCGCTGGAACGGATGGCGTCGCTGGAGCTTTCGCTGGCGCGGCGACAACCAACGAAGCTGCGACTGGAAAGTTTCTTGCGGGAGCTGCGGATTATTCTGACGCCGTCGCTGCGCGAGTCGGGCATTGAGCTGGGATGGCATGTTGAGGCGAATCTGCCGGAGGTGTGGGCGGATCAGCAGAGCCTTCTGCAGGTATTTCTGAACCTGGTGCGGAATGCGGAGAAGGCGCTGGCACCAGTGGATCATGCGCGGCTGGAGGTGCGCGCTGCAGAGGTGGATGGGCTGGTGCAGGTGAAGGTCTCCGACAATGGGCCGGGGGTGAGAGATCCGACGAGTCTGTTTCGGCCGTTCGGCGGCGGGTCGTCGAGTTCGGGGCTGGGTCTGTATCTCTCTCGCGCCATGATGCTGAGCTTTCATGGCAACCTGGCGTATCAGGCGGGGGCGTCCGGTGCTACGTTCGTCGTGGAGATGATTGCGGTCGAGGTGGAGGGATGAGGGCGAAGAACCAACACGAGAGGATTCGGCTACTGCTGGTGGATGACCACACCTTGTTTCGCGAGAGCCTGCGGCGGTTGCTGGAGAGCGAAGAGGGCGTGGAGATTAGCGGTGACTTCGCGAATGCGGAGGATGCCCTGGCGGCAGTGCGAGCGGGACTGGAGTTTGATGCGGCGCTGGTGGACTATGAACTGGAGGGAGCCGGCGGCAGCAATGGGCTTGACCTGGTGCGCAAGGTGCGGAGATTGAGGCCGGATGCGCGGGTGCTGATGGTGACGGCAGGGATGGGGTCGGCGGATCTGATGCGGGCGGTTACGGAGTTGAATGCGGGAATTTTTCTCAAGACGGAACCTACGGTGGAGTTGATGCTTGCGATTCAACGCACGGCGAAGGGGGAGCGGTGGATTTCGTCGCGCGCGTCGCTGGCGCTGATCGCGTCGGGTGGGCTGGCGGGAGCTGAGCGGCCGGTGGCTGATCGGCAGAGTGCGCGGGAGTCGGGGGTGTTGCGGGGCGTGCTGGAAGGGCATAGCAACAAGGAGATTGGGGCACGGCTGGACATGACGGAAAGCTCGGTGAAGGCGGTGCTGCAGAAGCTGTTTGAGCGGGCAGGGGTGCGCAGCCGGTCGCAGCTTGTGCGGTATGCGATCGAGACGCAAATCGACCCGCGATAAGTGCAAAAACAGTGGGCTATACTGGAGGGACAGGTGATCTGGTGCATGCCCTCTGAGCCGTTTTACGACCCGGCAAAGTCGTATCTGGACAATTTTGAGCACGGCCCGTTTGGCCTCTTCGCCAACACCTCTCCTACTTCCCAAACTACAGAACCTAAGCATGCGTTTCTCGGACATCCGGTGTTTGCGCCGTTTGGCATTCCTGCGGGACCGCTGATCAACGGGAAATTTGTGAAGGCCGCGCTGGATATGGGGTTCGATATCCCGGTGTACAAGACAGTGCGGACGAAGAAGTATGCGTGTCATCCGTGGCCGAATGTACTGGCGGTGAAGGTGGAAGGAGACCTGGCGCCGGATCGCACGCTGGTTGCGAATGAGGACTATAGCGAGCCGTTGTCAATTACGAATTCGTTTGGTGTTCCGTCGTATGATCCGGAGTTCTGGCAACGGGATATGGCGGATGTTGCGGCGTATGCGCGACCAGGGCAGGTGGTGGTGGGGAGCTTCCAGGGAACACTGCCGGAGAACGGAAGTGTGGCAGATTACATTGCGGACTTCGTGCTGGGAGCGCGGCTGGTGAAAGAGACGGGCGCGCCGGTGATCGAGGTGAATCTCAGTTGCCCGAATGAGGGGACTGCGAATCTGCTGTGCTTCGATATTGCGCGCTCGCGGAAGGTGGTGGAAGCGATCAAGGACGAGATTGGCAGCGTGCCGCTGGTCATCAAGATGGCGTTCTACAAGGACGAGAAGAAGTTGGAAGAGTTCTTGCGCGAGGTGGGGAAGACGGTGGATGCGATTGCGGCGATCAATACGATCTCGGCGGAGATTCTGGATGAGGATGGGAAGCAGGCGCTGCCCGGAGAGGGACGCTTGCGGAGTGGGGTGTGTGGCAGTTCGGTGAAGTGGGCGGGCGTGGCGATGGCGTCGAAGCTGGCGCGGATTCGGGGCGAGTTGGGGCAGAAGTTTACGATCGTGGGTGTCGGCGGAGCGGGGAATGCGGCGGCGTTCGATGAGTATCGCAGGGCTGGTGCGGATGTGGTGATGTCGGCTACCGCGGCGATGTGGCATCCGGAGCTTGCGAAAGACATCAAGGAGCGGGCCCATGAGCTATGAGGCTGGGGTCACTAGCTATGAGAGCCGGAGCCGTGAGATTGCGGAGGCGTTGATTGCGATTGAGGGTGTGGGGTTTCGGCCGGCGGCTCCGATTACATTCAAGTCGGGAATCAAATCGCCTGTGTACTGCGACAATCGGCGGTTTCCATTCTGGCCAGAGCAGTGGGCGAAGGTGATTCACGGGTTTGAAGGGTTGATCGCAGAGCGTGAGATTGCGGTGGATGTGGTGGGTGGCGTCGAGGCGGCGGGGATTCCTCATAGTGCGGCGCTGGGGTTTGCGATGCGGACGCCTTCGGTGTTTATTCGCAAAGAGCTGAAGGAACATGGCACGAAGAAACGCGTCGAAGGCGGGGATGTAACTGGGAAGCGCGTGGTGCTGGTTGAGGATCTGGTCACGACTGGCGGAAGTAGCATTGCGGCGATCGAGGCGCTGCGGGCGGAGGGTGCGGTGGTGAGCGATTGTTTGGCGATCATCAGCTATGACTTTCCTGAGGCTGTGCACTTGTTCGCGATGTCGGGCGTGCGATTGCATGCGACGACTACGTTTCCGGTGGTACTGGAGTGCGCGGTGAGGCAGGGAATGATTGATGAGGCTGGAGCGGCTATGGTGCGGGATTGGCTGGATGAGCCGCGCTCGTGGGCGAAGCGGCATGGGTTTGAATAGGAGTTTGGGTCGAGGACGATGAGCGCTGCGAGAGACAAATTCGAGCGGAGATTGGATGCAGTAGGGTCGCTGGTCTGCGTGGGATTGGATCCGGAGTTTGAGCGAATTCCAGAGCGCTTCAAGAGCGAGGAGTTTCCCCTGTTTGCGTTCAATCGCTGGATCATCGAGCAGACGCATTCGTATGCGGCATCGTACAAGCCGAATATGGCGTTCTATGAGGCGCGAGGAACGCAGGGGCTGCGGGAGCTTGAACTGACGATTGAATATCTGCGGGGCGAGCATTCCGACGTATTTACAATCTGCGATGCGAAGCGTGCTGATATTGGAAATACGAATCGCGGGTATGTGGCTTCGATCTTCGATGCGATGGGGTTTGATGCAGTGACGTTGCATCCGTATTTGGGGCGAGAGGCGCTGATGCCGTTTCTGGAGCGGCAGGATAAGGTGAGCATCGTGTTGTGCCGGACGTCGAATCCGGGGGCGGGGGAGTTGCAGGATCTGGAGTGTGACGGGCGGCCGCTGTGGGAGACCGTGGCGATGCGAGTGAGCGCGGACTGGAATGCTGCGGGGAACTGCATGCTGGTGGTCGGCGCGACGTACCCGGATGAGATGCGTAGAATTCGTGCGATCGCGCCGGAGATTCCGTTTCTGGTGCCAGGGGTTGGCGCGCAGGGCGGGGATGTGGCTGCGGTAGTGGCTGCGGGATTGGATGCGCGGGGTAGGGGATTGCTGATTGCAAGCTCGCGTGGGATTATCTTCAGCGGTGATCCTGCGGTCGCGGCGCGAAATCTTCGGGATGAGATTAACGTGGCACGAGAGGCGGCCCATGCTGCGTCTTGAAGGAAAGATTGCGAATCATGATCGGGTGTTTGAGGGTGCGATTGAGATCAATACCGAAACTGGATTGATTGAACGTGTGGGGCCGCGGACCGGCAAGAGCGATCTCGATCTCGAGGGACAGATTATTTTTCCTGGGTTCGGCGATATTCATATTCATGCGCGTGATGATGTGAGCAAGTCGCAGATATACAAGGAGGATTTTTCGACGGTTGCGGCGGCATCGATCCATGGGGGCGTGACGCATGTTGCGGATATGCCGAATAATCCGGTAGCGCCGGTGGATGATGAGCGCTATGCGGCGAAGGAGCAGTTGACGAAGGCGTCGGCAGTGCATGTGACGCTGTATGCGGGGATTGGGCCGGAGACGAATCCGCTGCGCCGGCATGTGCCGTATAAGGCGTTCATGGGGCCGTCGGTCGGGGATCTGTTCTTTGCTTCGCAGGAACAGCTTGAGGGGGTGATTGCGAAGTATCGCGGGCGGAACGTGAGCTTTCATTGCGAGGATCCTGCGATTTTGCGCGAGAGTACGGGAGAGCCGACGCATGAACAGCGGCGGCCTGCGCGGGCTGAAATTACGGCGACGGAGTTTGCGCTGTATTTGATTGAGCGATATGAGCTGGTGGGGAAGCTTTGTCATTACTCGACGAAGGGTGGGCTGGAGAAGATTGCAGCAGCGAAGGCGCGCGGGGTGCGGGTGACAGCTGAGGCTACACCTCATCATTTGTTTTTTGATGACTCGATGCTGACGGACGAGAATCGACTGTGGTTGCAGATGAATCCTCCGTTGCGGGGGCCGGCGGATCGGCTGGCGCTTATTGAGGCGTTGCGTGTGGGGCTAGTGGATTATGTTGCGACGGACCATGCTCCGCACACGATCGCGGAGAAGATGGAGGGGGTAAGTGGCGTGCCGCATCTCGACACGTATGGTGCATTTGCGACGTGGCTGATGGTGGAGCATGGATTTTCCGCGCAGGATATTGCGCGAGTGTGTGCATGGAATCCGGGGAAGTTTGTGAAGGAGTTTCTGCCGGAGAGTTTCGGCAAAGGGTATGGAGCGATTGAGCCGGGATATGTTGGCTCACTTACGATTCTCAATCCCGATGCGCCGTATGTGGTACGGCGTGAGGACATGAAGACAAAGTGCGGCTGGTCCCCGTTTGAGGGATATACGATGCCTGGCCGTGTGACTTACACCGTATTGCAAAGCAAAGTTTATCCGGCAGGTTGAGGGAGTTCGCTCCGATGGAAAAGCTTAAGCACGTAATCAGCGCACGACAGTTCAAGGATCCTGAATTTTTGTTGTGGCTGTTTGAGTCGGCGCACCAGATGGAGCGCGACGATGTGTTTCGTGCACTGACCGATCCACTGCGCGGACGAATTTTGGCGACGTTATTTTTTGAGCCGAGTACACGCACGCGGTTTTCGTTTGAGGCGGCGATGCAGAAGCTCGGCGGGGGTGTGCTGACGGCGGAGAACGCGCGCGCCAACTCGTCGGCAACCAAGGGCGAGACGATCAGCGATACGATTCGCGTGGTGAGTGGGTATGCGGACGCGATTGCGATTCGGCACTATGAGCCGGGGGCGGCGGACGCGGCGGCGAGGATTTCTCCTGTGCCGATCATCAATGCTGGCGATGGCGTGGGAGAGCATCCGACGCAGGCGCTGGCGGATATGTACACGATCAAGAAAGAGCTGGGGAGACTGAGTGGATTGCGCGTTGCGCTGGTGGGTGATCTGCTCAACGGAAGGACGATCCATTCGCTGTTGCCACTGCTTAGCCTTTATCCGGGCGTGACGATTGATCTGATCTCGCCGTGGCAACTGCGGCTGCCGTTAGCCTACCGGGAGTACCTGATGGAGAAGGGGGTAACATTCCACGAGGGAGAGAAGCTCGAGGGTGTGATTGAAGAGGCCGATGTTGCGTACATTACGCGGGTGCAGAGCGAGCGCTTTGCTTCGAAGGACGAGTATGACGCGGTGAAGGACGTGTATGTGATCAATGCAGAGATCGCGGATCGATTGAAGCCAGAGGCCATTATCATGCATGCGCTGCCGCGGATCAACGAGATTTCGCCCGAGGTGGATGCGAATGCCAGGGCAGCTTACTTCCGGCAGGCGAAGAACGCGCTCTACATACGGATGGCGCTGCTGAAATATCTGCTGGCCTAACCTGGGGTTGATCGAAGTTTGTTGAGAAAATGGTCGGGGCGAGAGGATTCGAACCTCCGACCCCCTGGTCCCGAACCAGGTGCGCTACCAGACTGCGCTACGCCCCGAACAATGGAATAGATGAGTGGCTGGCCGTTCGTGGGCGAACGCAAAGCTCCGGGAAACAGCATGAGCTGCAACAACCACTGACCAACCTTTTGATTTTAGCAGAAGTTGAGAATGGCCACGATGGGAGGCTGGTTGCGCTCCTGGATCCGGCGATCCACTGATATGCCGTCTACTGTGGGGCAGGCTGTGTGGTGGAGGCAGGCGGGGTTGTCTGCGTCTCAGGGGCAGCCGTCACCGGTGGGGTTGATCCCGGCGCAGGAGCAAGAGCAGCGGGCGACACTGGAGTTGCTACGGGTACTGCAGGTGCTCCGGGCGCGGAAGTCGCCGGCGCGGGTGTGGTCGGTGCTGCGGGTTGATCAGCAGGTGCGGTTGGTGCGGGTGTCGCTGTTGCCGGCGCTGTGTACGCAGGAGCGACCGGAGCGGGTGCTGGTCTTTGGAAAGCCGCTCCCCGAGGCCTCGACGATCCCCCGGAGCGAGTGACGCCGTAGGCCTGTCCATGCCGGATGATGGTTTTTTCGTCGAATTTGTGGGTGTCTTGATCGTTGAAGGTTGCGCCTGCGGGAACCAGCGTGTCGGTCACGACCATCCCGGTGGGTGGGCCGACGCGGAGTTCGATGCGGGTGGGATCAATACCCTTTTCCTCAACCAGGTATTGACGGGCGTTGAGGGCGCGCTCTGCGGCGGCCTCGGGCTTCTCATCCGGCGTCGAGTTGCCAACCATGACGAGGTGGGCGTCGGTCTGTTGCGAAAGCGTGAGGGCGATGTCGTCGAGGCAGCCCTTGGCTTCGTTGTCGACGCGTTCAGGGCGACGGCGATCGCGTGTGAAGCTCAGGCTGCAGAGCGGCTGGGTCTGCGGGGCGGTAACGACGGGCGCAGTGATGATGACGTCGGTGGTCGCTTTGGCGGTCTGTCCGAGATCGTCGACCAGGTTGCAGGTAACGGTGATGGTCATTGGACTCAAGCCCGCGGTGGTGAGGGTAGCGGTGGGTCCAGAGCTGCCGATTACGCCTGCCGTGGCGCTGTAGGAGTACGTGAGCGGACGATTCTGCGGGCTGACGCCGACGGTGCTGATGGCGATGTCGGTACCGGAGACCGCCGTGCTGGGATTGGCGCTGCAGGTGAGGGTGGGCGCCTGGAAGGCCTGGATGGAGAAGGGCGCAGCGCAGGATGCCTGCTGGCGAGGTTTGGGGCCTTCCTCTACATGTCCGGTGACAACGTAGTCTCCAGGTGCGAGGCCAGTCGTATCGATCGTCGCTTCCGGGCCGGATGCGGTGATCTTGCCGCCATTGGCAGCCCAGGTGTAAACCGGAGTTTTCTTCGGATTCAGGTGCAAGGCGTTGGCTTCAACTTTAACGGGATCGCCAGGGAAGACGCTTGCGGGCTGAGCTCCGCAGCCGAGCATGACGGGCTCCGGCGGTTCGACGTCGCCCATGCGGACAACAAGGCCGGCAGAGAGTTTGAGATTGCTGAGTGCGCTGAAGCCGCCCTCTTGTCCAGCGGGAAGGAGGAGCGGACCGTAAACGACCTGGGAGCGTTGATAGTCCGCTTGAATGGGACGGATAGCGAGGTGCTGACCCCAGAAGGGCAGCACGTAATCGAGGCCAACACCGCCGGTGGCTCCCCATCCCCACATCAGCGATTGGGCTGCGGGTCCGTTGGTGCGCTCACCGCCGCCGAGTATATGGGCGAAAGGCACCCAGCGTCCTAACGGGTACCGGAAAATGGGGCCACCTTCAGCGGTGTAGACGAGTTGACTGCAGGTTTCGCCGGTGCACGACGGAATATATTGCTTGTGCTCGGTGGTGCCAGAGAAGTAGCCAGCCTCGAGCTCAACGCCAAAGTAGCGATTGAACCAGGTGGAGACGCCGACGGTGGCGTTGGGATTGTAGACACTCTGAAACTCATAGCCGGCGACGCTGCTGTTGAAGGGATGGAGGTAGCCGTAGCCGCCGTAGATGTCGACGCGCGAATCAATATGCTGTTCGCCACCTTTTGTCGTCTGCGCAGAGGAGACTGCCGCAGCAGTACCAAGACTGACGATAACTAAAAGAAGCGAAGCCCATTGAGTCAAGCGTTGCATTGCGGCGATTCCTCCAAAGAACCCGGACAGAGTGAAAGGTATTTCATGGAGCAGAGGTTTCGAGAAGCTGCATGGAATGAGGCGGGTGCGCCTGATTCACTTCTGTAGTATCCCCTAGAAGGCATCGAACATATGAAGGAAACGTGGTTTAACGGCTGACTCAAGCTTGATGCTCGGCTTCGAAGCGAATAAGCTCAATAGGATGGAAGTCTTCAGTTTACGGATTACGCGATGTCCACGGCAAAGTCGATTTTGTTAGTGAGCGCGCGCGTACTCGATCTTATCCCGTGAACGGCTTCATCTAAAAACTTCTGGTGAACCCATAGTAACCCTATAGTCCTTTTGCGGGGCACTTCATCTTTAACAAAGCAGACTGTTCGAGGTCTGTAAGGAGAGGTTGCTTGCTTACTGACAGAGCCGCTGGCGAAGGTATCGCGAAACTTCATCAGAAGCGGTTGAATCATCTTGAGGCGTTGGAGGCAGAAAGCCTTTATATCTTGCGGGAGGCTGTTGCTGAATTTGCGCGCCCCGTGATGCTCTACTCCATTGGCAAGGATTCGAGCGTCATGCTGCGGTTGGCACAGAAGGCGTTTTACCCGGGCAAGATTCCATTCCCGTTGCTACATATCGATACGAGCTACAAGTTTCCCGAGATGATTTCGTTTCGCGATAGCTATGCGAAGGAGATCGGGGCAGAGTTGATTGTGCATCGCAACGAGGCGGCCATCGCGGACGGGGCGAGCCCGTGGAAGCTAGGAACGCAGAACTGTTGCGGGGCGCTGAAGACTCGGTCGTTGCTGGACGCGCTGGAGGAAGGCGGCTTTGATGCGGCCTTCGGCGGGGCACGGCGCGACGAAGAGAAGAGCCGGGCGAAGGAGAGGGTATACAGCTTCCGCGATGCGGCGGGACAATGGGACCCGAAGAATCAAAGGCCCGAATTGTGGAGCCTGTACAACTCGCGGCTGCGCAAGGGCGAGAGCATACGAGTATTTCCACTTTCAAATTGGACGGAGCTGGACATCTGGCTTTACTTATATGCGGAGCAGATTCCGATTGTGCCGTTGTATTACGCGGAGGATCGGCTGGCGGTAATCCGCGGCGGCATGATCACGTTGGTGCATGAGGGCATGCGTCTACTGCCGGGGGAGAAGCCCGAGTTGATGAAGGTTCGGATGCGGTCGTTGGGATGTGTGCCATGCACAGGCGCGATAAGGAGTGAGGCAGAGACGTTGCCGGAGATCATTGAGGAGTTGATTGGTTTTCGCCGCAGTGAGCGCGAGGGTCGAGCGATTGATCACGATGAAGAGGGATCGATGGAGTTGAAGAAGCGGGAGGGCTACTTCTGATGAGTACGTTGCCTTCAGCTGAGAGATCTGCGAATGAGACGAGATTCCGTGCGTTTCTCGATAGCCATCTGGAACAGGAGATGCTGCGGTTTACTACGGCTGGCAGCGTCGACGACGGCAAGAGCACGTTGATTGGGCGGTTGCTGCATGACACCAAAAGCGTGTACGAAGATCAGCTTGCGTCGATCCGTGCGAGCAGGGTGAATCGCTCGGGCGGTGCTGTGGACCTTTCCTTGTTGACCGATGGATTGAAGGCGGAACGCGAGCAGGGCATTACGATCGATGTGGCCTATCGGTACTTCTCCACGGCGAAGCGTAAGTTCATCATTGCCGACACGCCGGGGCATGAACAGTACACGCGGAATATGGCGACAGGTGCATCTACAGCGGATGTTGCGATTGTGCTGATTGATGCGAAGGCATTTCAGCGGGCTGGGGAGTTGCTACCGCAGTCGCGGAGGCATACATATATTGCGAGCCTGCTGCGAATTCCTCATGTGGTGGCGGCCATTAACAAGATGGATCTTGTGGACTACAGCGCGGAGGTTTTTGACAAGATTTCCGCGGAGTTTGCTGCGCTCGCGAAGCGGCTTGGGCTGAAGAGCGTCGAGGTGATTCCGGTGAGTGCGCTGGCGGGTGACAACGTGGTCGAGCACAGCACGAACATGGGGTGGTACAGGGGGCCAACCCTGTTGGAGTACCTGGAGACTGTGCCGCTGACGATTCGTGAGGCGGCGGATGGTCCTTTGCGTTTTCCGGTGCAACTGGTCGTGCGACCGAACGCGGAGTTCAGAGGGTTTGCCGGGCGGGTTGAACGTGGTGAGGTGCGGGCGGGCATGCGGGTGAAGGCGTTGCCGAGTGGCCGGGTTACGACGGTGAAAAGCATCGTTACCTATGATGGAGAGCTTTCGGTGGCAAGCTTTCCGCTGAGCGTGACGCTGGAGCTTGAGGACGAGATCGATCTGAGCCGCGGCGAGATGCTGATTGGGGAGAATCAGAACGCTCCGCGGGTTAGCAGCGCATTTCGAGCGATGGTGGTGTGGATGCACGAGCAGCCGCTGGTCGCGGGGCAAACGTATCTGGCAAAACATACGACGCGAACGGTTCGGGCCGCGGCGAGAAGGATTGCCTACGGGGTCGATATTCAATCGACAGAGCAGCGCGAGTGTTCGCAGTTGCAGATGAACGATATTGCGGAGGTCGAATTCGACACTAGCTTGCCGCTGTTTTTCGACGCATATGCAGCGAATCGCGAGATGGGCGCCTTGATCCTGATTGATCCGGTGACGAACGCTACGGTGGGCGCAGCGATGATTATCGATGCGGTCGAGCCGCTAGGGAAGAGTGCAACCCAAGCTGCGGGTGCTGTGTTCGTGTGGCTGCGCGGGCTTCCTGATGAAGCAGTGGCATTACGGGACGCTCTGAGGAGCAGCGGACATGCTGCGGTGATTGTGGATGATCCTTTAATTCCGGAGGCCTCGCTGCCGGGTGTAGTCCGCGCGTTGCAGCTTGTGGATGTTAAAGCTATTTCGGCTCGTCCTTCCCTTGGTGCGTCAACGGTTGCGGCTATTCAAGAAGTTGCCGGAGAAGGCTACATTGAATCGCTCGAGGGCGCTTCCAAATGTCTAGATGGTTCATCCAATTCAAGGGAGACGCAATGAGCCAGACTCTCAACACATCAATCGAGCTACATCAGGCGCTCTCAGCAGAGGAACTAGTGGCCAAGGTGGTTCTGCAGGCCGCGGTGGGCAGCGTTTGTCTGACGAGCAGCTTTCAGACCGAGGATATGGTGGTGCTGCATATGCTGCGTAAGCATTTGCCGGAGGTTTCGGTGATTTTTCTGGAAACGGGATATCACTTTCCTGAGTTGATCGCCTATCGTGACCGGATGGTTGTGGAGTGGGACCTGAACCTTGTGAACGCGCTTCCGAAGACGACACTGGAAGAGCATGAGCGTGAGTTTGGATTGCTGCATATCGTGGAGCCGACGAGGTGCTGCGCGATTCGCAAGGTCGAGCCGTTGATGCGTTCTCTGGAGACGTATTCGTGGTGGTTTACGGGATTGCGGCGGGAGCAGTCGCCTACCCGGGCGGGGTTGAAGAAAGTGGAAGACCATCGTCTGCCGACCGGCAAGAGCTTGAAGAAGGTGAGTGTGTTGGCGGACTGGGATTGGGGTAAGGTGGAGGGGTATGCGCGGGAGCACGGGATTCCGCTGCTCGAGCTGTATGACCGGGGGTATACGAGCATTGGGTGTGAGCCTTGCACGGCTGTACCGGCGGTGGGGGCGGATGCTCGGAGTGGGCGCTGGGGCGGGAAGAAGCTGGAGTGTGGCATCCATACGTTTAGCGAGAAGCAGTAGCGGCCGATGGAGGTAGGATTGCACCATGCGTGAGCGGCGTCGGATTGTGGAGCTGTGGCGGCGGGGGGATGCGGTGGCCCTGGTGACGCTGGTGCGGGTGGAGGGGTCTAGTTATCGGGAGGTCGGGGCGCGTTTGCTGGTGGCGGGGAATGGGGAGTATGCGGGGTCGATCTCGGGGGGATGCCTGGAGGCCGAGGTGGTGCGGAAGGCTGGGTGGATGGTGCGCGGCGGTGCGGTGGTGGAGCGGTACTCGACGCTGTTCGACGACACGGCGGAGATTCCGTATGGGCTTGGTTGCGGCGGGACGGTTGATCTGCTGGTGGAGCCAGCGGGGACGGCGGAGTTCGAGGGGTTGATGGAGGCGCTGGAGGCGTCGTTGGAGGGAGTGGAGAGTCGGGTGGTGACTTGGCTGCCGGAGAATGGTCGGCCCTTGCGGCGGGTTGTCGGCGAGGTCCAGACGCAAGGTGGGTTTGAGGAGCTGATTGGGGCTTCGCAGCGGCTGGTGGTGTTTGGCGCTGGAGACGACGCGCGGCCGTTGGTGCAGATGGCGGCGCTGATGGGGTGGAACGTCGTCGTGGTGGATGGACGGGCGCAGTGGGCGCGGATGGAGCGGTTCCCGGAAGCGACGCTGGTGGTGGTTGCGGAGGGGTTTGGGCAGTTGGAGGCGTTGGGGATTGGGAATCGGGATGCGGTGGTGGTAATGACGCATAGCTATGAGCAGGATCGGGTGTGGTTAGCGGGAGCGCTGCGGTGTGGGCCGCGGTATCTGGGGTTGCTGGGTGCTCGGCACCGAAGCGCGCTGCTGGTGAGAGAGACGGCTGCGCTGTTGGGATGGAGCGTGGAGCGGGCTTGCGAAGGGCTGTTCGCGCCGGTTGGATTGGACCTGGGCGGCGATGGGGCTGAGGCGATTGCGCTGGCGGTCGTCGCGGAGATCCAGGCTTGCTGTGAGGGCAAGCTTGGGAGCTCGCGGCGGATGACTGCGGAGATGGTGGAAGAGCAGATTGCGCAGGGTGGAGCTTCGCGGTATCTGCAGGCTCAGTGTGCGCTGTGAGTATTGCTGCTGTGGTGTTGGCTGCGGGGGCTTCGCGGCGGTTGGGTCGGGCGAAGCAGAGTCTGGAGATTGGCGGAGAGACGCTGCTGGAACGCGCGGTTCGGGTTGCGGTGGAGGCTCGACTGGTGCCTGTGATTGTGGTGGTGCGCGACCCAGGAGTCGCGAACGTTTTGGGCGGGCGCGAGGGGATGGTGCGAACTGCTGAGGTTGCCGCAGGGCTGCGCGGCTGCGAGGTGGTGGTGAATGAGCTGGCCGATGAAGGGATGGCGAGTTCGATCCGTGTTGGCGTTGCGCGGGCTCAGGAGTTGGGTGTTGTTGGAGTCGTGGTGATGGCTTGTGACCAAGTGGCGCTGCGGGCGGAACATCTGCGGGAGTTGTATGGCGAGGTTGATCGGGTTACGGGTTCGGGGTATGCGGGGAAGGTTGGGATTCCGGCCTATTTTCCGGCGGAAAAATTTGGGGAGTTGATGGAGTTGCGGGGTGATGTGGGGGCTCGGGAGCTATTGCGTGGGGCGGCTGCCATGGTGGATGAGGGGGTGGATTTGGATGTAGATACGGAGGCGGACGTGGAACGGGCCCGCGGGATGCTGGGATAGGGTACCCCCCTCCCCCCGAGGTATGACTTGTCTCCTAAAGTATTCTATTCAGGCGAGTTACTGGCGAAAGTACCCCCCTGCTGGGAGTGAAAATGGTTTGTAGGTCTTTGATTCCGGATGGGTTAAGTACGAAAGTACCCCCCTTATTGTCGGTAACGGCCTATAACTCGTTGATTCCGGGCTGATACTGCCGAACGTATAGATCGCCGGGCTGGTGGGGAGGACGTCAGGTTGGGTTGAGATTTATCCCTACTTCTATTGTAGTGAGTTGGTGGGGGTAACTATGCCAAGCTTTGGAATGTTTTATTTGGTTTGGTTTCATTGGGTTACGGGGATTTTGGTGGGTTTGGGGGGTTGACAGGGTTTTGCGCGGACGGCGAGGGGCTTCGCGTGTCTGGGTCGAGTATGGGTGGTGTGGGGGAGGGAGATTCAGGCCTTCGGCAGAGTGGAACCCACCCGTCCGCAAGTGCGTGTACGGGTGGGGCGCCAGGCTGGAAATCTACGGGGAGTGCGCAGACTTGCTCAGACGCGCCGTAGGCTTTCCCGTAAATGGAATCCGTTTATACTCGGCGCACACGAAATGCGGTGAAACCATGATCGCTTCTGAACAGTACTTTATTCATCGTTGGAACCCAAACAAGACAATAGAGTCGGTATGCTGCGGTTGTGGCTTGACGGTTTGCAATGAGCCATCTTTAGAGCATGCTCAGGAAAGCGAAAAAAAACACGAGTGCCAGGGTTGGGCTCGCGACCGATTCCAGGGCGGTTTGGGCCAGCCCGTTGCCAGACGGGTGAGTTAGGTCCTGCGCGGACGGCGAGGGGCTTCGCGTGTCTGGGTGGGGTAAGGGTGGTGGGGAGGAGGGCAGTTCAGTCGCTTCGCCTGCGGCTGCGCTCCAGCCTTCGGCAGAGCGGAGGGTCTTCGGTGTAAGAATGGCGCATGAGAACAGTTGCGCTCCTACTAGTGATGTTCTGGGCATCTCCACATGGGTCAGCATCTGTACAGGCTCACAAGAAAGTAGATGTTGGCGGAAACCCCACACAGACAACCGATACCGATCAAAGAGGCACCCAAGATTCGCCTCTCGTTGTAGAGACACACGCCAAACAGAGCACTGCCGAGGCCGCCGATGAAGCCGCCAAAATGAGGGAACAGAATCACTTCAATGTCTGGACTATTGGACTGACGAGCGTGATTGCCATTTGTGCCCTTTTTCAATTTCTCGGAATTGTTGGGCAGATTGTCGTCTACCTGAAGCAAGCGGACTTGATGGGCAAGACTCTCGCGGAAACTAAGAAGTCTGCCGACGCTGCGTTGTTGAATGCTCAAGCTGTTGTGGCTAGTGAACGACCGTGGTTGCTTATCAAACCAGTAGTCCCGAGTCTGGGATATGAAGCGACCCAAAACCTCAACTTCACTTTTACTAACCACGGCAACTCTCCTGCCGTGGTTTTGTACACCTACTTCGACTTTTGTTTTCTGCCAATGGTCGAAGAACTTTCCGAACTTCATGGGCCGCAGACCAAAGAAATACAATTCGTTCATACCGAGTGGGTAGAACCCGGAGGACAGAGATACATCCAAGGATCTGTGCCCGTAAATGTCGTTCAACCCGTTCAGGACAACTTTGATCGCGACTTGCTGGTGGGAAACAAAAGAGTCTGGATGTGGGGCGCAGTCAGGTATCAAGGCCCTTTGAGGGGCACCATTTATGAAAGCAAGTTCTGTTACATGTGGACACATGTTGGGCAATTCATAATGGGAGGCCCACGCGGAGCAAACGACTGTTCTTGATACGCGCGGCGCGCTCCGGTCGAGATGACGGAGTTGATGGTTGGAGAAGCAGATTCCTTCGCTGCGCTGCGGAATGACAGCCAAAAAGGCAACGGCAAAGGCCAACACGGGGTCCTTCGGCTTTGCCTCGGGATGACGGGGAAAAACAAACAACGGCAACGGCAAGAACGACTGCAGGTCTCTCCACTGCGCCAAACGGTGAGGCCGTTTGGCTTCGGTCGAGATGACAGATCGTTGTTTGGCCGGGGGGCTGGGGCTAAAACCCTTTTGGGGGTGGGGGATTCTTCAGCGGGCTGAAGCCCGTTGCTACGCTCGAGGATGACGAGGTGTCGGTTGGTGGGGAGAACAACGACGGAAGCAGATTAGCTGCAGGCGGGGTAGTGGGTGGTGAAGGTGGGGGCTCCGCAGGTTAGGTACCAGGAGGCGAGGAAGAGGAGCGTGAGGATGGGGGCGGCCCAGAAAAAGAGTTGCATGGGGAGGGTGGAGGTGAGGGGCAGGTGGGCGTCGGGATTGGAGCGGGTGGGGAGGCGGAAGATGAGGCCGCTGAGGAGGCAGATGGCGGCGGCGAGGACCAGGCGGGCGAGGGCGAGAAAGAGGCGGTCCTGCCAGTGGAGGCCGGGGATGAAGAAGGCGCTGATGGCTGTCCAATAGAGGGAAAGGAGGCAGGCGAAGAAGGTGGCGGCTTTGGCGAGCTCTAGCATGCGGCGGCTCCCTAGGGGCGCGGTTACGTTTATTTTAGGGTATTCGGGGAGGTACGCCTGTTTTCTTTGGGCTTTTCTCGGCTGAGGCTAGCTGCTAGCTTAGCCAGGCAGGACAAAATTGCGTAAGTGAACCAGAGGAGATTCCGGTTCGCGATTTTTCACTAGCAACTTTAGTGACCATAGGGTATAGACCTTTGGTTGGGGGTCGTACACCTTTCGGGCTCTTGCGGTAGCACCATAGGTGGACAAGAATGATTCGCATGGTGAACGCACATGATGACCAAAACAGTAGGATCTAGATGGGTCGGAGCGGGAGTGCTGGGACTGGTTAGCTTGTTTGGACTGGTCGGATGCCGGCATTCGGGTGTTCGGGATACCGTGGCAATGGCGACGGCCCCGGACTTTCAAGAAATTCATGTGAACCAGGACTGCTTGATTTTGCAAGATCAAGTGGATGGAATAGTAGGCGTGAGCGTGCCGGGAGCGAAGCCGGTGGGAGGAGGTGCACCGGGTGCGGGCGGCGAAAGGTCGGTCGCGCAGTTGGATTTGACGGTGTGCCACCTAGATAGCCAGTTTACGGCTGACCATGTAAAGGGCGAGGTCGTGAATGGCGCGGTGCAGCGGAGCGTCGTGGTGGTGAAGCAGAAGGACTATCTGATGAAGAATCAGTTCGAGCGGCCAGTGGTATTTGTAGTGGAGCAGCCGGTGCCGGAGGGATGGGCGATTGAGTCAGAGCCGGGGCCGGACAAGATGATGGGGAACGTTGCGCTGTTCCGGGCGGTAGCGCTGCCGGGGCAGATGGTGCGGCTGCGTGCGGGAGAACAACACACGATTCAGCTGGCGGAGTAGGACGGGGTCGGGGCGGCTGGAGACAGTCGCTCCGACATCCAACCTTGCTGAGGTGAATCGATGAGTGTCCCCCGGTATCGGCCTGCGCGTTTATTCGTTACAGCGAAACAGAAGAGCTTTGAGCCGGTGATTTCGTCGACGCCGGAGTTGCCGGTGATCGATTGGAGTGGGGTGGGGCAGGTTGCTCCTGCGCTATTGAGCGCGGGCGGGAGTGGGCTGCCGGCGGCGGATGTGGTGGTGATTACGTGGGCAGAGGCGGAGTGGGCCGCGATGCAGCATGTGTTCTGCGCTAGTGGCGTGGCGATGCCTTATTCGGATAGGAATAACGGGAGTTGGAGTGGGTGGACGAAGTACGCGGTGGGGATTCCGCCAACTAAGGTGAGTGGCTGGGATTATTGGGGGGAGTGGCGGCTGGTGGGGGTTGCGGGGAAGCGGGTGCTGCTGTGGAAGTCGAATACGCATCTGGATTTTCCGGGACAGACGCAGCTTACCGCGATGATGCAGATGTTGATTAAGGAAGTGAAGCCGGGGCTGGTGGTGTCGATTGGGACGGCAGGCGGAGCGATGGTGGGGGATCACGTGGGGACGGTGCGGGCGGTGAGTGCGGGGACGCTGTATGAGACGGGGAAGGCGCAGGGGAGTTGGCCGGTGTGGGCGAATGCGTGGTCGGCTGCGGAGACGGTGCTGCATAAGGCGGGGCTTGCGAGCTTGCTGCTGCCGGTGCCGACGACGGAGGGGGATTTGCAGGGGTTGGTGACGCAGTTCAATTCCTATTATGGGACTAAGTACTCGATCTTTGATTTGGATCCGGATGGATTGAATGCGGGGGACACGCAGCCGAAGGTCGTGGATGCGACGGGCGGTGCGGTGTCGTTGCTGACTACGCCTACATTTGTGGTGGGGACTACGGCTGGGACGTATGCGACGTACGCTTGCATCGAGATGGATGATGCCGTGTTGGGGGATGTTTGTAAGGCGGCGGGGGTGGCGTTTGGATTTGTGAGGAATGTGTCCGACCCGGTGCAGAGTGCGGCGCTGCCGGCGGAGGTGCAGGGGAGTTGGGGGAGTGCGGTGTATGACGCTTATGGGTTTTATACGAGCTTCAATGGGGCGGTGGCGGGTTGGGCTGCGTTGGTCGCGACGAGTTAAAGCAGGCTACGGAGGAATTGCTCGAGGAGGTTGGCGGCTACGGCGGAGCGGTAGCGGGCGGTGGAGCGGATGTCGTCGATGGGGTGGGACTCGGAGGCGAGGGCGGCGCGGGCTTGGCGCAGGGTTTCGTCGAAATGCGCGGGGGTTAGGGAGGCTTGCGTTAGGGCGGCTTCGGTGACGTAGAGGCGGATGGGGCGGTCGGCTAAGGAGGCGGCGGACAGGCGGATTTCCTGGATGGTTTGGTTTTGGAGAAGGGAAATTGCGGCGAGCGCGGTTTTTGAGATGGCTTGCGCGTTGCGCGTTCCTACTTTGCGGATGAAATGTTGGTGGGCGGCGTAGATGCGGGGGATCGTGACGCTGTGGAGGAGCTCGTCGGGGCGGAGGGCGGTGCGTTTGTAGGACTGGTGGAAGTCGGCGTAGGGGATGATGCGGGTGGCGGTGGAAGAGATGAGGGTGACGGTGGCGTTGTAGACGAGGAGGGCCGGGGGGGTGTCGGCGGCGGGGGAGGCGTTGCAGAGATTGCCGCCGAGGGTGGCGCGATTCTGGTTGGCGATGGAGCCGGTCCAGGAGGCGGATTGGATGAGGAGGGGGAGATCGCGTGCGATGGTGGGGTTGCGGCGGATGTCGGTGAAGGTGGTGTTGGCGCCGATTGCTATGGCGGTGTCGGAGACGTGGATGAAGCGGAGCTCGGTGAGGTGGTTGATGGAGAGGAGGGAATTTTGGTTGAGGCGGCAGGCGGCGAGGGCGACCATGAGCTCGGTGCCGCC
>Ga0302316_10000520_pt1 | contig 33584 bp, 27 predicted proteins | sample III_Palsa_N3_2_FD_200456 | JGI IMG/M metagenome (GOLD analysis project Ga0302316, IMG submission 200456) | Peat permafrost microbial communities from Stordalen Mire near Abisko, Sweden - III_Palsa_N3_2 | ecosystem: Environmental > Terrestrial > Soil > Palsa > Peat permafrost | place: Sweden...
GCCTTCAAGTGATGCTCAGCACATACCTTATGCTCAGTCGCTGCATCTTTGTGTGCGGTGCTTGCTGTTGCATTTACGGATGACATATTTCTCTCCTCGAATGAATGAACACTGATCGCTGTTTGCCCGAACGGCGACTGGGGATGCTCGCCGAAAACGCCAGTAAAGTAGTTTGCATCGACAACAACATCACGTCGGTGCGGCAACTAACTTAGACAAAAAGCAAGGAGTCGGAGTCCCGCAATTGGCCCGTGGCACCCTGCCAAGATCACCGAAGAAGTTGGTCTGCCGCTGTCTGTCTCGTCCTTCATTGGAGAGTCAATATGATCGCAAGGTAATGCCGATAACAAAAAAGCAGGTACTGGCAATTCTCGCAGGGGTGTTATCCACGCTCCAGTTGTCCGTTTCGTTTACGGCAGTGGCTGAGATGAAATCAACAGCGCCGTGAATGGCAGGGGTTAATCTCAGCGCATCGGCGTCATGCTCTAGTGTTCTGTAGATTGCGTCGTGGCTTCTGCGGTGAATCGCTGCCATTCTGCTGCGCCTTCATCGCAAAAAGCCGAAAGCTCCACTAGCGGCGCCTGCACCGCATAGTCAGCTGCAATCACCCCTCCATAAGGATCATCACTCGATGCGATCGCTGTTGTGTTGAATTCACGCCAGGAAATAACCCTGAGCGTTTTACTGTCTACAAGTGTTGCACGTATCGAAAAAAACACATGACTTGGCGCCGCACCAAAAACCTGTTGTAGCCGAATTATCTCGGTGTCCAAGGAAATGTCACCGGACGCAGAGCTCGGCGTCGATACGATGGCTGAAAAGGTTCTGTCGTACTCAACGGCGGCAACGATCAGAGGCGTCAGCATACTAGCCGGCGTGTCTACCCATTCACTGTGGGCGAAATACTCGATCTTATTTGGTATGCGCAAGTAGACAATACGCTTGGTGTCGAACCCTGCAGCTGCTCTCGGCGCAGTGACGATCAGCGTAGGTGCCAGAGTGGGTGCCGGCGGCCGGGTCCGCTCAGCTATTCGAGCATCGTTGCTCCGGCCTTCTAATGCGTATAAGGACGGGTGCGGCGTTGCCTTCGGCAATAGCGCCGAACATCCCACAGCCAAAGTCAAGACGATGACTCCGAGCGCGCCACGAATTGGTGGAGAGTTGAAGAGGGATGTCATGGTGGCCGTGGCGCCGTCGATGACTCACCTGGTCCTTCCGGCACCGGGCTTGGGCCGATCAGGAAACCGGCTGGATTTCGCTCAGTATCCTCGCTGAGGGTCCGCAGGGAGGTCGATAAAGCATTTAGCTCAATCAGCAGCCGCTGCAACTCCGGAGAAGTCTCCGAATTGAATTGCTGCACATCGGCATGGAGTAAATCAAATGTCCTACCTACGCTGACGCTGGCGTCAGCGGTCTGACCCCCCATTTTGTCGACTGATTGTGCGGCGCGATCAATATGTTCGATGACCGGGCCGAGTCGGGCCGTTATGCGTGCAGTATTGTCAAACGTTCTTGCCATGTTGGTAATTCCGGCATCAATAGTGTTTTTGCGCATGGCAATCGTATGCGTCACGACAGCTAGATCTGCGAGCGTGCTGGTGAATGCCGCCCTATTTTCGGTGCTCAGCACCGCATCGATGTTGCTCGACGTTCGCTCTAGCTTTGGGAGCACCGCCGTAAGAATGTTCTCCAATCGTGCACTTAGGGATGGCTTTGTTCGTATCACAGGATACGGCTCCAGTGCTGTGGCGCGCAGTGGCGCCGCGTTCGGAGCGCCTCCGCTGAGTTCGACATAGGCAATTCCTGTCAAACCCTGTGTATTCAATACCGCCAGTGTGTCCTCCTTGATCGGAGTGCCGCGCTCGATTGCAAATGTCAGTCGAACTCGTTCCGGGTTGACAGGATCCAGCTGAATGCCCTGAACGCTGCCGACTGCGACGCCGTTGAATTTCACAGGCGCGTCAAGATTGAGGCCGGCTACAGATTCATCTTCGATCGCAAGATATGAGTCGTACTTCTTATGAAGAGCGCCGCCAGAGGCAAGCAACATGCTCCTCCTATCAGAACGAAGCCCAGGATTAAAACAAAAGCGCCGACGACGGCATAGTTTACTTTTGTTTCGATGATGACTCTCTCGTGGCATTGTGGGTTATCGCCAGTGCATTCTTTTGCTGCTCCGCAGCCCTGCCTCGCGGGCCATCAAAGAATTGCCGAATGGCAGGCATATCGCTACGGGAAAGATCGTTCATCGATCCGACACCTTGCACGTGCCCATCGGCCAACACAGCCACGCGGTCTGTAACCTGCCACAAAAGATCTAGATCGTGTGTGATCATCACTATGGTCAGTCCAAATAGATCGCGCAGCGTGCGTATCAGTTCATCGACACCGTCGGCGCTGGCCGGATCAAGGCCCGCAGTTGGCTCGTCGAGGAAGAGCAGGTCGGGGTCCAATGCCAATGCGCGGGCGAGGGAGGCGCGCTTCATCATTCCGCCGCTGAGGTCGGCGGGATACTGTGCTCCGACCTCAGCCGGTAGACCGGCCATGGAGAGCTTCCATGTGGCAAGGTCATCGATGAAGTCATCCGTGAGATCTGTGTGTTCGCGCAGTGGCAAGCCGATGTTTTCTTTTACGGTTAGCGAGCCGAACAGGCCGCCATGCTGGAACATCACGCCCCATCGCTGACGTAAGGCCAAGGCCTCGTCGTCTCCGAGCGTCAAAAGATCGGCCCCGAGCACTTGGATTGAACCAGAGTCGGGTCGATGCAAAAGAATCATCTCGCGGAGTAGCGTTGACTTACCGGAGCCGCTACCGCCGACCAAGGCGAAGATTTCACCGCGCCGCACCTCGAGATCAAGATCCGAATGCACTATGTGGCTACCAAATCGCGTGGATACCTTTACAAGCTTTATTACGATGTCGGCCGGTGCCACATGTGCTTCCATTTCAAAGGTCCAGCGCGCTGAATGCCACAGAAAAGAGCGCGTCTGCCACAATGACCAGGAAGATCGATTGCACGACGCTACGTGTGGTGTGTCGGCCCACCGCGTCTGCCCCACCTTTCGTGCGGAAGCCCTGAAAGCAACCGACTATTGCAATGATGGTTGCGAAGAACGGCGCCTTGCCGAGGCCAACCAAGTAGCTCGATATGCTGACGGCCGTCACGAAGCGATCAAGGAACTCACCGAAACTCACACCAAGCTCCGCTCGGGCCATAATCATTCCACCGAAGACGCCCAACACGTCAGCGAATACGGTCAGCAGGGGCAATACAACCACCAATCCAATGACCTTAGGCAACACCAGAAGGTCCATCGGCGCGATTCCTATCGTGCGCATCGCGTCTATTTCCTCGGTCACAGACATCGTGCCAATCGGTGCCGCGTAGGCGGAACCTGAGCGACCAGCCACGATGATGGCTGTTATCAGCGGCGCAAACTCTCGCAACATGGACAAGCCGACGAGATCCGCAACATAAATGTTAGCGCCATATTGTCGTAGCTGGTCGGCGCCCTGATAAGCGACCACAATGCCGAGAAGAAAAGATAGCAGCCCCACGATCGGCAGAGCGTCGAATCCTGCACTACGTATGTTGTATAGGACGGGACGCCACCTCATACGCGCTGGATGTGCAATCCATCCGGCAAGCGTGACAGCACTTTCGCCGACGAAGCCGAGTAGCACGACGACCTGCTTTGATTCGGCTTCCGTACTGCGGCCAATACGATCAAGAGTCGTTGGTCTAGAACATTCGATAGGTGCAGGATGGGTGGCACGAGCAGCTAGATGTTGCGCCACAGTGTCTAGCAACCTAGCGAATCGAGGGCCCAGTCCCCGTAGCTCAACTGCTGAGCCCTGATCTCGAAGCCGCAACAGCAGTTGTTGCAGAAGTCAGGCACCCGCGGTGTCGAGTGCCTCGATGCGGGATGCGTCGGCAACTACTTGGCCGCTCGGCGGTACCTGGATTGATTCAAGATGAGGGATCACGTTGCCGATCACTGCGGCCCTCTAAGAACCCGATAATATGAGGTCCGCTGGAGTCGGCTGGGAAATGACGGCGACGGCTACCGATTCTGTGTTCATGAGTGCCCGTTTCGGTACTACACTATCGGGGCATCGGCCTCAGCTGGATTATGGGTAGGGTTTGTCCGTCCGGACCCGGATTCAAAAGTGGGGTAGTCCAGGTACCCGGTTGCTCCGCTGGAGTAATACGTTGCCGGATTGCCTGGGGCCAGTTTCTGGTCATGGTTCATGCGATCGACCAGATCCGGATTGGAGATATAGGGTCGCCCGAATGCGATTAGGTCGGCGGTCTTCTGGAGCAGCGCCTGTTCAGCACGAGCCCGGTCGTACTCGCCGCAAAGAATCAGTGTCCGAGAAAACGACTGACGCAACTGCTCCAGCAACGGATTATGAGCGTCACGGCTCCAGCTGCCATCCTGATTGTTCAGGTGTAGGTATACCACGCCGAGTCCATTCAGTTCGCGTGCCAGATAACCATAGGTGATCATCGGCTCAGGGTCGCAACGCATGTCGTTGGCCAGGCCCAGGGGCGACAGGCGAACCCCGGTGCGGTCATGTCCGATCGCCTCCGCCACGGCAATGCTGGTTTCCATCAGCAGACGGCACCGGTTTTTCAGATTGCCCCCATACTCATCCGTTCTTTCGTTAAGGTAAGGGCAGCGGAACTGGTCAAACAAATAGCCATTGGCCGCATGGATTTCGACGCCGTCGAAGCCGGCGGCTACCGCCCTGTGGGCGGCATGTACAAAGTCCGCCACAACGTCCTTGGCCTCCTGAGTGATCATCGCGCGCGGCGGTGAGCATTGCTCCAGAATGGCTTCCCCGGTGATAAGATCCGGGGCAAATGTCTCGCAGTTGGCGCGGATGGCGCCCGGTCCAAGCGGCGCCGCATGACCGGGTTGCAGGCTGGCGTGCGATATCCGACCGCAATGCCAAAGCTGGGCGAAGATCCGGCCACCACCTTCATGCACGGCCTGCGTCACTGGCCTCCAGGCTGCTTCGTGCACGGGGTTATACAGTCCCGGTGTATCTGAATAGCCCCGGGCTTGCGCGGACACGACAATACCTTCCGAAACGATAAGGCCGGCCGAAGCGCGCTGCGCATAGTATTCCTCTGTCATCGCGCCCGGCGCGAACGCTGGCGCAGGAGTCCGGCAACGCGTCATCGGTGCCATGACGATGCGGTTTTTGAGATGCAACTCGCCTAAATAATAGGGGGTGAACAAAAACATTGGCATCCTCCTTGGTTCAGTGGTCCAGCTAGCCGCCACAACAGCTCCGAGGCATGGCATAGACGTTTGGCAGCTATATAGGCTGTGGCCCGAGGCGCTGATCCACGGCGGGTGAAGTCGGTCGTCACGCCAATGCCGCGGGAAGGCAAAAACCGACGAACCTATAGCCAGTAACCAGCCCGTTCATAGTGCCGATAAAGGCTGGCCTCGTTTGTCCGGGAAAGTTCGAGGGTGGGATCGTATTCGGGGGCGTGCTGCACGGCATCGCGCGTCACATCGACATGCACACGCATCTCATCCCAGTCCAGCCGGCTGATCCACTGCGGCGGTATCACGACATGCTTGCCGGGCCACCAATTGCGCGTGTCGACGACGAGGTAACGTATGGCCCAGCTTTCTTCGTCCACCAGGAAGTCCTCCAAGTGGCCGATCGAAGCATCAGTAGCCTGGATATGATAGCTGGTCACCTCGCGAGCGCTGCGCAGATGCTGATCGGCGGGCAGTTCGGCGCGTCCGGGCAGCGCTTCGTTGATCCGCGCCGGCGCACCTGTCGGCACCATCGGATACAGGGTTTCTCCCCACTGGAGTGCACCGCTCCAGTAGTAGGGAAATCCATAGTAGCCGGACAACTCCATCTCGTGCTGCCGTGAAACCGGCTTGTTGGTGTTGAAGGATGGGCTCGTCTTGACCTTGTCCATGGTCAGATCGACCTGGACGACGCGCAGAATCCAGTCTATGCCGGTGATTACATACGGGGAAATAAGTACTTTCCGGTCGTCCAGCCAGCTGCCGGTCTGGACCACGAGATAACGTGCGGCCCATCGTTGGTCGTCAAAATAGACATCCTTGACCTTGCCGACCTCTCCATCCGAAGCGGCGATCGACATGCCGATCAGTTTTTCCATGCGATAAAGCATCACTTTTGCTCCTCGAAAGCGCGCACGTGGACCATCCAGTGTTCGTCCGGCGCGGGAACCGAATGGATTAACCCCCACACACGCGAACTGGCCTCAAGATTAATCGTGACGTTTCGCGACGTCGGTACGCTGGCCCACACCGATAGGGGAAAGGCGGTCGTTGCTGCGTATCGAGTGGTTCCCACAGGTCCATTGGATGCGGCGGGCCGCTTTTCCGGTCAATGGCTGCCGTCGCGCCGCAGCCGAGACCTGAGGACTTCAATTTGGTCGAGCAGGTCCATCACCTTGGCCGTACTCGAATGTTCACCTGTAAATCGTGCGTCAGGCGCACTGCTGCACGGGCGTGCCGCAAGGCGGTGCCCCCAAAGAGCCAGTCACGGATCTTAGTGCCACTGGGCCTGAGTGCCCCTTCCTCGAACTTATTCCCGATTGAAGCCGGGATTTGCGCCGATCTTCGATTATTGCGGTGATTGCGGGGTTGGCCCATATCCAGGCGGCGGCGGAGGCGGATAGCCCGGGGGTGGTGGCGGGTAGGGCGGGGGATAGTAGTAAGCCGGAGGCGGCCTGACGTAAACCGGACGCGGCGCGTTGTTCAGGACCTGGTCTCCCTTGGAATACATGCACTGCGAGTAAGCGACGTTGTATTGATACTGGATGGAACCACCGGATCGGGCCGAAGTGTTGGCACCTACGTTGGCACCCACAACCCCGCCTGCGGCTGCGCCAACAGCGGCTCCCCGACCGCCACCTACCGCCGCACCGAGGCCTGCTCCTAGTGCCGTGGTGAGGATGGCTTCACCTACGCCAGTCTGATTGGCGCGGTCCGCTTGGCCGGCGACCTGCTGGCTGGCGTACTGTTTGCACAATTCTTGGTCCCCTTGGAACACATCGAAGGGTTTGTTGGCGCCCGGGAAAACCTGCACCGTAGGACCCATCGGCTCAGTGGCGCATGCCGCGACGAGCAAGGCGGCGCAGGACATGCTGGCCCCGTCAAAAGTGGAACGCCAAACCTTACTCATCTAGTGCTCCTGAGCGCCGGAGAGCTGCACGTCGCGGCCGCTGCTGTTGAAGCCGTTTTTCATATCCAGCGTCACGGCGCCGCCGAGGGCGTTCAGTCCGAACACCGGATTGTTGCCCTGCACTGTCAGGCGGTTGACGGCAACCTGCGGCACCAGGTCCCAGTTGACGGTGTCGCCAAAGCCCTCGTTGATACGCATACCGTTCTGGTATACCGCCAGCCCCTGTGCGATGCCGAAGATCGGCGAAGCCTTGAAGCCACGGTAGACGAAGTCCGGCTGGAACTGGCTGCCTTCCTCGTCGTTGAGGTTGACGCTGCTCATGCGCCCGGCGGCGGCGGTGGGGATGAGGTTGGACTGGCCGTCGCCCTCCAGGTCCTTGGCCGAAAGTGTCTGCACGTTGCTCGGCACCTTGTCGATGTCGACCCCGCTGCCGGGCAGCGGCGCAATGCCGATCACCGTCACCGGCTGGAGTTGCACCGCCGGAACTAGTCTTATAGATTCTGGGATTTGGCCGAATGCTACCGCGCTAAAGCAGCATACACAGCCTAAGGCCGTTGTACTCGCGTATTGGTTGAAGTGCATGAGAGAGTTGTCATATTGACGCTGTTCTGCAGCTCATCGGTTCGAATCCATCAGTTGCCCGAGCTCGCACCGCGGGCGTAGAACTCGGCGAGCGCTTCGCTCTCGGCGTCGGTCAAAGCGACGGCAATCATGCGCATTTGTTCGTTGATGTCGTTGCCGCGTGAACCTTGAGCGAAGGCGGCTGTTTCCCGCGCGAGATAGGCTGACTTTTGAAAGGCCAAAGCGGGCGCGCCCAACTTGTAGCCGCTTGGCCCGTGACAGGATCCGCAGGGCGCGATGCCGCGGGAAGGATCCCCGGCGAACACGAGCCGAACGGCGGGGTCGGATGAGCGCAAGCTGCGGCCGCTGAAAGGAATGGTACGTCCCGTGAGATAAGGCAGCCCAAGCGGCTGCGCCGCGTAGTAGGCTGCGACGTCGGCGAGCCCTTGGGCAGACAGCGCGAGCGCAATGCCGTTCATGACGCCCCAGTCGCGTTTACCCGATCGAAAGTCGGCGAGCTGCTTGTACAGCGCCGCCGCATCCATCCCGGCGAGCGTCGGGACATCGGCGGTGGTGCTGATGCCGCGTGCGCCATGGCAGACCGTGCAATTCAAGGCAACGAACTCGCCACGGCCCGCATCACCGGACGCGATCGCCGCAAGCGTCGCGGGCGTCCAGGCAATGAGACTCGGCACGACGGCTACCGGGGCGGCGGCGTCCCGGTAGCCGGGCGTTAAACCAATGCCGCGACAGATCGCGGCCCAGAGGCCCTCGCGCGGATCCGCCGTGTTTCGCCCCATCACCACGAAACCCAGCAGGAAGGCGAGCACGAGCAGGGCGGCGAGACCTGCCCAGCTGCGCCAGTGCCAGGAGTTCGTACCTGCCGCGGCAGTGAGGGCCATCAGGGCGAGGCGCCTTGTAGGGCCGGCCGCGTCACGTTATACGCCGGTGCGGAATGAGGTTTCAGCACGAACAGGAATTGTCCGACCGGATAGCCGTACGCGGCCAGCATGAGCAGCAGCACCATCCCGTTCCAGAGTGCAAAACCGTTCAAGACAGGCGCAACGCGCCCGGGCGGATGGACCGGAAGCGCGTAGCTCAGCGGCGCGAGCACGCTGTAGGGCGCACCGCGATGGGAACGCAGCAGCGTGATTGCGAGCAGCACCGCCGACACCAGGAGCACCGCGCCGCCGGCCACGGAAATGTCGACTAACGTGGCCCAGCGGGCCACCACCGGCATCGTGTAATCGAACACCGCGACGCGACGAGGCTGTCCCAGGAGCCCCGCAACATGCCAGGGAACGGTCAGAATCAACATGCCCCAGAACCAGGTCCACAGTTGCCAGCGGGCCAGGCGCTTCGAGCGAAGGGGTCGGCCGGTCAGCTGCGGCCACAGCTCGTAAGCGATCGCGAAATACATGATGACCACGGCGCCGCCGAAGATCAGATGAAAATGCGCCGTGACCCACGCCGTGTTGTGGATCATCGAATTCATCGCGTAGCTCATGTTGACGATGCCGCCGAGACCGCCGAGACCGAGCATCAGGAGCGACAATCCGGTCGCGAGCACCATCGGCTCAGCCCACGGCACCGTACGAATCCAGCCGAATAATCCGCGTCCGCCGCGCGCGCGGCCGGCGATTTCCAGGCTCGCGCAGATTGCGAAGACCGTCATGAGCGTCGGCAGCACGACGAAAAACGTGAAGAACGCCTGGAGAAACTTGAAGCCGTTGCCGTGCTCCGGGTCCGCGAACAGGTGATGCATGCCGACGGGCAGCGAAAACACCAGGAACATGATGAAGGTGAGCCGCGCCATGCGATCGCTGTACAGGCGGCCGCCAGCCGCTACGGGTAGCAGCGTGTAGAACGCGATGTACGCGGGCATGAGCCAGAAATACACGATCGAATGCAAGGTCACCGAGAACAAGGTTCGAGCCAGGCCGACATCCATCTGCGTCGTCGCGCCGAAGGCGGCCGGACCGACCACGCCGAGCAGTTCGGCAGCCACGCCGCTCGCCGACCAGGCCCAAAGATACGCCGTTGCCGTGATCGCGAACATGGCGAGCGGAACGGGTTTGCCGGGATTGTCGCGCTTCCAGCTCAGCATGTTCACGATCATGAGTACGACCCAGATCATCGATCCGCCTACCAGCATGAACACCCCAATGTAATACCAGCGATTGGCAAGCAGCGGCGGATAGAACGTGTAAAAGACGGTGGCGCGTCCCGCGAGCGTGACTCCCGCCGCGATCAAGGTTCCGGCGAGACAAATGCCGAAGCCGAGCCAAGCCCACTTCAGGCCGCGCATTGGGCGCGCCAAACTCGTTGTTGCTACCGCATAGCCGAATCCCATGATAAAGAAGGTCGTCAGGACATACGCCATGACCGTGCCATGCAAGCTCACCGAGATGTAGTAGGCGTTCGAATCGTCGAGCGGCGCGGACATCGGGCTGCGCATGAGCATCTGCCAGGCGCCGAGCACGACCGCGGGCAGGAACAGCCCGAAGGCGACCCAGAAGTGTGCCAGCACGACGCGGCTAATGCGCTGCACAGCGCAGCCTCTGTCTGGGGCTCAAGCTTGGGAACTGATCCTTGGGCACGACGATGACGTGAGCCCACATGCCCGCGTGGCCGAGGCCGCAAAATTCGTGACAAGGCATCGCATTGTCGCCGGGGCGAGCGAATCGTGTGCGGACCTCCGAGATGAATCCGGGCACGACCATCGAATTGACGTTGGTGTCGATGAGTAGAAAGCCGTGCACGACGTCCGCGCTCGTGAGTCGAAACTTGACAGGAGTATCAGCCGGAACCGTCACGCAGTGCGGCACGAAGCTGTATTGCTGCGCCAGCATCCGTACCGTCACCGAGCCGTCCGGTTCAAGCGCGGCGCCGAGATTGCTCTCTACGAACTCGCCCGCGAGATGTAAGCTGAGCGGATCGATGACCTCGACATTGCTCGGCGGATGCAAGGCATGCGTGAGGCTCGTCGCCACAACGACGGCCATCATGACGGCAAGAAGCCCGAGCATCGTCATGAGCCAACGATTTTCGGTGCGCTCGTTGGGATCATCCGACGGGTGTGGCAGCGATTCAGCCAATAGGCCCCCGCGGAAGGAATAGCAGGAAATAGAAAGCGAGCCAGCCGAAAAACAGCACCGCGACCGCGAGACCCGCAACGACCAAGGCGCCGCGTGGAGTCGTGGGTTCCGAGGGGTCGCTCAGGGGGTCGCTCATTTTGGGCCCGGTGCCACGTCCGGCGGCGCTAGTCGTTCGTAATACGCGGCGACCGCCGCGATGTCGTCGGCGTCGAGCTGCGGCGCGATCAACGCCATGGCATCGGTACTGTTGCGGCGGAAGCCCGAGGTCCACATTTGCAGCTCGAATGCGAGATAGTGAGCGTATTGCCCACGGAGATAGGGAATGGTCGGCGTCTGACCGGCGCCGTCGATGCCGTGGCAGACGCCGCAGCCGGGCATTCCGATGGCCGGCTTACCGAGGCTTGCGAGGCGTTCGCCGCGCAGCACGAGCGCCTGATCCTCAATAGGTTGCAGCGGAAGGAACGGCGCCGAAACGGCCGCATAGTAGGCGTTCACGTCGGCGATGTCCTCGGGACTCAGGTGGCCCGCGATCGGTGACATGATCGCATTTTGGCGCACGCTTGAGCGAAACGCATACAGCTGTTTGCCGAGATAATAAGCGGACTGGCCGGCGATACGCGGAAATGCTCCCGAACCGTCGCTGGCGCCATTGAAGGCATGACACAGTGCGCATCCTGGAGCCCCGTCCGCATTGCCGCGCGCAGCGATCACGGCGCCGCGTGCGGCATCCGGCAGGCGGACGGATGGCGTGACTTCTGGGGGCGTCGCAACCTGATTTGCGGTGGGATTCGCGGCATCTTCGGTAGCACGGTGGATGACATAGGCACGGATCGCCGTCGACTGGTCTCGATTTAGGACGGCGGAGAAGTTGGCCATGCCGTTGAAGCTCAGGCTTCCCTGCAGAGTGATCCCGTACCAGGCTTCGACCGGCAAATACGGGGACTTGCGCAAATCCGGTATCACGCCGCCACCGACCGCGCTTTGGCCGTGACAGACGCTGCAGAATTGATCGTACCCCTTTTCCCCCGCCGCGAGAGTAGCTGCCGACGCAGTATCTTGCAGCAGCGGTACGAGCGCCGGCAGTTCCGGCGCCAAGGGCGGCAATGCCATCTGACCGTGCAAACTATAGACGAGCAGCCGGCTAACGTTGCGAATCTTGCCGGATGGGTTTGACTGGCGTCCTTCGAGCAAGGAGTAAGCGCCGCCCCATCCGGCGAGCACAGCGATGTACTGCTCACCGTCAACCTCGTAGCTCATCGGCGCTGCCATGACCGGCGTCTCGGTGGCGGCGCTCCATAACTTAGCGCCCGTGTCGGCCCGATATGCCGCCACTGCGCCGGTGGCATTGCCCTCGACAACCAGATTGCCGCCCGTCGTGAGGACGCCGCCGTTCCACGGACCAGCCTGCACGACGCGCCACCTCTCCTTGGCTGCGACCGGATCCCAGGCGACGAGGTAACCTTTGACGCCCTCGGTGTTCGTCGTGGCGACGCCCAGATTCCAACCGATCGTCGCGGGCTTGAAATCCTTGATGTCCGCGTAACCCATGCCGATTTCCTGGGCCGGGATGTAGACCAGCCCAGTGGTCGGGTTGAAGGCCATCGGCTGCCAGTTGTGCGCTCCGAGCGCGCCCGGCATCAACTGCACGGACTTTCCGGTCTTGTCGTAGCGGCTGTCGGGCTGTTCGATGGGGCGCCCGGTCGCAAGATCGACCCCGCTCGCCCAGGTCACGGGCGTGAACGCATTCGCCGATATCAATTGGCCCGTCTTGCGGTCGAGCACGTACAAAAAGCCGTTCTTATTGGCCTGGATCAGGACTTGGCGTGCTTGCCCCGCGATCGAAAGATCGGCAAGCACGAGCTGCTGATCCGCGTCGTAGTCCCATTCCTCGCCGGGCGTTGCCTGGTAATGCCAGACGTAGGCGCCGGTGTCTGCATTCACGGCCACGATCGACGACAGAAACAGATTGTCTCCCTTGCCGGCGCTGCGATACTCCCGGTTCCATTCGGCGCCGTTGCCGACGCCGAAGTAGACCAGATTCAACTGAGGGTCATAACTGATCGCATCCCAGACCGTACCGCCGCCGCCGAGCTTCCACCATTCGCCGAACCAGGTCTTGGCCGCCATTTCCATGGCCGGTGATTCGAAGCCCAGCGCCGGATTGCCGGGCACCGTGTAAAAGCGCCAAGCGAGCGCGCCGGTCCCGGCATCGTACGCGGACAGGTAGCCCCGGACGCCGAATTCATTGCCGCTGTTGCCGATCAGCACGCGTCCTTTGACGACGCGCGGAGCCATGGTGATCGTATAGGGCTTTGTCGGATCGACGGTCATGACGGTCCAGACGGGCTTACCGGTCGCCGCGTCGAGCGCGATCAAGCGACCGTCGAAGGTCCCGAGGTAGAGTTTGCCCTGCCACGCGGCGACGCCGCGATTGACGACATCGCAACAACCGCGCACGCCGAGCGCGCGCGGCACCTTTGGATCGTAGGACCACAGGGGGCGGCCGGTCCTGGCATCGAAGGCGCGGACCATGCTCCAGGCGGTCGACACATACAGAACGCCGTCGATCACTAGTGGCGTCGCCTCCTGGCCCCGCTTGGTGTCGAAGTCGGCGAACCAGACCAGGCCTAGCTGGGCCGCATTCGAAGCATCGATGCGCGCGAGAGGACTGAAGCGCTGCTCGCTGTAGGTGCGCCCGTAGCTCATCCAGTTGCGGGGATCCCGGTCGGCGTCCGTCAAGCGAGCGGCGTCGACGTTCGCAGCCAATGAAGGAGCCGCCAAGGCAAACTGGGACGTCCACAACAGAGTGAGAAGAGCCGCGCAGAACGCGGAGCATGCCGAGACCAACTTGTGGAAGGGCGTGCACCGCGTATGATGTTCCAGAGAGTTGCTCCTTGAGTGCAGGCCCCTGCATCAAACCAGTTTGACCGATGTCAATCAGCGGCAATTTTCGAATCGAACAGAGCAGGCTGTCAGTTCGTTACCGCACATTGCGTGAGGCTGGAGCATGGTGGGCGCAGCGTTGAGCGCGACTTTCGACCCCCCTATGAACAACAGCATGTAAGACCTATGAAAGCCAGCCTCCGCTAAACCCTGCTCGACGAAGGCCGCTGACGATGTAGGGGCACTGCCGCGTCAACCGCCACAACAGCTCGCTCCGATAATTTTCGATCATCAGAACCACCGGCCCTTGGTTTAGCCCATAGTGCCAAGGCGACACCCAGCCGCTCGGATTTCCGGACTTGGCCGGATACGTGGCGTTGAACGTCGCCTTGAATCCGTAGGGATTGTTGGCCTTCAATTTGAGGTCATGAATGAAATACTCGATCGAAGGCAACACGATGTCGGAAGCGAACGGTAGCGAAGCCACGACCGCCCAAGGCGCGATAGTTCCATCATCGGGCCCAAATGGAACTCCCCGAGCGATGTAATTAAAGAAGAGCCGCTCGACACCGTCTATCTTGATGTTATCGGGTCCAGGGCCATCACTGGCGGTAATACCCCAACAACTGGCTCCGTAACCATTAAACTTGAGTGGGTTGTTGATCGCATATTGTCTTTGTATGTGGGTCGCGCGGCGGGTGTTTTCGAAATAATCGATTCCCTTGTCGCGCATGTAGGTATCCTGGATTTTGCGAAAATCAATCCATATGTGCGAAAGCTGATGTGTGAAGAACGATCCCGCATAAAGGTAGTCGTAGCCGTATTGGCTCTTCCACTGGTAAGTCGAGCACCACGCGGCAAATCCTTCCCCAGCCAGCGGATACGTCGGCGAGCCGAGCGCAATCACGTAGAGAAGCAGCCCCTCGTCATAGCCCTCCCAACGATACCGAAGGAAGCCGCTTTCGGGATTCCACCCGTGTGTCAACGTCAGACCATTGTTTTGCGCCCAATGCCAGTTGGCGCGTCGATAGAGCGCATCGGCAACCGAGCGAATCTCCGCCTCATCGTCGGTGCCTGCATCGAAATACGCCGCCGCAGTCAACATGCCAGCGAGCAGGAATGCACTGTCTACCGTCGACAACTCGCACTGCCAGGCTCGGCGGCCGGTTTGCATGTCCAAAAAGTGATAATAAAAGCCTTGATAGCCGGTGGCGTCCAGCTGAGGACCTTGTGGACTATTCCAGAAGAAACGAAGAGTCGTAAGTGTACGTGCGACGGCCGCTGCCCGTGAAATAAACCCACGTTGGACACCAACCGGGTAGGCCGCGAGCGCGAAGCCAGTGGCAGCAATGCTGGCGGGCGACGTTTGCGATGTCTTGTCCCTCACCAAGCCGTTTGCAACATTGACTTCGTGTTCAAAATAGCTGAAGGATTCGCGCTGCAGGGTCTCGATCTCTTCCCCGACGTCACGCTTAACTTCGTTCACTTTTCAGGCCGATTCTGTGAGCTGCTTGCCGATGGCCTGCAATTCCCGCAGCCGCTTTGGAGAGCTTTTGGGATAGGCCATCTTGATCTCATCAAACGCATCCATGAGAATTTGCGACACCATCAGCCGGGCATTCTCCTTGTCATCGGCGGGCACTATGTACCAGGGTGCGTGGTGCGTGCTGGTCTCGGCCAGGCAATGTCCATATGCATGCATATATTTTGGCCAGAATTTTCTTTCGTGAATGTCCGACGCACTGAATTTCCAGTTCTTGTCGGGCTCGTCGATACGCTCCAGGAAGCGCTTGGCCTGTTCCTGTTCCGATAGGTGAAGGAAGAATTTGACGACCTTGGTTCCATTTCGATACAGATGCGCTTCCATTTCAACGATGGAACGATACCGGTCTTTCCAGAAATGCCGGTCATCAAGCGAGTGTTTTGGAAGATTCTGAGTGTCCAGAATCTCGGGGTGAACACGTGTGATGAGCACTTCTTCATAATACGAACGATTGAAGACCCCGATTCGTCCGCGTTCTGGGAGCCGGCACGAGGTGCGCCAGAGAAAGTCATGCTTGAGCTCTTCAGCGCTTGGTTGCTTGAAACTGTAGACTTCGCAACCTTCAGGGTTCACCCCCGACATGACGTGGCGAATAGCACCATCTTTTCCCGCAGAGTCCATGCCCTGAAAGATCAGCAGCAATGCGTATCGGCCTGAGGCGTAATGTAGTTGTTGACGCGAACTCAAGCCTTCGACGTGCTTTTCCAGCAGTTCCTGATACTGCTCTTTTGACTTGAAATAATGCTCCACCGCGGTGGGCCACTCATCAAGATCGACCTTTTTGTCGGTTGGAACGCGGAAATCCTTCGAGTTGATTTTCAATGTAATGCCTCTCTGAGTAGTTCGCGCGTGTGATGCATGAGTTGCCGCCGCTTGAACCGCTGGTGTCTGCGTATACGACGTGATTCCAATGGTTCCCTAGGATTTTGTCTTATCCTTTGAAGCCTTTAGTGTCCGCTCCAGTTCCTGTACGGCCAGAACGTCCTGGCGCCCGAGTTCCTCGTACAATGCATGGACTCGATCGACCAGCTTCGGCGTCAAATCGGACGCTGCAGTGGATTTCGATTCGGGCGCCGGCGCGGGTTTCGCGTCCGCCTTCGCCTCCACCTTGGTATCTGGCTTCGCCCCTGCCTTCTCTTCGGACGCTGGAGCCGCCTTGGCTTCCGACCCCGGCGCGGGCTCGGAATCCGGCTTTGTCTCCGCCTTGGCTTCGGGCGCTGGTGCCGCCTTAGCATCTGGCTTCGCCTCGGCCTTGGCTTCCGACGCCGGCGCGGGCTTGGAATCCGGCTTTGTCTCCGCTTTGGCTTCGGGCGCTGGTGCCGCCTTAGTATCTGGCTTCGCCTCCGCCTTGGCTTCCGACGCCAGCGCGGGCTCGGAATCCGGCTTTGTCTCCGCTCTGGCATCGGGCGCTGGTTTCGCCTTGGCATTCGGCTTCGCCTCCACCTTCTCTCTGGAAGCGATTTCCTTTTCTTTGGCTTTTGCTGCCGCCTTGGGAGAATCAAAAATGCGATACGCGAGCAGCTTGACGCGATCATTCACGAAAAACCAGGCCAGCGAATAACCCCATACGAATCCGGCGTACCCCCAGCTAATTGGCGTCATGAACACGCCATACACTGCGATCAAAGTAGCCACGGCCTGAGTGCCGAACACAGCAATCAACAAAATCCGCGCCGGGCGTATGGACCAGAAAGGCCCGCGCGTGCGGGTCAAGAATATCGTCAGGTGACCAGCCACGGACATCTTTAGGTACATCATGGTCTGGGTGTGGGCATGGTCAAGATGAAAAACGTTCAACGACAGATAGAACAGGCCGAAAATGGCGACCGTCCCTATGACGCCCAGAACCGTGGAAACTCCGAGCACCAGATGCATGTTCCACGCTTCCGGCTTATTGCTGTAGTTCACGTTGTCGTAGGCGATCGACAATATGGCGGCGTCGTTGAGCAAAGCGATCATCACGATCATGACGGCCGTGACCGGGTAAAAGTTGAATACTAGAATCGCCAATGTCATGAACAGAAGTACCCGCAGCGTCTCGGCAATGCGGTACATCGAATAGCTGTTCATGCGCTGGAAGATTTTTCTGCTTTCCTTGATCGCATCGATGATTACCGAGAGCCCGGGCGTCATGAGGACAATGGCCGCGGCAGCGCGCGCCGCATCTGTCGCCGTCGAAACGGCGATACCGCAGTCGGCTTTCTTCAAAGCCGGGGCGTCGTTGACCCCGTCGCCGGTCATGCTGACGATGTGGCCGCGCTTTTGCAGGACACTGATGATGTCGTACTTGTTCTCAGGGAACACTTCGGCGAACCCGTCCGCATTCTCGATGAGGGCCGCCGTTGTTGGTGACTCCATCTGTTTGGCGTCGCCAAGGCTGCCGGCACCGAGGATGTTGGCGCCCATGCCCAACTTCTTGCAGGTCTCCTTTGCGATGGCGATCGCATCGCCGGTCACCATTCTGACCTTCACACCCATCGCTATGGCGGTCGCAATGGTAGCCTTGGCGTCATCGCGTGGTGGATCGAACAAGGGCAATACACCGACCAGCTGCCATGGACCGGTTCCGTCGGCCCGCGCAACACCCAGCGAGCGAAAGCCGCGCGCCGCGAACCCATCGACCGCCTTCTGTACGGCAGCCTTCACCTGTGCTGCGTTGGCCGAGAGCGCCAGGATCACCTGCGGCGCCCCCTTGGTCACCTTGAACGACTTGCCATCCTTGTCTTTGACGTCCGCCTCGGTGCGCTTGTGAACCGGATCGAACGGCGTGAAGTGATCAATATGATAGATCTTCAAGGTTTCCGGATCCTTCACGCCTTTCAGCACCGCCAGATCGATCGTGTCGTCATTGTCTGCCCGCGATGCCAGCGCGGCGTCGAGAATAACTTGAGCCGCCGTCACTCCTTCTGTGCAGAACGGATCACCCAGCGTTAACTTGTCCTGGGTCAGCGTGCCAGTCTTGTCCGCACACAGCACGTCTACCCCCGCCAATTCCTCAATGGCGACCAATCGGCTCACAACCGCTTTTTTCTTCGCGAGCAGGCGAGCCCCAACGGCCATGGTTACCGAAAGCACCGTCGGCATTGCCACTGGAATCGCCGCGACAGTCAGCACCAGGGCAAATTCCAAGGTGGTGAGAATCGGGTCGCCCCGATAGAGCGCGAAGCCAATGATCAGCGCCACTAGGCTCAATGCAAGGACGATCAGGTAATTGCCGATCTTCAGAACCGCTTTCTGGAAATGACTGACGGTCTGCGCCTGCTCGACCAGTTTCGCCGTCTTGCCGAAGTAGGTGTTGGCGCCGGTGGCATAGACCAGCGCGTTGCTCTGACCGCGGCGCACAATAGAGCCGGAAAATATCGCCTCGCCGGGCTTGCGGGTGGCGGGGAGGCTTTCGCCGGTCAGCGCGGACTGGTCCACCGACATCGGATCCCCATCCAGCAACCGAGCATCTGCCGGCACGATATCGCCCTGCTTCAATTGAATGACGTCACCCGGCACTAGCTCACGCGCGGGAGGCGTGACCCACTTTCCGTCGCGCTTCACCCGGGTTTTGGTGGCGAGCTTGGCCTTCAGGCTCGCAATGGCGTTGCCCGCGGAGCGTTCTTCCCAGAAGCCCACGACGGCATTGGAGCACAAGAGGACCAGAATAATGAAGAAGTCTGGCCAATGTTTGACGATACCCGAAAGAATTACGGCAACCTCGATCATCCAGGGAATCGGACCCCAAAAGTACGAGAGAAACTTCAGCAGCGCATTCTCACTCTTGACCGGCAACTCATTCGGCCCATCCTTGCTGAGCCGTTTTGTCGCTTCGGCTCCCGTGAGGCCGTCCGGAGAGGATTCGAGCCGCTTCTGCACCTCGGAAAGCGGCAGGGTTTTGAGATCGTCTGCGGTATCCGGTTTGGCGCTTGCGTCAGGCTTGGACGGCCCTTTGGTGTCGGGAGCTTTCGGCTGCCGAGCTTGTGAACTGGATTTCATGAGCCTGCCTCGTTGGCCGGTAAAGAAATAGGGTCTAGTCGAGTCATCATCCGCGACCTCAAGGCTGGCGGATGGCGGCGTCGACGGTGACTTGCGCCTCTTTGAGAATCTGCTGCAGCTGCTCCGGCCCGCTAAAGCTTTCGGCGTAGATCTTATAAATGTCTTCGGTTCCCGACGGTCTAGCTGCAAACCATCCGCTCGCGGAACTGACTTTGATGCCGCCAATGGGTGCATTGTTTCCAGGAGCATGGTCGATGATGCTGTCGATCTTTTCTCCGGCCAGCTGTTTCGACTTGACGTCACGCGAGGACAGCGCAGCGATTTCCTTCTTCTGCTTCGCGCTCGCCGTCACCTGCACTCGATCGGCCACGGGATTGCCGTATTCATTCGCCAAATCGACGTACAAGGCACCCGGATCGCGGCCCATGCGAGCAGTGATCTCGGCAGAAAGGAGTGCCGCGACGATGCCGTCCTTGTCGGTGGTCCAAACCGAGCCATCGCGCCGCAGAAAAGTTGCCCCCGCGCTTTCCTCGCAACCAAATCCCAAGCTACCGTCGAGAAGCCCGGAAGAAAACCATTTAAATCCAACGGGCACTTCGTACAGGTGGCGCTTGAGCTTCGCCGAAACTCGATCGATCAGCCCCGTGCTGACCACCGTCTTGCCGATTGCGGCATTTGCCCCCCACCGCGGCCGATTTCGGAACAGGTAGTCGATGGCGACCGACAAGTAGTGGTTGGGGGGCAGCAACCCGACCCCCGGCGTGACGATGCCGTGACGGTCATGATCGGTATCGCAGGCGAAAGAGATTTGAAAGCGATCCTTGATATTGATCAACCGCTGCATGGCGTAAGGTGAAGACGGATCCATGCGAATCTGTCCATCCCAATCCAGCGTCATGAAGGCGAACCGCGAGTCCACCGTCTCGCTCACCACCGTGAGATCTATTTTATAACGATCGGCGATTGCCGCCCAATAGTGAACGCCGGCGCCACCCAGGGGATCGACGCCCATACGGATTTTCGCATCGCGGATCGCGTCCATGTCGATTACGGACCCCAGATCGGCCACATAGTCGGCGAGATAGTCTCGACGGTGGGTCGTCTCGGCATGCAGGGCCTTGTTGTAGGACAGCCGCTTGACCCCTCGAAAATCCGCCTCTAGGTACCGGTTGGCAGCTGCCTCGATCCAGTCGGTCGTCGCTTGATCAGCAGGGCCGCCGTTCGGTGGGTTGTACTTGTAGCCGCCGTCGCGCGGCGGATTGTGCGAGGGCGTGATGACGATACCGTCTGCGAAACTGGATCCGCGCCCGCTGTTGTAGGTCAATATCGCGTGCGAGATGACCGGAGTCGGCGTGTATTCGTCGTTGGTCGCCAGCACGACATTGACGTCATTGGCGGCGAGTACTTCGAGGCCGCTGGCGCACGCGGATTCCGACAGGGCATGGGTGTCGATACCAAGGAAGAGAGGCCCGCTGAACCCGTGTGCCAGACGGTAGTCGCATATTGCCTGACTGATGGCGAGGACATGCCCTTCATTGAACGAGCCGTCGAAGGAGCAGCCGCGGTGCCCTGAAGTGCCAAAGAGCACGCGCTGCGCCGAAACCGTTGGGTCCGGCTTAATCTCATAGTAAGCCGTCACCAGTTTTGCTACGTCGATAAGCGACGATGGCGGCGCCGGCTTGCCGGCAAGTGGACTGATCAGAGTTGTCATGCCGCTTGCTCTGCGGACGGCGACTCAGCCGACCCCCGCGGTATCCGCACTTCGACGGTGTGCGCCCGATGGTCATTGACCATGGTGATAGCAGGGCCTGATGCCGCGACGCCATCAATGCTGACACCGAGCCCCTCGCTCGCAAGCGTTTGTATTACCGTAATGTCGTAAGGCGTGTCGTGATATCGGTAATGGATCTTGAAAGACTTCCAGCCTCTCGGGATGCACGGGATGATGCGCAACACGTTCGACTCCACGGTCAACCCTAGCAGCGACTCCATGATCAGGCGATACATCCAGCCTGCGGATCCCGTGTACCAAGTCCAGCCGCCCCTTCCTGCGTGCGGCGGGCGCGAGTACACATCCGAGGCAATCACATAAGGCTCGGACTTGTAAACGGCAATGCATTCCGCTGATGCTGCGTGACTGATGGGATTGATCATCCCAGCGAGCTCCCATGCGCGTTCCGAGTCGCCCAGCGCCGCAAAAGCCATAGTCGCCCACACGGCCGCATGCGTATATTGGCCGCCGTTTTCCCGCACACCTTGCACGTATCCCTGGATGTACCCCGGACTGGGCTTCGAACAGTCGAACGGTGGGTCCAGCAATTGAATGAGCGCCGCGTCTCGGTCGACAAGATGAGAATCCACGGCGTGCATGGCACGACGGCAGCGGTCCGGATCACCCGCACCGGACAGAACCGACCAACTCTGCGGGATCGATGTGATTTTGCACTCGGAGCTCCCCGCGGTCCCCAACGGCGACCCGTCGTCGAACCACCCGCGACGGTACCATTCCCCATCCCAACTGCTTCGCTCGACGGCAGTTTTTAGCCGCGCCGCCTCGCTTGCGCATCGCGATGCGAAATCAACATCGCTGCGCCGCTTCGCCAAATCGCCGAATTTCCGTAACACCGAATACAAGAAGAAGCCCAGCCATATACTCTCACCTTTGCCGCCCTCACCGACCAGGTTCATGCCGTCGTTCCAGTCCCCGGCGCCCATGAGCGGGACGCCGTGCGTACCAAAGCGCAGGCCGTGATTCACCGCACGTCGGCAGTGCTCATACAGGCTGGCAGCCAGTTGACTTTGTTTGGGCATTCCGTAGTAAGTCGCTTCACCCTCTTTGAGTAGCGGCCCTTCCAGAAAATGTACTGGCTCATCGAGCACGCCTGTGTCCCCGGTGACCGCAACATAGCGGCAGGTCGCAAGTGGCAGCCATAGGAAGTCGTCAGAACACCGCGTACGGACACCCCGTCCAGACGGCGGGTGCCACCAGTGCTGCACGTCCCCTTCGGGAAACTGGCGCGATGCGCTTCGCAAGAGATGTTCACGAACCCGTCCGGGCGTCGCGTGAACCAAAGCCATCACGTCCTGCAGCTGATCGCGGAAGCCAAAGGCACCGCTTGCTTGGTAAAATGCGTTACGTGCCCAGAGCCGGCAACCGAGTACTTGATAGACAAGCCAGCCGTTGGCCAATATGTCGAGCGATCGATCCGGTGTCTCGATCTGCACCGCGCCGAGCGTGCGCGTCCAGTACGCCTTCGCTGCTGTTAGAGCAGTATCGGCGGCTACCGGTCCTCGCCAGAGCTGCACCAATTCACTCGCCTCTTCGGCAGTCGTCGCGGCGCCAAGACGGAACGTGATTTGCCGCGACTGATTTGTCGCCAGCTCGAAGGGAATCCTGATTGCCGCACAGGGATCGAGTCCCGCACCGATGGAGCCGGACAACTGCTTCTGCGCCATCGCAGCAGGATTTCGAAGAGTTCCGCAATGCCCCAGAAACTCGCGACGATCGGCGCACCAACTCGATCCCGCCATCTCATCGACATCGAAGAAAGCTGTTCGCCCGGCGAACTCGGTGTTGTAAGAATTTCGCGCAAACAGAGCGCCGCTGCTCGGGTCGATCTCACTCACCACATGTATCGCGGTCTTGGTCCGGTCATCACCCAGGACCCATTCGAGATACCCCGTCACGGAAAGGCGACGCGCGCGGCCCGATTCATTAACCACCCTCATTACGGCAAACTTGATTGGCGCGTCAATCGCCACATAGACGGTCAAGTGAGAACGAATGCCACTTTCGATGTGCTCGAACTGACTGTAGCCGAATCCGTGCCGCACTTCATACGGTGCCGCACCGCCGCAAGGCAGAAGCGTTGGCGACCAGAAATGGCCAGTCTCCTCGTCACGCAAATAGAATGCCTCAGTGTTGGCATCGCCGACCGGATCGTTCGACCAGGGCGTGAGCCGAAATTGCTGGGCATTCTCACTCCACGTATTGGCGCTGCCGCTCTCTGAAATCAGAGTGCCAAACGACGGATTGGCCAGAACGTTGACCCATGGGCTCGGCGTCATGTGCTCCCGCGTAAGCCTGATGACGTACTCGCGGCCGTCGGGCGTGAATCCGCCCAAGCCATTGTCAAACACCAAATCAGGCTGCGGCAGATCCTTCGTTACCTCGGTGGGCGCATTCACGCAATGATCGTCGGGGAGGGTTACCCTCACAAAGGGCGTGGACGTCGATTCACCGGACGCCCGTTCAAGCTGTTCTGCAAGCGATCCGTCGCGGAGAACGACGCGCGCGACCGCCTGCAAAAGAATGCGGTCCGCCACGGGCACCTGAGCGACCGCTCTGATAAATATCCCACCGGACTTATCAAGGAGCGGCCCGGAGACGGACGACGCCTTTACGAGAGCGGTAATGTCATCGAACGGCGACGGCCGTCGACCGCTGTTGTCGTCACAGAGGATGACCAGGTCTGCAACCAGTCCCTGCAGCCGCCAATAGGCGTGAGCGTTTAGGACCTGGCGTGCCAGCGCAATATTAGAGGAGTCGGGGGTTTGCAGCAGTACAATCGGCAAATCGCCCGAGATCCCGTAGCCCCAAAGCGCCGACTGACCTTGCGCGTTTTGCGCAAGAATGCGCCTTCGGCCGCGCAGTGATGGGTTCGCGTAGATCACGGAACGAGCCAGCTCTACATAGAGCCGCGCATCCGCTTCGGTGACTTGAAGGGTTGTTAAGTCAGCTTGGGCCTTGGCTGATGCCGCCAACAATATTCGATCAATGACTGGCCGATCCCGATATTGGCGCAGAAGCGCAATACAATCGTCGCGCGACTCGGCAACGCCGTGGATCATATCTACGATGCACTTCTCGCCCGGCGCCAGGACAACTTCGGTTCGAATCGCAACCACCGGGTCAAGCACGGCGCCATCGCTGTTCGATAAAGCGCCCTTGCAGTCTAGAGCTTGTGGATCTGCGATGGAGCGACCGCGACCAATGAACCGCAATCTATCGGTCTCAAAGGAGATGTTCCCCCGAAGGGGTCCGCGAGAAATAAGTGAATGTAACATCCATGGAGTCAGTTCCTGAGGGGTGCGGGCGCGGCGCTTGCAGAGGATTGCATGATCCTCACGGAGAATCTCGGTTTCCACAAAGAGCTTCTCGAAGGCAGGATGGGCGATGTCTGCCGCCGGATCCCCCAGGACAATTTCCGCGTAGCTCGTGAGGTCCAGTGTTCTTGACACGGACGACAGATTAGTGATGCTGACCCGACGCACTTCAACATCGTCGTTGGGGGACACCACAATCTCGGTATCTACTTGGATATCGTCATCGCAACGTCGAAAGGAAGCCTGGCCCAGCTCGGCATGCATTTTGTAACTATCGGGTGGCCGAAGCGTTGGCTGATAGGTGGAAGACCAGTAACGCCCACTTGACAGGTCGCGGATGTAGCAGAATAGGCCCCAATTGTCGCAGGAGGGATCCTCCCGCCATCGAGTGAGGGCTAGAGTCTTCCAGCGGCTGTAGCCACCTCCGGTGCTCGTTACCATCACGTGATAGCTGCCGTTCGACAATAACTGCAGATCCGACAAGGATGTGCTCGCCGAGGACATTTGCTGCGCAGCCACACCTGACAGGCTCGCTATGGACACTGGCAGAGGTAAACTCATATGGGTGTCTTGCTTCCATGAGACGGAATAAAGCGCACATCGGGCGCCACAGAAACGCTAAGATGAGTATAGCGACCACGGGTTCTATGTCCGTTCGCCAGGACACCTAACGCCTTCGCACGAGAAAGAAGCAATATCGGGCCGCTCACACTAAGACGGCCTGAGCAAGACCCTAAGCTTTAATGGAAGGTCCATGTCTGGCGTGCAATCTGCTCGTCTTCCTGCGAAGGCAAGACACGTACTTGGCACTGCGACACGTCGTCGCTGATCAGATCACGGGCGTCACGATTGCGGGCAGCGTCCAGGTGGACGCCTATCGCTCCCAGATGTCCGCATATGAGAGCGCGGGCCCGTGCATCGTTTTCTCCAATGCCGCCCGTAAATACGATTGTATCGACACCGCCCAAGGCCACGCTCATGGCCGCAAGCTGTTTCGCGGCGGAATAGCAAAACATATCGATAGCAAGGCGCGCGTCAGGCTTTGAGTTGGCCACTTTGTGCAAGTCTCGCAGGTCTGCGGAGACGCCGGAAACACCTAGCAGGCCGCTATGCCGGTCGACCAGGTCTTCGAGCTGATCCGCATTGAGCATCTTGCGCCTTGCAAGATAAATTAACACGCCAGGATCAAGGTCGCCGCTGCGCGTTCCCATGATGATTCCGCCGGTCGGGGTCAATCCCATGCTGGTGTCGATAGACTTACCGTCCTTTACGGCAGTGATGCTCGCGCCATTGCCGAGATGAGCGATGAGCAGCTTGCCTGGCACTGCATTTCCAAGCTGCCGCACAATCGATTCGCAGGAGAGTCCGTGAAACCCATAACGTTGGATCCCCTCCGCCCGCAGTGCGTGGGGAATCGGCAACACACGCGCAATGTCCGGCATGTGTGCATGAAAGCTTGTGTCGAAACACGCGACCTGCGGTACGCAGGGAAAATGTGCCTCTGAGAAGCGGATGACCGACAACGTGGGGGGCATGTGCAGCGGGGCAAAGGCTACGGCAGCGTCGAGCTGATTGAGGACAGACTCATTGATGATGCAGTGGTTGAGGAGCTTAGGGCCGCCGTGCACGATACGATGTCCAATGCTCTGGGGCGCAGGCATTTTCAGGTCGGTCAGCAGACGTGCAATGCGGACAACCGCGTCTTTTTGGCTGGTCAGGTCGGCGCTTTCGTGAAGCAAAGCGTTTCCAGTCGAGTCTTCCGCATGGAAGACGGCTGCCGCCATGCCGATAGACTCTGCCTCACCGGAGACCAGCCTTTGCGTGTGTAAAGGGCCAACCAGATAGAGGCCGAACTTGAGGGATGAAGAGCCGCTGTTCAGCGCGAGCACATGCAGCCTTGGTTCGGCATTCATTTGACGACGCTTTACGGCCGCTTACCCGATGTCGCCGCGCTCTGCGATTCGACCGCAGGGGCTGAGGTCGGCCGTGATGGTGTCTGTCTGTTCGCCATAAGGTTCACTATCAGCCACTGGCTCAACAGCATGAAGAGCAAATAGGTCACCAATGTCAACGCGGTTGAGACGGCCGCTGGGCCCTTTGTCGGCGCCGCCCGCGCAAAGGCTTTGAGCATGGGAAGAGCTCTATTGTGGCGGCGCGGCAAGAGCGCAATCAGTATGCGCGCTAAACCTATGGATTCGAGGCTTGCCGCTGGCGCATTTCTTAGTGCGCCGAGGAGTGAGGCGAGTTGCGTCACCGCGTGCTCCGACGTCATTGTCGTGAGATTCGAGGCCTCCTCCCAGGGATCTACTTCCATTCGTGCCAGCGCCGAAAGAACCGTCAGCGGCACGCCGTTGTTGTCGTCGCCCAATGAAGCGTAGAGGAATTTATTGAATTCAGACCCGAGACGGGAGCTTGCAGTGGCACTCATGACAAGAGCCTCCGTTAAAATTCACTTTGCGATGCATGATGACCTGGCAGCCACGCGCCGTCGGTGCGCTATCGCACGATTGCGCACCCTCCACTCCGTGCTTTTGGCTATTCAGAGACGTCAAGCGCCATTGGAGAGACGCACCAACGAGCCCTCTCCTAAGATGCTGTCATTCGACCTGACATTCCATAGAGAAATGACCGGGACATTCGGGTGACCAGCTTCGTGCGCAAGGATGCTGATCGATGCCGGACCGAGTGCGAGGTGCTGAGCTTCGATGACTCCCAGTCCGATCCATCGCGCCGCGAGAGCAGAGCTAAATTGACCGTGCGAAAAAAGCGCAACATTGCCAGACAACTCGCGCAGTTGGGCTAGAAGCCTGTCCGCGCGATCGGATATGTTGGGGGCAGATTCGCCGTGAGGACAGCCCTCGCTCCACACATTCCAACCGGGTCGTTCCTCCTGAATGTCCGCTGTGCGCCTGCCTTCGTAGTCGCCGTAGTCCCATTCCGCCAAGTCCCGCTCAATCTCAACGTCGACCCCAAACCCCGCCAACTCACACGTTTGTCGCGCGCGGAGCAATGGGCTGGTCAGGATTCTTGTGAAATGCACCATCCGCAAGTTGGGCGCCAATGCGCGCGCCTCGTCCTCCCCGTGGGCGGTCAATGCGATGTCGGTAAATCCAGTGTGTCGGCCCGTAATCGACCACGCCGTCTCCCCGTGTCGAATCAGATAAAGTTGCAGTGGGGCGCTCACGACGGCTCCATGGAAACACCGTATTCGCCTCGAAGCGCGGCGCCATTGCATTTCACCCGATGCAGCAGCGCTTCCTGTGCTGCCCCTCGGTGCGTTTCATCGCCACTCCAAATCCCCAGAGCGGGCCGCTGAATAGCCCGACCAAAGGAAAATGTCAGCGCCCAAGGCAGCGGCGATGGGATCGACGCGGATCCGATGTGCATTGCGTTCAGACGAGCGGAGGCCAGTTCTCCGGATTGACCCCCCGACAAAAACGCTATTCCGGGAACGGCCGCTGGCACGACTTCGAGGAGACATTTCACAGTGGTGAGGGCCACGTCGTTCTCAGATTCCTGAAGAGGGCAGTTCAACCCCGGAAGCACCATATTGGGCTTGAGAATCATCCCCTCCAATAGCACTCGCTGCACATGCAGTTGATCGAAAACGGTCCGCAAACATTCCGCCGTCACCTCGCGGCACCGCTCCAGCGTATGATCACCTTCCATCAACACTTCGGGTTCAACCACAGGAACGAGCCCCACTTCCTGACATAGCGCGGCATAACGGGCGAGTGCGTGTGCATTCGCCTGAATACAACCCCGGCTTGGTCGGTGATCGTCGATGGCAATGACGGCGCGCCATTTGGCAAAGCGCGCCCCCATGTTGAAATATTCTCGGAGGCGATCTCGCAGCCCATCCAGGCCTTCGGTGATTTTCTCCCCGGGATGTCCCGCCAATTCCTTCGCCCCCGTATCAACCTTGATGCCGGCGATGATCCCGGCATCGCCCAACGCGTCGAGAAACGAAGTGCCATTTTCCTTTTTCTGGCGGATCGTCTCGTCGTACAGGATGACGCCGCTGATATTTTGGCCGAGGCCGGGCGTTGTGATGATTAATTCACGATAGCAGCGCCGAGCATCTACCGTTTGAGGAATTCCCAGCTTTGCAAACCGCTTGTCGCATGTCGGGTTGCTTTCATCGATCGCCAGAAGGCCCTTTCCGGTTCCGACCAAGGATCTCGCGATGTGGATCAGTTGTTCGCTATTCATGTGCATCGGCTCCGCATTTCGCGTCTATTCGAGACTAACTGGCTTTTCGCATGATCTCCGGCTCGGCAGACTTGCCGTTGGATCCGACACCGCCAATTGCATCACTTTTGGCTCTTGCTGCGTCATTCTGGTGTGGATTCCATTTCCAGTTGCGTATCTCCGGCATGTCCTGGCCGTGCCGATTGATATAGTGCTTATGTTCGATGAGCTTATTCTGGAGACTCTGTTTCAGGTAAGCGCCCCGGGTACCCAGGTCCGGTACCCGTTCGATCACGTCCATGACCAAGTGGAATCTGTCGAGGTCATTTTGTACTCGCATGTCAAATGGCGTAGTGATCGTGCCTTCTTCTTTATAGCCGCGGACGTGCAGGTTTCGGTTGGTGCGCCGATAGGTCAAGCGGTGGATCAGCCACGGGTACCCATGAAAGCCGAAGATAATGTGCTTGTCCTTTGTGAACAAGGAGTCGTAGTCGATCTCGTTCAATCCGTGCGGATGCTCCGTGCAGGACTGCAGCTTCATCAGGTCGACCACATTGACCACCCGGATTTTGAGTTCCGGCAGGTGCTCGCGCAGGATTGAAACGGCAGCCAGGACCTCGAGCGTCGGCGTATCTCCGCAGCAGCCCATGACCACGTCCGGCTCACTGCCCTGGTCATTGCTGGCCCATTGCCAAATGCCGATACCTTCCGTGCAATGGATGACGGCTGCATCCATGGCCAGCCATTGGGGAAGTGCGTGTTTGCCGGCTACTACCACGTTGACGTAATTGCGGCTTCGCAAGCAATGATCGAAGACTGATAACAGGCAGTTCGCATCAGGCGGCAGGTAGACCCTGACAATATCCGCTTTCTTGTTGATGACGTGATCGAGAAATCCAGGGTCCTGGTGCGTGAAGCCGTTGTGATCCTGCTGCCACACGTGCGAGGCGAGCAGATAGTTCAACGACGATATTTTCCGGCGCCAGGGGAGCTCTAAACAGACTTTCAGCCATTTGGCGTGCTGGCTGAACATCGAATCGACGATACGAATGAAGGCCTCGTAGCTGTTGAATAGTCCGTGGCGTCCGGTTAATAAATACCCTTCGAGCCAGCCCTCACACTGGTGCTCACTCAGCATGGAATCCAGCACTTGCCCCTGGGATGCGAGAAATTCATCATTCCTCACGTGGCGGGCATCCCATTGGCGGTTGGTAACTTCAAACACGGCGCCCAAGAGGTTTGAGAGCGTTTCGTCCGGACCAAAGATGCGGAAATTACGCTCGCCCTGATTGAGCTTCGACACATCGCGCAAGAACGTGCCCAGCACTTGCGTGTCGCAGGCCTGGATCGCACCCGGCGCGGATACATGCAAGGCATGGTCGTGAAAGTCGGGCATTTTGAGATCATGCAGCAACAGACCGCCGTTGGCGTGGGGGTTTGCGCCCATCCTCCGATCGCCCTTCGGGGCGAGTTCAGCCAATTCCGGCAGTAGGCGGCCATTCTGGTCGAACAATTCCTCCGGCTTATAACTTCTCATCCAGCTTTCAAGCAGCGGAACGTGGTCGGGATGCTCGGGATCGACCAACATAGGTACCTGATGCGCCCGGAATGTGCCCTCAATCTGCAACCCATCCACCACTTTCGGTCCAGTCCAGCCTTTCGGCGATCTCAACACGATCATCGGCCATCGCGGCCGCGACGGGTTCTGCTTGGTGCGTGCATTTGCCTGGATCCGCCGGATATCTTCGATCGCGGAGTCCATCGCGGTCGCCATCCGTTCATGCATCAGCTCCGGGTCATCGCCTTCCACGAACAGCGGCGCCCAGCCGCTGCCGCGCAGGAACTGCTCCAATTCCTCACCTTCAATGCGCGCAAGAACGGTGGGATTGCTGATCTTGAACCCATTCAAATGCAAGATCGGCAACACCGCCCCGTCCGTCACGGCGTCCAAGAACTTGTTGGATTGCCAGGAGGTCGCCAAGGGGCCCGTTTCCGCTTCACCGTCACCGATCACGCAGGCGACTATCAAGCCGGGGTTGTCAAATACGGCCCCAAAGGCATGACTCAAGGAATAACCCAGTTCGCCTCCCTCGTGAATAGAGCCCGGCGTTGTCGGTGCCACATGGCTGGATATACCGCCAGGAAATGAGAATTGTTTGAACAGCTCTTTGAGTCCGGCCTCATCTTGCGTGACGCCGGGGTAAACCTCACTCCAGGTGCCTTCCAGGTACACGTTGCCCACGATCGCCGGGCCGCCGTGACCAGGTCCCGCGACGTAGAACATATTCAAGTCATACTTGTTGATCACCCGGTTTAAGTGTACGTAAATGAAATTCTGGCCTGGCGTGGTGCCCCAATGGCTGACCACGAGCGGCTTTACGTCGGACAGCTGCAATGGACGTTTCAGCAGAGGATTGTCATAGAGATAGATTTGTCCGACCGATATATAATTGGCGGCCCGCCAGTAAGCATTGATCTTACGAAGCAGTTCGGGTGACAGGGTAGTGGTTGTCATGACTCAGGATTCCTGTTTTCAAGTGCCTGCACCTTCGCCAGACGACGTCGGTGGCGTGGAGCTTGGCTGAAGTGAGCGTGTAGAAATGTTTCGACCAGTTCCAAGGCAAGCCCGGATCCGAAGACTCTGCCGCCTAAACAAAGAACGTTCATGTCATCGTCTTCAACGCCCTGGTGGGCGGAAAACACATCGTGTATCAGTCCGGCGCGCACACCGGGGATTTTGTTCGCGGCGACAGAAGCGCCGACTCCGCTGCCGCAGAGTGCCACGGCACGCTCCACACGGGCGGCGGCCACCGCGCGTGCCAAGGGAATGATGAAGTCTGGATAATCGTCAGAAGAGTTGAGTTCGTGCGCGCCGTAATCTTCGATCTCGTAGCCCGAAGCGCGCAGGGTGTCAGACAATTCCGCTTTCAGCACGAACCCTCCATGATCGGCGGCGATTCCCACCCGCTTCACTCGTGGCGGCGAAGCCGATTGATCGCTCTTAACCATGTAGGGGTATCTCGCTGATAATCGCCTCGAAATCCGTGGCCTTCAGGCTCGCACCACCCACTAGCGCTCCGCCAACTTCCGGAACTGAAAGGACCGAGTGCGCGTTTGCTGGGTTCACGGAGCCGCCGTAGAGTATCCGAACCTCTCTGCCTTCGGCTCCCAAGTGCGCGACGAGACACTGACGGATATGCGCGTGCATTTCGCCGATTTCCTCGAAAGTCGGCGTGTGACCGGTCCCTATCGCCCATAAAGGTTCATAACCAATGGCAGTGCCGAGCGAGGTGATGCTTTCGGGTACGCTGCCTCTGATTTGATCAGTGCATACGGTGAGCGCTGCACCGGAGCGCCGCTGCGCCTCGGTCTCACCGATACAGATAATTACGCGGAGTCCGGCGCGCAACGCAGCCTTCACTTTCGCCACCACTATCGAATCCGTCTCACTGTGATGCTGACGCCGTTCCGAGTGGCCGACTATGACCCAGGTGGCTCCCGCGTCTTTCAACATCTCGGCGCTCACATCTCCGGTGAATGCACCGGATACTTCGCTGGCGCAGTTCTGGCCACCGATCGCAATTCGACCGTCGGCCACCTTTACCGCGCGCGTGATCAGCGTAGCAGGGGGGCAGATTAGAATATCGGCGGTTGGGCCCGTAGCCTGCACTCCGGCGGCAATGGCAGCAATTTCGCTTAGTTGCGGCCCCGTTCCATGCATCTTCCAGTTACCGACGATCAAGGGTCGCATGCTCTGCTCACCTTCGCGGTACAAACGCACAACTGTCTCGTTGCGCGACGCAATCGGGGTGACGGGACTCTGCGCCGTCGCAAACGTCGGCGGAGAACATCGAGATCGCGCCGATTTCAGAGGGATTCGGCTACAACCGGACGCCGGATCGGAAGCGGATCTGGCGCCCCTTTGGCCGCCAGCGCTAGCGCCAGGGTCGCCGAGGCGGGATTCAGGGTGTCGACCATAGAACTTGGCAACAAGATGGTGGCGCCTCGTTCCTTGGTGGTCTCGTAAATGATGTTCATCGCCCGAAGCTGCAACGCTCCGGGGTGACCTGCGTAAATATCCGCCGCTTCGACGAACTTCCCCGCAATAGCGGCTTCCGCCGATCCGAGGATCACCCTGGCCTGCTTCTCGCGCTCGGCCTGTGCCTGACGCGACATCGCGTCCTGCAGGGCCTCGGGGATGGCGACATCGCGGATCTCCACCGAACTCACCGATATGCCCCAGGGAGCGGTCTTCCGCCCTATTTCGATCTTCAGTTGCTCGTCGGCTTCCTTGCGGTCGGATAGCAGCGCTGCCAGCATGGAGGAGCCGATCATTTCACGCAGCGACGTCTGCGCTACCCGGTCGATTGCTTCACGGTAGTTGGTGATCGCCAAGGCGGCCTTTTCGGCATCTTCCACATGCCAGAAGATAATCGCATCGACATTCACCGGAACCGTGTCCCTGGTCAAGGCCTGCTCGGCGTTGAACGCGGTGGTCTGAATGCGACCGTCGATCACCGCGACGATGTTGTCGATTACAGGAATGATGGCGAACAGGCCCGCGCCCTTGACGCTCTGCAGCTTACCCATGCGCAGAATCACGAACTTCTGCCAGACGTTGGCCATCTTGAGGGAGCTAGCGACGATCGCGGCGGCGACGAAAAACACCAGGCCCAGAGCAGGGCTGAGCAGGTAGCCGACCGCCAGGCCAGCGGCGATAAAAACAAATACTAGAAACGTCGTAACGGCATTCATATTCATAGCTCCGGAAACTCTTTTTGGAAGACTGCTGAAGTTACGCGCCACTGTGAGTTTTGTCCGCTCGCTAACGTACAAACAGGCATTACACCGGCGGCCTTGCGCTATGCGCCTCAGCCAACAGACAGACTATCGGAACTGGCGTAACAATCGACTGCCTTGTTTCCTTCAAGAGAGCGACCAGACCATGAACCTCACCTTCGCGACATCCTGTTTAGTCATCGGCACCTTGCTGATCCCGGTTGCGGCCTATGCCGACGAACTGAGTTCTG
>Ga0302316_10000523_pt1 | contig 33409 bp, 31 predicted proteins | sample III_Palsa_N3_2_FD_200456 | JGI IMG/M metagenome (GOLD analysis project Ga0302316, IMG submission 200456) | Peat permafrost microbial communities from Stordalen Mire near Abisko, Sweden - III_Palsa_N3_2 | ecosystem: Environmental > Terrestrial > Soil > Palsa > Peat permafrost | place: Sweden...
GTTTCTTCTTTGATCTGGAGGAAGAGAGGGTCGGTGGATTCGGCGCGGGCGACGCCTTCGAAGTAGACGCAGTAGTCGCGGAGGCCGACGGAGCCGGTGCCAACCACCTTGAACGCTACATCGACGGGGCGGTATTGCGCGAGGAAGTGGCGGCGCTCCGGTTGCAATGTTCGGGCGTATGGCGCGAGGGATGCGAGGACGGCTTCGGCTTCCTTTGCGGGGACTCGTTCCAGCAGCGGCGGTTGCGAGCGGAAGCGGCGGGTCTTGCCGTCGTCGACGAGTTCGGTGAGTTTGGCTAGAGACTTGGGCGGGGTGGAGCGCTCTGCGGTGCGGAGGATGGAGGCCACAGGTTCGACCGTGGTGAGGCGATGGATCTGATAGCGGGCTAGATCGAGGACGGGCATGACCGCGAACTCGCGCATGGAGCGGCGGTAGCGGGCGGTGAAGGTTTCGATGGCCTGGTGACGGACGCTGCGCTTGATGCCGGCGGCGAGGCCGGCGAGGAGGAGGCTGGTGGCGAGACGTTTGACGTCCCACTCGAAGGGACCCTGGATGGTTTCGTCGAAGTCGTTGATGTCGAAGACGAGGCGGCCGTCGAGAGCGGCGTAGGCGCCGAGGTTGAGGACGTGGGCGTCGCCGCAGAGCTGGGTGGTGATGCCGGTGTTGGGATGGCAGGCGAGGTCGGCGGCCATGATGGGCACGGCGCCACGGAAGAATCCGAAGGGAGAGGCAGCCATGCGTTCGTGCTTGATCTTGACGAAGCGCGGCAGGCGGCCGCGTTCGGCTTCCTTGAGCAGGTGGAGCGGGTCTTGCGGGCAGGCTTTGTGGTGGAATTCGCCGTTGGCGCTGCGGGCGACCTGCTTGCGGGCGCGGACGCCGAGGGCGTGGCGCTCGGCGTAGTTGAGGGGCATGGGCATGATTGGCCGGTCTCCGAAATGCAGACGGGACGTGCAAACCCCGGCCGCTTGCCCGATGATAGTGGATGGAGCGTACATGTGATGGGCGCAGCGGAAGATTTGAAGATTATTGAGGAGCAGGAGAAGCTGCTTCGGTTTACGGGCTTTGATGCCGGGAGTGCGTGGCAGCTTGGCGGGTTGATGCGGCAGAGGCTGATTGCCGCTGGGGCTGGTGGGACGGTTGAGATCGAGGTTGCGGGGCAGGTGTTGTTTGCCTGCGCGACTACGGGGGCGACGCCGGGGCAGGCTGACTGGATTCGGCGGAAGCGCAATACGGTGCGCCGGTTTGCGCGGAGCTCTTATGCGGTGGGGCGGATATTGGAGCGCGATGGCGAGACGATGGAGGCGCGGCATGGGTTGACGCTTGCTGAGTATGCGGCGCATGGTGGTGGGTTTCCGATCTTTGTGAACGGCGTTGGGATGATTGGGAGCGCGATTGTTTCTGGACTGCCGCAGCGGGCGGACCATGCGCTGGTGGTGGGTGCGATTGCGGAACTGCTTGGCTGTGCTGTGCCGGAGTTGGACTGAACTATGACGACTCTTCGTGTGAACCGTCGTGCGGCGGATCGGATTCGTGCGGGGCACCTTTGGGTGTATCGCAGCGATGTTGAGGGTGATGTGCAGGCGGAGGCTGGATCGCTGGTTACGGTGACGGATGGCCGTGGGCCATTGGGGACGGCGCTGTATTCGAGTGCGTCGCAGATTGCGGGGCGGGTGGTTTCGCGGACGCCGGAGCTGAGCCGTGAACAGTATCTGGAGGATGTCCGCCAGCGGATTGGTGCGGCGCTGCAACTGCGTCGAGAGTTGGCGCCTGTGGATGCGGAGAACAATGCGCACCGGTTGATCTTTTCCGAAGCCGATAACCTGCCCGGGATTCTTGCCGACCGGTACAACGACCTGGTTCTGCTGCAACTGCTGACACAAGGCACCGCACAGGATGATGTGCGGCAGGTAGTGGTGGAAGCGCTGCGCGATGGGCTGGCGGCGAACAAAGAGCCGCTGACGATCTGGGAGCGGCCTGATCCGCGGATTCGCGAGCTGGAGCAGCTTGCAGCGCCTGCGCCTGGGCCGCTGTTTACGACGCATGATTCGGTTGCGCCGGATGGGCTTTCGTTTCGCAGCGTAGCGGATGAAACGGCATCGCAACGGCTGCTCGCACCTGTGACGACTACGTTTGCGCTGAATGGGCTGCGCTTCAGCTATGACGCGAGCGCGGGGCAGAAGACGGGTGCGTTTCTCGACCAGCGGCTGAACTATGCTGCGGCAGCGGCGCAGGTAAGAGCTTCGGGACGGACGAAGCGGGCGCTGGATGTCTGCACGTATCAGGGTGGGTTTGCGTTGCATCTGGCGCAGGTCTGCGAGGTTGTTACGGGAGTGGATGCGAGCCGGGCTGCGTTGGAGACGGCGGATCGTAATCTGACGCTGAATCCGGAACTGCGCGCGGCTACAGATTGGATTGAGGCGGATGCGTTTGAGTTGATGCGGGCCTACGATGCGCAGGGTGAGAAGTTCGATGCGATCGTGCTCGATCCACCGGCGTTTGCCAAGAGCAAGCGGGCGGCGGAGGGTGCGCTGCGGGGATATAAAGAGTTGAACCTGCGCGCGATGAAGATGCTGAATGCGGGCGGGACGCTGATTACGAACTCCTGCTCGCACCATGTTTCGCTGGCGGATTTTACGGAGATTGTGGCTGCGGCTGCGGCGGATGCAGGGAGGCGGGTGCAGTTGCTGGAGACGCGGGCCGCGGCGCCGGACCATCCAGAGGTGTTGACGCTGGCGGAGACGCGGTATCTGAAGTGCCTGATCTGCCGGGTGGATTGAGGGTGATGAGTGGGCATCCTGCAAACCCATGTCCCCAAGTGCGAGGGGCATGGGGCACCCGGTATCTGGGTGCGGCGAGCGAAGAACGGGAGGAAGCAGGTCCGTTCGCTGCGCTCAGGATGACAACTCTTAATCAGGATGACAAATCTTTATAAAGATGACGATTCTTTAAAATGGATACCTTAGTACATCTGCGTGGCTACATGTGCAGGGCGCGGTTGAAGAACTTGATGGCCTGCGCCGCTACCTGGGCGTGGATTGCGTCGCGGTCGACTTCGTCCGCGCAGTAGACTGCGAGCTTTTGCTTGCCCTCTGCGGTGCAGGTGTCGAGGAAGGTGTAGTGCGTGACCTTGGGTAGAACGGTGTCGCGTGCGCCGTGGATGTACGCGCGAATGTAGTCGGCGTTTTCGCGGGGTGGGGCGATTCGGTCGGCTGAGCCGACGGTCATCTCAACCGGAAGCTTGATTGCGTGCAGGCTGTCTTCGGTGAAGGTAAAACCCATGGCCGGAGCGATGGCGAAGACCGCCTTGATGCGCGGGTCGGCGTAGGACTCGCCGGAGCGTGCGAGCGATTCCCTGCTGGTCTTGCGGACGGCTTTGAGGAGGTCGTCGACCGTGCCCATGGAGCGCATCTCCGGGACGTGGCAGATGGTGGTGTCTACGTCGGGGCGTGGGGCGTCACTCTTTGTGCTGCAGAGGTCGTAGAACTCGCTGATGTCGGTCTGTGCGCCTGCTAGTTCGAGCACGGTGAAGCCGCCGATGGAGAAGCCTGCGGCGGCGATGCGTGAGTCATCGATGTGTGGGGCGAGCTCTTTGTCGGCGAGCATGCCGTCGAGCACCTCGCTGAGGTCGGTGGCGCGCTCCCACCAGAGCGCGAAGCCCTCGGGGGTATAGGGTTCATTGGAGTTGTTGCCGGGATGATCGACGGCGACGGCGATGTATCCGGCCTTTGCCAGCGCGGTTCCGAGCCATGCCATTTGTTCCGCGGAGCCGCCTGTGCCGTGCGAGAGGAGCACTAGGGGGTATGGGCTGAGCGAGGGTGCGAATGCGGCGTGGGGTGAAGCCATGCCGGCGTCAAAGAGCGGCGCGTCCGGTGGGCCGATGGTCTGCTTTACTTCCACGGCGGTATCGACGGCGGGGTACCAGATGGTGCAGCGGAGATCTTTCTCCTGCGCGCCGCGCCAGTTGCGGGGGGCCGTGGGGTGGAAGACTCTGGTGGCAAGGCCGACGTGGCTGATGGGTTGCTGCTTTACGCCGGCAGCGTTGGCGGCGAGGCTCGCTGCTGAAAGGGTCAACGCTACTGCAATGCTGAGTCTCCGCATACCTTCAGCCTAATCCTTATCCTCGCTGCCGCAGCGCGTTCACCTGTTGGATGTACAGCTTTGAATTGAACTTCTTCCCCGTGCTCGCGCCGGACATGTAGCGGCGTTTGCCGAAGATGGGGCGGTCGAACCAGGCGCGGTCGAATTTGCCGAGCATGGCCCAGGCGATGCCGGCGTAACCGTTGGGGTCGCGGCCGTCGAGGAAGTATTTGTCGTTCAGATAGATGGCTACCTTCATGGCGATGCGCACGTTGGGTGTCCACTCGAGGATTTTTTTGGCCCAGTACATGCGCAGGTAGTTGTGCATCCAGCCGTAGTGGAGCATCTGTAGTTGCGCGGCGTTCCATAGCTCGTCGTGGGTCTCCGCGTTCTCGAGCACGGGCAGTTTGTAGAGCACCTCACGCTGGTCGCGGTCGTGCTCTTCGATGGTCTGCCGCGCCCAGTTGTCGGCGCAGGTGGGGGTGTCGTAGTCGGGTTGGTAGCGAACGAAGTTTACGGCGAGTTCGCGCCATGCGATCAACTCGTTGAAGTAGCTGTCGCGCGCGGAGTTGAGTGCTGGGTTTTTCTTTGCGGCTGCATCGACGGCGAGGGCGATGGTCTGCGGGCCGATGTGGCCGAAGTGCAGGTACGGGCTCATCTTGCTGGAGCCATCGATCTCAGGGTGGTTGCGGTCGTGGTCGTAGGTCTGCAGCATCTCGTTGCAGAATTTTTGCAGGCGCTTCGTTGCTGCGTGGTGGCCGCCGTGCCAGGCCTCTACGGGTTTTACGGTGCGGTCGAAGTCCTGCCATTCGCGGGTGATGTCGGCACGGACATCGTCAACGAGCAGGCCGCGAGGCCGTTTCCATAGGTTGAGGGCGTGGGGGTTTGTGTAGTGCTGTAGAAACTCCGGAAGAGCGCGGTAGAGGCGTGGGCGCGCTACGCCGGCGCTGAACTGTGCCTTCTCCAGCAGCTTCGAGGGCACGATGACGTCCGCGTCTATGGTCCAGAACGGGATGCGTAGAGACTCTGCCAGTTGCGCGCGCCATTGTTCGGGGATGCGCATGGGGTTCTCATCTCCGATGAGCATCGCTGCTTTTACATCCGCGAAGAAGCGTTCGTGGCCTTCGTGAGGGGCGCATCGGACGACGAAGCCGACGCCGCGTTCGGCGCAGTCTTCTTCTATGTCAGGCAGGCCCTGATTGAGGAAGGCGTAGTGCCGGAGATTGGCGTGGGGGAAGTTGCTGATTGCGGCGAAGTAGGCCACGCACGGAAGGCCGAGGGTGTTAGCGACGGCAATGGCTTTATCGAGTGCGTGGTTGTCGCGGCCACGCTGTGCGCGCTGCATCCAGTAGACGATGCACTTGCCGTCGCGGGCGGGCGCGCCGCTGCGGCGGATGGTTACCCGAGGATCGTCCGCGAGTTTGCGCAGCGCGTCCGGGATGCTTGCATTGCGTGAATACTCCTCCGCGAGTCGCGCGTAGGCTAGATCTTTCTGTTGGACTTCAGATTGCACCGCGATCTTATCCCTCCTCTCCAAGCTATCCTCAGTACGACCTTGGATATCATGGGTCATACGAAACGATTGAGATTGCCATGCCAAACGATCCTGTGAAGTCTGATGCGTCCACGCTTGAGTCCGCAAGCGAAGCCGTAACCCTGCGTCCTGCGACGCCGGCCGATGCCGCGGCGCTGGCCCTAGTGGGCGCTGCCACTTTTCTTGAGGCGTTTACGTGGATGCTCCCGGGGGCGGACATCATCGCGCACTGCGCGAAGAACCACACGCCGGAGGCATACGCCGCCTATCTTGCGCTGCCCACGACGCGGATTACGCTGGCCGTGGCGGGGCTGGACGCACCGGTAGGCTATGCGATGCTGACCGTGCCCGACCTGCCTACGATTGAGACCACTGCTGCGGATGTTGAGCTGAAGCGGATTTATCTGTTCTCGCGTTTTCGGTCGTCGAAGACAGAGGTGGTGGGGCGTCCTGGCGTGCGGACGGGGCAGGCGCTGATGGATGCCGCCGTGGCCGATGCGCGCGAGTTGGGTTGTAAGAGGCTGCTACTCGGCACCCATGGGGATAACGAGCGGGCGATTGGGTTCTATCGCCGGAATGGCTTTGTAGTGGTTGGGACGCGGGTATTTAAGGTCGGGGTGCAGGAGTGTTCGGACCTGATCTTCGCCAAGCCGCTGGATACGCCGCAATCATGAAGCTGACTCCTCCGACAGGCCGCGGACGAGCTTCCGCTGGGAATACCCTGGCTCGGACCACGGCTCCCGGGTTTCGCAATCCGAACGGACAGGTCGTGATCGCGGCCACGGGAGCGCGTTCGACCACCCGCGACAGCCAGACGGTCTACCACCTGCGGTGCTCTAAGTGTGGTAATGATTACGGTTGTAGTGGGATGGATATCAAGGGGCGATGCTGTCCGAAGTGCCAGAATGGCGCACAGGGTGAGCCGCTGCGAGAGACGGCGCCGATGTTTGACTTTTCTGGTACGTCGGCAATTTGAGGGGTTTCGAGCTTCGCTGGGCCGTAATTTTCGACTATAATTATAGTTGAAACGACCATAATTATGGTTGAAATGGAGGGGAAGATGGCTATCTGGCAGTTGCAAAACGCCAAGACGCATTTGAGCGAGGTCATTGAGGACGCTCATACGAAGGGCCCCCAGATCATTACGCGGCATGGGACAGAACGGGCGGTGGTGGTTTCGATCGAGGAGTACCGTAACCTTACCCATTCCGGGCCAAAGCCGAATTTGAGGGACTACCTGCTGAATGGCCCGAAGTTCGACGATGCGGACATGCTTGATATCACGAGGGATCGGGATATGGGCCGCGAGATCGATCTGTGACTCGATACCTTCTCGACACGAATGTCGTCTCCGAGACTCGTCGAAAGCGGCAGGACGAGCGGGTCGCTTCCTTTTTTGCTGCGGTTCAGTCGTCCGAGCTGTATATCAGCGTCCTGACTTTTGGGGAGTTGCGAAAGGGTGCTGCTCTCAAAGAGCGCTCCGATGTCGCGATCGCGAGCATCTATACAAACTGGATCGATGGATTGGAAGTGGCCTATGACGGCCACATTCTGGGCATTGATGGCAAGATTGCGAAGCTGTGGGGGAGACTCTCCGCAGACCGGTCGCGGCCGGTAATTGATACGCTTCTGGCGACGACGGCGATTGTCCACGATTTAACGCTGGTGACCCGCAACACCGCCGATATGAGTGGTTTGCCCGTCAATCTCATCAATCCCTGGTTGTTCTAGCAAAACGGGGTATTTGTTGGGTGCTTGAATCGATTTCCAGAGAAATGCGTCTTATCTAGTGGTACACTGATAGTCGCTGGAGACGTGCGCCTTCGAGTTGCCGAAGCCTTCCCTGACGTGAGTCATATGTTGCTTCCGCCCGCGCCCGCGGCCTTGACCGCAACCCCCGTGCTCAGCGATCCGTCATAACTAAGGGAGTGCTCCGCGACGAGATTTCGCCGCGAAGAAATCCCGCGAAATATTATCTCGCGCCTAACTGCGCGAGAAGCATCCAGGAGCGCCCCAGTGGCTGAAGACATCGATAAGTACGAAGAAGACGTAGACCGCATCATCGACACCGGCAAGGAGAAGGGTTATCTCACTTATGGTGAGGTCAACGACCTGTTGCCCGGCGATATTACTTCGCCTGACGAGCTCGATGATCTGATGACCACCATTAATACGCAGGGCATTGAAGTGATGTCCGGCGAAGGACGCCGTGCGTCTGCTGAGCGCGCCGCGGAAGATAGCGACAACGAGTCCGGCGAAGAAGGCGACGATGTTGAGCTGGACCTTTCGCCCGGGACGCTCGAGAAGACCAACGACCCTGTTCGCATGTATCTGCGCGAGATGGGTACTGTTCCGCTGCTTACTCGCGAAGGTGAAGTTGAGATTGCGAAGCGGATCGAACGCGGACAGATTCGCGTGATGAAGGCTATCTCCCGCTCGCCGATTGTGATCCGCGAGATTGTGGGCCTGGGCGAAGATCTGAAGCGCGGTGTTCGCAATATCAAGGAAGTCGTGGTCTTCGACGAGGAAGAGCTCACCGAAGAGATTCTGGCTGCACGCGTGAAGCAGACTGTTGCGAAGGTTGACGAGCTGATTAAGCATCAGAAGAAGGCTGCCGATCACCTGGCACGTGTCAACGAGCCGCACGGCAAGGACGCTAAAGCCAAGGACAAGGACAAGCGCAAGGCGCGCTGGCTGATGGGCCGCGAGCATGTGTTCGTGAACCGCATCATCCGCGAACTGAAGTACACCAACAATGAGAAGAAACGGTTGCTCGACAAGGTGAACAAGACTGTTGACTCGATGCGTACGCTGGAGCGTCAGATCAAGTCGCTGGACCACAAGTACGAGGCTTCGCGCTCGGAAGAGCTGAAGAAGGAGTACAAGCGGCAGCAGAAGAACTGCCGCGTGGATCTGGAGCGCGTTGAGGCTGATTCGGGTATTTCGCTGGAAGATTTGAAGCGCACGCAGCGCGAGATGATCCAGGGCGATATGGACGCGGAGCGCGCCAAGCGCGAGCTGATCGAGGCGAACCTTCGTCTCGTGGTTTCGATTGCGAAGAAGTATACGAACCGCGGATTGCAGTTCCTCGACCTCATCCAGGAAGGCAACATCGGCCTGATGAAGGCCGTGGACAAGTTCGAGTACCGGCGTGGATACAAGTTCTCGACGTATGCAACGTGGTGGATTCGTCAGGCTATTACGCGCGCGATCGCAGATCAGGCCCGTACGATCCGTATCCCGGTCCACATGATCGAGACGATCAACAAGCTCATCCGCACCTCGCGTCAGTTGGTGCAGGAGCTTGGGCGTGAAGCGAGCTCGGAAGAGATCGCCAAGCGCATGGATATCCCGGTTGCGAAGGTCCGTAAGGTGCTGAAGATTGCGCAGGAGCCTATCTCGCTGGAGACGCCGATCGGTGAGGAGGAAGACTCGCATCTTGGAGACTTCATCGAAGATCGCATGGCTGTGAGCCCGTCTGATGCTGTGATCTCGGTGAACCTGAAGGAGTACACGTCGCAGGTTCTGCGCACGCTTACGCCGCGGGAAGAGCGTGTGATCAAGATGCGCTTCGGTCTCGAAGATGGCAGCGAGCACACGCTGGAAGAGGTAGGACAGAGCTTCCAGGTGACGCGCGAGCGCATCCGCCAGATAGAGGCGAAGGCCCTCCGCAAGCTGCGTCATCCTAGCCGGTCGCGGAAGCTGAAGGCGTTCGTCGATGGCGTCAAAGAGATGTAGGTTGCAACAAAGTTAAGTACAAAGGCTCGCCTGTTGGCGAGCCTTTGTATTTGGCCGGAGTCCAGCGAGCAAGTAGACTACTTCCTAATGCTGAAACCACACTTAGAGCGGGTCCTGGTTACTGGAGCCTCCGGCACGCTTGGCTACAACGTTGTGCAGCACGTTGCTGTGCGTCATCCGGAGACACGATTTCTTATCGTGATGCGGACGCTGGACCGCGAGCTTTTTGCTGCGCTTCCGAATGTTGAGCTGGAGCAGGTTGATCTATCGGACCCGGCACGGATCGCAGCAACTGTTGCCGGCTTCCGACCTAACGCCATCATTCACTGCGCGGCTAGTGGAGTTCGTCCGTCGAAGTTCAGTTACTTCGACTTCATTTCCGTCAATGTCGGTGCAACGCTCGATCTCTTCCGCGCCTCGTGCGAGATCGATGGCTGCCACTTTATCAATATCAGCACTGGTCTTGTCTATGGTTCACAGGAGCGTCCCTGCCGAGAGAGTGATCCGATCAATACGCTGCATCCTTATGGCGCCAGCAAGGCTGCGGCTGATTGCCTGCTGCGCGCCGGCGCCGAGAGCCTTGGCCGTCATCTGACGATCATTCGGCCATTCTCTTTCACTGGGGTTCATGATGGCGGCGACCGGCTCTTTCCGTCGCTGCTGAGAGCGGCGATGGAGGGCAAGCCGTTTGCGATGTCTCCGGGCACGCAACTGCGGGACTTCTGCGCGGTGGAAGACGTTGCTGAGGCGATCGGGTTGGTTCTGGAGGAAGGCGAACAGCAAAGCCGGGACATCTTCAACGTCGGCAGCGGTCTGTCTGTTTCGCTGGGACGTATTGTGTCCTCGGTTGTGCGGCAACTTGATCTTGATGTCCAGATACAGCTAAGTGCGCGGCCTTTTCACCGCTTTGAACCCAATGGTCTGGTCGCCGATATCTCTCGCATAGAGAGCATTGGCTGGCGGCCGAAGATCAACCTCGCTTATGCGGTGTGGCAACTGGCGCGCTCCAGCTTTCCCAAACTCACTGTTACAGAACCGGAGAAGTATCGATGAATGCACTGATTACTGGAGGCGCGGGCTTCGTGGGGTCCAACCTCGCGGCAAGTCTGCTTGGCAAAGGCGAAAGCGTTACTGTGTTCGACTCGCTTGCGCGGCATGGAGCTTCGGAGAATCTTGCTTGGCTGCGGTCGCTGGGAATGGAGAACTTCATCCATGGCGATGTGCGCAATGCGTTCGATGTGGAAGAGACCGTAAAGAGTATGAAGCCGGATGTGATCTTCCATCTTGCCGGACAGGTAGCGATGACGACTTCCATGCAGAGTCCGCGGCGTGACTTTGAGATCAATGTTCTTGGGTCGATCAATGTGCTGGAGGCTGTGCGGCAGTACATGCCGAAGACGGCGATTATCTATGCGTCGTCGAACAAGGTTTATGGAAATCTCGACCACCTGGATTTGGTGGAGGCGGAGACTCGCTATCAGCCGCGGAGTGCGCAGAAAGGTGTCGATGAATCGGTGGCGATTGAGTTCCATACGCCGTACGGTTGCAGCAAGGGCGCTGCGGACCAGTACATGCTGGACTATGCGCGCGGATTTGGTTTGAATACCGTGGTGTTCCGGCACTCGACGATCTATGGTGGCCGGCAGTTTGCCACGTACGATCAGGGTTGGGTGGGTTGGTTCTGCCGACAGGCGATTGAGTCGAAGCAGCATCTGGATCGCGAGGCGTTTACCGTTTCGGGTGATGGCAAGCAGGTGCGGGATCTGCTGCATGTTTCGGACGCGGTGAGTGCTTACGTTTCGGCGTTTGAGCACATCAAGGCGGCTCGGGGGCAGGCATTCAATATCGGTGGCGGCATTGAGAACAGCATGTCGTTGCTGGAGTTGCTGCTGTTCCTGGAGAAGCGGTTGGGGATCAAGCTGAACTATAAGAATCTGCCGTGGCGGCTGAGCGATCAGAGGTTCTTTGTGGCGGATAACTCGAAGGCAGAGCGGTTGATTCAGTGGTCGCCGAAGATGTCCAAGGAACAAGGGATCGAAGACACAATCAACTGGGAGTCTCGATAGGTCTTCTCCAATCTTTACGGCTACTGAGGGGTGCATGTTTATGATGACGGGTATGCGCTCCTTATCTTGCTTGCTTTCTGTACTTACGATCTCGGTCGCCAGTTTGTGCGCCGGATGTGGGTGGGAGAGTATGCCAGTCGTCATGGACCCTGTCTTCAGTCCCACAAGTGGCAGCTATGCCGCGCCGATTCAGGTCAGCATCTCGGACCCGACACCGGGTGCTTCGATCTACTACACCACCAACGGCAGCACACCAACAGCAAACTCGATGCGTTACAGTGGTGCCTTTACGGTCTCCACCACAGAGACGATTGAGGCGATCGCCGTCGCCACAGGGTATGCCAACAGCTTCGTCGTTGCGACGATCTATACGATCGCGCCGACGATGGTTGCGACTTCTCCCATGTTTAGTCCGCCGGCCGGCAGCTACACCGCGACGCAATCCGTCTCAATCTCAGACGTAACTCCGGGCGCAACGATCTACTACACGACCAACGGGACGACACCGACGACAAGTTCGGCTATTTACGGTGGGCCCATCACCGTCTCCAGCACGGAGACGGTTGAAGCCTTCGCTGTTGCCGCAGGTTATGCCAACAGTGCCGTTGCGACGGCGACCTACACGATTGCACTGCCTGTTGCGGCGACCCCTATATTTAGTCCGGTAGCAGGAAGTTATGCAGCAGCACAGTCCGTGACGATCTCCGATACGACGCCTGGAGCTACGATCTACTACACGACGAATGGCTCGGTGCCTACGACGAGTTCTACACCGTACACGGGTGCTATTCTGGTCACTTCCAGTGAGACGATTTCAGCGATTGCTGTGGCTACGGGATACTCCAACAGCGCTGTCGCGATAGCGGCCTATACGATTACGCTGCCGGCAGCAGCAACACCTACGTTCAGTCCGGCAGCGGGGACTTACGCGACAACGCAGTCCGTGACGATCTCCGATACGACGCCCGGAGCTACGATCTATTACACAACGAATGGTTCGGCGCCTACGACGAGTTCTACCCCATACACGGGTGCTATTTCGGTCGCCTCTAGCGAGACAATTTCAGCGATCGCTATGGCTACGGGGTACTCCAACAGTGCTGTCGCGACGGCAACCTATCGGATCGGTACAGCTTCCACGGAAAATGAGTGGACATGGATGGCGGGGAGCAACGTGATTGGGGCCGCGGCGGTCTATGGAACGATGGGCACCCCTGCCGCAAGCAATACTCCCGGCTCACGCGGCGGAGAGTCGACCTTCAATAACGGGAGTTTCTGGCTCTTCGGTGGCGCCGCGTATAACGCCGCGACTTACTATATGGGGGCTTTGAACGACCTATGGAAGTTCGATCCGACAACCAGTGAATGGACCTGGATGAGCGGAAGCAATACACCGAATCCAACCGGCGTTTATGGCACCAAGGGAACGGCCGCCAGCGGGAACGCTCCGCAAGGTCGATCCGGCAATTCGGCATGGACGGACAGCAGCGGCAACCTCTGGATCTTTGGAGGAGGGAACGAGCAAACTGTTCCAATATTGGGTACTCCAATAGATACGTCAGTGGAACTCGACGACCTATGGGAGTTCAATCCTGTTTCGCTGGAGTGGACGTGGGTGAGCGGAACAAGCGGCTACAACCAGGCTCCGACTTATGGGACTCTCGGTGTCGCTGCTGCGAGTAACGATCCGGGTTCACGGAGCGGTGCTCCCGGCTGCACAGACAGCGCCGGCAACTTCTGGCTCTTTGGTGGCTTCAGCCAAACGTTGAGCTTCGAAGCAGATGGATATCTGAACGATTTGTGGGAGTTCAACCCGACGACCAAGGAGTGGACGTGGGCGAGTGGAAGCCAGGCTTACAGCCAGCCGGGAGTATACGGAACACAAGGCGTGGCTGCGACCGGGAATACGCCGGGAGGACGTATCAGTGCGAACTGCTGGGCAGACAGCGCGGGGAATATCTGGCTCTTCGGTGGAATCGGCTACGACTCGTCCACTAATCCAGATGGGTACATGGAATTGAACGATCTATGGAAGTTCAATACTTCCACGAAGTTGTGGACGTGGGTAAGTGGCATCGATGGCAGAAACGATCCCGGAGTCTATGGGACACAGGGCGTGCCTTCGGTGAACAATGTTCCTTCCGGCAGAGATTACGCAGCTAACTGGACCGATAGCCAGGGTAACTTATGGCTTTTTGGCGGAGCGGCCGTCGATACTGTCAGAGGAAGTCCAACCGTTAGCAACGATCTATGGAAGTTCAATCCCGCCACGCAGGAGTGGACGTGGATGGCAGGTAGCAGTCTGAATGCTCAGAATGGTAATTACGGCATTCTCGGTGTTCCTTCCGCTTCCAACGAGCCCGGAGGACGCGATGGAAATGCTACGTGGATCGACGGCAGCGGCAACCTGTGGTTGTTCGGCGAACTGGCAGAAGATTCCACGGGCAATGGGGGCTTCATCAACGACGTGTGGCGCTACCAGCCATAGAAACGGGATGTTCCTGCGGCGATACTCCCAGAATTCAACTGCCAGCAACATAACTTCGCTAGCCTGAGCGAATGAGATTGAGCTTTGTTGTTCCCGCGTACAACGAAGAAGCCTATCTGCCCGCTTGCCTGGAATCGATTCTGGAACAGACTCGTTCGCTTGATCCGGCGCTTACCGAGATTATTGTGGTCAACAATGCGAGTACCGATGGGACGCGCGAGGTGGCGATGCGCTATCCCGGGGTGACCGTGGTGGACGAGATGCGCAAGGGACTTACGTTTGCGCGGCAGGCGGGTTTTGCGGCCAGTACAGGTGATTTGATCGCGAACGTTGATTCGGATTCGCGGTTGACGCCGGGATGGGTTGCGATGGTGCTCAAGGCGTTTGAGGGAGATCGGAAGCTGGCGGCGTTTTCGGGGCCGGTGGTCTACTACGACCTTTCGGCGAGGCAGCGCGCCTCTGTGCAGGCGTTTTATCTGCTTGCGTTTGGAACCTATGCGATCAATCGCTATGTGCTGCGGGTTGGGTCGATGGTGCAGGGTGGGAACTTTGTGACCAGCCGCTGGGCGCTGGAGGCGATTGGTGGGTTCGATACGGCGATCACGTTTTATGGCGAAGACACGGACATTGCGCGGCGGCTGAATGCGGTGGGTGAGGTGCGGTTTACGTTTGGGCTGAAGATGTTTTCGTCGGCGCGGCGGTTGAAGAAGGAAGGGATGTTGACGATGGCGGGACGGTACGCGATCAACTACTTCTGGACTACGTTTTTCAAGCGACCGTTTACGCATGAGCACATTGATATTCGGGAAGTTGTGGTTGGGGAGTAGAAGAGTGAGTGCCGCTGGATAAGAAGGCAAGTCTCAGGGGCTGAAGCCCAATTTGTGGGGGTTGTAATGCCTGGGCTTATCTCATAAGCAAGAGCAACAAGAGCAAGAGCAACAGCAACAGCCAATACAGTGGTCCATTCGCTACGCTCAGGATGACGAGGGTTGGGGTGATGCGATCGTCTGCAACAGCAAGTACAAAATGCAACAGCAAGTACAAATGCCAATACAGGGGTCTCTCCACTGCGCTGCGCTCCGGTCGAGATGACAGTGGTAGGCGATGCTAAGGTCTGCAAGAGCAGCAGGAAGGACAACAGCAACAGCAGATTCCCTTCGGGAATGGAAAACAGAGCAGCAAGAACAACGGCAAGAGCGAGCGACAGTGATTATCGCCAGAGCAGGAGGATGGCGGTTGCTCGGGGGATCAGGTGGAGGGCGGCGGCTTTTGAGAGTTTGACGATCGACCCTACGGCCTGAGGTTGTTTGGTGTGGTGATTGGCTAGACCCATTCGATCTCCTGTTCCAGTTCGTTGACACCGGGGAAGGCGAGGCTGAGGGGGGCGGAGACGCCGCGGAGGTTGCCGAGGCGGACGAGGGAGATGGCGGCGGCTACGGCGGCAGGAGGCTTGCCGTGGACCCAGAGCTGGCTTAGCTGGCGCATCTCGCCGCGGGGGTCGGGGTGGTAGACGCGGTCGTCCCAACGCTGCCAGCCGGGCATGAACTGGGGGAAGTCGGTGACGGCGTTGAGAGTGGATTGCAGGATGCGCTGCTCCCAGCGCTGGCGGTACTGGTCCATGAAGTGGATGTGAGAACGGCGATCGAGGCGGATCTCCTCGACGAAGTCGGTGAAGTTGGTGGCGCAGGTTAGGTTGAGATTGGCGTTGGGTTCTAGGCCGTGGCGATCGCCGCCGGAGATGAGGAGATGGTTGGTTTCGCGGGCGAGGCGGCCGACGGCTCGGTTCTCCTGCGCGTGGCGGAGGCCGTTGAGTTCCAGTGCGTGGATGCAACTGCGGGCCTCCGAGAGGAAGCGGCGAAGCTCGGCGAGGTGGAGTGATTCGCCGACCTTGTGGAGGTCCCAGATGGGGTGGTTGAGGACGATGAGAACCTGCGGTTGCTCGTGGAGCTCGCGGAGTAGCATGAGGAGCTGCTGGTCGTTTGGCGCGGCGGTGAAGGCGGCGAAGCGGCGCATCCACTCGACGCCGTCGCCGCTGGGGAGGTTGTGGATGCCGAGATGGAACTCGGTCTGGCCGTAGGGCACGGACCACTCGACTGACATGGGGATGTGGCGTGAGGAGGGGACGGCGCGGAGAAGCAGCGTGCCTTCGATGGTGTCGTGATCGGTGATGGAGACCAGCGGGTAGAGACCGAGGCGCTGGATCTGACCGGCTTCGAGCTCATAGGCCATGCGCGGCTGTAGCGGAGGACGCCAGTTGGCGCGATGGAAGTCCAGCTTGAGGTTGTAGCGGGTGAGGCAGAGTTTTTCATAGTGGCGCTGCAAGAGGCCGACGCCGGGGAAGCGCATGCCCATGATCTGGATGAAACTGAGGGTTTCTTCCGAGATGCTGGTGTGGCTGTGGAGGGAGACACCGGTGGAGTAGAGCGCTGCGGTAAGCGGCTCTCGCCAGTTGGAGGTGATCTGGGATGTGGGCTGCATCGTCGCTCCTTGTGGTGCAGGCGTTGTGTCTCGCCTGCAACCAGAGTGACGACTTTGTGCAATTGCACCGTTAGTGCAACAAGAATGTTTGAGGAATTTGCGGGGTGTTCCTAAATGGATACTCCCAGAAGGGTTTTGGGGATTGGGTTTCAGGAGTTGGGGCTTGCGCTGCTGTTCGGGTGGGTGAGATAGTCGGTTGACTAATACCTACAGCTATAAGAGATCGGGAAACTACGTTGAGCAAATATCTCCGTTACCTCACCCTATTGTGCGCCGTCAGCGTGGCCTTACTGACGGGTTGCGCGGTCCACTTGATCATGGATTACGATCCTGTGCTGGATCAGTCCATCTCCGCGGTGCAGGCCAGCACGGAGCAGTTTCTGAGTCAGCTTGATACCCAAGTGGGTACGCCGGCTGCGTCGTACACGAACAACCAGAGCTTTTACGTGACGACGGATGCGCAGTTGCGGACACTGGCGACGCGGGCGCAGTCGGAGCCGAAGAGCAAGATCGTTGTGGAGCAGGTTGCGCAGCTCCAGGCGAGCTTCGACGATATGCAGAAGCTGCACCAGCTCGATGGCGACAAGGGCCTGGGGCACCTGGAGATTGCGACGATACGAAGCGGGTTGGAGAACGAATTTGTTTCGATGCTGACGCTACAACTGGCGTTGAAGAACAGGCTCAGCACGCCGGCTACGACGGCGATGGCGCCCACGGTTACGCACTAAAGATTTGCGAAGGGATGGATGGACATGGACCTCGATATTGGAGCAATGGTGGAGACGATGTGGTCTGCCGCGAAGGGGCCGCTGGGGAATGCGGCCTCCACGGCTGAGCCTTTTGCGAAGACGCAGTTTACGAATATTGCGCAGACGTGTGCGTCGATTGCCTCGGGTGTCGCACTGTTGGAGATCGACCAACAGCAGGCGGCACTCCTGCTGGATATGCAGAAACACGCGGCGGAGAATGCACTGCTGGCGACGGAGGGTCTGGCACTGATTGCGGCAGAGGCAGCGATCAATGCGGCGCTGGGAGCGGTGGCTGGGCTGGTAAATGGGGCGGTTGGGTTTAATTTGATTGTGATGGACTGAGGGGTTTGGGTGAGATCTCTCGAAGAACAAAGCCCCAGCTTGCGGTTAGGCGAAGCTGGGGCTGTTTGTTGTTGTTAGATGATTGTGCGGGTTAGCGGCGGAATCCTCCGCGGAAGCCGCCGTAATATCCGCCGCGGTAGTAACCGCCGCCCCATCCCCATCCCCAACCGAAGCCTATGCCGACGGGATAGCCCCATCCCCAATAAGGATAGCCGTAGGCGTAGTAGGGATACGCAGGATAAGCGGGATAGAAGCCGTCGCCATAGGGGCCGTAGACGTAGCCCGGGTAGGGAGCGTAGGCGGATGCTCCGGCGGCGTAGGCGCTGCGCGAGACGGTGCCGGGAAGAAGATCGGCGCGGGCGGTGTAGGGGTCAACATCGTGCGAGCGGATGTCGGCTCCGGCGAAGACTAGCTGCTGGTTTTCTTTTACCTTGCGGGGGTCTCCGTTGGGATTAGTGACGGGGAAGGCGTAGGCTTCGCCGACGAGGACGCGGACGGTGTTGGTGTCGGCATTGAAGGTGTAGAAGCCGTTTTTGAGGGCCTGGGTCTGGCCGCCGGGGAGATCGACGAGAACGAGCGAGTCGGGGTCGGGATCGTGGACGGTGACGTTGGCGCGTCCGCGGTCGAGACGGAGCTCGGTGCGGGTGGCGTCCGAGGCAACGATGTGCAGCGCGTCGGGCTGGTTGGTGCGGACGGTGACGCCCGGGGCGGGCTGGGTGGTGGCGATCGGCGGACCTTGTGGCAGAGCTTGCGCTTGAGCCTGGGGCGGGCCGTAGGTGTTGGGGAGCGCGTGGCGCTCGATAGGCGCCGGTTGTGGCTGGGTGTAGATGGGATTTCCTGAGCCGGCTACGTACGCGTTCTGCGCAAACAAGGGTGCAGTGGACGCGGACAGAGTCGCCAGGGCAAGGAAGAGAACTTTAGACCGTGGCATTTGAGAGAACCTCTGCTACTTTAGACGCGATTTTGCCGCAAGAGTTCCGGTGTTTGTGCGGTATGCGATGGGTCGCGGGCCGGAAAAAGGCGGTGGCATTGCTGGTTTTGGTGTGCTTCAATGAAATTTCCACGAAATTCAGGAACGCCACTTCCCCCAGAACCTGGGCCGGTTTGTGCCATGGCTGAAGAGACAGGCTGGTTATGTCCCGCATTGCAGTTGCACTTCTTCTTCCATTCGTAAGCCTATTGACGATGACCGGGTGTGGACCGACGCTCGAGCATGCGGTTTCGCCTGTAATTCCGGCTCCAGCCATCCCCAATGCACCTGCGGCTTCGCCCATCCGGCACATTGTGGTGATCATGCAGGAGAACCGGTCGTTCGACAATCTCTTTAATGGGTTTCCGGGTGCTGATACGGCGCAGAGTGGCCTGAACGGCAGTGCGATGGTGCCGCTGACGGTTACGCCGCTGGGCAACGGGCCGGATCTAGACCACTCGCATACGAACTGGTGGAGGCAGTGGGACCAGGGGAAGATGGATGGGTTTGGCAACGAGGGGACGTTGCTGCCTTACTCGTACATATCTGAGACAGAGACCGAGCCCTACTGGACGTTGGCGAAGAAGTTTACGATCGGCGACCGGATGTTTCAGTCGAATACGGGGCCGAGCTTTGTGGCGCATCAGTACATGATTGCTGGGCAGTCGGGGAATGCGGCGGAGAATCCGAATGCTACGGCGTGGGGATGCGACGCGGCGCCGGGTGGGACGGTGGCGCTGGTGGGGCCGAACGGTACAGATCTGCCGGGGCCGTTTCCGTGCTTCGACTACCAGACGATGGGCGATCTGCTGGATGCGAAGGGCGTTACGTGGCGGTACTATGCGCCGGGGAGCAATGATGGGTTCTTCATTATCTCGGCGTACCAGGCGATCAAGCACATGCGGTATGGGCCGGACTGGCAGAACAATGTGATCTCGCCGGAGACGCAGGTGCTGACCGATATTGCGAATGGACAACTGGCGCAGGTGACTTGGATTGTGCCGACGGAAGATGACTCGGATCACCCGGGGACTCCGCCTTATGGACCGGACTGGGTGTCGAGTATTGTGAATGCGATTGGCGCGAGCCCGATGTGGAGCTCTACGGCGATCTTTGTTTCGTGGGATGACTGGGGCGGGTGGTACGACCATGTTCCGCCGCCGCAGGTGGATTCGATGGGGCTGGGATTCCGGGTTCCGGTGCTGGTGATCTCGCCCTATGCGAGGCCGGGGTATGTGTCGCATGTGCAGCATGAGATGGGCAGCATGTTGCGCATGATGGAGAAGACTTTCAACCTTGGAAGCCTGGGAACGCGGGACAGTGTCTCCGATGACTTCAGCGATTGCTTCAACTACATGCAGAAGCCGACGCCTTTCGTGAGGATACAGACGGGGCACAGCGGAGAGTTCTTTATCCAGCGAAAAGCGAAGGGGCCGCCGGACGACGATGATTAGTCCCCTATGATGACGCGTGCTGCTGTCAATAATTCGCTGTTTGTGGCCGGGCTGCTGTTGCAGATCGGGCTGCTGGTGCTGGTGTGCCTGCGTCGGCTCGCGAGGCGGATTCCTTCGTTTACGTTGCTGCTTTTCTTTTATCCGATGCGGGCGCTGGTGCTGTTTGTGCTGCAGCGGGTGATTGGGCATGCTGACTTTGCGGTGGCGTATCGCGAACTCTCTTTGTTTGGATTGCTGTTGCAGGTGGTGGTTGCGGCGGAGATTGGCTGGCGTTTGTGGAGGGTGCTGCGGTCGTCACTTCGGTGGGGATTGGTGCTGGTTCCGGTGATGGCATGGGTGGGTGCGGTGGCGGTGTGGACTGCGCTGCCGGAAAGGACTCCGCTGCCGGTGGATCGGCTACAGATGTTCTGCTCGTTCACGATGCTGCTGCTGTGCGGGTTTGCGCTGGCTGGGCGCGCGGACTGGCTGCTGCGGAGGGTGGTTGCCGGGCTGGGTGTGTTTGGGGCTGTTGACCTGATTGCGACTGCGGGAAAGAGCTTTGCGGCGTTGCATCGGGATGCCGGGAGCTTTGCAGTGTGGTCGTATGCAGACGCTGGAGGCTATTTGCTGGTGGTGATTTTCTGGATGGTGAGCCTGAGGGGCGAATAGGGTCTGACGGCTACTCGGTTTCAAAGGGTTTGGGGGCGGCGAGGTCGCAGGCTCGCCACATGTACCAACTGGCTACGGAGCACCAGGGCGCCCACTTTTTGGCGCGGCGTTCGATCTGGGCGGGGGTGGCGAGGAGGTCGGGGGTTAGTTTGGTGGTGGGCTTGAGGCCTAAGTATGTGAGGGCGAAGCCTTTGCGGATGCCGAAGTCGGAGGTGGGAAGGACGTTGGGGCGGCCGAGGCGGAAGATGAGCATCATTTCTACGGTCCACTTGCCGATGCCGCGGACCTGGGTGAGGTGGTCGATGATGGCCTGATCGGACATGCGACGGATTTTGGCGAGGGTGGGGACCGTGCCGTCCAGGGTTTTGGCGGCGAGATCGCGGATGGCCAGGGCCTTGTTGGCTGAGAGGCCGGCGGCGCGGAGCGACTCGTTTGGTGCGTCGAGAAGCTGTTCTGGCGAGGGGTGGAGGAACAAGTTGGCCGGAGCGTTTGGCGGCAGGTGAGGCGAGAATGAGGCGATGAGCCGCGTGTGGATGGCGAGCGCAGCTTTGCCGTGGATTTGCTGATAGATGATCGCGCGCAAGAGGGCTTCAAAGGGGGACTGTTGGTGCGGCAGGCGTATGTCGAAGGGACCGACTTTGGCGATAAGCTTTGCTAGTTTGGAGTCGGCGGCGGAGAGTGCGGCGGTGGCTTCGGCGGGGTCGTAGGGGAGCTTGCGGGTTTGGCCGGTGCGGGGCATGGTGAGAAGTGTGCCACAGCGAGGGAGACTTTGAACGCAGAGGGCGCGAAGGAGGCGAAGTTTCGCAGAGGATTGCGCGGCGATGTAGAGGAATGAGAGAGGGAGGTTTGAGGAGTGAGGGGCCATGGTGGGGCTGTAAAAAATCCGCAATGGAACTCGGACTAATGTGGACGGAGTTATCTTGTTGGCTTACCCCTGTTGTGAAGAGCAATATGGTGAAAAGTGGCGTGGATTGGGGGTTCGCGGAGATCGGTCCCGTACCGCACAAACGGGCTGCGAACGATAATCGAAGTTCGATAAGAATTCATGGATTGAAGTGCCTTTGAGGTTGGTCAAAGGAGACATTTCGGCTGCTATACTCAGATTTTCACAGGTACGAGCTCTTCTTCCGTGATCGGCAAATAGCAACTACCTTGTCCAAACGCGTGGCTTTCGGAGGCGCGGGTTGGCGGAAACACGGATTTTGGTACAACTCCTACAGTCGTAATACGACACAGAGGAAGCAGGAAAGCACTCATGGCGCAAGTTTTTGACCGCAGTTCGAATGCACTGGCTCGTGCGAGCCTGGTGTTGACGGGCTTGATCGTCATCGCGCTCGGTGTGGCGCTGAATTCACTGCAGCGGTCGCCCTGGGTGACCCGGCAGGGACAGCGGCCGGACCAGCCCGTTCCGTTTAGCCACAAGCACCATGTGGAGGGCCTGGGGCTCCAGTGCCAGTATTGCCACACGTCGGTGGAGAAGAGCTCGTATGCGGGCATTCCTCCGACGAAGACGTGCATGAACTGCCACTCGCAGATTTGGACGAATGCGGAGCTGTTGGCTCCGGTGCGTGAGAGCTGGGCGACGGGTAAGTCGATCAACTGGATCCGCGTGCATGATCTGCCGGACTATGTGTACTTCAATCACGAGATCCATGTGAACAAGGGCATTGGTTGCGCGAGCTGTCATGGGCGCGTGGACGAGATGCCGTTGATGTATGAAGAGAATTCGTTGCAGATGGAGTGGTGTTTGAACTGCCATCGCAACCCGGCGAAGAATCTGCGGCCGACCAGCGAGATTTACAACATGGCGTGGGCTGGGCCTTCGACCGACAAGCCGGTTTGGTGTACGGGTACGGGCAAAGAAGGGCCGACGGCGCAGCAGGTTTCGTGCGTGACGAAGGACCCGAGTGCTGATCCGAACAACCAGAATCCGGTTGTGGCGCAGTTGGAGAATGTGGCGACACTGGGCAATGGTCAGGCTGGATCCGGGACTCGTTTGCAGCCTCGGCCGTTGACTGGTGGCGGCGAGACGATATCGGATATGCCACAGATTGCGGTTCCGGCGAACTATACGAAGTTCACCAGCCAGATGGATCTGGGCAAGTATCTGACGGCGCAATATCACATCCGGTCGGCGAATGAGCTGGCGAGCTGCGAGGTGTGCCACCGATGAGCGAGATGCGAATGGAAGACATGAAGCAAGGGGCTGACGTGGTGACCACGATCGGGTCTGCTGACGCGAGCGAGAAACAGGTCCTTCGCTCCGCTCAGGATGACAATTCCTCTAGTGTGCAGGTTGTGAGTGCGATTGCGCCGGCGAAGATGACGCTGGCGGAGGTGCGCGCGAATCTTGAGGGCAAGACGGGCAAGCGTTTCTGGCAGAGCCTGGATGATCTTTCGGATTCGCCGGCGTTTGTGCAGGCGCTCCAGGAAGAGTTTCCGGCGCAGGCGGGAGCGGGCGAGTGGGTTGACTCGGTAAGCCGTCGTGGGTTCCTGAAGGTGATGGGCGCGAGCTTTGCGCTGGCTGGAATGGCTGGTTGTACCAAGCAGCCCGATGAGCCGATCTATCCGTATGTGAAGCAGCCTGAGGATCTGGTGCTGGGCAAGCCGATGTACTTTGCTACGGCGCATCCTTTCCCGACGGGCGCGATTCCTGTGCTGATCAAGTCGGACGCGTTCCGGCCGATCAAGGTGGAAGGCAATCCGGAGCATCCGATGTCGAAGGGCAAGTCGGATGCTTATACGCAGGCGACTTTGTTGGACCTGTACGATCCGGACCGCTCGACGACACCGAAGTTCCGTGGTGAGGTAACTGATTTCGGCAAGTTCCAGCAGGAGTTTGCTGCTGCTGTTGCGGGGACGAAGGATGGTTCCGGCGTTTATTTTCTGAGCGAGACGATTACGTCTCCGACGCTGGCGGCGCAGTGGAAGCAGGTTTCCGCGAAGTATCCGGCGGCGAAGCTGGTGCAGTATGACGCCGTGAATGGCGACAATGGGCGGGCGGCTTCGAAGGCGGCGTTTGGCGACTACTTCGATACGCAGTACAAGCTGGATGATGCCGATGTGATTCTGGCGCTGGATGCGGACTTCCTGGGCGGCATTGCGTTCCCGGGACATCTGCCGATGGCGGCGTCGTATGCCGAACGGCATCGCTATGAGCATGGCAAGCCGATGAACCGGATGTATGTCGTCGAGACGATGCCGACGGTGACCGGGTTCAAGGCGGAGCACCGGTTGGCGTTGAAGCCGAGCGACATTTGTGCGTTTGCGACGGCGCTGGCGAGCGGTGGTTCGGTTGCGAGCCCCGATGCGCAGAAGTTTTTGACTGCTGTTTCCGCTGACTTGAAGAAGTCTGGCGGGCGGTGTGTGGTTGTGGTTGGACCGCAGAGTGCGCCCGAATGCCATGCAGCGGCCCATGCGTTGAATGCTTCGCTGGGTGCGGTTGGCAAGACGGTTGTTTATAGCGAGTCGATTGCGCCGATACCGAGCGAACAGGGTTCGGATTTGAAGTCGCTGGTTGGCGATATGAACGCCGGCAAGGTGAAGTGGCTGGTGATGCTGGGTGTGAACCCGCTTTATAACGCGCCGGCTGACCTGGAGTTTGCGACTGCGTTCAACAATGTGCCGAACACGGTGCATCTGGGAATGTATCTGGATGAGACCGGCTTCTACTCGACGTGGCATGTGAACAAGAGCCACTACCTGGAGAGCTGGAGCGATGCGCGGGCGTATGACGGGACGATCTCGATTATTCAGCCGATGATCGATCCGATGTATGGCGGTAAGACCCCGCATGATGTGCTGCAGGCGCTGATCGATCCTTCGAAGAGTTCGTACGACGTAGTTGTGGCGAATGCGAAGACCTACATTACGGGTGCGGATTTTGCGACGGCGTGGAAGAAAGCGCTGCATGATGGCTGGGTTGATAGCACGGCGTTTGCTCCGAAGCTGACCAATGCGCCGAAGACAGTTGCTGCCGCGGCTGCACCGGCTAATGCGGGTGGTATTGAGATTTCGTTCAAGGCTGATCCTTCGATCTATGACGGACGCTATGGCAACAATGGCTGGCTGCAGGAGCTGCCGAAGCAGGTGACTAATCTCGCGTGGGATAACGCCGCGCTGATGAGCATGGACCTGATGGGTAAGATCGGCGCGCAGGAGAATGAAGCGATTGAGCTGAACCTGAACGGTCGCAAGGTGATCGCTCCGGTGCTGATGGCGCCGGGTCATCCGAACGATGCGATTACGGTGCATCTCGGGTTTGGACGTCGGGCTGAGGCGGGCCGTGTGGGCGCGGGTGTGGGCTTTAGTGCTTACACGCTGCGGACCTCGGATGCGCCGCTTTCGGCTGCCGGGTTGCAGGTTGCGCGGGGTAAGGGAACGTACGACCTCTGCGTGACCAAGGTGCATAACATCGAGCATCGCGGGTCGTTTGCGCAGCGCGACCTGGAGCATCCGCTTTCGGATAAAGACGGCACGTACTCGCTGGCTGGGCATGAGGCGATGGAGCGGTCGATTATCCGCTACGCGACGTATGCCGAGGCTGAGGCGAATCCGAAGTATGCGTCGGAAGGCGCGAGCGGAACGTGGGTCAACAAGGTCGGATATAACCCGCAGGGTGAGTCTCCGGAGCATGGCGACAGCTTCTATCCGGATGCGTGGCGCTATGACCATGCGGTGGTTGTGGGGCAGAACAAGAAGGTGCTGCAGAATGCGTGGGGGATGTCGATCGACCTCAACTCGTGCATTGGCTGCAATGCCTGCATTGTGAGCTGCTACGCGGAGAACAATATTCCCGTGGTTGGCCGCGAGCAGGTGAAGATCGGTCGCGATATGCAATGGCTGCGCATCGACACCTACTTTGAAGGCGATCTGCATGCGCCCAAGGCGCACTTCCAGCCGATGGCCTGCCAGCACTGCGAGAGTGCGGGTTGCGAGCAGGTTTGCCCGGTCGGTGCGACGGTGCATACGCCGGAAGGCATCAACACGATGGTTTATAACCGTTGCGTTGGAACTCGTTATTGCTCGAACAACTGCATGTACAAGGTGCGGCGGTTCAACTTCCTGCTTTACTCGGACTTCGATACGGAGAGCTTGAAGTTCATGCGCAACCCGGATGTCTCGGTGCGCAGCCGCGGTGTGATGGAGAAGTGCAGCTACTGCATCCAGCGCATTGAAGCGGTGAAGATCGAGGCCGACAAGAACAACCGCGCGATCGAGGATGGCGAGATCATTACGGCATGCCAGCAGGCCTGCCCGACGGATGCGATCATCTTCGGCAACCAGAACGATCCGAACAGCCGCGTTGCAAAACGCAAGGCCGAAGAGCGCGAGTACCAGGTGCTGGCCGATCTGAACTTCCGCCCCCGCACGACGTATACGGCGGGCGTTATCAACCCGAATCCGGAGCTTGCATAGCATGGCAACCCAAGGACAAAAGACCGAAGTTGTCGATCCCATGATCGACCCGCGCACTGGTGAGTACGCGGTCATTGCTCCGGGGCATAACTTCAAGAGCGTGACGCAGAAGATTGCGGGCATCGTGCTGACGGCAGATACGCCGTGGGCGTGGGTTGGCGGGCTGTTCCTGGCCGCGACTGTGGCGACGGGCGTGATTATCGCGGTGACCTGGCTCTTCCTGAAGGGCGTTGGAATCTGGGGCGTTACGATTCCCGGCGCGTGGGGATTTGCCATCATCAACTTCGTTTGGTGGATCGGTATCGGCCACGCCGGTACGCTGATCTCGGCGATTCTGCTGCTGTTCAAGCAGCAGTGGCGCAACTCGATCAACCGATTCGCGGAAGCGATGACGATCTTTGCCGTGTGCTGCGCGGGCATCTTCCCGCTGCTGCACGTTGGGCGTCCGTGGCTGGGTTACTGGCTGCTGCCGTATCCGAACTCGATGAACGTTTGGCCGCAGTTCCGTTCGCCGCTGGCGTGGGACGTGTTCGCGGTTTCGACGTATGCGACGATCTCGGTGGTGTTCTGGTACATCGGCATGATTCCCGACTTCGGGACATTGCGCGATCGCGCGACGCTGCCGCTGGCGAAGTATTTCTATGGGTTGCTCTCGCTGGGCTGGAGAGGCTCGACGCGGCACTGGATCCGGTATGAGTCGGCTTCGCTGCTGCTGGCCGGTCTTTCGACGCCGCTGGTGCTCTCGGTGCATACGACCATCAGCTTCGACTTCGCGGTTGCGGCCATGGCTGGTTGGCATACCACTATATTCCCCCCCTATTTTGTCGCAGGAGCGGTGTACTCGGGCTTTGCGATGGTGCTGACGCTGGCGATTCCGATCCGCAAGTTCTATCACCTGGAAGACCTGGTGACGTTGCGGCATCTGGACAACATGGCGAAGGTCATGTTGGCGACGGGTTCGATTGTGGCTTACGGGTATGGCATGGAAGTGTTCATGAGCTGGTACTCGGCGAGCCACTGGGAGTTCTTTATGATGTGGAACCGTATGTTCGGGCCGATGGGCTGGGCGTACTGGATCCTGATCCTGACGAACCTCGCGATTCCGCTGACGACGCTGTGGAGCCGGAAGCTGCGCGTGAATGTGGGCTACCTGTTCTTCCTGAGCTTTGTGGTGAACATTGGTATGTGGTTCGAGCGGTTCGTCATCGTTGTGACTTCGCTCTATAGGGATTACCTGCCGTCGAGCTGGGGAACGTACCGCGCGACGAAATGGGATTACATTTTGTTCATTGGAACGTGGGGAATGTTTACCTTCCTGTTCCTGCTGTTTGCACGGTTGGCCCCAATGATTCCGATGTCCGAGATCAAGATGATGTTGCCGCAGACGAAGATTCGCCCCGGCGGAGCCGATGCTGAAGTTGTTACCCAGGAGGCGCTCTAATGCCGCCGCGCGAGGGAGTTTACGGCCTGCTGGCCGAGTTCAATACGCCGAGTGAGTTGGTCCATGCGACGGAGATGGCGCATCGTGCGGGATATCGCCGCATGGAGTGCTACACGCCGTATCCCGTGGAAGAAGCGGCCGAGGCGCTGCGTTTTCATAAGACCGGCGTGCCGTTGATGTGCCTGGTTGGCGGCATCATGGGCCTGATTACCGGCTATGGCATGGAGGTTTGGATCAACGTGTGGGGGTATCCGCTGAACATTCGCGGGACACCGCTGTTCAGTTGGCCGGCATTCGTGATTCCGGGCTATGAGTGGACGATCTTGTTTGCGGGCCTGTCTGCGGCGTTCGGAATGATCGCGCAGAATGGATTGCCGCAGCTGTATCATCCGCTGTTCAATGCCCCGAACTTCCGCGATGGCGCGACGACGGACAAGTTCTTCCTCTGCCTGGAGTCGCATGATCCGCGGTTTTCGCCGACGGAGACACGTGCGTTTCTGGAGCAGTTTTCACCCATCTCTGTGGTGGAGGTGGACCACTAATGCAGGGATTAGGGATTAGGGAACAGGGATTGGCGAGGGTTCAGGGTTTAGGGCCCAGGGTCCAGAAGGCGCGGATGATACAGGTGCGAACGGTTGCGGTGATGGGAGCAATGACGGCGATGCTGGTGCTGGCCGGTTGCCGGCAGGACATGCATGATCAGCCGAAGTTCTTTCCGCAGCGTGGGACGTCGTTCTATGCTGATGGACGTTCGGCTAGGCCGCAGGTGGAGGACACCGTGGCGCGCAATCAGATGGATGAGGACGACTACTTTCATACAGGATTGCAGGGTGGCAAGGAAGGCGATGGATTGCCGCTTCCGCTGACACCGGCGCTGATCGAACGCGGGCAGGAGCGGTACAACGTGTACTGCACGCCGTGCCACTCGCGCGTGGGCAATGGCGCAGGCATGATCGTGCAGCGTGGGTATCGTCCGGCGGGTGATTTCCATACGGACCGTCTGCGCAATGCTCCGCTGGGACACTTCTTTGCGGTGATGACCAATGGCTATGGCGCGATGCCGGACTATGCGGCGCAGGTTACGCCAGAGGATCGCTGGGCGATTGCGGCTTATATTCGTGCGTTGCAGCTGAGCCAGAATGCGAAGCAGAGCGACGTGGCTGCGAACGGGCATGTTGAGGAGTTGCACGCGATTGCGAAGGACCAGGGTATGCAGCCTGGGTTTGCGGATCCATGGGTGCTGCCGTCGACGGCCATCTATGGCACGCCGGATAACAAGGACAATGGAATTCCCGGACAGGCGCTGGGACCGGTAACGGCCGGTGCGCCGAAGCCGGCAGCCGGGGCAAATGCTGTAAGCAAGCCCGCGGTTGAGAAGTAGCAAGGGTTTAACAAGACAAGTTTTGAACTTTTGAAGGTCGAAGGCGACTGACGCATGAATGAACACGAACATCACGGAGCGGAAATAGGACACGCGGAACATCATGGCCCGCGCACGCTGCCGGCCATTCTGGGAGCGCCCAGCGTTGTGGCGGCCTGGCGGACACGCGCGATCATCGTCGCGGTGGTCTTCGGACTGATTTCGCTCGTATTTATCGGAACGCCGGAAGGGCGTAACCACCTGCTGCGTGCTTACCTGATGGGCTATATGACCATCTTCAACTTCTGCGGCGGCGCGCTGGCGTTCCTGATGGTGCAGTATGTGTCGGGCGGTAAGTGGGGCCAGATTCTGCGGCGTCCGCTGGAAGCCATGACGCGGACGATTCCGCTGATCATCATCGGGCTGCTGCCGATTTTGTTGCTTGGCAAGCACCTGTATCAGTGGATGGCGTTCCCGACTGCGCAGGACAAGTTGAATGCGTATCACGCGGGCTTGATGACACAGGAGCAGCAGCTTACGGCGCAGTCGAAAGTTGCGATGCTGAATCCGACGGCGGCGTGGGTGCAGGCGGCGATTGTACTGGGCTTTATGGCGCTGGTGATCTTCCTGCTGAATAAGTGGTCCGTGCAGCGGGACAACGATCCGCAGGCCGGGACACAGGCGAGCTTCGACAAGTGGCGGGTGCGGTTTGAGAATCTCTCCGGGCCGTCGATCCTGTTCTACGTGATTTTGATGACGGACTTCGTGATCATCTTTGTGAAGTCGCTGGATGTGACTTGGTACTCATCGGTGTATGGACTGCAGTTCCTGGTGGCGCAAGGGTATGCGGTGCTGGCGCTGGGTGTGCTGACATTGATTCTGCTGAGCCGGTACGAGCCGATCAAGACGATGTTCCGCACGACCGAACAGCACGATATGGGCAAGCTGATGTTTGCCTTCGTGATGCTCAATATCTATCTGACATTTGCGGAGTTCCTGATTATCTGGTCGGGTAATCTTCCGGACGAGATTCCCTGGTATTTGCACCGCATTCACGGTGGCTGGTGGTATGTGTGTACCGCTGACGTGATCTGCCACTGGGTGATTCCGTTCTGCATCCTGCTGTCGCGCGACATCAAGCGGTCGAAGCGCAAGATGATCTGGGTTTGTTCGTTCATGATCTTTGCGCGGCTGATCGATATGTTCTGGCTGATCGAGCCGAACTTCAAGGATGCGGCAAGCAACCTGCATATCGCGGGGAACCTTGGGATTCTGGCGTACGTTACGGTGCCGATTGCCGTTATCGCGCTGTGGCTGGCCTACTACTTTACCGAGTTGATGAAGCGGCCGTTGATCAATGTGAACGACCCGCACACCGAAGAGCTTTTGGAGCCTGAACATGCCCACTAATCACGAAGGACACGACATGGGTAAGCCGGAAGGCGTGCAAGCGCATCCGGCGCCGAAGATCGACGACAACCATCCTGGGTATGAGATCCAGGACGTCAATGTCGCTGGGATCTCGACGTTTCTTGCGGGGCTGTTTGGTTTTGTGCTGATCTTCTTCGTCTTCTGCTTCTTTATGGGCAAGGCGATCAACAACATTCTGCTGAAGCAGGACGGGCCAGTAAACAAGTGGCAGGCGAATCTTTCGCAGGCTGGTGCAACACCGCATGGCGACAAGCGCGAAGACCTGGCGTCCACCGCGGCTATGGAGCAGAAGCAGTTGGCGGCGATCTCACAGGCTTTTCCGATGCCGCGGCTGGAGAGCGATGACGGGAACCAGGATATAGCCGACCTGCATGCGCGTGAGGACTTGCTGCTGAACTACTACAGCACCTCAAACGACCTGCCAGCGGGTACGGTTCGGATTCCGATTGATCGTGCGATGCAGTTGATTGTGCAGCGTGGACTGGGCACGCCAGCCGCGACGCAGCAGCCGGAGAAGTTGATGGCTGGCGAGGCGGCACCGGTGGTCAATGCGCCTTTGACCGACGGCTTTGCACGGACAGGGTATGAGCTGGACACTATCGAAGCGCGTAACGAAAGAAACAACTACGAGCATGCGGAGAAGTAATAAAGCAGGGATTAGGGAGCAGGGATTAGATAAATGAAGCTGGTGAACACAATTCGGAAACAAGTGTGGGGCGCGAAGTTTGCTGCGCTTACGCTGGTGATGGCTTGTGTTCCGATGCTGGCGCAGGTTTCGAGTTATGGGGATAAGACCCAAGGCGAGAACATTGGCGATCAGTTGCCGAAGATACTGCAAAAGGTACAGGTGACGCAGCACCTAAATGGGCAACTGCCGCTAAATGCACAGTTTGTTGATGACACGGGTACACCGGTTACGCTGGGTAAGTACTTTGATGGCAAGCATCCGGCGATTGTGACCGCGGTCTATTACAACTGCCCGATGCTGTGTTCAGAAGAGATGGACGGGCTTGTCAGTTCGCTGATGATGGTACACCTGGTTCCTGGGAAAGATTTTCAGGTTGTTGCGGTGAGCATTGACCCGAGTGAGACGCCGGCGCTGGCAGCGAAGAAGAAGGCGTTTTACCTGAAGCGCTATGGCCACCCGGAGACGGCTGATGGATGGCACTTTCTCACGGGACAGCCGCCGGCCATCGATGCACTGACGAACGCAATTGGATTTGGGTATGAGCGTGTGCCGGGCCCGGATGGCACGATGTCGCAGTTTGCGCATGCGAGCTCGATTGAGATTGCCACCCCGCAGGGCAAGCTGGCGCAGTACTACCTTGGCGTGGAGTACTCGCCCAAGGATATGCTGCTGGGTTTGATCGATGCTTCGGGCAACAAGATTGGCTCGCCGGTAGCGAACATTCTGACCTATTGCTATCACTACGATCCGCAGATCAACAAGCACTCGCTGATGGTTTCGCGGGTGGTTCAGTTGGGCGGGATGGTTACGGTAGCGAGCCTGGGCAGCTTTATATTTCTGATGTTCCGGCGAGATTTGAAAATTGGCCGCGAGCATGAATCACATGAACCGGATGACGAGACAACCGGCGGAACGGATAAAGGCTAACGATGGGAATTAGTCCAGTACTGTGGCAATTTTTGGTGAAGTGGTTGCACAACTCCTCGCTGTTTCCGGCTGAGGCGTCGACCATTTCTCCGTACACTGACGCGCTCTATTTCTTCCTGCTGCTGATGACGATCGTCGGCCTGATCCTGGTGTGCGCGCTGGTGTTTGGCTTCTCGATTCGCTACCGCCGCGAGAAGAATCCGGTGGCAACGCAGATTGAAGGCTCGACGCTGCTTGAAGCTACGTGGACGATCATTCCGCTGGCGATCTTCCTGGTGACGTTCGTGTGGGGCGCGCTGTTGTACTTCCGCATCTACGATCCACCAGCCAATTCGATGAACATTTATATCGTTGGCAAGCAGTGGATGTGGAAGGCGGAGCATCCGGGCGGGCAGCATGAGATCAATGCGTTGCACGTGCCGATGGGCCGTCCTGTGCAGCTCACGATGATCTCGCAGGATGTGTTCCACAGCTTCTCGATCCCTGATTTTCGCGTAAAGCGTGAGGTTATCCCGGGGCGGTATACGACGGTGTGGTTCCAGGCGACTGATCCTGGGACGTATCACATCTTCTGCACGCAGTATTGCGGCACGCAGCACTCCGGCATGATCGGCGAAGTGACGGTGTTGACGCCGGAAGATTACGACAAGTGGACGAAGCAATCGACCAGCGGCATGAGCCTGGCACAGAACGGCGAGCGGTTGTTTGCGAGCATGGGCTGCAACGCCTGCCATAGCGGAACGGCTGCGGCACGTGGACCGAATCTGGCTGGTGTGTATGGCTCGAAGCTGACGCTGACCAATGGCAGCCAGGTGCTAGTGAACGATGCGTACCTGCGCGACGCTATTCTGAATCCGTCGGAGCATGTGACGGCTGGTTTCTCGCCGATCATGCCGACGTATCAGGGACAGATTAGCGAGGATGGATTGATTGACATCGTCGAGTACATCAAGAATTTGCAGAGTAACTACCGGGTGCAGCAGACGCAGATGACCTCTGAGTCCAACCAGGCCGCACCCCCAACGCCCACAGTGGGCACAACGGAAACGGTGAAGCCATGAGCACCCCAATCACACATACGATCGTCTCTTTGCCCGATCAAGCTACGGCCAAACTTCCGAAGCGGAACTACATCAACAATGAGCACGGGTTGTTGAGCTGGCTGCTGACCGGAGACCATAAGCGGATCGCGATGCTGTACCTGATCTCGATCACGTTCTTCTTCTTTATCGGCGGTGCTTTCGCGGGCCTGATCCGGCTGGAGCTGCTGACGCCTGCGCCGGACCTGGTTTCATCGGACACCTACAACAAGTTCTTTACGATGCACGGCGTCGTCATGATCTTCCTCTTCCTGGTGCCAAGTGTGCCGGCGACGTTGGGGAACTTCCTGATCCCGATCATGCTCGGCGCGAAGGACCTTGCGTTTCCGAAGATCAACCTGCTGAGCTGGTATCTATATGTGATCGGCGGCATTCTGGTGCTGGCTGCGCTGGTGCAGGGTGGTGTTGATACTGGCTGGACCTTTACGACGCCGCTTTCGACGCACTATCTGAATACGCATGTTGTGACAGCGGCGACGGCAATCTTCATTGTTGGTTTC
>Ga0302316_10000525_pt1 | contig 33359 bp, 26 predicted proteins | sample III_Palsa_N3_2_FD_200456 | JGI IMG/M metagenome (GOLD analysis project Ga0302316, IMG submission 200456) | Peat permafrost microbial communities from Stordalen Mire near Abisko, Sweden - III_Palsa_N3_2 | ecosystem: Environmental > Terrestrial > Soil > Palsa > Peat permafrost | place: Sweden...
GCCCCCCGAGTCCGCCGGCAAGTGGAACTCCGCGCCCCCCTGGATGCACGGCGGCAACATGGACAACAAGGAGCTCACCGCCGGCTCCGTCATCTTCTACCCCGTCCACGCCGAAGGCGCTCTCTTCGAAGCCGGCGATGGCCACGCCGGCCAGGGCAACGGCGAAGTCGACATCACCGCCCTCGAAACCTTCCTCACCGGCACCTTCCAGTTCGTCCTCCACAAAGGCGAAGCCACGCGCCAGCGCCTCCTCTGGCCCCGCGCCGAAACCCCCACCGCCTACATCGCGATGGGCTTCTCCCCCGACCTAAAGACCGCCACCGAGATGGCCGTCCGCAACATGATCACGTTCCTCTCCGAACAAAACCCCGACTACCCCCACCTCTCCCGCGACGACGCCTACGCCCTCATCTCCACCGCCTGCGACGTAGACATCACCCAACTCGTAGACACCAACGACGGCGTCCACGTCCTCTGCCCAAAATCCCTCTTCACCGGCCCTAAAACATCGCCCAAACAATAAAATCATTCGTCCTGTCGCAACGAACTCGCCGAAAACCCGACTTTTGGGGAACTGACCGCGATTCGTGGAAGAGAGGTTGCGTCAAGATAGACTCATCGAGCACGCGAATACGAAGGAGACGCATAATGAAGCTTCTTCTCACTTCTTCCGGCATCAGCAACCCGAGCATTCATCACGCTCTGGTCGATCTTCTGGGCAAGCCGATTGCCGAATCCAACGCCCTCTTTGTTCCTACCGGCATCTATCCCTTCTCCGTCGGCGCTGCCATGGCTTATAAGGCGATCTGCGGAAAGGCCCCAACCCCTTTATGCGAATTGGGCTGGAAGTCGTTGGGTTTGCTCGAGCTCACCGCGCTGCCCAGCATCGATCGAAGCGCGTGGGTTCCATCTGTCGAGGAAACCGATGCACTACTAGTCTGGGGCGGTGATCCGCTGTTCCTCAGCTACTGGATGAACAAGTCCGGATTGACAGATCTCTTGTCGTCTCTGCAGCGACCTATCGTGTATGTCGGAGTAAGCGCCGGCAGCATGGCGACAGCTCCTACCTTTGCCGAAACCTATCACAAGCCGTATCAGGGAACCGGAAGTCCGCTCACGCTGGAAGACATGACATTCCCCACCCGCGAAGGCGAAATCACCATGAATTTCATCACGGCCAAAGGAGCGGGATTTACTGACTTTGCCTTGATTCCACACGCCAACCACAAAGACCGCCCGGACGCCTCGTTCGCTGGCGCACCGAAGTGGGCGGCAAAGTTACCGGTGCCGGTTTACGCCATCGATGATCAGACCGCCATCAAGGTAATTGGCGACTCAGTCGAAGTTGTCTCCGAAGGAGAATGGAAGCAATTCACAGCCTGATGGCTCTGCGATCTAGTCGGCTTCTCGTTAGTCCAATCCTCGGGTGATTCTCTGAAAACGGTGTTTTCGGAAACAACGGCCCGAAGACTTCCACCCGCGTTCGCGTCGCCCAAGTCGATTGACGGGCCTATTTAACAGATACTTGAGAAGGCATTGAGAAGGAATTTAGGACGCAGCGCAGCTACCTCGTGCATTGTGGTTCGAGCCGGCCGCCCAGGCGATCGGTTCCAGCCTCATCCAAGGAGATCTCATGCGCGCCACATTTCTGAAAGTCGCTCTCGCCCTCATGCCGCTCACCGCCACGCTGCATGCCACCCCCATCACCTATGTCGAAACCTTCTTCGGCGACGTAACCATCGGCACCGACACCTACGACGGCCGCACTGTCACCCTCACCGGCCTGGGCAACACCTCCACCATCACCAACTTTGAGCCTGGTAACTACTCGGACGACGTCTCAGCCAGATTCAGCGTTTCCGGCGGTCCCTCGGGCACGTTCACCGATGATCTCCAGGTCTCCGCCAACGACGCCGGCCATGGGGTCATTCCTGCCGCCAGCTTCGGCTCCTTACTCACCGGCGAGTACGCCATCATGGGCACCTACAATGCCTCCGCCTTTGCCAACTACGACCTGTCCTACTCCATCGGCCCGATCTCCGGCCGGGCCTTGGCGAATGCCGGAGACACCGGCCCCGGCCTCATGGATCCGACCAACGAGGGTCTCTTTTCCGTTGACGTCGTCACCGGCGACACCACCTTCCAGGCCATCGGCCCCAACGGTCCTCCCACCACATCGGTAACCCCGGAACCCTCCTCACTTGCGCTGCTGGGAACCGGCCTCTTCAGCGCCGTCGCCGTTCTGCGGCGAAAGTACGCACGTCCTTAGGCTGCCTCGGAAGACGACGAGCCCGGCAACGTGAAAGCCAGAGGCATAACGGCAGCTAACCGCAAGCTCCCGAAACATTGCGTTTTCGGGAGCTACGGATCGAACTTGCCGATCATTCGACTTTGCGGAAACGAACCGCCATTCGTCAACGGAAGCGCGTTTATGGAGGACCTATGGATTAGGGTGTGGGCGGAGAAGGCAAAACGCCGAGCTGGGTCAGCATGCCAAGAGTATCCATAAGGATGCGAGTGTCCTTAATACGGCCATCCTCCAGCCGATCAATGACAACTCCCCAGACGCGCACGGGTCGCCCTGTTGCGGGAATGCCGAGAAATTCACCGTTGTGGGTGCCGGTCCATTCAAAGCGACTGGCTACTTTGTCGTGTTCCGCGACTTGCTCTTGAATGGAAAAGACAATGTCCGGAAAACCGGAACGCATGGCGCGAAGAATATCTTTCAGACCATCAAGTCCGGGACCCTGGCCAGGCAGTGGAACCTGCTCGACCACGTCTTCCCAGACATAGTGCGCTGCCGCTTCGATGTTTCCATTGGTGATCACTTCGTCCACAAAGCCGCGGACGATCGAGGCATTATCCTGTGCCATTCTCTTCCCCTTCCCATCCTGAATTCAGGATTATAGCCATGCTCCCTACAGAGAACATTGGCTGCGCCCCTTACCCTGGCGTGGAATCGCACGGTATCGAAAAGTCAGCTTATCGAACGCGATTCCGCTCATTCCCGGGAAACGGAGTTTTGGGAAACTTCGTCCAGCCCACACACCAATAGCAGCGGAGTTGCCGAAAACCCGACTTTGTAGGAATCTTGCCTGAGGGCTCTACCTTCGTCGACGAGTGCATCGGCGATTTGGCACTCATTAAGGCCAAATCATCGGAATGGCTTATCGACATTGGGGACCAGCGCGGGTTTTCTCCGGCTATTCGGTGCGCAAGGCTTGCATAGGGTCGATTTTGGTGGCGCGCCTGGCGGGTAGCCATGCGGCGGCGATGGTCATGATAGAAACGGCGGCGATTGCGATGGAGATAGCCGTCGGGTCGAGCGGACTCAGCTCATAGAGCTGGCTCTTGAGAATGCGCGTGAAACTCAAGGCGACGGGCACACCGAGAGCGAGTCCGAGAGCCAACAGCAGAAGGCACTCTCGAAGGATCATCCAAAGCAGCATGTGAGATCGTGCTCCGAGGGCAAGACGGACTCCAAACTCACTCGTGCGGCGGGCTACCGAATACGAAAGCAAACCGTAGATCCCGATGCAGCCCAGGAAGACAGCAATGATTCCAAAAAAACTCGAAAGCTGGGCAACCAGCGATTGTGTCGCAATGGAACTGTCCACCTGCTCTTCCAGACTGACAACGTTGTTGACCAGAATGTTCGGGTTGACCTCAGCGATCGCGCGGCGCGTTCGCGAGATGATTTCCTGCCGATTTGCCCCGGGCGCATAACGAACCGCAAAGTTCCCGTAGAAGCCGGGATTTTGCGTGCAAGGGAAATAGGCGGCCATCAGCTTGTCTTCGGTGAGTGAGCTGTACTTGGCATCTTTGACCACGCCGATCACCTCCTTCTCGCCAGGATGGTCGGGAGTTTCTCCGATGCCGAAGCGGTGGCCGATCGGCGAACCGTTCGGAAAGAATCGACGCGCCATCGTCTCGTTGATAATCGCAACTTTATTGGACGTCTGCGTGTCCTGGGCAGTGAAGAGACGACCCTCGACCAGCTGAATGCCCATGGTGGAGAAATATCCCTTGCCCGTAATGTTGAAGAAGACCTGGCCGTCGTTTGACTGCGTCCGCGGGATGCCCTGGAAGAGAACCTGGTCGGTCCATCCGCCTTGATTGAACGTGAAGAAGGCAAAGCCATCAGCCTTTACGCCGGGGATGCTCTGCACACGGTCTTCGATCTGCTCCTGTAACTGGACAGAGCGTATCTCATCCGAAGTTCCATGCGGCAGATTGGCCGTGCTTGAGTCGAGCGAAAAGATAAGGACGTTCTGCTTGTCGAAACCAGTCTCAACGTTCGACAGCTTTATAAGGCTGCGCACGAACAAGCCGGCAACAACCAGCAGGATGACGGAGAGCGCAATCTGCCCCACGATCAATGATCTCGCCAACGCTCCACGAGTTGAGGAAGAAGAACTACCACGCCCGTCCTTGAGCGCGGGGACGAACTCGAGTCCGGCTGCGCGGAATGCGGGCAACAGACCGAACAGAAGCGCGGTTATCACCGTGGCGGCGAGCGTGAAGCCGAGCACGGGCAGATCGGGAGTCAGATTCAACGGAATTGGATTGGGACCTGGTGTGGCCATGCTCAGCAGCACAGCACTCGCCTTCCACGCCAACGCTACACCGGCTACCGCTCCCAGGAACGCAAGCAAGAGCGACTCGGTGAGCAGTTGCAGCACAATCCGGCGTCGTGATGCGCCCAGTGCCATGCGCATCGCGACTTCACGCGTCCGCGCCACGCCTCGCGCAAGAAGCATGTTCGCAATATTCGCGCAGGCAATCAAAAGCACCACCGCCACAATGGCCATCAGAATCTTGAGCGGTACCGAGAACGCGTAGCGCAGGAAAGAAACCCCGCGGCCTCCTGGATTCAGTTCGACACTGGCGTGTGCAAGCTCGTTGAGGTGCTCTTGCGATGGCTGCGGGCCAAGATAGCTGCGCAGAATCTGATGGAAAAGTACATTGGTTTCGGCACTCGCCCGAGTTGCGGTCACACTGGGCTTTAGACGGCCGATGAGGTAAAGCGACTGAAAGAATTTACTGCCCAGTCCATCCCAACCAGGACGAGAGAACGCCTTCTCCATCGAAAGCGGAATCCACAGGTCGGTCGATTGGCCCACCGTGTATCCGTAGAAGCCCGGCCGTGCAACGCCGACGAGCGTGTAGTCGTGCGACTGGATGCGGATGGTTTTACCAAGCGCGGATGGGTCGCCATTGAATTGCCGCTGGAACCAGGAGTAACTGGCTACGACGACCGGACCTGAGCCGTCGGCGCCATCGTCGGATTCGCCAATCGTGCGGCCCAGAAACGCTGGTACGCCAAGCACCGAGAAGTAACTGCCGGAGACAAGATTCACGTGGGCGGTTTGATACGCTCCCCCGCCAATCGAAGCTTTGGTCGCAGACTGGCTGCTGTCTACCGCAGCGATTCCCGAAAACGAAGTGGCCTCCTGGCGAAGATCGTGAAAGAAAGGATAGGAGAACAGCTTCGTGCTCTCGTCAGGAATTGCGCTCGTGCTGCCCTGTGCCAGGCCATCCCCGAATAGGAGCAACTCACTGGGCTTCTCCACCGGAAGCGGGCGCAACAGAAGCGCGTTGACCAGCGTGAAGATGGCAGTGTTGGCGCCGATGCCCAGCGTCAGAGAGAGGATGGCGATCGCGGTGAAGCCAAGCGACTTTCGAAGTTGCCGCACACCATATCGGACATCCTGAACTAGCGATTCCAGCCACATCGTCCCTCGGCTCTGGCGACAATCCTCTTTGATTTTTTCCGTGCCACCGAACTCCAGACGCGTCAGTCGGCGAGCTTCGCTTTCGGAAATACCGGATCTCACCTTGTCGGAGACCTGCGAGTCGACATGAAACTGGATTTCCTTCTCCAGATCACGCTCCATTCGTCTGCGCGCGAATAGCCTCTGCAGCCAGCTCATGAAAGTCCCTCCAACGTGCCCTTAAGAATGAGCCCGACAACATCGGTGAGGCGCTTCCAGTTCTCAGTCTCAACCTCAAGATGCGCTCGGCCCTTGACCGTCAGTTCGTAGAACTTGGCCTCACGCCCTGTCTCGGACAATTCCCACTTCGAAGCCAGCAGCTTTTTGTATTCGAGGCGATGAAGAGCGGGATAAAGGGATCCCTGTTGCACCTGCAGGACCTCGCGAGACATTTGCTGAATCCGTTGCGCGATGGCGTAACCGTGAATGGGGCCAAGCGCAACCACCCTCATGATGAGTAGATCGAGGGTACCTTGCGGGAGATCGAATCTGTCTTCCATCTTCACACCTATGGCTTCTACATATAAACCCGGACATGTAGAAGGTCAAGGTGTCTGGTTCGGAGCCTACGAGGTCCGGCCACAATCGGGAGTTGACCCATGAGCGCAAACTGCGTGCGGAATCTATGACAACTGTCGCCAACAGGCCAAGTCACTCATTGAGGGCTCTCGAATCGACTTGAGGAAAAAAGTTCCCGCAAAACGGCGTTTTCGGCAACTACAAACAGCCGTACCCCATCCCCAGCCACCTCCACCCTCCAAACCTGTCAAGCCCCACTCCACCCCGAAAACCTGCCAAACCCGCATCAACACTGGCGATTTATATTTTCAAAACCTGGCATAGTTATCCCCTCCAAACCGCTACAATTTAAGTAGAGCCCTTTCAAGCGAGAGCCAGACTCCCTGCCAACGACCAGATCCGGGACGTCATCACCACAGCCACGGGAGTATTGTCGGCAAGGGACGAGCCGTTGACCCTCCTAAAGAGCCTCTATAACTGCTTTGATTGGACTACTTTAGCGATCTAGTATCTGAATCCGGTACTTTGCGCGTAACCCGCATCTCATCAACAAGATACGGCCAGAAATCGTTCCTGCCCAAGGTCATACTTTGGCGCCTAAACGGTCTGATTGCCCTACTTTACGGGAAACACCCCGGATAGAGGGGGGAGGGGGTACCACACCCCGTCCAGATCCCGTCTCCGGCCTCAAACGAGGGGGGCAGAAATCAACAAACCACATCCAATTGTTGAAACCCGTTGCAAGATACCGCAACAAACTCGCCCAATTACGTGTCTAATCTGATCGAGAGCCGGATTGGAGAAGCAACCAACCAGACTCTCCTCGCCGCGTTCGCGCATCCAAGAATGCGATCAGCGGCCGGAAGGTTAGGAATCATGCAATTCAAACGCGCACTTCGCACCTCTCTCACCGCGCTGGCCGTAGCCACAGCCGCACTCATCGCCACGCCAGCGTCGCACGCGCAGAACGCGCAGCCCTATCAGGATCAGGCTCAGGACAATCAGGGCCAGGACTATCAGGCGCAGGATTATCCAGCTCAGGCGCCAGCCGCCATTCAGTCAAACGTCGCCCCGCCCGAGATGCCCGTCTACGACCAGCCCGAATGCCCCGGCGACGGCTACCTCTGGACCCCTGGCTACTGGGCCTGGGTTGGTGGAACCTACTCCTGGGTCAACGGCGCCTGGGTCCTTCCTCCCTACTCTGGAGCCCTTTGGACCCCCGGCTACTGGGGTTATGGCGGCGGCTACTATGGCTGGTACCCCGGCTACTGGGGTCTGACCGTCGGCTACTATGGCGGCATCAACTACGGCTGGGGCTACTTCGGCATCGGCTTCTACGGCGGCTACTGGAATGGCGGACGCTTCTGGTACAACCACGCCTACGGCCACTATGGAGCCGGCTTCCACGGCAACTCTTATAACCACGCCTACGCCGGCTACAACGGTGGCCGTCCCAGCGGCGGAGCATCCTTCGCCCATGCAGGCTACAACGGCGGCGCCCACGGCAGTGAAGGCTACCGTGGCTCAGGCATCAACGGCGCAAACCGCGGAGGCTACAGCGGCGGCAACGCAAGCCACGGCAGCTACGGCGGCGGCTACAACGGCGGCAACGCAAGCCATGGCGGCTACAGTGGCGGCAACGCGAGCCATGGCGGCTACAGCGGTGGCGGCGGTCATGCCAGTGGCGGCGGCAGTCACGGCGGCGGCGGCGGACATCACTAACCCGCGAGTCTGCTAACCATCAATAAGTCAAGGGCTGAGGAGCAACTCCTCAGCCCTTCTTCTTTTTCCCGCTCGAACGTTACTGCCCGGACAGCCGCAATATCATCTCTGCAATCCGCTGCAGCGCTCCCGGCCGCGCCAGCGAACGCGCCCTTTCCGCCATCACCGTTCGTAGCGGCGCATCGTTCAACAAACCCACGAGCGCCGTTCGCAGCGTCTCCGGCGTCACATCCCGTTGCAACAACATCGCGGCCGCTCCCGCCTCCACCAGCACCTCCGCATTCTTCCGCTGGTGATCATCCGCAGCCCCCGCAAAGGGCACCAGCAACGATGGCTTCCCCGCCGCACACAACTCCGCCACCGTGCTCCCCGACCGCGCCAGCACCACATCCGCCGCCGCGTACTGCTCTGGCATATCCGTCAAAAATGCTTCCACCACCCACCGAGCAGGGTCCGCTCCGCTCCCCGCATACGCCGCCCGCGTCGCCTCCAGTGCTCGCGGACCAGACTGGTGCACAATCGTCAATCCCGACACATCCGCCAGCAGCCGCGCCGCAATCAACGGCATCGTCTCGTTGAACACCAGCGCCCCATTGCTCCCCGCCGTCACCAACAGCCGGGGCATCGACCCCACCGGCCGCTCCGGCAGCGTAAAGATCTCCGGCCGCACCGGAACTCCCGTCACCTCGGCGTTGCGAAAGTACTTTGCCGTCTGCCCAAAGTTTACCGCCGCCGCGCTAACCCGCTTTCCCACCACCCGGTTCGTCATCCCTGGCACCGCATTCGGCTCATACGCCAGCGTAGGAATCCGCAACAGCAGAGCCGCAATCATCGCCGGCCCGCTCGCATAGCCACCCACGCCCACCACCACCTGCGGCCTGAACTCCCGCAGCAACGAAATGCAGCGCAACACGCCCAGCGGCAGATCTGCCATCGTCCGCAACCGAGTCGCGACGCTAACATTCTTCAGCTGTCCAGACCGCACCAGCTCCAGCCGAAACCCGGCCTCCGGCACCAGCCGCGTCTCCAACCCCCGCGCCGTCCCCACAAACCAAACGTCTGCCCCATACACATCGCGCAACTCACGCCCAATCGCCAGCGCCGGAATCACATGCCCACCGGTACCCCCACCAGCGATCATCACCCGCAAATTCGTTCCGCTAACTCGCTGCTCCATCAATCGATCTCGCGCGTCACATTCAGCAGCACGCCCATACACGCCAGCGTCACAAACACGCTCGTCCCGCCCGACGAAATAAACGGCAGCGGAATCCCCTTCGTCGGCAGCAGCGCCAGCACCACGCTCATGTTGAAGAAAGCCTGCACCAAAATAATCGTCGTCAACCCAAACGCCAGGAACCGCGCAAACGGATCGGTCGAAAGGAACGCCGCCTTCAGCCCGCGATACCCCAGAATGCAGAACGCCGCCAGCACGCAGATCGCGCCCAGCAGTCCCAGCTCTTCAGCGATATTCGCGAAGATGAAATCCGTGTGCGGCTCGGGAAGATAAAACAGCTTCTGCCGCCCTTCCATCAATCCCAACCCGCGAATCCCGCCTGTCCCCACTGCAATCAGCGACTGCATGATATGAAACCCAGCGCCCTTTGGATCGGCTTCGGGATGCAGAAACACCAACATGCGCTTGGCTCTCCACGCCACGTGAAACAGCATGTAATACAAGACCGGCGACGCAGCCGCCGCGCCCACCAGCAACCATTTCATCTGCAGCCCCGCCAAGAACAGCATCAGCATCAATACCGCGGCGCACACCAGCGCCGTACCTAAATCAGGCTCCAACAAGATCAGCCCGACAAACAACAGCGGTGGAATCACCGCCGGCAGAATCGTCTCCTTCACGTTGTCGATCGTGTGGATCCGCGTCTGCAGAAACCACGCCAGGAACAGCACGATCACCGGCTTTGCCAGCTCCGACGGCTCCAGCGTTCCCAACCCCGGGATCCGCACCCACCGATGCGCCCCATTCATCCCGCCCCACGCAAACACCGACAGCAGCAGCAACCCCGTAATCGCCATAAGCGGAAAAATCAGCTTCGGATTGTTGTACTTCCGATAATCCACCCGCATCAACACAAACAGCGCAACCATCCCTGCCAGCGCGAACCCTGCCTGCTTCACGACGTACGCGTACGGCGATCCAAGCGTCGCCTTCGCGATCACCGCCGACGCCGAAAACACCGACACCAACCCGAACAGCACCAGCAGCAGCACCGTTCCAAACAGCCATTTATCGACGCCGACTCGCTTCGCCATCTCTCTCTACACCTATCCGCTCTACGTCGCGAAACATCGCGTCCTACTTTGCGTGAAGCTCTTGCTCTAAGCCAATCCCTGCACCAGTTCCTTGAACACTCTTCCGCGCTGCTCATAATTCTCAAACTGATCGAAGCTCGCGCACGCCGGAGCCAGCAGCACCACATCGCCCGCCACAGCCGCCTCCTGTGTAATCGCCACGGCGCGTTGCAGCGTCTCCGCTCTCTCTATCTTTACGACCCCGTCGAGCTGGCGCTCAATCTTTTCTGCCGCTGAACCAATCGTGATAACCGCCTTCACCCGTTCGCGCAGCAGCGGCTCGAGCACCCGGTAGTCCGATCCCTTGTCCTTCCCGCCCAGGATCAAGTGAATCCCGCCCGCAAACGCCTCCACCGCCTTCATCGTCGCATCCACATTCGTAGCCTTGGAGTCGTTGTAGTACCGCACGCCGTCAACCTCGCGCACAAACTCCAGCCGATGCTCCACCGCCTTGAACGCGAGCACTGCCGCGCGAATCGTCTCGCTCTCCACCCCCGCCAGCCGAGCCGCGCACACCGCCGCCAGCACGTTCTCCACGTTATGCGCCCCAGCAAGCGAAATCTCCGCCACCGGCATCACCGGCTCAGCCTTCGCTCCCTCGCGCGGCACAAACAAAATCGACTCCCCATGCACGAACGCTCCCTGCTTCATCGGCCGCCGCCCGCTGAACCAGTAAACCTGGGCCTTCGTCTTCGCCGCGATCATCTGCGTATCTTTATCTTCCCCGTTCAGCACCAGAAAATCTTCCGTCGTCTGAAACTCCGTGATCCGAGCCTTCAACGCCGCATACGCCTCAAACGTTCCATGCCGATCCAGATGGTCCGGCGTAATATTCAGCACCAGCGCGATCCGCGGCTTGAACGTCTCCACCGTCTCCAACTGAAAGCTGGAAACCTCCAGCACACTCCACACAGTTGAATTGTCATCTTCTTTTGAATTGTCATCCTTCGCCGCAATCGACTTGTCATCCTTCGCCGCAGGCGGAGGATCTGCTTCTTGCCCGGACCCGCTAGAATGCGCGCCAAGCTCCACACTCTCCGCGACCATCGCCGTAACCGGCCGCCCGATATTCCCACCCACGAGCGTCGCCCGCCCCGCCGTCTTCAAAATCTCCCCAATCAGCGTCGTCGTCGTCGTCTTCCCATTCGACCCGGTAACCGCAATCACCTCGCCCTTCAAATACTGCGACCCCAACTCCAGCTCGCCAATAATATGCGCTCCCATCGCCCGCACCTGCGATAGCTCCGGCGTCGACATCGGCACACCCGGACTCACCACGATCAAATCCTGCCGCCGGAACGTCAACAGCCCATGGCTCCCCGCCTCCACCATGAACCCCTGGTCCAGCAACTCCGAAAGCTCCGCAATCAGCGTAGCCGGTCGCGCATCACTCACCGTAACGCGAGCGCCCAGCGTCTTCAAAAACCGCGCCGCCGCCAACCCGCTCTTCCCCAACCCCACCACCAACACGCGTTTATTCTTCAACTCCAACATAACTGCTCGCCTCTTCTACGCTCTACACTCTATTTTCTACGCTCTGCCCTACCTCAGCTTCAGCGTCGTCAGCGCAAACAGCGCAAACACCAGCGCCGTAATCCAAAATCTCGTAATCACTTTCGACTCCGACCAACCCATCAGCTCAAAGTGATGATGCAGCGGCGCCATCTTGAAAATCCTCTTCCCGTTCCGCAGCTTGTAACTCCCCACCTGCAGAATCACGCTCATGATCTCGATCACAAACACGCCGCCAATAAACGGCAGCAGCAGCTCCTGTTTGATGATCACTGCGACCGTCCCAATCACCCCACCCAGCGCCAGCGACCCCACATCGCCCATGAACACCTCTGCCGGATGCGCGTTGTACCAAAGGAACCCAATACTAGCCCCTACCATCGCCCCGCAGAAGATCGTCAACTCGCTCACCATCGGCATGCGCTGCAGCTCGAGATAATCCGCGAACACCACGTGTCCGCTCACATACGTCAGCACCGTAAGTGCGCCCGCCGCAATAATTGTGCAGCCAATCGCCAACCCATCCAACCCATCCGTCAAATTCACCGCGTTACTCGAGCCCGTAATTACCAGCATCACAAAGATCACGAACGGCACAAACGCCAGTGGCCAAAGATGCGGATAGTTCAACAAGCTCCCAATAATCAAGTCCGGCCGAAAGCGCTTCACAAACGGCACCATCAGCCGCGTCGAGTACGAATGCTCCCCGCGCAACACCACCAGCGTAATCGCGATCGCTCCACTCACCAGCAGCTGCAGCGCCAGCTTCTGCCACGACGTCAACCCCAGGTTCCGCTTCTTCACCACCTTGATGTAGTCATCGGCAAATCCGATCCCGCCAAACGCAATCGTCGCAAACATCACCATCCAGATGTAAGGATTCGTCAGGTTCGCCCACAACAGCGTCGGCACCAGGATCGAAATGCAGATCAGCACCCCACCCATCGTCGGCGTTCCACCCTTTTTCAGGTGGCTCTGCGGCCCATCCTCGCGGATAAACTGTCCGATCTGAAACTCCCGCAGCCGCTCAATCACAAACGGCCCAATCAGCAGCCCGATCAGCATCGCCGTCATGCTCGCGAACGCACAGCGAAACGTCACATAGCGGAAGATCCGGAACACCGGAAAATATGGAAACAGCTTTTGATAGAGCAGCCAATAGAGCAACGGAACTTGCCTCGTCTGTGTCGTCGAACCGGATCGTACCGCCGCAGTTCTCCGCTAATCTTACCGCTCAACCTTGTGCTTCTCGTGTGATTCCCGCGCGTAACCCCCGCGAGGAACCTCCCTCTGTACGCTCCCCGGACTACTCAAGACTCCCGCCGTCCGCGCAGGACCTCTAGTGCTCGCTCCAGCTTCACCCCCCGCGATGCCTTCAGCAACACCACATCCCCCTCCCGCAGATTCTCCTGCAACCACTCCCCCGCCTGCTCCGGCGTCTCCACAAACTCCGCCCGCACCCCCACCGACTGCGCCCCCGCCACCAGCTCCCGCGCCAACCCTCTCACCCCCACCACCACATCCACGCCCTCCATCGCCTCGCCACAAGCCTCATGCAGCCGAGCCCCCTCCGGCCCCAACTCCAGCATCTCGCCCGCCACCACGATCCGCCGCTTCGCCTCCGTCTTCTTCAACGCCTCCACCATCCCTTCCAGCGCCTTCGGATTGGAGTTATACGTGTCGTTCACAATCTCCGCGCCACACCACTCCACCAAATTCCCGCGCTTCTCCGTAGGCCGCATTCGCTCCAACGCGCCAACCGCATCGAACTGTTCCACCCCGCTCCGACTCCCCACCGCATACGCCGCCAGCGCATTCATCACGTTGTGCTTTCCAGGCATGTGCAGAACCATCGGCCACAGCATCGGCCGGCCACCCGCCACCAACTCAAACTCCGTTCCTCTCAGCCCGTGATCTTCAATCCGCACCGCCCGCACCACCGCGCTTTCAATCGTGCCAAACAACACTGCCCGGTCCCCCATCCCCCGTCCAAACGCCCGCACCCGCTCGTCATCCGCATTCAGAAACGCAATCCCGTCCGCCGGCAGCGCCTCCACCAGCTCATACTTCGCCCGCGCAATCCCCTCAAGCCCATCCTTAAAGAACTCCAGGTGCACGGCCGCTACGTTGCTCACCACCGCCCAGTCCGGCTCCGCAATCTTCGCCAGCACCCGAATCTCCCCCGCATGATTCATCCCCATCTCGAGCACCGCCACCTCGTGCTTCGGCTCCAACCGCAACAGCGTCAGCGGCAAACCAAAATGATTGTTGAAATTCCCATCGGTCTTCAGCACCTTGAACTTCGTCGCCAGCACCGCTGCCACACACTCCTTGGTCGTCGTCTTCCCCGCCGACCCCGTCACCCCAATCACGCGCCCGCCCCACGCCCGCCGCACGCGATTCGCCAGTATCTGCATCGACCCCAACACACAATCCGCATCCGTTTCCGGAACCCTCAACAACCGCGCCTCGTCCACCAGCGCCGGCTTTAGCCATCGCATGCTGACCACCGCCGCAACCGCTCCATCTCGCAACGCGGTCTCGACAAAATCATGCCCATCCACCCGCTCCCCGCGCACCGCAAAAAACAAATCCCCCGCGCCAATCGTCCGCGAGTCAATCGAGTACCCCACCGCCTCCGCACTCGTATCGAACTCACCCTCAGCATGAATCCAATCCGCAATCTGTCCCAGCGTCAGCTTCAAGTCCTCACCTCAATCCAATTCTCATCCGACCCAAAAACCTCGTCATCTCGACCGAAGCATCACGCCTTTGCCTTTCGTGATGCGAAGCGGAGAGACCCCTGTATTGGTACTTGCATTTCTTTCTGTCATTCCCTCTGGGAATCTGCTTTCCCTATCTCCCGCAATGTCCGCCCCGCCTCCGCGACATCATCAAACGCCATCGCCCCACCGGCAAATGTCTGCGTCTTCTCATGTCCCTTCCCTGCCAGCAACACAATATCTCCCGCCCGCGCCGCACGAATCGCAACCTCAATTGCCGCCCGCCGATCCACCTCCAACACGCACTCCACCTCTGTCTCCCGTACCCCCACCAAAATCTCATCAATGATCCTCATCGGATCCTCACTGCGCGGATTATCACTAGTCACCACCACCAAATTACTACCCGCCCCAGCCACCCGCCCCATCTTCGGACGCTTCGTCTTATCCCGATCTCCACCACACCCAAACATCGTTATCACGCGCCCGCCCTTGTCACGAGTGAGGTCTCTCGCGATGCCAATCAGATTCGCCAAAGCATCATCGGTGTGAGCATAATCCACAACCACCGTAAACCCGAGTTCGTTCGGAACAGTCTCAAATCGACCCGGTGCAGCCCTCAGAGTCTTCGCACAAGCTACAACTTCATCCAGAGATAAACCGCGTGCGAGCGCTGCCGTCATCGCAGCAAGCAGGTTGGAAACATTGATGTACCCCGTTAAATCGGATGAAACTTCGCGTCGCCCGAATGGGGTCACATATTCAACATCCGTACCTCCGGCTCGAATAGTTATATCTTCCGCCAGAAAGTCTGCCACCCATCCAAATACCGGGGCACGCCCATACGTCCACACATCGCTGCCTGCAGCCAGGGCCGCGTTCTCCATCATCCCGCCGTACTGATCATCGAGATTGATCACCGCCACCCGCGGCGCCGCCGCACCCACACCCTCAAACAATCTCGCCTTCGCTTGCGCATACTTCTCCATCGTCCCGTGATAATCCAAATGGTCCTGCGTAAGATTCGTAAACATCGCCACATCCACCGGAATCCCCCACACCCGCTCCTGCTCCAGTGCATGGCTCGACATCTCCATTACCACTTCCGTGCACCCCGCTCTTACTCCCTCGGCAAACAATGCCAGCACATCCCTGCTCTCCGGAGTCGTATGTTCGCTCTCCCGCACCACATCGCCCACGTGCGTCTCAATCGTCCCCAGCAGCACGCACTTCCGCCCCACACTCCGCAGCATCTGCTCCAGCAGAAACGCCGTCGTCGTCTTCCCATTCGTGCCCGTCACCGCGCTGATCTTCAGCTTCTTCTCAGGAACGCCAAACACCGCTGAGCTAATCTCCGCCAGCGCCCGCCGCCCACCATTGGCCTCGCGATCCACCAGCGCCAATGCCAACTCCGGCTGCTGCGTCCGCAGATCCACAAACCTCTCCAGCGAGTCGGTCACGATCGCCGCCGCACCCTTGCGAATCGCAGCGTCAATAAACGCATTCCCATCCGACGTCCCACCACGCATTGCCACAAACACATCGCCTGCGCTCACCTTGCGCGAGTCATATTGCACGCCGCGCACATCAATATCACCCCGCCCGGCAGTCTCCACCACGCCCACCGCCGCAATCGCATCACTCCACCGCATAGCTCAATCCTAGACCCGCAAGAGCCTTCTCTATCCTCTACACTCTATCCCCTGCTTTACCGCGCGAACCGCACCACGATCTCGGTCCCCAACGGCACCATCGTGCCCGCTATCGGAGCCTGGTCCTGCGCCAGCCCGCTCCCCAGCGTCCGCACTCTCAGCCGAAGTCCCCCCGCGTGCTCCACCACCGCTCGCAGATCGTTGCCATGGAAGTCCGGCACGGCCACCCGTTTCCCCGGATCAACCACCACCGCCCCATTGTCCCGCACCTGCACCTGCGGCCGAATCGCCGGCACGCCCACACTATTAACGCTCGCCACTGTCGCATCAGACGCACCCGCCGATGCGCCTCCATGTTTATGGATTGCCTCCAGCACCTTGTCCGGTAGCGCCACCAACCCGACCGGCTTCGGCTTCTCCTTCGCTGCCTCCTCAAACGCCTCATCCGCATTGCGATTCTGCGCCATCGCCGCAGCGTTCTGCGGCTGCCGTAACGGATCATCCGCCGGCAAACTGTTCACCTCATCGAACTCCGCACTCAAATCCCCGAGGTGCTGGTCCGGAACATCATCCGGCTCAACCGTATTCTGCACTTCCTTCAACTGCTGCGGTGTCTTCAAAGCCTGGTCATGCGGAACGCCCAGGTACTCCAGCACCTCCTGCGCCACCTCGCGAAACACCGGCGCACTCACCTCCGCGCCATACAGTATGCCCACCGTCGGCTGATCGATCACCACCGTCACCGAGATCGCCGGATGATTCACGGGCGCAAACCCCGCAAAGCTCGCCACCACCTTGGTGTGCGAATACGTGTGCGTCACCGGGTCAACCTTCTGCGCCGTGCCCGTCTTTCCTGCCGAGCTGTATCCGTTCAACTGCGCAGCCTTGCCGGTACCTTCGCTCACCACGCCCGCCATCATCTCCCGCATCGTCAACGCCGTCCGCTCGCTGATCACGCGATGCGCTCCATCCGGCAGCGTCGCTGGCAACTCATCCGCGGGACGAAACGGGCTCGCCCCCAAGTGCTGCGCGCCCTTCAGCGCGTCGCTCGACTGCAACAGGATATGCGGCGGCAAGTACATCCCCCCATTCGCAATCGCCGACACCATCGTCACCAGCTGCACCGGCGTCACCGCCACCTCCTGCCCAATCGCCATCGACAAAATGCTCGTCGATCCCCACTTCCGAGGCGGCGCCAGCAGCCCGCGCGTCTCGCTCGGCAGTTCAATTCCGCTCCGGTCTCCAAATCCGAAACCCCGCATGTACTTGTAGAACTTGTCCGGCCCAAGCTTCAGCGCCATCTTCGCCGCACCCACGTCGCTCGAGTGCTCCAGCGCGTACTTCACCGTCACCACCCCAAACCGGTCCGACTTGTCATCATGCAACGTGCGACCAAACATCGTCATCGCTCCGCCCTGGCAGTCCACCATATCCATCGGCTTCACACCCGCCGCATCGACCGCCGCCGCGTATGTCACCAGCTTGAACGTCGACCCCGGCTCATACACATCGCTCACCGCCAGGTCCGTCAGATCCTGCGGATCCACATGCAGCGCATCATTCGGATTGAATCGTGGGCTCACCGCCAGCGCCAGGATCTGCCCCGTGTTCGGGTCCTGCACCACAATCGTGCCGTGCGATGCCTTCACCTTGGCCATCTGCTTATCCAGCGCCCGCTCCGCCATGTACTGAATATTCGAATCGATCGTCAGCTCCAGGTTCTCTCCCGGAATCGGATCGCTCTCATCGGAACCAAGCACGTGGCGTTTCGCATCGATCGCCGTCAGCTCGTGCCCCGACTCCCCGTGCAGCTCATCGTCGAACTTCGCCTCCAACCCGCCCAGCCCATTGTCATCCGTGCCCACATACCCCAGCACATGCGAGCTCAAATCTCCATTCGGATAGAACCGCTTGAACTCCTTCTGCAGATAAATTCCCTTGAGATTAAGCTGCTGCACCCGTGCCGCAATCTCCGGAGTCACCTTGCGCGCCACCCACGCAAAATGCTTCGACGCGTTGAACCGCGCATCGATCTCCTTCTCCCGCGTAAAGCCATCCAGAGGATCGGCATGCACCACCCTGGCCAGCAGCGCCGCATCATCCGAACGATTGTCCCCCAGTTCGCTCGGCACCGCATAGATGCTGTCCACCAGCACCGTCATCGCCAGCGCTTTCATGTTGCGGTCGTACAGCACGCCCCGATGCGGCGCCACCTCAAATGTTCGCTGCTGCTGTTGCTTGGCGCGGTCCACCCACGTGCCATGCTGCACCACCTGCAGCCACATCAGCCGCACGGCAATCGCGCCCGCCCAGAAACAGAAAATCATCGCCACATAGACAAACCGCACCCGGCGTATAGGTGCGGTGAGCTTCTGACGCGACGTCTCATTCATCCTGGAATTCCTGTTCTCGTGTCAAACTCTCCGCGATGCTGATAGCCATCGCGGCCACCTAGTTTCCCGACAGCTTTTCGGTCAGCACCGGAATCCGTGCCTGCGCCATCACCGCGGTGGCTCCACTCATCCCGTCCGGCCGTACCACCTGCCCCGGCTGCGGCGTGTCGAGTCCCAGTTGCTTCGCGATCTTGTCAATCCGGTTCGGATCGCTCAGCTGCGCCTCCGTCAGCTCCAGTTGCCGATTCTTCTCCTGCAACTGCGCCACCTGCGTCTTCTGCGCCTCTACCCGATAGCCAACTTCAATCGCCGAGAAATGCTGCCACACGTACACCATCGTCAGCAGAAAGAACATCGTCATCGCAATCGTGAAGCTGCGCATCTCCTTGCGCCGCTCCGGATCATCCGCCTTCACAATCCGGCTGTTGTCGATGTGCTTGGCGAAAAACATCTCGGGAGTTGGCCCACGCCGCCGCGCACGCTGCTGCTCGTACAGCTCGCGGTTCCGCTCAGCGACACTCGCCCCGCGACGCGCGCTGGGCCTCGCCTGCATCTCCGCCATCTCTTGTCCGCCAATCGCCATCGTCGCCATCGCGCATCCTCCGCCTTGCTATCTCAATCTCTTCATCCCCTTTCCCCGACTCGTCCAGCGAGTGCAACCCGGGCCGGGGTTGCTGTAAGGGGGAAGGGAATTTTTCGTACGTTGGTTGTCTTTCGCCTGAAAGCACGGCAGGACAACCCCGGCCCGATCTCTAAAACTTTTTGGTCTTTCTAACTTCGCGCTGCGAAACTCTCTCGGCAGCTCTAAGCTTTGCGCTTCTCGATCGCGGATTCCGCAGCGCTTCTTGTTCCGTCGCCGTTACCGGCTTCTTCGTCAACATTTCCAACTCACCCAGCCTCGCGCTCTCGCGAAAACTGTCCTTCACCAGCCGGTCTTCCAACGAGTGAAAACTGATCATCACCACTCGCCCGCCCGGCTTCAACAGAGATCCCGCGCTTTTCAGCAGCGTTTGAATCTCGCCCAGCTCATCATTCACTCGAATTCGAAGTGCCTGGAAAGTCTTGGTCGCCGGATGTAGATGTTCGCCTTTTATTGGCGGGGCAACGGCCGATATCACTCGAGCAAGTTCTGCTGTCGTAGATAACGGCCGCGCCCGCACAATAGCTCTGGCGATTCTCCGCGACCTCCTTTCCTCTCCGAATTCGTAAATCAAGTTCGCGAGATCTTCTTCGTCCGCCTGATTTACCACTTGTTCGGCCGTCAAACCCTTGCGCGTATCCATCCGCATGTCTAAGGGTCCATCCGACCGGAAACTAAAACCTCTGTGCGCCTCGTCCAGCTGCATGCTGCTCACGCCAAAATCAGCAAGCAATCCATCCAGCGTGCCCGGCGAGATGACCTCGGCAATCTCTGAGAATGGCCGCCCCACAAATTCAACCGTGGGCATCTCGCCTCCCAGCTCCGAAGCCAATCCCGTCAGCCGCGCCTTGGCCAACTCCATCGCCTGCTCATCGCGATCGAAGCAGATCAACCTGCCCGCCGCTCCAAGCCTCTTTGCTATCGTCAAAGAGTGGCCGCCAAACCCGAGCGTGCAATCAACCATCACACCGCCCGCGCGCACATTCAGAAAGTTCAAACTCTCTTCCAAAAGAACCGGTACATGTTGCGGTTCAGCCATGCCATCCGCCTCATGCGCCCCACTAAGGGGCTTTCAAACCTAAATTCCTGCCGCTCCCAACGCATCCATATCTGCGTCTGTCAACGGATTCTCCTCAAGCGACGCCTTGTGCTTCTTGTCATCGGCGACCGCCAGGTACGTCTGCATTCCCAACACCGCAACATCGCTTGCCAGCGTCGCAGCCTCGCGCAGCAACTGCGGAATCAACAACCTTCCCTGCGCATCCATCTCCACTACCTGGCCGTAATAGTTCGTCACGTCCAGAAACTTCTTCTTCGCAGCGCTCGAGGGTGCCTTCGCCAGCGCATCCTCAATCCGCTCCCATTCCTTCATCGGGTACAGCTCAGCCCGCTTGCCATCCTTGCTCGTAATAAAAAACTGAGGCCCATACAGCTCATCCACACGGCGCTTGAAGTCAGCCGGAATCTTCAACCGGCCCTTCTCATCAACACGCGCTGGGTGATTGCCACGAAACATTCAAAACCTCGTTCCCAATCTCGAACCAAAATCCCGAAGGGTATCTGCCCGAAGACTCTCCTACGGCTGTCGATTCCAGTACTATCGACTCAGGTTTGGTCTCACATCAACTGTTTTGACCACTTTGTTCCACTTCGTTCCACTAAGAATGTAGCGTAAGCCGCTGGATAGCAAGTGAAATCTCAGGGTTCCGTCCCCGGTTTTCCTTAGGAAATGTGGAAAATCCACTATCTAGTATTTTTTTGGAACCCCACCCCTACATATTGTGTTATCTCGAATGATTCGCCCCACCTTGGGTACTTGTCAGCCCATTCCGCTTGTTGTAAGCGAAATAAAAGCGAAAATCCCCTACCCCTGGCCTTCCCCACCGTACTGCACCTCCCCAACCTCGCGGCGCTTCTTCAAAATCCACACCAGGTAAATCAGCACCGCCAGGTTGATCACCAACAGCCCCACCTTGTACGGCGAGAACTTATGAAACAGCTCGTAACTCTCCCACGGCAGAGCCAGCGCCGTCAGCGTCACCGTGAAGTATTCAGCCCAGCGCTTCTCCAGCATCAAGCCCGTACCTTCCACCACGCACACCATCGCATACAGGAACGACAAGATTCCAGCCCTGCGTAACGTCTGCGGCTGGATCAGCCCCACATGCTCCATCAGGATCCCGACGAAATGCCGCTCCGGATCGATCCGCAGCGCATCGACCACACGCAGTACCACGGCGCTGATGTTCTTGTTCATCAAGTCCAGCGCGCCCGCTCCCACCGCCGTAAAGAAGATCGCCTTACTCAATTTGAAGATTCCCACCAGCAGCAGCCCGCGTTCATGGCCCACACGCGCCAGCGCCACCCTGATCCGCGATTGATCACCCCTCTCGTACATTCTCCCTCGCAACTCCCTTTGCCTGGCCATACGCTTGCTTCAGTTGACGGTCGCTCTGCCACTTTGTCAATGCAGGCGAACCTCAGCTGCACACCCGACCCGCAAACCCTCTTCCGCGCTCGCCCTCTCTTTGATTCCATATAGCGCTCTACACACCGAACAATTTTCAGTTCTTTGTCCACCCCCTCAAACCTCGCCCACTTCTTCCTCCTGCCACCCCTGCGAACAGAGCCACAATTAACTCGCGACCTTTGCGCAGAACCAATCCACTTGCGCTTCACCCTCGTAGATAGGATGTGCGTCTCTGCCGAACAGCGAGACAAAGCAACATATTTTGTTCCTCACCTTGCGCTTCAGCAACAACGATCAACAGCAACAACCTTTGAAAGGGAAACCAAATGAAGAAGTCACTGCTTACCCTCATGGCCGGCGCCGCGCTAGCCATCACCTCCTTCGCAGCCAACGCCCAGATGAAGGACCCCACCGTCGGCGGAGCAGAAATGTTCCCCACCAAAAACATCGTCGAGAACGCCGTCAACTCGCCCATCCACAAGACCCTCGTCGCTGCCGTCAAGGCTGCCGGTCTCGTCGACACGCTCGAAGGCCCCGGCCCCTTCACCGTCTTCGCTCCCACCGACGAAGCCTTCGGTAAGCTCCCCGCCGGCACCGTCGACAACCTCGTCAAGCCTGAGAACAAGGACACCCTCGTCAAGATCCTCACCTACCACGTCGTCCCCGGCGCCATCACCACCAAGGACCTCAAGGAGTGGATCAAGAAGGGCAACGGCACCTACTCGGCCAAGACCGTTCAGGGTGGCATGCTCACCTTCACCGAGCACATGGGCCACATCATGATCACCGACGAGAAGGGTGGCAAGGCTGAGATCACCACCGCCAACGTCATCCAGTCCAACGGCGTCATCCAGGTCATCAACGCCGTCCTGATGCCCAACTAACCCTCCGCCACCAACACTTCCATGAAACAGCGTGGCGTCCTTCGGGACGCCACTGTTCTTTGCCGAAATATTTCATCTCCTCACCGTGGGCTAACACACCACCGCGGCCCCACCATTACACTCACGGGGGAACCCATGCGTCTCCACTTCCAAACAGAACAGCGCCTCCCCTACCCCATCGAGCAAGTCTTCGCCTTCTTCGCCGACCCCACCAACCTTCCCCGCCTCATGCCCACCTGGCAGCACGCGCGCATCGAGCACGCCATCTACGTCTCGCCGCCTCCGCCACTCGATCTCTTCCTCGGCTCCTACCGCGTCACAGCCGGCACTGGCACGCGCCTCACCCTCACCATTCGCCCCATCCCGTTCTCCCCAATCCGCCTCACCTGGGACGCCCTCATCGAAGACTTCCGCTGGCTAGAAGGCTTCTGCGACGTCCAACTCCGCGGCCCCTTCAAGTATTGGCGCCACTGCCACACCGTCCAGTCCCACCGCAGCGGCACCCTCCTCCACGACGAAGTCGAGTACGAACTCCCCCTCGGCCCCCTGGGTTTCCTCGCCGACAAACTCTTCGTCCACCGCCAGCTAGCCGCCACCTTCAACTACCGCCACCGCCGCACCCTCGAGCTCCTCGCCATCGAAGCCGCCCACCAATCCCTCTAGCGCGCGACCAATCCACTCCCGCCGTCCGCGCAGGACCCTAAACCGCGACAGGCCGCTTAAGAAACGGCCGCGCCCGCTCCATCGCCGACTCCGCCGTCAGCCCATACTTCTCCCGCAGCGCCTCCACCTTCCCATGCTCAATAAACGCATCCGGCCACCCCACCCGCACCACCGGCACCTCCATCGAGTGCGCGTTCAAGCACTCCAGTACGGCTGACCCATACCCACCCGCCAGCACATGGTCTTCCATCGTCACCAGCAACTCGCACCGTGAACCATACCGCACAACACACTCGCCATCGATCGGCTTGGCAAACCGCGCATTGATCACCGCAACGCTGTGCCCTTCCGCCTCCAACATCACCGACAGCCGCTCTGCCTCCGCCACCATCGCACCCAGCGCAAAAATCGCGACGTCGCGCCCGTCCTTCAGCACCTCGGCCTTGCCAATCTCCAGCGCCACCGGCTGCGCCTTCACCTCAACCCCCGGCCCCGTCCCCCGCGGATACCGAATCGCGCTAGGCCCCTCATGCTCCAGCGCCGTAAACATCATGTCCTGCAACTCGTCCTCATCCTTAGGATCCATATGGATTAAATTCGGCACGCCGCGCAAATAGCTGATGTCGAACAGCCCGTGATGCGTAGGCCCATCATCCCCACTCAACCCGCCGCGATCCATGCAGAACACCACCGGCAAATTCTGTAGCGCCACATCATGCACAATCTGATCGAACGCCCGCTGCAAAAACGTAGAGTAAATCGCGCAGAACGGCCGATACCCCTTCGTCGCCATCCCCGCGGCAAACAACACCGCATGCTCCTCCGCAATCCCCACATCGAAGTACCGCTTCGGATGATGCGGCCGAAACAAATCCAGCGCCGTCCCATTGGGCATCGCCGCGGTAATCGCGACCACCTTCTCATTCTCATTCGCCAGCTTCGTCAAACTCTCGGCAAACACCTCCGAGTAAGTCTTCTGCGCCGCCGCCTTCGTCTCTCCCGTCGCCGGATCAAACGACCCCAGCCCATGAAACTTCTTCTGCTGCTCCATCGCCGGAGCAAATCCCTTCCCCTTCTGCGTCAGCGCATGCAGCACGACCGGCCGCTTCTGCTTCTTCAGGAACTTGAACGTCTCAATCAGCATCGGCAGATTGTGCCCATCCACCGGACCAAAATAATTCAGCCCAAACTCCTCAAAGATCATGCCCCGCCCGACAATCCCCTTAGCCGCCTCTTCCGCCTTGCGCGCAATATGCCGGGCAGCCTTGCCGCCAAACTTCTCCACCAGCACCGCCGCGCGATCGTGCATGCTCACATACGTAGGGTTGGTCGCAATCTTGTGGAAGTACTCCGCAATCGCGCCCACATTCTTATCAATCGACCACTCGTTATCATTCAGCACGATGATCAGCCGCTTAGTCGACGCCATATTATTCAGCGCCTCGTAGCTGATCCCATTGGTAAACGCCGCATCCCCCGCCAGCGCCACAATGTGCTCATCCCCGCCGCTCATATCCCGAGCCACCGCCATACCCAGCGCCGCACTCAGCGCGGTCCCCGCATGCCCCGCACCAAACGAGTCATGCTCACTCTCCGTCCGCAGCATGAAGCCATTCAGGCCCCCCGGCTGCCGGATCGTATCGAACTGACTCTCCCGCCCCGTCAGCAACTTGTGCACATAACTCTGGTGGCTTACGTCGTACACAAAACTATCCCGCGGCGTATCGAACACATAATGCATCGCGATGGTCAGTTCCACCACGCCAAGATTCGGCCCGATATGCCCACCCGTCTTCGCCACGCCCACAATCAGCCGCTCGCGAATCTCCTCCGCCAGGCGCTCCAGCTCCACGAGGCCAAGCTTCTTTACATCCCCCGGCGACTTGATCTTACTTAAATATTCGCTCATCTCGAAACCCGTGGGGCCCTTAACCTCATGCTCATAGGACGTACTCTGTATCCCTCCAGTGTACCAACCCGCCGCATTTCCTTGCCCACCCCACCAACAACCCTCCCCTCAATCCGTTACCCCATCACCACGAACGAAATAACCCTCTCGCCTCGCATGCGCAGGATGCCCCATCCGTACGCGCACTTGCGGGCGGGTGGGATCACGAATCCCCCGCCACCACCCTCGGTGCAGCACCGTCCGCGCAGAATCCTAAGTCCTGGAATACTATGGTGCGCATGAAATGCTTCTCCCCGGCCCTCGCCCTCGCCTCTCTCCTGCTCTTCTTCCCCGCAGCCCAGGCCCACTCCCAGTCCCCCCCCCTCACCCTCCCCCTCTGGCCCCACGCCACACCCGAGCCTCCTGCAACCACCGCCCCCGAAACCGACACCACCACACCCACCGACAACTTCATCAGCGGCCGTCGCGTCGTCCGCCTCACCAACGTCACCATCCCCACCCTCACCGTCTACCCGCCGCACGGCGAGAACACGGGTGCCGCAGTCCTCGTCTTCCCCGGCGGCGGCTATCGCATCCTCGTCACCGACGGCGAAGGTACCGACGCCTGCCACTGGCTCAACTCCGTCGGCATCACCTGCATCCTCGTCAAATACCGAGTAGCCCAGCCCGCAGGGGATGCCGGCCACTATCCCGCCGACCCCGCCGATCTCGAAGACGCCCAGCAAGCCATGCGCCTCACCCGCGCCCACGCCGCCGAGTGGCATCTCGATCCCACCCACATCGGCGTGATGGGCTTCTCCGCCGGCGCCAACCTCGCCGCCCTCCTCTGCACTCATCCCAACGACGACCACGTCGCCTCCACCCCCGCCGCGCCCGACGTTAACCCTCGCATCAGCGCCCGCGCCGACTTCGCCATCATCGTCTACCCCGCCTACCTCGCCATCCCGCCCGCCAACACCGAGCTCAACCCCGTCTACGCCCCCAACGAGTTCACTCCCTCCACCTTCCTCATCCAGGCAGAAAACGATCGCACCTACGCTCGCAATGCTCTTGTCTATTACGGCGCTCTTCTCGACGCCCACATCCCCGCCGAGCTCCACTTCTACGCCACCGGCGGCCACGGCTTCGGCATGCACCCGCCCAACGCCCCCGAAGAAAACTGGCCTCGCCTCGCCACCGCCTGGCTCCGCACCATCAACATCCTCCCACCCGCTGACGACCACCACGACCACCACCGCGACGACCGCAACGCCAACGACTCAGGCAGCGCACCCTCCCCCTGCCCCACACCCCAACCCCCCGGCCCCGGCCGTCCCACCACCACTCCCGCCATCAACCCACCCACCCCCAACCCAAGCTCCAGCTCCACCACCCAACCCAACCCCAACTGCTGGTCCACCCAACCCTAACCCAACCGCTGCTCCACCCAACCCCCACCGATTCTCGCCACTACCGGCTTTCCTCTGCGTCACCAAAACTCCGTCATCTCGACCGGAGCATCACGCACTTGTTTTTGTGATGCGCAGTGGAAAGACCCCTGTATTCGTCATTGCCCTTGCCTTTCTTTCTGTCATTCCCTCCGGGAATCTGCTTCTTCCCTGTCCGCGCGCCGGGTCTCTCCCTACGCGTTTTTTTGCGCGCGGGAACCAATCCACCAAAACCGTTCCAATCCCCAACCCGCCAAAACTCTGTCATCCTGAGCGCAGCCGAAGGACCCCGAAGAGTTTCATCTCACCGATGACCCTGGTCCCTTTTCAACCAAAATCCCAGCTCGCGCCTCACCCCGGCACCAGCATTCACAGCCCCAAAATAAATCTCCCCAAATCACCCTCAAAAACAGCCCAAAACCCGCATGTCAACCCCCCACGCACCCCCAAACCCCACAAAACCCGCGCCCCCATTGCCGATTTCTCTCTAACCCACTTGGCATAGTTACCCCCGCCAACCCACTACAATTGAACTAGACCCACATTCATGGACGTAGATCCCAAGCCGCCAACCCCAGCTGCCCCGTAACTCCTTTAGAAAAGCTATTTTGCTTGTAAGCATCTTGGAATCATCGGCTTACAGGTCAAAATCGACCGGAAACCGCGCAAGGATCTACCACCTTAAACCGCCTACTTTCATACGCTTACAGGCAAAAAACACCTGCAAACAGTGGGGAGGGGGAGGGGGTACCCCTAAGCTTCCGCGCCCTCGAGCACGACTTCGCTAACCGGTTCGGTCCCAAACTCGCCTTCCCACTTGGCGATCACCACGCTAGCCAAACAGTTCCCGACAACATTCACGGTCGTCCGCGCCATATCCATCAGCGCGTCGATCCCGAGAATCACGAAAATCGGTTCCATCGGCAGATGGAACTGCGAAGCTGTAGCCAGCAACACCACCAACATCGCCCGCGGAACCCCCGCCACGCCCTTGCTAGTGAGCATCAGCGTCAGCATCATCACCACCTGCTGCCCAAGAGAAAGGTGCATCCCAGCCGCCTGCGCCACAAAGATACTGGCCACGGCAAGATACAGCGTCGACCCATCCAGGTTGAAGCTATACCCCGCCGGAATCACGAACGCAACAATCCGTCGTGGAACTCCCAGCGCCTCCATCTGCTCCATCGCACTCGGCAGCGCTGCCTCGCTGGTCGACGTAGCAAACGCAATCGTCGCCGGCTCCGCCACCGCACGCAGGAACCGCAGCACCGGCACGCGGAACAGCAGCGCCACCGGCAGCAGCACGCATACGCCAAACACAACCAACGCACCATACAGCGTGGCCAGCAGCTTCGTCAGATTCACCAGCACACCCAGCCCCATGTTCCCGACGGTGTAAGCCATCGCCGCCCCAACTGCGACCGGAGCAAAGTACATCACCACATTCGTAAACCTAAACATCACCTCGCTAAGGCTCTCGCAAAGCCTCAGCACAGGAGCGCGCTTCGCCTCACTCACCGTTGCCAGCGCAATCCCGAACAGCACCGCGAACACCACCACCTGCAGGACTTGGCCTTCAGCGATACTCTTCGCCAGGTTCTCCGGAAACACATGCAACAGCACCTCGTCCCACCGAGTCGCCACCGGCGCACTCACGATCGGAGCCGCACCCGACACCGTCAACCCAACTCCAGCCTTCGTCACATTGATCGCTACCAGCCCAACAGCAAGCGCCAGCGTAGTCACCACCTCGAAATACACCAGCGCCTTCAAACCCATGCGTCCAACGCTCTTCAGATCACCATGTCCAGCAATCCCAACAATCAACGTAGCCACAATCAGCGGAGCCACAATCGTCCGAATCAGCCGCAGAAAGATATCCGACAAGACTCTCAACTGCACTGCAACATGCGGCGCATCGAACCCCAACTCCGCTCCCGCAACCATCGCCACAAAGATCCAGGGCGTAAGACTCTTCCGCCGCCACGCAAACACCATCATCAGCAGCACACCAACCCATCGCACGCTCATCGCCACCGCGTGCGGCGCATGCAACGCTCCCATCACCACGCCCCCAGCCAGCACCAACGCACCTGCAGCCGTTACCAACACCTCACCCTTCGCCGAACTCTCTGCCATGGCCCGAAGCATATCAGCCTCATCCTCCCAGCTGTCTCCGCGACGTACAATTCTCCTCATGAGTCGACTAGCCCTCGCCCTTCTGCTCTGCGCCCTTCCCGTGAGCCTTTGCGCGCAGAACATCCCGCCAGCCACCGCTGTCAGCCCCTCTGCCAACCCGTCCGTTCCTCCAGTCTCGAGCCCCGCGAAGTCGCCCTTCACCTACACGCCGCTGAAGATGCCCAATCTCCCTCCCGGCGTGCTCGAACTGCTCAAGCTCGAAGGCCAGTTCTCCCAGGCCGTCACGGACGGCGGCGGCAAGGCCTTCAGCTCCTGGTTCGCCGACGACGGCGTTACCCTCAACAACGGCCAGCCCGCCGTCCTCGGCCGCTCCGCCATCGCCTCCATCGCCAACTGGGATCCCGCTACCTACAAGCTCAGCTGGTACGCCCAGGGAGCCCAGATGGGCCCCTCCAACGACACCGGCTTCACCTGGGGACACTACGACGCCACCACCATCGACAAGGATGGCAAATCCACCACCACCACCGGCCGCTACATCACCGTCTGGAAGAAGGTCCACGGCGAGTGGAAGGTAGCCCTCGACGCCAGCGCCAACGAACCTCCAGGCAGCAATGGTCTGCCCACTCCATGAGCGCTCCCGCATCCATCCATCCGCAAACCCGCATGGGCCACGTCCACCTCCGCGTCGCCAACCTCGACCGCGCCCTCGCCTTCTACCACGGCGTCCTCGGCTTCGACATCACCCTGCGCATGGGCGACTCCGCCGCCTTCCTCTCCGCCGGCGGCTATCACCACCACATAGGCCTCAACACCTGGGAATCCCTCGGAGGCCAGCCTCCCGGCCCAGGGACTACCGGCCTCTACCACCACGCCATCCTCTATCCCACGCGCGCAGCCCTCGCCGACGCCCTCCGCCGCCTGCTCGCCGCCAACATCTCTCTAGACGGCGCCGCCGACCACGGCGTCAGCGAAGCCCTCTACCTCCACGACCCCGACCTCAACGGCGTAGAGCTCTACTGGGACCGCCCCGAGTCCGAATGGCCCCGCACCCCCACCGGCACCCTAACCATGTACACCCGCCCCCTAGACCTCAAGGCCCTGCTAGCCACCCAAGAACCCTAGCGCAATCTCATCGTGGCTGCGCCCGACGCTGTTGCTTTTCTTTCTGTCATTCCCTCTGGGAATCTGCTGTTTGCTTTTTTGAGTCATCGCGCTCCGATCTGGTTCTACCGAGCTACCCAAGCGTGTTCCCGCCATTCACCGCAATCTTCTGCCCCGTCACAAACGAAGCCGCGTCGCTCGCGAGGAACGCGACCACGCGCCCAACCTCTTCCGGCAGGCCCATTCGTCCAAGCGCCACGCCGCGTGCATACGTGTCCTTCTCCTGTTGCGCCGCCTCGAACGCGCGCTCCGTAGGAATCCAACCCGGCGCGACCAGGTTTACCGTAATCCCCGACCCTCCAAGCTCACGCGCCCACGACCGCGTCTGTCCCAACTGCGCGGCCTTCGCCGCAACATAATTCGCGAACCGCGGATTGCCCAACTCTACCACTTCGCTGCCAATCTGGATCACCCGCCCAAACCCGCGCGACCGCATTCCCGGCAACACTGCCTTCACGAGCAGCAGCGGAGACTTCACAAAAAACTCAAGCTGATCCAGATACGCCGACCAGGTCTGCTCCTCAATCGATAGCAACGGCTGATGCCCCGTAGCATTCACTACCAGCACCTCAACCGCCCCTAGCGCAGCCTCGACCTCCCCAACAAGCCGCGCGACGTCAGCCTCATCCCGCACATCCCCTTGGAACGCCTGCGCCACCAGCCCCTTCGCCCTTAGCCCGGCACACAACTCCTCCGCCCGCGCTGCTCGCTCGAAGTAATTCACCGCCACGCAATGCCCGCTCTCAGCCAGCTGCACCGCCATCGCCGCGCCCAACCCTCGCGAAGCTCCCGTCACCAACGCCACACGTCCACTCATACCGACAGCATAGCCTCCTAAGGCTTCACCGAACTCAGCTGCTCATCCTGGTACACCCGCACATAATCCACCAGCATCTCAACCGTCGCCGGAGTAATCGCCGCCGGCGGCCCCGGCCAGTCTCCACCCATCGCCAAATTCAACATAAAGAAATATCGCCCATCATCGAACGGCCACACTGCGCCCTTGGGCAAATCAGCCCGCGTGTACGTCGCATATGGATGCACCGGATCATCCACGTAATACTGCACCTTGCACGGCGACCAGATCATGCCATACGTATGAAACCCCGCCGCAAACTGCGCATCCTCCGGCAGCGTGGCCAAGGTCGTCAGCGGCGTGCCCGTAAACCCAATCCCATGCACCGACCCATGAATCTTCCCCGGCTCCTTACCAATGTTCTCCATGATGTCCAGCTCGCCGGAAGCCGGCCACGACCGCTGGTCGATATCATCCCCAAGCATCCAGAACGCCGGCCACACTCCCGACCCCGCAGGAATCTGAATCCTCGCCTCAATCCGCCCATACTGAAAACTCTGCAGCCCCTTCGTCGTCATCCGCGCCGAAGTCCACTTACCCGTAACCGCATCCCGCCGCGCCACCAGGTGCAGATACCCATCCGTCACCACTACGTTCGGCTTCGAAACGTTGCAAGGAGCTACGCTCGATCCCGGCGCGCAGTAAGTCTCCAACTCATGATTCCCCCACCCATCCCCACCCGTCTCAAACTTCCAGTTCGCCGGATCCGGAACCCCACCGGCCCCATTGAACTCATCTGACCAAACCAGATGCTCCGCACGCTGACCCTGCGCATGCACGACGCCGACCAAAGCCACCAACAGCACCATCGTAATTAGTTTCTTCACAGGCTAAGACCGCATTTCTGATGGGCCACCCCATCCAGTTCACCGACCTCCCATCTTGCATCAACACCGCAACCCAGGGCAAAGTTCCCGCGACCAGCTCAAGTGTGCGCTTCAGGCATCCATGCGTATCCTCCAACGCATGAGCACTCTTGCTCAGACTTACTGCACAGCTTGCGCTAGCGTTTGCCTAGGATTCAGAGCAACAGCCTAGCCCCCGAAAGGGGGCCTGTATTTATCCCGTAAGGGTATACCGGGCGTGTGGTTCAGCCAGGTAGAACGATGCCCGACAAAAAGGGCGGACTCTTTCGAGTCCGCCCTTCTGTTTTGCTCTTGTGCCATTCGATGGGCGCACAGTCTTACTCTGCGGCCATCTCTTCCTGTTCGCCTTCCATACGCATCTGTTCCAGCTCGCGCTCCTCGGCTTCGATCGCCGCGGTAACCTCTTGCTGGACCTGCGCCGCCGCCTCTTCCAGCTCTGGAGAGAGCTGAACATTGCGGTAGTAGGCCATACCCGTACCGGCCGGAATCAAGCGGCCGACGATGACGTTCTCCTTGAGCCCGCGCAGCGTGTCGACGGAGCCGTTGATGCTGGCTTCGGTAAGCACACGCGTGGTCTCCTGGAAGCTCGCCGCCGAGATGAAGCTGTCGGTAGAGAGCGACGCCTTCGTGATGCCCAGCAGCAGCGGACGTCCGATGGCCGGACGGCCACCCTCCATCAGCACGCGCTGGTTCTCGGCGTTGAAGCGGAAGCGATCGATCTGCTGCTCGAGCAGGAAGTTGGTGTCGCCAACCTCTTCGACCTTCACCCAACGAAGCATCTGGCGGACGATCGTCTCAATGTGCTTGTCCGAAATCGACACGCCCTGTAGACGATAGACCTCCTGAATCTCGTTGACCAGGTACTGTTGCAGCTCGCGCTCGCCCAGCACCTCGAGGATGTCGTGCGGATTACGAGGTCCGTCGATCAAAGCATCGCCGGCACGCAACCGCTCGCCTTCCTGGACGTTGACGTACACACCGCGAGGAACGCTGTACTCCTCTTCCTGCCCGTTGTCCGCGGTGACGTACACCTTGCGCTGACCCTTCGAGACGTCGCCGAACCGCACCACGCCATCGATCTTCGAGATGATCGCCGGGTCGCGTGTCTTACGCGCTTCAAAGAGCTCAACCACGCGCGGAAGACCGCCCGTGATGTCCTTCGTACGCGTCGTCTCACGCGGGATCTTCGCGAGAATATCTCCTGGGAAAACCTCGTCGCCATCTTGCACCATGAGGTGAGCACGCGATGGCATCAGGTACCGCTTGGTGCCCTTCGCGCTCTTGATAATGATTGCAGGCTGCCGCTTCTCATCCGACGAGTCGCCGACCACGAGCCGCGAAAGGCCCGTAACTTCGTCGATCTCTTCGTTGAGCGTGAGGCCTTCCTGCAGGTCCTTGAACTGCACCGTTCCCGCAATCTCCGTGAGGATCGAGAAGGTGTAAGGATCCCACTCGCCGATCACGTCGCCGAGCTTGACCTCCTGCCCATCCTCTACCTTCAGCTTCGCGCCGTAGACGATGGCGTACCGCTCCTTCTCGCGTCCCTTCGCGTCGATGACAGCGATGGATCCGTTGCGGTTGAAGGCAACCAGCCCACCTTCCTTCGCGCGAACCGTGACGAGATTGATGAAGTGGATCTTGCCAGCATTCTTGGCTTCAAGATGCGACGTATCCTGCACACGCGACGCTGTTCCGCCGATGTGGAAGGTACGCATGGTGAGCTGCGTTCCAGGCTC
>Ga0302316_10000526_pt1 | contig 33356 bp, 27 predicted proteins | sample III_Palsa_N3_2_FD_200456 | JGI IMG/M metagenome (GOLD analysis project Ga0302316, IMG submission 200456) | Peat permafrost microbial communities from Stordalen Mire near Abisko, Sweden - III_Palsa_N3_2 | ecosystem: Environmental > Terrestrial > Soil > Palsa > Peat permafrost | place: Sweden...
GCTGACCGACCTGTCGCTGGCCCTGCTCGACGCTCTGGGTATGACCCAGCGATTCGCCGCCGTCGTCGGCGCCGACTCCGCGCCGGCCCCGAAGCCCGACCCTCGCCACCTCCAGACCGCCATCGCAGCGGTCGGCGGTCGCGATGACCGCACCTTGATGGTCGGCGACAGCGCCAGCGACATCGGCGCGGCGCGCGCGGCCAAGGTCATGAGTGTGGTGGTAAGCTTCGGCTACACCGAAATCCCTGCCGCCAACCTGGGAGCGGATCACCTGATCGACCATTTCTGGGAGTTGCCGCCGCTGGCGGAACGTCTGTTGAGCCTTCGCGCCTGAACCCTTGCTCACCGCAGGCGTGCGAGCTATAGGCACGCCTCCCTGCAGACGGATGCGTAGCTCAGCGGGAGAGCACCTCGTTCACACCGAGGGGGTCACAGGTTCAATCCCTGTCGCATCCACCACGCAGCGCCTTGATTTCCTTAGCGATTTGTCGGGGCAGCTGATCTGCGGCGCGCCCGCCCGGCCTAAATTCCCAATAGACACCCAATCGAGCGCCGGCTTCTAGCAGGCTGTTGAAGAAGTCGCCCATGGGCGACTTCTTCAACAGCCTGCTAGGTGGCTGTCCACGTGGAGGCCACTGGGGAGGCCGCACAGACTCGTTAGCGCGCCAGGTTAGGCGTGTTGGCCGCCAGGGCTCCGTGAGTCTGTAGCGCCTTCCTGGAGTCACGGCGGAGCGGCGTTGCGGTAGGCGTCAATGGACCCACGCGGCACAGGAGCGCACCATGTGAGCGGTCGCGCTCGGTGGCAAGTTGACGAACGATGGTAGCTAGTGGATTGACGCCGACGTAAGAGTCCTGGCTGGGATTCCCACGTCCGTGCCGATGTGCGAGTCTTTGGGATGCGCACCGGTGTCACCCTGCATTTGAGCCCGAAGGATCGGAAGCGCCTGCTGTCGATCGTCGATGACCGCAACAGCCCGCAGAAGCACGTGTGGCGCGCCCGGATTGTCCTGGCCACGGCCGATGGGCTTGGGACGATGGAGATCATGCGCACCGCCGACGTCAGTAAGACGGCGGTTTGGCGTTGGCAGAAGCGCTTCATGGAGGAGGGCGTCGCCGGCCTGCTGCGCGACAAGACCCGACCTTCGCGCGTTCCCAAGTTGGCCGACGAGGTGGCCGAGCGGGTCGTCGCCCTGACCCTGGGCGAGCCACCCGGAGAGACAACCCACTGGACCGGCCGGGTGATGGCCAAGGCCGCGGGGATCAGCCTGACGTCGGTCCAGCGTATCTGGCGGGCCCACGGCCTAGCCCCGCATCGGATCTGCACCTTCAAGCTTTCCAAGGACCCGAAGTTCGCCGCCAAGGTCCGCGATATCGTCGGCCTCTACGTCGATCCGCCCGCTCACGCCGTCATCCTCAGCGTCGATGAGAAGTCCCAGATCCAGGCGTTGGATCGCAGTCAGCCCGGCCTGCCGATGAAGAAGGGCCGCGCCGGAACCATGACCCACGACTACAAGCGCCACGGCACGACCACCCTGTTCGCCGCCCTCGACGTCCTGGAGGGCAAGGTCATCGGCCGTTGCATGCAGCGCCACCGGCATCAGGAGTTCATCCGCTTCCTGAACGCCGTCGAGCGTGAGGTCCCGGCCGGCAAGACCATCCACGCCATCCTCGACAACTACGCCACCCACAAACACCCCAAGGTGATCGAATGGCTGGGCCGTCATCCGCGCTGGACGTTCCACTTCACTCCGACCTCGGCCAGCTGGCTCAACGCCGTCGAGGGCTTCTTCGCCATCCTGACCAAACGTCGCCTCAAGCGCGGCGTCTTCAAGGGCATCGTCGACCTTCAAGCCGCCATCAATCGCTTCGTCGCCGATCACAACCAGGCGCCAAGCCCCTTCACCTGGACCGCCGATCCAGACAAAATCATCGCCGCCGCAGCCCGGGGGCACCAAGTGTTGGATTCAATCCACTAGATAGCAAGACCTTGCGCTAGGCGCAAAAGGCTAAACTTGGGCGGCGAGTTCAGAGCCACGTACCGAAACGTGGCCCCGATCCAGCGAACGTTCAATGGTTGCGAACAGCCGAATGTCTTCCGTGCTGATCGCTTCGACGTAATCACGCTCATCATCGGCAAGGTCTCCGATGTCAATCACCGTGGGAGACGAATTCGCACGGAGCGACTGACCGATATCCCAGCGCGTTCTCAACCAATCGTCATAGCGGCGAATATCAGTGATCTCGATAGCCGATCCAACAATTGCCTGCAGAGCATCATCGTAAGTTTCCCCGCCCAGGAACCGGCAAAGGGTGTTGGGAGTAACCATCCGTGGATCGAAAAGAACTTCTCGGGCGCAATCGCGTTTGAACCTTTCGTCACGCGTGACGTCCTGTTCCTCAATTCCCAGCATCCGCATCCACCCGAGTCGATCGGAGAACTGTGAATCTACAGGGTCCTCAGAGCAAATTCTTCTAACTATATAATTCACCTGAGAAACAATTCGCGCAATTGGGTCACGCACGACCGTGAATAGATCGTCGCCAGGCCTGTAATATCCTTGCTGTATATATTGCGTCAGTGGCGTATGCCCATGCACGATGACCGCGTCGCTCGCTTTTATCCTAGCAACAATTGCCGCAAGGTGACTAAATAGCAACTCCTTTTTTGTGACTTCTTCATTTGCGATATCCATATATACTCGCGGAAGCGTGCGTTCCAACAATATCGCCAAGTCCGAACCGGCACATTTCGGGATATGGACGAAAACCAAACGACGCTTTTCGGGATAGGCGTCCAGTAGTGCCGCAACAACGGAGCCTTGGAAATCGCTACTATATAACCATGACTTTGCTGAACGTAAGCAGTCAAACTTGGGTTTACGACCCCCGCGTGGGCCAACAACCAGGAGCGATCGAACTATTTCGAGCAACCCTACCTGTCGTTTTCTCGTCCACTGAACAAGAGTCAGTATCTCGTCGAGATCCGCACTAGGATATGATCGCGACAATAGGTCGAACAGGTCTCGATCTGTTCGCGGCGGCGAGAAACCATCCATATTCGACTAAGTTTTCTGCTAGAGGGGAATACCTTAAAAAAGCTGCACGAGCAGACCAAAAGCTACTGTGTCAGTTTTGCATTGGGATTTCGCACACGCAAGATTGATACGTGCGCAGCACATAGTGATAAGGCCGTCGGATCGACACAGCGAGGATGGCCGATAAGGGGCGTCAGCGGGCATTGGCCCTCTGCCCGGATGCGGACCGCAGTCGCGCAACCAATTGGCCCAAGAGACGTCATGATCGATCGCGGGCGACTTCCCCTTTGGCCCGCCCGTCGCCACCGCCGCTGCGCAGCCTATCCGGAACGCCACCGCCTCGGCCACCCGTTCGCAGGCGCTCGCGTCTGTCACGCCCTCATCCTCCGCCCACCGAAGCCGCGCTCCTCTGGCGGCTCCCACATGGCCGCGTCTTGGGCCGCGTCAGGGTCGGTGGGGTCAAAGGGCGTGCGTGGTCGGTGGTCTAGGTGGTCGACCCTGTAGATGGTCGCGAGGGCGGCCGTGCGGGGGTTGGCCTGGCGGGGAGCCTGGGCGGGAGGGGCCAGGATCGAGACCGTTAGGAGGCCTAAGAGGAGGCCCCCAGCAGCCACAGCGAACAACCCAAGAGCGGCGCGCATCATCTAGCCATTGTTCGCGATCTGCCTTGAAGCATCGAGCGCCACCTCTCCGACCAAGTGAAGCCATTTGGGCGGGGGATCGTCGTAGAGGGCATGTTGGGGATGAAGGTTGGCGGCCTTAGCTCTGTGGTATGCCGCTGCCTCGTAGACAAGCCGGCTCATGATCCAAATCAGAGAGACTCGGAAGCCCCCTATCGCATCCAATCCCCGAACTAGCTGTTCATCAGCGGCACTCCGCTCCGCCAGAATACCATCCACCCTGACCATCTCGCCCAGCCGCCCATCAACCAGGAAGCCATCAAGATTGCTAACGTCCCAACTGTGAGAGATCGCATTTCGCGTCGCCCTAAGGTGATCCAGGTCCTTCATCAAACCGGGAGACAGGATGTTGAAGGCGTAGGCGAGCTGGATTCGCTGTGCCAAGCTTGATAGCGGACCGTAATACGTCCCGTCTCGGCACCGCGCGGACGCCCCCGCAGGCACATGGTTGGAGTGGACCGGCCGGTGGACCCGATGGCCGCTCACGTTGGTATAGTAGTCGGAGTCCTGGGCGGTGGTCGCGGTCGCGGCGGCCAAGAGGATGGCCGTGATGGAGGCCAATAGGGCGAGCGATCTGGACGGCATGGCGGCCTCCCCCGAGGTTGACTCGGCGAGCTGCTTCAAAAGCTTTCAATCACGACTGCTCCAACGTTGAATGGAGCTCTGCGGTTTCAGGCTCTAAAGCCTGGCCCTTCAAACCGCACGCCGGACCCGCCCTCAGCTAAGGACGCTATATGTCGCTCGCCCCTCCCCTTCCGTCCTTTAGGCTCGACGGCAAGACAGCGCTTATCACCGGCGCCGGTCGCGGCATCGGCGCCTCCGCCGCGGCCATATTCGCCCAAGCTGGCGCGAAGGTCTTCCTGTGCGCCCGCACGGGCGCCGAGGTCGAGGCGTTGGCCGAAGACATTCGCGCGGAGGGGCTCGAGGCAGAGGCCTTCGCCCTGGACGTGACCGACCTTGCCGCCGTACGCCGCGAGATCGAGGCGCGGGGGCCGTTCGACATCCTGCTCAACAACGCCGGCGCCAACCGCATCCGCCCGATCACCGGGGTGACAGAGGAGGACTATGACGCGGTGTTGAATCTCAATCTGAAGGCGGCGCTGTTCGTGGCCCAGGCGGTGGCCAAGGGCCTGCTTGACGCGAAACGCCCGGGCTCGATCATCAATGTCTCCTCGCAGATGGGCCTGACCGGAGCCGGCGGACGCTCGCTCTACAGCGCTTCAAAGTTCGGCCTCGAGGGACTGACCAAATGCATGGCCATCGACCTCGCGCCCCACGGCATCCGGGTCAACACCCTCTGCCCCACCTGGATCGAGACCGCCCTTACCCGGCCGCTGCTGGAAGATCCCAAGACGCGCGACTGGGTCTTCAGCAAGATCAAGCTCGGCCGGCTCGGTCGAATGGAAGAGCTCAGCGGCCCACTGCTGTTGCTGGCGTCGGACGCCTCGACGATGATGACCGGCAGCGCGCTGGTCGTCGACGGGGGATGGACGGCCGGCTGAGACATCGGCGGCGGCAAGGCGCCGCCGACACTGAACTAGCGCGGTTCGGTCACGATGGAACGCGGCTGAAGGACAGGTCCTGAAAGTCGAAGCTGAAGTCTGCGATCGGCGATAGCGCCCGCATGCTCGCGCCGGATACGCGGCCTTCCTGGACCTCAAATGAGACCACCGCGTCCTCGCCGGCGCCGCGAGCAAACCGGGTTCGGAAAGCGTCGGGGCCGAACGGCTCCAGAAGGCTTTTGAACGCAGGGGTGTGGGTAAAGTCGATCGCCAGACTGCCGCCCTTCAGCGTGACGACCACGTCGCCATACCAGGGGTCGCGATATCGGCCGACATAGGCGGCGAGTGGCAGACTCGGATGGCCAGGCGGCGGTGTGAAATCGCCAGAGCCCACCGCCTTGATCACCTTGGCCGATTGCTCCGCGATTCTACGCCGCGTCGCGCCGATCCAGTCGTGTGGCGGCGCATCGAGCAACTGGTCGAGCAAGGCGTAGCGCAAGCCTGTGATCGCATCGCCGTCCTGCGTATTGGAATAGACGACAAAGCCGAGGCCCTGCTCCGGCAGTAGGGTCGTGAATGTGATTTGTCCGATCAGGCCGCCGGAATGCGATAGCATTCTCCGGCCGCGATAATCGGCGACACCCCAACCAAGGGCGTAGCCCTGCATCACCGACAATTGGGGTTCGTCGGCCGTTGGGCCAGGACCGCTGGAGACGATTGTCTGCGGCTTCCACATTTCAGCCGATTGTTTCTCGCTCCACAGCCGCTTGCCATCCAGCAACGCGCCCTTGCCCAACTGAACCTGCAGCCAGGGCACGATCTCCGCGACGCTGATATTGACCCCGCCAGCCGGTCCGATGACGGGCGTCTCCACCGGGTTGACGACCTCCAGCCGCCCCATACCGATCACCGGCGGCCCGAGCCGGGCATGGCGTCCCACGTGGTTCTCGCCGCGCAGGAGCGTTGAGTTCGACACCGCGTCCCGCATGCCCAGCGGCTGGAATATCCGCTGGCTGACAAACTCATCCCAGCCCAGGCCCGAGACCCGCTTCAGCAGAATGCCTGCCACGATGTAGAGGCAGTTGTCGTAGGCGTACCCGGCGCGGAACCCTCGCGCGGGCTTGAAGTAGGGCAAGGCGTGGAGGACATCTTCGGCGGTGCGGTCGGTGACCGGGAACTGCAGGAGGTCGCCCGCGCCGAGCGGCAGGCCGCTGCGATGCACCAGCAGGTCGCGCACCGTCATCATCGTGGTGACGCACGGGTCGTACATGCGGAATTCCGGCAGATGTTTGACCACCGGGTCCTCCCACCCCAGCTTGCCGTCGTCGACCAGCAGGGCCAGGCAGGCGGTCAGGAAGGCCTTGCTGTTGGAGGCGATCGCGAACTGGGTGTGGATGTCGACGGGCGCCGCCTGACCCAGGGTTCGAACGCCATAGCCCTTTAGGAAGACCGGCTGGTCCGGGCTGACCACGGCGATGCCGATGCCCGGAATCTCAAACGCCCGCATGAAGCCGACGACGATCTCGTCTATACCCTCGACGCCAGGGGCTTTGGGGGTTAGCGCCGGCTCAGCACCGGCCGAACTGGTCGCCAGCAGGGCGCCGCCGGACATGGCCAACAGCGCCTCGCGTCGGTTGGTTATTGGCCCCCTGGGCATTACGCTACTCCTGAAAAGATGTGGATCGCCCGCAGCGAAACCTGGCCGAAGCGACCACTTAGACCCCGAGCATCATTTGCCTAGGCTGGCGGTGTGGGCGGAGCAAGACGTCGCCGCTTGGCTCGCTCTCCATTCCTGACATCGGCGCGGGCGATGTTCGGAAAGGTGTGAGCGGCTGCTTCAATGCCGATATTAGCGTAGCGGTTGGCGATCACAGGACTCCAGCGCTAAAGACGCGATGAATGTGAAGCGGGGCGGCGTGAATGACAGACATCAGCGTAACGGTTGGCCAGTTGCGATTCACCGCGCGGCTGGAGACCGACCTGGCGCCGCGGACCTGCGCCTACTTCGCCGCCCTGATGCCTTACCGTAAGAAAATCATACATGTTCGCTGGAGCGGCGAAGGCTGCTGGATCCCCCTCGGCGAGGAGACAGCGCCCTTGCCGATCGAGAACGCGACCAGCTATCCGGCGCCAGGGCAATTCATCTTCTATCCGGGCGGTTACAGCGAAGCGGAAGTCCTGCTGAGTTATGGCGCCGTGCGCTTCGCCAGCAAGCTGGGCCAGCTCGCCGGCAACCACTTCCTGTCGATCACCGAAGGGCTGGAACAGCTGCCAAGCCTGGGCCGACGGGTTCTCTGGGAAGGCGCCCAGGACATTGTCTTCGAACGCAAGTGAAAGCGAGCTAGGCCGGCTCCGACACTCGTCGGTAGACCAAGCCCCGCGCCAGCCAACAGCCGACCACCACCGTCTCCGCCCTGCCCGCGCTGTCCCGATGAAACGCCAGGGTCCAGTCGCCAGGTGGCGTATGATCCAGCGCGCGGGGGCATGGCAGCGCCCAGAGGTCCGCGCCGATCGGCTCAAGCAGCTCCATCCGGCCCAGACCCAGAACGCCGGAGAAACCGCCATAGAGGACTCCGCCGGCGTCAACCACCGTCACCTCGGCGTCCAGCTCCGCACAATGATAGCGGCCAGCCACGTCCAGGCTCGGCGAACCCGGGCGGGCCTCAAGCAGGCTGGTCTGATTGTCGCCGGGCAGCGTCAGCCGAAGACCGTCTTTGTCTCGTCCCAAGACCGGCCCGTCCCCCGCGTCGCCATCCTTGTTCAGGTCGAGCAAGACCGGTCCGTGGCCGTAGCGCAGCCGCACCTTGCCTGGGGGCCCGGCGTCGATGCGAACAGACAGGCCTGTCTCAGGTTCGACATAGGCGCCCAGCCATTCCGGCGTCGGCCGGTCGGCCACTGGTTTCACACGGGTCTCATCCAGCACCGCGGCGAGCAGGTCTTCCGCGGCCTCGTGGGCGTGCGACAGGTGGTTTAGCATCGCCACCACCGAGACCCGCTCTGCGGGCAGATAGACCCTGTGGCTGCGCCATCCACGCAGGGCGCCGCCATGGCCTACGCTCTGGCGGCCCAGCACCTTGCCTCGGCCAAGGCCAAAGCCATAGCCCGCGTGAGCGCCATCGCTGAAGGTCACCGGCGCGGACATGCGCCCATACAGGCTGTCCGGATCATCGCGCGAGGCGTCGATCCAGCGCTCCCAGGCGATCATGTCGTCGAGGCTGGCGCCGAGGCCCGCATCGCCGGTCCAAAGGATGCGGTTCTCCGCCGCCCGATAGCCGCCGAGCGCCATGGGCTCATAGCCCTCCGTACCGTCCGGCATGGCGCGGGTGTCGGCGGCCAGGAAGGCCGAGCCCATGCCGACGCGGTCGAACAGGCGCGTTCGCAGCAACTCGGCGAAGCTTCGCCCTGTCCGCTCCTGCAGGATGTCCGACAGGATGCGGAAGTTCTGGTTCACATAGGAGAAGCGGGTCCCCGGCGCGAACTGCAACGTCCGGGTCCCGGAAATGACCTGGGCCGTCTCCTCATCGCCAAAAAAAGCCTCGGCGGGCGAGCCGTGCAGCATGGCCACGGCCCAGTAATCGCGCAGGCCCGACTGGTTGTGGCACAGGTGCAGCGCTCCCGGCGCCGGCTGCTCGAGCTTCGGCAGGCGCGCGGCGACATCGGCGTCCAACTCGGACGGATCGGCGAACGCATCCAGGACCAAGGCGCTGGTGAACTGCTTGGTGATCGAACACATGCGGAACAGGGTCTTTGGCGTGAAGCCGATCCGCCGCTCGGCATTGGCATAGCCCCAGGCGTGCCGCGCCAGCACCTCCCCGTCCTTCAACACCGCGACCGCGCCGCCAGGTCCCGGATAGGCGCGAGCAAGGCCGGCGATGGCGCGGTCAAGCCGCGTCGATAAGGGAGTGGTCACAATGGGCGCTCCTGCACAGGAGTCCAAACTAACGTCGGGTGGGCAGCGCTCAAGGCTGAACCGCGTGCTGGAGCGCTTCCGTGCCATTTGGCCTTGCTCCCATCCCCCGAGAGTCTTAGTCGCCGGTAAAGCGCACGGCCGCATCGAGCCGGCCTCCAGGGAGAAGCCTCATGCCGAAATCGGGCGAGTTCGATATTGTCGTCTATGGCGCCAGCGGGTTCACAGGTCGGTTGGTCGCCGAATATCTGGCGCAGCGCTACGGGGGCGGCGAGCTGAGCTGGGCGATGGCTGGACGGGATACCGCCAAGCTCTCGGCCGTGCGTGACGAGATCGGCGCGCCAGCGAACACACCGCTCTTGGTGGCCGATGTGGACGACGCGGCATCCCTCAAGGTCATGGTCGATCGAGCCAAGGCGGTGATCACCACCGTCGGCCCCTATCAGCTCTATGGGGAGCCACTCGTCGCGGCCTGCGCCGAGGCCGGCACGGACTACCTCGACCTATGCGGCGAACCGGCGTGGATGCGGAAGATGATCGACGCCTATGACGCCAAGGCCAAGGCGAGCGGCGCGCGCATCCTGTTTTCCTGCGGCTTCGATTCCCTTCCTTTCGAGCTCGGCGTCTTCTTTGTGCAGGAAGCCGCGAAGGCTAAATTCGGCGCGCCAGCGGCTCGGGTGATGGGCCGTGTTCGCAAGATGCAGGGCGGGTTCTCCGGCGGCACAGCGGCCAGCCTCAAGGCGACGATGGCGGCGGCCGGCAAGGACCCCGGCGTGCTCGACCTGCTGCGCGATCATTTCGCCCTGACGCCGGGCTTCAAGGGCCCCGAGCAACCGCATGGCATGGCGCCAGCCTATGACGAAGCCCTGGGAACCTGGGCAGCGCCGTTTGTGATGGCGGCGATCAACACCCGCAATGTCCACCGCTCAAACGCCCTGCTGGGCCATGCCTACGGGACGGACTTCATCTACGACGAGATGATGACCACCGGGCCCGGCGAGCAGGGCGAGGCCATCGCCAAGGCGATCGCGACAGCGCCCTCCCCGCTCGGCGGCGACAGCGGCCCGAAACCCGGCGAAGGACCGAGCAAGGCCGAGCGCGAAGCCGGCTTCTACGACCTCCTGTTCGTCGCCATAGGCAAGGATGGCAAACAGGCCCGTGTGTCCGTCGGCGGGGATCTCGATCCCGGCTATGGCTCGACCTCGCGGATGATCGCCGAGACCGCGGTCTGCCTGCTTCGCGACGGTTCTAGCGTGCCCGGCGGCGTCTGGACCCCAGGCGCGGCCTTGGGCCAGCCGCTGATCGATCGGCTGGTCGCCGACGCGGGGCTCACCTTCAAGGTGGAGCAGGCCTGAGGCTAGGGACGAATCACGCGGCGCCCTTCGGCTTGCGATTGACACCGTGCCGGCTCCGTCGAGGATGGCGGCTTGTTCGCCGGACGCTTCGGATCCGGCAATGGGGCAGCCCTATGAAGCACCATACCGTCCTCGCCGCGCTCGCGTTCGCCGCCGCCCAGACCTCCGCCGCTGGCGCAGCGCCCATGCTTGGCTTTTCGCCCAAGAGCGCCGACAGCGAACGCGCGCTGGAAGCCAATTTTGATGCAGGCCTTTCCGCTGCGGCGATCGATGCGCGGTTGAAGCTGCTCTCGGCGGCGCCGAACGAAGTCGGCTCTCCGCATGACAAGGCCAATGCGGAATTCGTTCGCGATCAGCTGAAGTCCTGGGGCTGGGACTCGCGCATCGAGACCTTCCAGGTCCTCTACCCCACGCCAAAGCACGAAGAGCTGGAACTGATCGGGCCGACACCGTTCAAGGCCAGCCTCTATGAACCGCCATTACCGGGCGACGCGTCGTCGGCGGTGCGCGAGAACGCCCTGCCGCCCTATCTGGTTTATGCCGCCGACGGCGATGTCACCGGCGATCTGGTCTACGTCAACTACGGCAACCCCGACGACTATGTCGCCCTGGCCCGCATGGGCGTTGATGTGAAGGGCAAGATCGTCATCGCCCGCTATGGCCAGGCTTGGCGCGGCCTGAAGGTCAAGCTGGCCTACGAGCATGGCGCCATCGGCTGCATCATCTATTCCGACCCCGCCGACGACGGCTATGGCCCCGGCGACGCCTATCCCAAGGGCGCGTGGCGGCCGGACGAAGGGGTGCAGCGGGGCTCGGTGCTTGATATCCCGGTGGAGTCCGGCGATCCCCTCACCCCCAACGTCGGCGCGACCGTCGACGCCAAGCGCATTCCGATCTCCGAGGCCAAGGTGCTGATGAAGATCCCCGCCTTGCCGATTTCCTATGGCGACGCCCAACCCCTGCTGGCGGCGCTCGGCGGGCCGGTGGCGCCCAAGGCCTGGCGTGGCGGCCTACCGATCACCTACCACGTCGGCGGCGGCCCCGCCCGCGTGCACATGGCGGTGCAGTCCGATTGGAGCCTGAAGCCGCTGTATGACGTCATTGGCGTCATGAAGGGGTCCGAACGGCCCGACGAATGGGTGATCCGCGCCAACCACCGCGACGGCTGGGTGTTCGGCGCCTGGGATCCGTTGTCGGGTCAGAGCGCGATGCTGGAAGAAGCCCGGTCCATCGGCGCCCTGGCCAAGGCCGGCTGGCGACCCAAACGCACCCTCGTCTACGCCAGCTGGGATGGCGAGGAACCCGGCCTGCTGGGATCCACCGAATGGGCTGAAACCCATGCCGACGAGCTGAAGGCCAAAGCCGTGCTCTATGTGAATTCCGATTCCAACACCCGGGGCATGCTGACGGCCGGCGCCAGCTATTCGGCCCAACGGCTGATCACCGAAGCCGCCGCCGACGTGAAGGACCCTGAAACGGGGGCGACCGCGCTCGACCGCGCCAAGGCCGGCCTTGAGGTGCGAGCGCTGACGGCCGACGCCACCGAAGACGCCAAACGCACGGCCAGGGCCTTGGCGTCTGGAGCAGACCTGCCGGTCACCGCCCTGGGGTCAGGATCGGACTACACCCCATTCCTCCAGCACCTCGGCATCGCCTCGATCAACTTCGAATATGGCGGCGAGGGTGAACAGACGGGCGTCTACCACTCGCAGTACGACACTTACGAGCACTTCAGCCGTTTCGGTGACCCGGGCATGGTTTACGGGGTGGCGATGGCGAAAACGGGCGGCCGGATGGTGTTGCGTGCGGCGGACGCCGACGTTGTCCCGCTTCAGTTCACAGACATGGCCGCCGACATCGACCAGAATCTGACGGAGCTGCACAGGCTGGCGGATGCTCTGCGCGAGCGGGCCGTGACCACCGACCGGTTGCTGGAGTCGAAGGCCTTCGCTCTGGCCGACGACCCGACCAAGCCGACCGTCCCGCCGGAACGACTGGACCCGGTCCCCGCCATCGACTTCGGCCCGCTGGACACGGCTGTCGCCAAGCTGAAGGTGAGCGCTGGGGCCTACGACTCGGCCCTCGCCGGCGCCGGAACCCTGCCTGCGAACGCGCGCTCCAGACTCGACACCACCCTGATCGGCGTCGAACACAGCCTGACCGATCCGGCAGGCCTTCCGAGACGCCCCTGGTATCAGCACCTGATCTACGCACCGGGTATGCTTACGGGCTATGGCGCCAAGACCCTCCCCGGCGTTCGGGAGGCGCTGGAAGGCCGAAGGTGGGCAGAGGCCCAGGCCTATATCGGTCGCACCGCCGCGGTCATCGACGCCGCCCGCACGCTAATCGACCAGGCGACCGCGATTGTGAAGGGCGGCTAGGATCGCGCCGCCCCTCCTTTATCCGCTGGTTCGTGGCGCTGGCCCAAGGCGACGCGGCGCGCTATCCCCAGTTGAACCAAGGGCCATTGAGTGGATTCGCCGTTGAAACGACCATCGCGCCATACCGTCTCGGCCGACCGTCCGACCGATGTGGTCGACGGTCGCCGCAAACGGTCCGAGGACAGCCGTGCGCGCATCGTCGCCGCGATGCTTGAGCTCGTACACGCCGGTGAGACCGTGCCGGGCGCCGAGCAGGTTGCGGCGCACGCGGGCGTCGGCCTGCGCACCGTGTTCCGCCACTTCAACGACATGGACAGCCTCTATCGCGAAATGTCGGCCGCGATCCAAGGCGAGATCGTCGAGGCCATCAGCAAACCTCTCAAGGGCGACACCTGGCAAGAAAAGCTTAGCGATATGATCGCGCGCCGCGCCGCGGCGTTCGAGAAGATGGCGCCATTTCAGCGCGCGGCCGCGGTGCATCGCCACCGCTCACGCTACCTTGAGGACGCTCACGAGCGGTTCAGCGCCACCTGCCGCGCCTACCTCACGGCCATACTGCCCAAAGAGATCATCACGCGGCCAACGCTGCTCGAAACCCTCGACCTGATGCTCAGCTTCGAAGTCTGGAGCCGGCTGCGCCGCGAGCAAAATCTCACCGCGCGCCGGGCGCGGGCGGTGGTCGAGGAGACGGTGGCGAAGCTGATCGGCTGACAGGCCTATTGCCGCGCCATCTCCGCCTCGCCGATGGCGTCTCCGTCCAGCAGCGCCTGCGCGTCCATGGTCACCTCGACCTTGGCCAGGCGGCCCGTAAAGGCGAACGGCGCCTCGTAGTCCGCGACGGGACTGCCCCGGTCACGCCCGATATCGAGGCCGGTCCATGAGACGAAACTGCGGAACTCAAGGTCGGTCTCGCCCACGCCCGCCGGGGCGCCGTCGATGAGCAAGGTGATCACGCGCTGATTGCCTTCGCCGCGCACGGCCACACCAAGCCGGTGATGGCCGGCCGGCGCCGGACGATCGCTGATCGTGGTCGCATGCCGGCCGCCGACATTCATGTCGTAGACCAGCCGCCCGTCGCGCAGAAACAGGCTGTAGCCGCATGTTGCGTCGCCATGGGCGATCAGCACGCCCTCGTCGCCGGAATCCAGAACAACATGCGCTTCGATGACGAAGGCGCGAGAGCGAACGTCGGGCGCCACATCCGTGGGGAGATGACCCATGCCCTTGTGGAAGACGAAGGATTTTCGCGGGCCGTGAAAGCGTTGGGCGTTCTCCACGAACCGCGGCGCAAATCGGTCGTCCAAAGGCAGCACCTTGCAACGCTCCGCCTGCCGCCACCATTCTGCGATCAGTTGCTCGAGCTTTTCCGGATGAAGGGCGGCCAGGTCTTCGGACTCCGAGAAATCCTTCTCAAGATGGTAGAGTTCCCATCGGTCCTCATCGAAGGGCGTGCCCGGCGGGTGATAGGCGACGGCCTTCCAGCCATCCTGCCAGAGGCCGCGGTGACCGAACATCTCGAAGTATTGCGAGGCGCCGCGGGGCGGGTCGGCGGCGCCGAAGCTGGCGGCGAAGGAGACGCCCTCCAGCGGTTGCTGGGCCACGCCGGCGATCGTGGCCGGTGGCTCGACGCCCAGCAGATCCAGGATCGTGGGCGTAAGATCGCTGGCGTGGCGAAATTGTTGGCGCAACTCGCCCCGCGCCTCGATGCCTTTGGGCCAGCAGACCACCAGCGGGTCGCGAATGCCGCCGCCATGGGTGTTCTGCTTGTACCGCTTCAACGGCGTGTTGGACGCCATAGCCCAGCCCCAGGGGAAGTTGGAGTGGGTGTCCGGGCCGCCGATGTCGGCTATGCGGGCGAGCTTCTCCTCGATCGGTTCCGGCTTGCCGTTATAGGGGCCCATGGCGTTGACCATGCCGAACGGACCGCCCTCCTGACTGGCGCCATTGTCGCTCAGCACCAGGATCAGGGTGTCGTCCTTAAGGCCCGCCTGCTCCAGAAAGGCGACCAGACGCGCCAGGTTGCGGTCAGCGTGGTCGAGCATGGCGGCGTAGGCGGCCTGCAGCCGGGTGAACAGCTTCTGCTCGCCGGGCGCATGGTCGGCCCAGGGGCGGACATAGTCGTTGCGTGGCGGCATGACGGTGTCGCGCGGCACGATCCCCATCGCCTGCTGCACGGTAAGGCGCCGGTCGCGCTCGACGTCCCAGCCATCGGAGAACACGTCGTCGTAGTGCATGATCAGATCGCGCGGCGCCTGATGCGGCGCATGGCACGCGCCGAGCGCCAGCCAGGTGAGCCACGGCCGGTCGGGTGCATCGGCCGTATGATCGGCGATGAAACGAATCGCCTGATCGGTCAGGTCCTCGGTGAGGTGGTAGCCGTCCTTGTAGCCGCCAGGCGCCTCGATGGGCGTGTTGTCGCGCACCAGCTCGGGCGCATACTGATCGGTCTCCGCGTCCATAAAGCCATAGAACCGATCGAAGCCGCGCCCCAGCGGCCAACCATCGAACGGCCCGGTCGGCCCTGCGTCGGTCAACGAGGTGACGTGCCACTTGCCGACCATGTAGTTGCGATAGCCCGCGCCGCGCAGAATCTCGGCCAGGGTTCCCGCTTCGGGCGCAATCTTCCCGCGATAGCCAGGATAGCCGGAATCGAAATTGGCCAGGCAGCCGACACCCACCGAATGATGGTTGCGGCCGGTCAGCAGCGCCGCGCGCGTGGTCGAACACATGGCCGTGGTGTGGAAGCTGGTGTAGCGCAGCCCGGCGGCGGCCAAGCCGTCGATGGTCGGTGTTGCGATCGGCGAGCCATAGCAGCCGAAATCGGAAAACCCGACATCGTCAAACAGCACGACAAGGATATTCGGCGCCCCCTTCGGCGCGGCCTTCGCCTGCGGCCACCAGGGCTCGGAGTCCGCGATCGTCTTGCCGATCTTCGCCGCCATGATGCGCCTCACCTACTACTGAATGTGTCTTCGCCGCTCTTCACCGGCTTGTCCGTCTAGCGTAGCGCCAAACCCTGGCGGGTCAGCCGCCATTTGAACTGGTCGAACCTGTCTTGGCCGAAGAAGGGCTCGCCGTCGAAGACGATCATCGGCACGCCATAATGCCCAGCGTCGCGTTGGGCGACCTGATTGGCTTCGACCACCGCATTCAACCGTTCGCTTTCGGCTGCGACGCAAGCCGACAGTTCCACAGCGTTCAGGCCGGCGCGTGTGGCGGCCTGATCCAGATGATCGCCTTCGTGCCAGTTGTCGATCTGGCCGCTCCAGATCAGACGACTGACCTCGTCGAGGTACTGTAGTCCCCTGCCCCGCTCGGCCGCGGCGACGCCGAGTTGCGTCAGCCGGTGAATGTGAGGCTGTTCCTTGGGATAGGTCCCGGTCGCAAAATCCATCCTTACTGGGTCCGGTCGGGGCCAGCGGATCGTCAGCCCGAGGAACTCGGCTTCGCGGCGGATGTCGAGTTGCAGGTAGCTGAACCAGAGCGGATCGCGAGTCTCGAAGAACTCGGGCGTCCTTACCGCCAGCGGGTAGACCGGTCTGATTCGCCCAGCGACGTCGAAGTCCCGTTCCAGGGCCACCAACTTGTGGGTGATGAGGTAGGAATAGGGCGACCGAAACGACCAGTAGAGATCATAGGACAAGGTCATGATCGCTCCCGACACTTTGACGATCTTATGGCATGCAGCGAGCCATATTCAAGACAACATCGCGCATGCCGCACCGGCCTGGGCAGAGGAACGCCCCTCGCGCATCTATCAGCTCTGCGCCTGACCGTCGAATAGCAGACAGACCACGTCGGGCCTCGCCCCTCACCCTCGCCTGCCATTATGGCCAACGACCGCAACGAGTCGAATTTCGTTGCAACGTTGGGCGGAATGCGGATTATTTTCACAGAAGGCCGCAAGAAAAATCCCCTTTTGTATCAGGGCGTCTTGTTCACCTAAGACTGTTGCGTTTTGCCTTCAAACCCTGCGACAATATGTCCCGACGGCAAGGTTCGAAACCTGATCGGGCGGGCTTCCGCCACATTCGAATTTCATCGTTCAGGGGTCACGAGTAAGGGCGACCACGCATGGGTGCTGTAGGATTGAGGCCGCAATTCGCCGATCTTCGGGCGGGCGGCGAAGCCGACGTCGCGAATAAACGTCGGCGCCAGCCAAAATCACAGACGCGGCCCGTGCATGTTTTGATCGCCTGCATGCCAAAATCCGGCTCGACCTTCCTGTCCGATGTGATCGGCCAATGCCCGGGCTTCCGCCGCGCCGTCCTGACCCCCTCCGCGGGGCGACGCGAACAGGAGATCGACGAACAACTGCTGCGCAAGCTCGGCAAGGTGAGCTACGTCGCCCAGCACCATGTGCGCAACAGCGAATGGACGTCGGAGATGTGCCTCACTTACGGCGTGACTCCCATCGTCCTGGTGCGCAGCCTGCAGGACGTGGTGGTCAGTCTGCGTGACCACATGCGGCGCGAGAGCGCGGTTTTCCCGCAGTTCTTCGCCGAGGCCCATCACGCCGAACTCGACGACAGTGCGCTGGAGGCGATGCTCGCCCGGCTCGCCCTGCCTTGGTATCTGAATTTCTATATGAGCTGGCGTGAAACCCCCGGCGCGATGATGGTCAATTACGAGGACCTGACCGCCTCGCCGGTCGAGGTTATCCAGGACATCCTTAGCTTTTCCGGCGCGAACACCACCGCCGAAGACGTCGAACAGGCCGTGGCCAAGGCCAAGGCTAAGGAAACCAGCCGGTTGAACGTGGGCGTCAGCGGACGCGGCGCAAGCCTTCAGCCGGAAACGATCCAGATCATTTTGGACCTCATCGATATCTACCCTGAGGCTGCGACTGATCCCTACATCGCTAACGTGCGAACGCAGGCGCTCGCCGTACTCGCTGGAACACCGGCGCCCCCGAGGCCAACTCGCCGGCCGCCTATCGTCGCCAATGCGTCAACCCCTCGACGCTGGCTGAGCAAAAAAGACAAAAGGTTCCTGGTCCATTGGGTGGCGCCGGCGGCGCTGGTGATTCTGGGAATGAGCTACTGGGCTTGGCCCTACGATCTCATCCCAGATCATTCCGCGTACGGCTATGTAGACGACGCCACCGTGATGCTGGTGTCATCCTTCCTCGCCGGCGTTTTCAGATACAAGAAGATCTGAGCCGCAACAGCGCGCCCTTGCCGCCACCGCCAGCCTGCTGAAATATAGACCTCCGAGCGGGCGGGGAGATCAGCATGGCGAGGCTATTCGGCATTCAGGTCTGGCTTTTCTCTCTATGGTTGGCGGCTGTTTTCGGCCTTGGCAGCCCTGCGGGCGCCACGGTCATCCACGCCGCCCCCGGCGGATTCGAACTCAAGCAGGTCATCCATATTTCCGCGCCGGCCGCGCGCGTTTACGCGGCGTTGATCCAGCCGGCCAAATGGTGGAATGCGGAGCACACCTATTCGGGAAGCGCCGCCAACCTCAGCCTCGACGCCCGCCCCGGAGGCTGTTTCTGCGAAGCCCTGCCCAATGGCGGCGTGGTTCAGCACCTGGTGGTGGTGAACATCCAGCCGAACGAAGCGCTGGAACTGCGCGGCGCCTTGGGGCCATTTCACGCGCGCGGCGTCGACGGCGTCCTGGCGTTCGAACTCAAGCCAGCGGGCGACGGCGTCGACCTGACCATGACCAACGACCTGGGCGGCTACATGTCCGAAGGGATGGAAAGCTGGGCGCCGAAGGCCGACGGGATGCTGTCCGAACAGATGAGCCGGCTTAAGCGATACATTGAAACCGGTGCGCCCGGTTCCCGCTAGCGGCCGCGAACTAGTGGATGCTCACCATGTAAGGACCGATGTCGCCCTGGACGCTGAGAGCGTCGCCGGAGGCGCGGCGAGTCCGGCGCTCGCCGATGCGACGGCGACCGCGAAGGCGGCAGATCCGGTGACAAGGCGCCTCATGGTCGTCCCCCGAGTTTGGCGCGGCGCCTCCAGCTAGCCGCCCCGCACCTGACGGAAGGGGATGTCGCGATCAACCTCGGGCTCCTTAGGCAGACCCAGGACCCGCTCGCCAATGATATTGCGCTGGATCTGGTCGGTGCCCCCGCCGATGGAGGTGAAATAGGCGTTCAGCGTCAGAAAATTGGCATCCTCGGCCCTGGGATGATCGGGGCCCTCAAGCAGGCTGCCGGCCCCCAGGATGGCGGTGCGCACCCGCGCCTCCTCGTGCAAAATCCGCGACATGGCGAGCTTGCCGAGACTCATAACCGGCGACGAACTGCCTTGCGCCAGGTCGGCCTTGGCGCGGGCGGTATTCAGGGCGTTCAACCGTTTGTAGGCGATCACCTTGGCGATGTCCTGGCGCAGCACCAGATCACCCAGAACGCCAGCTTCGCGGGCCAGGGCGATCAGCGGCTCCTCGCCCTTGGCCTCGGCGGCGCCGCTACGCGGCCCGCGCGCGCCCTCGCCCATCACCGACCGTTCGTACGCTAGAGCGGTCTGCAGCACGCCCCAGCCAGTGTTCAACTCGCCCAGCAGATTCTCGATCGGCGCGACGGCGTCGGTGATGAAAACCTCATTGAAGTGGCTCTCGTCGGTGATCTGGCGCAGCGGCCTCACCTCAATGCCCCGCTGCTTCATGGGCAGGAAGATGAAGCTGATCCCCATGTGTTTGGGGACCTCCCAGTCCGTGCGGGCGATCAACATGCCGTAGTCGGCCGTGGCGGCGCCTGAGGTCCAGACCTTCTGGCCGTTGACGATGAAGACGTCGCCCTTGCGGTCGGCCCGCGTCCGGATGCCGGCAAGGTCCGAGCCCGCGCCGGGCTCGCTGTAGAGCAGGCACATGCCCACCTCGCTGCACAACAGCGGTCCGATCAACTTGGCCTTCAGGGCCGGCGTGCCCTTGGCCAGCAAGGTGTTAGCCCACAGATTGGTACGGTCCTGCCCGGCGCCGGGTGCGCCGACCTTGGCGAACTCCCGCTCGACAATGCGAGCCTGGGTGTCAGACAGGCCACGGCCAAACCAGTCGGTCGGCCAGCGGGGCGCGGCCCAGCGCGCCTCCACCACCGTCTTCAGCCAAGCCTTCAGTTCGGGCGAAGCGCCCCACCCCGCACCACCAGCGCCGGGTGGCGTCTTGGGCAGCCCTTTCCAGTTCTCGGTGAGCCACCCTCGGACTTCCTCGCGCAGAGCATCGTCCGCGCCAACCTTTCCATCGGCCATCGTCAGGCTCCCAAGGCTTCGAGGTAACGCTCGCGATAGACCGATGGCGCTCCAAACAACTGGGCGTCGGCACGGGCGCGGCGCAAGTAGAGGTGCGCCGGGTGGACCCAGGTAAAGGCGATCCCGCCATGCATCTGCACGCTGTCCGCAGCGACCCGCGTGAAGGCGTCGGCGCAGGCGAAGGCCGCCAGACTGATGGCGGCGTCCGCATCCTCAGCCCCTTCCGCCAGCCGGGCGGCGGCGTTGCGGGCCGCGGAGATGGCCGATTCAGATTCCAGTAGAAGATCCGCGGCCATGTGCTTGATGGCTTGGAAACTTCCGATGGCCCGGCCGAATTGGATCCGGGACTTGGCGTAGTCGACCGTGAACTCCAGACACCGCCGCGCGGCGCCCGCCTGCTCGCCGGCGAGGGCAACCAGCGACAGATCCAACGCCTTGCGCACCGCGTCCCAGACGGGTTCGGCGGCTTTGACGCGACGCGCGGAAACACCGGAGAAATCAATGCGCGCCAGCCGCAAGGTATGGTCGAAGGTCGGCAACGCCTTGATGGTCAAGCCGCTCAGGCCGGGATCGACCTCGAACACCGCCAACCCCTCGGCCGCGCGCGCCAGCACCAGCAAAACATCGGCGTTCTGGCCGTGCAAGACATAGTCGGCCAAGCCATCCAGCCGCCAATCATCGCCAGCAGCGGTCGCCTGAACCTCGACGCCATCGGCTGTCCAGGAGCCCGCGGCTCCGGTCAAGGCGACGGCGGCGATGCTCGAGCCGTCCGCGATAGCGGGCAACAGCCGTTGGTTGGACTGTTCGTCCCCAAGGCCGCGCAAAAGCTCAGCCGCCAGCACGCCGCTGGACAGCAGAGGCGAGCACAGCAGGGCCGAGCCTGCCTCCTCCATCACCGCTTCCAGCTCCATGGGGCCAGCGCCGGCGCCACCATAAGCTTCGTCGATGACCAGGCCGGCGATCCCCATCTCCGCCAACTTGCGCCACAGATCGGCGTCATATCCGGCGTCCGTCTCCATGACGCGCCGGACATCGGCCTCAGCGCTGTGATCGGCCAGCAGCCGGCTCATGGAATCCCGCAGCGCCGCGCGTTCTTCCGGCGATAGAGTCGCCACGTCGGTTTCCTCCAGATGCCGCGCCTTTCCGGCGCCTGACCGGAGTAAGGCCGAGCCCCATCGTCCGCGCAACAGTCACCTTGCGTCAGTCTTGCCTCTCCGCCTCTCGTCGTGGGACGACATCGGCAAATACGGAGGCACGCCATGACTTTCACCCCAGACATTCCGATCCTGATCGGCGTTGGCGAGGCCTCCGAGCGGATCGACGCGGCGGATTATGCGGCGCTATCGCCGGTCGCGCTGGCCTCCAAGGCCGCCGCCGCCGCGCTGACGGACGCGGGCGCGGGCGCGGCGCATCTCGCGAAGCATATCGACGTGATCGCGGCGATCCGACAGTTCGAGGTTTCCGGCGCTAATGCTCGGCCGCCGTTCGGGGCGTCCAACAACTTCCCGCGCTCGGTGGCCAAACACATCGGCGCTCATCCCACGCGCGCCATCCTGGAAGTCGTCGGCGGCCAGGGGCCTCAGCATCTGGTCAATGAGTTCGCTCACGCCATCGCCGCTGGCGAGATGCAGATGGCGCTGATGGTCGGCTCGGAAGCCATCTCCACCGTCCGCCATCTGCAGAGCCAGGGCGAGACGCGCGATTGGGCAGAGACCATCGATGGTCAGCTGGAAGATCGCGGCTATGGCATGGAGGGTCTGATCACCCTCGACCTGATCGCCCACGGCGCGCGCACGCCGATCCAGCTCTATGCTCTATTTGAGAACGCGCGCAGGGCGCGTCTCGGGCTCGACCGCGCGTCTTACGCCCATGCCATGGGCGAGCTGTTCGCGCCCTTCACCGAAGTCGCGGCCGGCAATCCGCACGCCATGTCGCGGGAGGTCTACACCGCCGACGAACTGGCGACGGTGACCGGCCCGAACCGGCTGACCTCGGACCCGTTTCCGCGACGGATGGTGGCGCGGGATCAGGCCAACCAGGGCGCGGCGGTGCTGATGACCTCGGTGCGGCGCGCCCGCGAACTGGGCGTGCCCGAGGATCGCTGGGTCTATCTGTACGGCGGCGCGGACGTGCGCGAGCGGACGATCATCGAGCGCGAGGACCTTTCGAAAAGCCCCGCGGCCGTGGCGGCTTGTAGCCAGGCGCTCGAGGTCGCGCACCTCGGTCTGGACGATCTGCAGGCGTTCGACCTCTACAGCTGCTTTCCCATCGCCGTGTTCAACATCTGTGATGGCCTGGGCCTTGCGACCGACGACGCGCGTGGGCTGACGGTCACGGGCGGCCTGCCCTTCTTCGGCGGGGCGGGAAACAACTATTCCATGCACGCCATCGCCAGCATGGTCCGCCGCCTGCGCGGCCAGCCGGGCGACATCGGCCTGGTGGGCGCCAATGGCGGCTTCCTGTCGAAATACTCGGTTGGGATCTATTCGACGGCGGCGCGGCCCTTCACGCTCTTCGACTCCAAGCCGCTCCAGGCCGAGATCGACGCCTGGCCGACGCCAGCGCTCGATCCGGGGTTTGTCGGAGAGGCCGACGTGGAAACCTACACCATCGACTATTCCGGACCCGCGCCCCGCGGCGTGATCGTCGGGCGGACGAGCACTGGCGCGCGTATCGTCGCCATGGCGGTCCCGGAAGACGCGGCTACCGTCCAGTCCATGGTCGACCACGACCCCCTCGGTGGCCGCGTCACCATCGGCGCCGGCGAGAATAACAAGCTGGCGATCAAGGCTTTGCTGCCGCAGTGAGTCCGGGCTGACGTTCGATCATTGCGTGGTTCGAGACGCGGCCAAGGGGCCGCTCCTCACCAAACCAGGCTTTTTATGCAGCCCAATAAATCGAGTTTGGTGAGGAGGCCGAAGGCCGTCTCGAACCACGCACAGGGCAGCCCTCACCCCATCGGGTAGAGGATGTCCTTCGTCACCGTGTTGATGGCCTTCATCACCTCATCGGTGAGCGTCAGGTCGCCGGCGGCGATGATGTCGTCCACCTGGTCCTCGTGCGTCGCGCCGACGATGGTCGAGGCGACGAAGTCATGCTGGATGCTCCAGGCCGTGGCCAAGGTCACCACCGAGATGCCAGCTTCCGCCGCGATGGCCTGGAAGCGTTCGGTGGAGGCCAGGCTCTTGTCGTTGACGAAGCGCTTGGCCATCACCGCCTGACGACCGCCCAGCTTGAGGTAGTTGGAGAAACGCGCGCCCTCCGGCGTCGCACCGCCCTGGTACTTGCCCGACAGCACGCCGCCGGCCAGCGGCGAGTAAGGGATCAGGCTGACGTGTTCCTGGCGGCAGACCTGAGCCAATTCATCCTCGAACCGGCGATTGTTGAGGCTGAAGTTGTTCTGGATGGTCTGGTAGCGCGCGAAGCCGCCGCGCTCGGAAGCCGCCAGGCTCTTCATCAGGCCCCAGCTGGTCTCGTTGCTGCAGCCGACGATCCGCACCTTGCCGTCACGCACCAGCTCGTCGAGCACCTCCATGGTCTCTTCGTAAGGCGTGCCGTGGTCGGGCCAGTGGGTCTGATAGAGGTCGACGTAGTCGGTGCCGAGGCGCGTCAGGCTGGCCTCGATGGCGCGGGTGATATTGTGACGGTCCAGCGCGGTCATGCCGGCGCGTTGCGAGCCCTTGATCCAGCCATGGCTCGGACCGCAGACCTTGGTGGCGATGATCAGCTCGTCCCGGCGCTTGGTCTTCATCCAGCGGCCGAGGATTTCCTCGGTGACGCCCGCCCACTCTTCCTTTGGCGGCACGGGATAGTTTTCGGCGGTGTCGAAAAAGTTGATACCCGCGTCCAGCGACTTGTCGAGAATCCGAAACGCCGTCTTCTCGTCGGCCTGGCTGCCGAAGGTCATGGTGCCCATGCAGATCGTCGAAACCGAGATCGCGCTCTTGCCTAACCGTTTGGTTTGCATCCCACCGTCCTGATGATTTGAATTTTCGTGCGACACGACGCTGGGCGTCGCGGCCGTCGGCGCCAACGCGGCGCCTGACGTCCAAGGTTTAGCAGCTCAGCTGGATTTGACCGAGCCTTTTGTAGGCGCGCCTGCTCAATTAGGCGCCGCCATCGCCCTCAAGTTCGCCAAGGGCGCTCTGCAGATAGTTCTGGTCACCAAGCGACTTGGCCAGGCTGAGTTGGGTCTCGAGAAAGTCGATATGCTCCTCGGTGTCGGAGAGAATATCGACCAGGACTTCCCGGCTGACGAAATCCTTGACGGCCTCGCATTGCGCCACGCCCGCCACCAGGGTCGTGCGGCCGGCGTACTCCAGCGCCAGATCGGCGCTCAGGGCCTCGAATACCGTCTCGCCGACCGACAGTTTGCGCAGGTCCTGCAGGTTGGGCAGGCCATCCAAGAAGAGGATGCGTTTGATCAGTTTGTCGGCGTGTTTCATCTCGCCGATGGATTCGTCGTAGACGATCTTGCCCAGGCGCTTGAAGCCCCAGTTGTCGAGCATCCGAGCGTGCAGGAAGTACTGGTTGACCGAGGTCAGCTCGTTGGTCAGCGCCTCATTAAGGAGCTGGATAATCGCCCGGTCGCCCTGCATCACACGCTCCTATTCGGCGGCGAAGCGCAGGGTTTCCTGTGATTCTTGAACCATGCGCCGCATATCGCAAACGCATTTGGCGCAGCGCGGGGCCGCTTGGCAATGACGGAAGATTTCAGCGGGCTTTGACGCGCCGGCGGCGATCGCCGCGCGGGCTTCACGTTCGCGAATGCCGTTACAATTGCAGACGTACACCGAAGCCTCCGACTGGACCGTCCCAGATATAGCCCGTTCTCGTGCGGTTGCAACTCATTCGCAAATAGCGCGCCAAGATACCGCACTCAAGCCCGCGAGATGCCGGCCGCGCGCTTGCCAGCCGGTGCTCCGCAAGGCCATTAGTCCGAGTTCAGCGGGCTGTCCCGCGCCTCGCGCGATCCGATGTCCGACACCCCTCCTCAGCCTAGACCTAAGTCGATACGCCGCCTTGGTTGGGCGGTTGCAGCGGGGCTGGTCGTGCTGATGCTGATCGCCGTCGGCGGCTATGTGGCTTGGCGCGTCCATCGAGCCCAGCTCGGGGCGCGCCTGCTGGCGGCCATGCCCGACGATGTCGACAAGCATGCAGACCTGGTCCGCTACGCCGACGCGGAAGCCAAGCCACTGTTCGCCAAGAACTGTTCAGGCTGCCACGGTCTGGATTTGAAAGGCCGGGGCGTCGGCGCGCCGGACCTGACCGATTCGATCTGGCTCTATGGTTCGGGCGTCTTCCATATCGAGCGCACCATCACCTATGGCGTCCGCTCCGGCCAGAAGAAGGCCAACGACATCACCGAGATGCCGGCCTTTGGCCAGCGTGGCCAGCTCAGCGACACTGACATCAAGAACGTCGTCCAGTATCTGCTGCAGCTGAACCACCGGCCCTACAATGACCAGGCCGCCTTCCTCGGCAAGCAGGCCTACGAGACCAAGGGACAGTGTTTCGACTGCCACGCCGGCGACGCCAAGGGCATCATCGACTACGGCGCCCCGGACCTGACCGCCAATGTCTGGGACTTTGGCGGATCGCCGCAGGACCTGTACGACTCGATCTACTACGGGCGACACGGCATTATGCCCGCCTGGATCGGCAAATTGACGCCGGAGCAAATTCGAGCCCTCGCCGTCTATGTCGACACCGCTTCCAAACGCTGACGCCGCCAAGCCCGCCGCGGCGCGCGCGCCTTGGCTGATGCGCTGGAGCGCTGGCCTGTCACGCCGGCCTACGCGACCTGCTGTGCTGGCGATCAGCGCGGCGATCATCGGCCTCGGCGCCGCGGCGATCGGCCTTTTGCACCCGGCCCATCGCGATCTGGCTCAAGTCCCCCCCGGCGACGCCGCCCTGGTCAATCAGGAGCCGGTGCTGATGAGCGACTTCATCAGCGAAACCGAGCAGGCCTATGGTGTGCCCTTTGCCCAAACCAGCCCAGCCGAACGCGCCATCGTCCTACGCCGGATGATCGACGAGGAGCTGATGGTGCAGCGCAGCCTGGCGTTGGACCTGCCCGAACAGGACACCGATGTGCGCACCGCGCTCAGCGACGGCGTCACCGCACTGGTCACCGCGCCTGTACTGGCCGACCATCCTACCGACGATCAGTTGCGCGCTTTCTACGCCGCCCACCGCGCCAATTACGCGACCCAGGGCAGCATGTCGGTGACTGATCTGGTGCTGCACATCGGCGGGTTCGAGAACGCCGACCAGTCGCTGGACCAAGCGATGGCCGACGCCGCCCAGGCCGTCTACGAACTGCGGTCCGGCGCCGGGATCGATTTCGCCAAACAGCATTTCAGCTTCGCCGACACGGGTAAGGTGAACGGCGAAGAGCCGGACTTCGCCGCCCGGCTGCATCTCGGCCCCAAGCTTTATGCGGCGGCGGACAAGCTGAGCGACGGGGAGGTGTCCGAGCCGGTCCAGGACACCGATGGTGTCCACGTGCTGGTGATGCAGCATCGCCGGCCGCCGGTATTCACCGACTATGATGGCGTGCGCAATAACGTCTACACCGACTATGTCGCCGCTCAGAAGGCCCAGGCCCGCCAAGACAATCTGAAGTTCCTGCGGCGCGGCGCGCAGATTCTGGTCGCGCCGGGTCAGACCGAATGAGGCGGATGGCGCTGGCCGTCCTGGCGCTTCTCCCGTTTCTGGCCATCACGCCCAGGGTAGCCGCAGCCGCGAACGCCACCGAAACGACCAGCGGAAATGTCAGCTATTCCACCTGGGAGATCGACGGCGCCACGGTCCGTGTGCGGGTGACGATCCCGGCCGCCGCCGCGCGAAAACTCGTCGCCGCCAACGCGCCGCCGCCCAGCCTGGCGACCGTCGCCTCAGCGGTGAGCCAGGGGATGGGAGTCACAACCCCCGCCGGCGATTGCGAAGCCATCGATCAAGGCGAAGGCGTCGGGCAGATCTACACCTTGGCGCTGACGCCGGGCCTCGACCGGTTCGAGATCATGTTCGCCTGTCCGCAGGCGAGCGGCCTGGTGTTGAAGGATTCGGTCCTGTTCGACCGCGATCCAGGCCACCTCGATTTCGCCCAGGTGCGTGTCGGCTCGGCGCGCACCGTGTTGCAGGCTTTCACCCGCGACCGGCAGTCCATCCCCCTACCCGCCACCGGCGGTGAATTGCGCGATGTCGACCCGGCGACCTTCGCGCGCCTAGCCGCGATCCGGCTGGTGAAAAATTTTGGCGCCCTTGGGATTATTGTGGGTTCGGTGCTGCTGTCCAGACGTTGGCTAGACCTGGCCTGGCTAACCGCCAGCCTGACCGTCGGCTACCTCGTATCGATCGCCGTCGCCTTGACTGGCCTTGTCTCGCTGGACCAGGGCTTGGCCGAAGCCATGGCCGGCCTAATGACCGCAAGCCTGGGATTGGGCGCGCTGGCGGTCGCAGCCGGTGAGACCACCGGTGAGCGACGCCTGCGATGGGGCGCGTACGTCGGACTTGGCGTGGTTCTCGTCGGCCTGATCGTCACGGCCGCGTTCAAAGCGCCAACCGCCGCGCTGGCCACGGCCGGACTCGCGATCTTTGGCCTGGGCGCGATCAGAGCCTCACGCGAACCGGGACTTGGCGCACTGTCGTTCGCATCGGCGGCGATGCTGGCCTGCATCAACGGCCTCGCGCCGGCGAGCGACCTCATCTTGCTGCATCCGCCCGCCGCCCAACTGGCGCCGATCCTGGCCGGTCACGACCTGGGCGGGTTCGCGGCGGCGATGACCGTCGCCGGCGCCGCCATGGGACTGATCTGGCTCGCCGGACGCCGATTGCGGAGCTGGCGTAACATCGGGTCGGAACTGGGCGGCGCGGCCTTGATCGGCCTAGGATTGTTCTGGTTTGTCAGCCGCCTCTATAGCTGATATCGCCGCCGCTAGCGCCTCGGCTCGGGGCTGGGGTTATCGGGTTTTTAGGGGAAGAATTGGGCGCGCCGCCCAAGCCGCCAAGGCCTATACTCGGGTCTAGAATAGCTGGCGGCGAATGATCGGGCGCCCAGGGAATCGCGGATGAGTTTGCAGGACGAAGCCGCCGATCTGTTGCCCGGCGCGCCGCTGAGCCGCGCCGCGCAACTGGTGCGTCGACTGGTGGCGCTCTACGCCATCTTCGCCGGCGTCATCGTCCTGCTGTTGCTGATCGGGCTGGCGCCGCTGAAGGCCGGCGGGAAGCTGAAGGATCTCGGCGTTGAAGCCTTGGCCGGCGGCCTTGGCGCGACCGCCCTGATCGGCGTCCTACTCTCCCTGTCCGCACTCGCCGCCGCCGGCCTGCTGACCGACAGCCGGCTTTGGACGCGCCGTCGTGAGGCTGCTCTCGCAGCCGGTGAACTGGACTCCAATCCGCCCACCCTCCTGACGCCACTATGGCGGCTAGGGCCCGGCGTGCTCGCACGCCTCGGGCAGGCGGTCGTGATTCCGCTCGGCCTCATAATCATGCTGCTGGTCGCGCGCCTGCTTTGGCCGAATCCGGCCGCGCCGGCGCCTGTATCCGGCGCGCCAAACCTGGTGGCCGCCGCCATCGTCGGCCTGGCCTTCGCCTCGCTGATCGCCGAGCGGATGATGAACGCCTTCCCGGCTGGCCAGATGCCGGAGGCGCCGGGCTTGCGCCGGCTGCTGCTGCTGTCCACCCTGACCCTCGGCATCGCCGCCGTGGCGGAGGTTGGTCGCGGCGCGGGGCTCGGCTGGGTCGCGTGGATCGAGCGCGGCCTCATCATCCTGGCCATTATCATCGGCGGCGAGCTCGCCCTGCGCGCCCTCGCCCGCCTGTTCCTGCCGTCACCCACCGCCGACACCGCCAAGGCGGCCACGGACAGCATCGTCGCCGCCCTGATCACCGGCGGCCCTCGCGCCCCAGCCGCGCTGATCCGCACGCACCTGGGTTTGGACTTCGCCCGCAGCTGGGCCCTCGCCTACATTCGCGCGGCGGCCTTCCCAGCCATCGCCGGGACCTTGCTGCTGTGCTGGATGTTGAGCGGCGTGAAGCTGCTCGATGGCGATCAGCGCGGCGTCTATGAGCGTCTGGGCGCCCCGGTGCGGATCGTCGGGCCCGGCCTGCACATCCTGATGCCCTGGCCGCTCGGACGCTTGCGGCCCGTGGAATACGGGACGATCCACTCCATCGCCATCGGCGCGGACCAGGCGACCGAAGCCAGCGAGCAGATCGGCGCCGACGACATGCCACAGCCCGGGATGAACCGGCTGTGGGACACCAGCCATCCCACCGAAGCGGAATACCTGGTCGGCAGCCAGACCGAGGGCCTGCAAGGCTTTCAGGTGGTCGATGCCGAAATCCGCGTCCTCTACCGCACCGGTCTGACCGACGCGGCGGCCTGGCAGTCCGTGTATGGGTCGAGCGATCAGATCGCCGTGGTCAAGCAGCAAGCTAGCCAAATCGCCACCCGCTACTTCTCATCCCACACCCTCGACGAGGTCATGGGCGGGCAGCGCGAAAGCCTGGAAGAATCCCTGCGCGCCCAGCTGGCCCAGGCCGTGGCCGCTGATCATGCGGGCATCGACATCGTCGCGGTGCTGGTCGAAGCGGTTCATCCGCCGGCTGGCGCGGCGGCGGCCTATCACGCGGTCCAGGCGGCCGAGATCAACGCTGACGCCAGCGTCGCCAACGCCACCGGCCATGCCCTGCGCACCGCCGGCGAGGCCCAGGCCGAGGCTCAGCAACTGACGGATTCCGCCCAGGCGAACGCCGTGGAAAAGGTCCAGGCTGCGACGGGCGACGCCTATCAGTTCGACGCCGACCGCAAGGCCTATCACGCCAGTCCGCCAGCCTTCCTGCTCGAGCGCCGCGACGCCGACCTGACCCAGGCGCTGAAAGGCCAACGGCTGATCGTGGTGGACAGCCGGCTGACCAGCGCCCAGATGCCGCTGATCGATATGCGGGCGCCAATGACGCCGGCCGGCGCCAGCGGCGTCTCGACCGTCCCGTCAAGCCACGAAATGTCCGAGGGCTTCGCCCCCGACCAGCTGCCCTCGACCTCCACCGAGGGACCAGCTCCGCCGTCTACCAACGAAGAAGCGGCCGAACGGTCGCCGACCACCCGCCCGCCGGGCGCCCAATAGAGTGATGCCCTAAGTGTCTGCGCACGACCTTGATACAGACCTGACCGACGAGGACGAGGCGCCCGACAGCCCCTACGGCATGACGATCCGCATCGTCGTCGCCGCGGTGATCGTGATCTTCGCCATCATCGCCGAATGCATGGTCATGGTGCCAGCCGACGAGGCGGTTGTGATCACGCGGCTGGGCGATCCGGTGCGGGTGCTGACTCACCCGGGCCTCGCCTGGAAGCTGCCGGCGCCGATCGAGACCACCGTGCCCATCGACCTTCGGCTGCACACCACCTCTACCGGCCTGCAGGATGTCGGCACCCGGGACGGCCTGCGCGTGCTGGTGCAGGCCTACACCGCCTGGCGCGTCCCCAGCGATCCCCAGCACATCCGCCAGTTCCTGCGCGCCATGCGCAATCAGCCGGACGAGGCGGCGCGCCAGCTGCGCAGCTTCGTCAGCGCGGCGATGCACATCACCGCCAGCAATTTCAACCTCGCCGACCTGGTCAACAGCGACCAGGGCCATGTGCATATCGACAGCTTCGAACAGCAGCTGCGCGGCCAGGTCTCGGGCCAGATGCTGCAAGGGTATGGTATCGAGGTGCGCCAGGTGGGCGTGGAGCGCCTGACGCTCCCCGCCGCCACCCTCGCCGCCACGGTCTCGCGGATGAGCGCCGAGCGGGAGACGGTCGCCGCCGCCCGCACCGCCGATGGCCTGCGCCGCGCCGGCCAGATCCAGGCTGACGCCGACCGCGACGGACGCGAGGTCGTGGCCAAGGCTCAAGAACAGGCCGCGCAGACCCAGGCCGACGCGGCGGTTACGGCCGCTAACGTCTACGCCAAGGCCTACAAGGCCGATCCCGGCCTCTACACCACCCTGCGGTCGCTGGACGCCGCCGGAAAGATCGTCGGCCCCAACACCAGCGTGATCCTGCGCACCGACGCGGCCCCCTTCAAGGTGCTGAGCCAGGGCCCGCAAGGCGGTGGCAAGAAGTGACGGACGTCAGCCTCGACAGTCCACACCCCGAGGGTCCGCCGCCGGCTCCGGCGCCAGGGCCGATCCTGCAGTCGGCGGCAATCGGCTTTCGCGTGGTCTATATCGTCACCCTGCTGCTGGGCCTGCTGTGGCTGGGCAGTAATTTTCGAGTGATCTCGTCCGACAGCCAGGTCGTGGTGATGCAGTTCGGGCGCATCGTCCGCACCCAGCATGCCGGCCTGCTGCTCGCCTGGCCGCGCCCGATCGAGGAGGTGCGGATGCTGCCCGGCCCCGACCGCCAGCTCAGCCGCGCCGTACCCGCCCTACCGCCCGTGGGCGGGATCGCCCCCGCCGCGGCCGACGCCGGTGGCGACACCGTGCCGGCCGGCGCCGCGCCCTATCTGACCGGCGACGGCAATGTGGTGCTGCTGGACGCGACCCTGATCTATCGGATCACCGATCCGGCCGCCTATGTACTGTCACAGGATCGCGTGGGCCCGGCGCTCGACCGGATGTTCCGCGCCTCGGCCGTCCACACAGCCGCCGGGTGGGGACTGAACGATTTCCTGGTGGCCCAGCCCGCGGCGGGACAGGAAACCAGCGAGAGCATCAACGCCCTGCGCGGAGAGGTCCGCGACGGCCTGCTTAACGGCATGAACGCCCGGCTGAAGGCGCTGGCGGACCAGGGAGACGGCCTTGGCGTTGAGGTCGACCGGATCGACATGACAGCCTGGCTGCCGCCCGAGGCCAAGCTCGCCTTCGACTCCGTGCTCACCGCGAGCCAGAAGGCCGACCAGGACGTGGCCGCGGCCAACACCGCCGCCGAGCTTCGCCGCCAAGGCGCCCAGCGCGAGGCAGATCGGCTGACCAGCGCCGCCCAGGCGGTGGCCTTGGAGCGGACCACCAACGCCAACGTCGACACCAGCGGCATCACCGCCATCGAACGCACCTCGGGCGCCCGCGCCGGACTTGAACAACAGGCTTATCGCGCGGGCATCGGCCCCGTGATGGCCAAGGCTGGAACCGTGATTGTGGTTGACCCGCACAGCGGGGCTCGGTTCATCATGGCCGGACAGAATAAGGCCGCGGTCGGGGGGCAGAAATGACGCCAAGCCGACTGGATCGAAGGCAGACCGCATGAGCACCGCCGTCGACATCACCCGCCAACCAATGCACCTCGGCGCGCCACGGGAATACGCGCCCGAGCCGCCACGCGAGCGCCCGACGCTGATCGACAGCGCCGAGCGGATGCTGCTGGCGATGCGGCTCAGCCTGTCCATCGCCTCCGGCTGCCTGCTGATCGTGGCGCTCGGCATTCGTTTCATCTTCCCGGCGCAGAAGGGACTGTCCGATCTGGTCGCCGGCGTCGCGGCCGTTCTGGTCGCCGGCCCCGTGCTCGCCGCCGCTTGGGAAAGCCTGCGTCACCCCAGTCTGGACGGCGTCACCGAACGCCTGGTCGCCCTGGCCCTGATCGCCTGCTGGGCCACTGGCGATATGCTGACCGCGGCGCTCTTGCCCATCGTCATGACGGTCGGCCACATCCTGGAAGAGCGCAGCATGCTGGGCTCGCAAGAGGCGGTAGACGCCCTGGGCCGGCTGACTCAGGCTGATGCTCGCCGCCTTGTGCCTGGCGGCTATGAGATGGTCTCCACCACCCTCCTCCGCGAAGGCGACGTGATCGAACTGCGCGCGGGCGAGCGCCTGCCCGCCGACGGCGTGGTGCTGAAAGGCCTGTCCAGCCTGGATATGGCCTCGCTGACGGGCGAGTCCGTGCCAGTGGATGTGCACGAGGGCGACCTGGCCCTGGCCGGCTCGATGAACATCGACGGCCACCTGGAAATCCAGCTGACCCGCGTCGGCGAGGACACCACCCTTGGCCGCATCATCGCCCTCATGCGCGACGCCGAGGACGCCAAGCCCCCAGTCACCCGCCTGCTCGACCGCTACGCCGGCCAGTATATGATCCTCGTGCTGCTGGTGGCGGCGGGAACCTGGTTCGTGACCAACAATGTGCCGGCCATGCTGGCGGTGCTGGTCGCCGCCTGTCCCTGCGCCCTGGTCCTGGCGACGCCGGCGACGTCGATCGCCGCGATTGTCGTCGCCGCTCGTCATGGCATCCTGATCAAGGGCTCCGCCTTCCTGGAGCACCTGGCCGATGTCACCGCCGTGGTGTTCGACAAGACCGGCACCATCACCACCGGCGAAC
>Ga0302316_10000527_pt1 | contig 33351 bp, 25 predicted proteins | sample III_Palsa_N3_2_FD_200456 | JGI IMG/M metagenome (GOLD analysis project Ga0302316, IMG submission 200456) | Peat permafrost microbial communities from Stordalen Mire near Abisko, Sweden - III_Palsa_N3_2 | ecosystem: Environmental > Terrestrial > Soil > Palsa > Peat permafrost | place: Sweden...
GATGGGAGAACATCGGCTTTGGCAAACTGCCATCCGATCTTGGCCGGATAGCCCAAGTTCGTACCAGCGTCCGCGAAGAAGTTCAGCTGATCCGTGTAACCGAATCTGGCTTCATTGACGGTGCGCGGGCTGATGTTCCAGACATCCGTAACTTGCGCGTTGTTGTTATCGACGTCGCCGATCTGGCAACCGACGGGGCATTCGGTTATGGCATTCGCGCCATTTTCAATTTCGTCGCCCTGCGTATCGGAGAGCGTAAGCCGGTTATTTTGAGTGATCGCATAATCCAAGCGTCCGAAATACCGCTTCCACGGCCGGGGCACTGGATACTGCGAATAGAAGTTGTTGGTTAGGACACCGGCACTATTGAGGGTTGCGTTCGGCACGAAGTTGCCGTAGGAGATGTGGTTATCAGGGGTCGGATAGTACTGCTGGAAGGCATTCGAAACCGAATCGATCATGCCCGCGGGAATGGCGTTGGTTCCATACTCGCTGAGGAAACTCTGACGAATGGGGTATGGATGGCCTTCCGAATCCGTCGCAATGATTTGCGTCGTAGGATCGTAAAGAAGGTACGGGGCTGTCGGGTTAGCCGCAATGTTCCCGCTGAAATCGCCGGCCATGATGGCAGCTGTTGGAACCGTCTGGTAGCCGGCACTGACGGCGTTGTTGTGGATCTGGTCGTACCCGAAGAAGAAGAACGCCTTCTTTCTCAGACCAAAGAAAGGAATTGGGCCGCTGAACGTTCCGCCGAAGTCGTCGTAGTTAAGGTATGGAACTTTCTCCTGGTTGCCAAAGCCGTAGTTGGCCGCGTTCAGCGCTGTGTTCTGGAAGTACTCGTATAGAACGCCGTGGAACTTGTCGGTGCCGCTCTTGGTGATCTGGTTGATGATGAGACCGCCTACGCCATACTGCGCAGAGAACGACGAGAGATTGACCTGCAGCTCCTCGACATCTTCGAATGCAGCGGGATTGGCGTTCTGGCTGCTCGGAAGCGTGGTGGAAGCACCGTCCGCGAGTACGTTGGTAAACGGCATATTGCCGTTGGTTGAAACTTCCTGGCCAGGATTGGAGGCGTTCGCCTGGTTCATGCTGCTGTTGTAGGTACCGGACGCTCCGGGAAGGAGAATCATGAAGTTCTGCCAGTCGGGTCCATTGGATCCGCCGACGTTGGGCAGTTGCGCCATGTCGTGAGCTTCGAGAGTTGCGGACTGTTCACCGGACTCGGTGTTGAGGAGAGGAACGTCTGTGTTGACTGTGACCTCAACCGATGACGAGCCAACTTTCAGACTGGCGTTGACGGTGGTTACGCCGACCTCGACGGTGACAGGGCCCCGCACTAACGTCTCAAACCCGGTTTTCGTGAAGGTGAGCTTATAACTTCCGGCGACGACCGAGTTGGTGTCGTACAAGCCATCGTTGTTGGATGGGAAAATTTTTGCGACGCCGGTGTCGAGATTCAACACGCTGACAGTGGCTCCCGGAATCAAGGCCCCCGATGGATCGGTGACGAGGCCGCGGATATCGCCGGAGTTCGTACTTTGAGCACACACGCTGCCTGATCCCAGAATGCCGCCCATAGCAATGGCAACGATTCTGAATGCTGACCAGCTTAGTTTCATATTGCCTCCAGAGTTCAAAAAGACTACATAGTGCGAAGTGAATTGTTTTATGAGACAAACGTTTGTCTTTAAACTGACGAAGCTTGGAAAATCGGACTAGCCAGCAGGCGGCTCAGGGTCGCGTGCAGCTGAAGCGGAGCTGAGTGTTCTGTCGGGTCCAGAGGAATTTGGTGCCAGGGCCACACATGCCTACAGAACAAACAGTGCTAGCTTCACAGGACAGGTCGTCGCTGGCAATAGCCATTCTCGCCGGGATTCGCCGACCACTTGCGTGGGTTGCGGGCAGACTCTGATCGAGGCCGTGGTCAGCTATCGATTGGTGAGGTTGCTCGATCGGCCCTGCTCGCAGGCGCTCAATCAAGCACGTGTCGTATGTGTGGGCTATCACACCCCAAGGTGGTCGTGGTGCCGTCCCTCAGGCGCCTGAGGACTTCGAGTGCAAGAGAACCGTACGAATTTTGCGAACGGCGGCGGGAATATCGGCGGGCTGGGTGCTGCCAAAGCCAAGGATCAATCCGTTAAGGGGTGCCCCGCCGATATACGCTGCGGAGAGTGGCCACATCCACAAGTTCTGCGATGCAGCGCGGCGCGCGACGTCGTAATCAGATTCAAGCCCTGGCAGTGTAAGCGTTAGGTGCAAGCCCGCTTCCGCGCCCAGCACTTCGCCAGCGACATCGAGTTCCATTTTGAGGGATTCAACGAGCACACTTCTGCGTTCTTTGTAGAGCACCCGCATGCGTCGGATATGTCGCTCAAAATGGCCCTCGCTGATGAACTCTGCTAAGACTTCCTGGGTTAGAGACGGCGAACCAAGATCCGTCGCGCGGCGAATGGCTATGAAGTGACCCAGCAGATCTCGCGGGACGACGACATAGCCGATGCGTAAAGAAGGAAACAGCACTTTGCTGAACGTTCCGATATAGATGACGCGCTCGTTACTGTCGAGGCCTTGCAACGAGGAGATTGGCGCGCTTTCGTATCGATACTCGCTGTCATAGTCGTCTTCGATAATCCACGATCCGTTCTCCTGGGCCCATTGCAGAAGCTGCAGCCTGCGCGAGGCGCTCATCGTCACACCTAATGGAAACTGGTGTGATGGCGTTACGATCGCAACGCGCGCACGTCGGCACCTTTTGATGCCTGCGCTGACGTTGAGACCTTGATCGTCCACGGGTACGGGCACAAGACGACTTCCAGCCAGAGCAAAGACCTCGCGCGAAAAGCGGTACCCTGGTTCCTCAATCCAAACAGGATTCCCCGGATCGACGAGCACTTGTGCTGAGATTTCCAGGGCTTGCTGGGATCCAGAAACGATCAAAATCTGGTCGGCGTCGCAGGACACGGACCGAGCCGTCCGGAGGTACGCCGCAATGCTCTGACGAAGCGGCAGATACCCCATTTGATCTCCGTATCCAAACGATCGAACGCTCATGTTCTTTGAACGGCGCGTGACGATGTTGGACCATGTCTGTAAAGGGAAGCTGTCTGCAGCGACCTGCCCGACACCGAACGCACCCCAGTTTCGCGTCCAGGGCATCATCAGATACGACGGAAGGGTCGAAGTTCGCTGCGCAACTTTTCGAGAGCCTTCGCGGGCAGCAGCGCTCTTGTTTTTCAGTGTCGGAGCAGTCGACGTAAAACGGTCGGGCAGTTGGCTGGACACCGCAGTGCCCGAACCTATCCGGGCTGTCAGATAACCCTCAGCCAACAGTTGCGCGTACGCGTCGAGAATAGGTACCCGCGATACCTCGAGTTCCATAGCAAGCAGACGGCTCGATGGGATCTGCTGTCCCGGACGCAGGCGGCCTTCCGAAATCGCTGTCCGTACTGCGTCGTATATCTGCCTATGGAAAGGCACGGCAACGTTCCGATCGATGCGGATCACTGGCGTGGTTCCGGAGGCGACGCGCTTCGACATTCCAGCAGATTAGTGGTCGCGCGTATCAGCGTCAAGGTGGCCATGCGCCTAGCCACTTCCTACTGGCAGCTTTGAGTCAAAGAGTCAGCCACAACCCAGACGGCCCCTGTGAGAGCGAGATTCAGGGCGCTTTCCGTCCAATTGAAATGGCTTGACGGATCGGCAACAAGCATCCGCCCATTCGCCAGCACGCCGAAGGAGGCGACCATGAGCGTCAGCAGGATCGCTGCCAGTCTGGCCCGTATTCCTACAAGGATGGCGAGCCCGGCCGCAATGAAGCACACTCCCGTGAAATATCCCCAGAAAACCTGCCCCGGGGGTAGCCATTTGGGGACAAGGGGGGCGGTCATGTTCATATACATAAAATGCGCGCCTCCCCATATGAGAGGGCAGACGCCAAACGCCATCCGGCCAATGCGCGTGAGGCGCACGGCGATGGCCCCGTCAATCTGGGCGCTACTGGCGTAGAGGATGAGAGCGCTTGCTGCGATTGCCAACTGCATAGCAATGTCTTCGTAGGTACCGAATACGCTGTAACCGCTAAGCAGCAGACGCCCGTGCATCAGAAGCAGAACGAAGACGCTGTAATAAAGAGTCAGCGCAGCGGCAGCCCATGCCGTAGTTCGGCGCCATTCAATGGCCGACGCCGCGATGACCATAAACGCGCCGGCGCAATAGGCCAAGGAGGTGCGCGCTGGAAAATTAGCGGGCACGGCCTGCCCAGGGTCGAAGTCCCCAAACGCCAAACAGGTCAGCCCCAGCGCCGCAACCCCAGCGCCGTAGACTCGGAATCCAAAGCACCTTGTCGTTCTTTCCACCTTCAAGACTGCTCCAGAATTGAGGGTTGGGTGCCGCACGTGAGAATGCCCAACAGCAGTCTCAGACATGAATCGATGAAGCGGTACGGAGTGTAATCTTATCGACGATTGTCTGACACCGTGCTGGGCTGCACGGAGTTAATGTCTTCTACGGACGCCGCGCCTACTATTTTTCCGGTTCCCCCCGCCTGTGCGACGACTACAAGACCCAAATTGGCGGGGTCTTCTCTTGATTTCAATTTCACTTCGAAATCCCGTGAGAAAGCGTGGCCCGGAGTAGTCTTCGCAATCTTCTCAAGATTGAGGACGACTTCAGTTTCTGTTAGTTTTCGTCCTTTATTTTCGCCGGCGGATACGTCAGAGTTCGTCTGGTGCAACGTTACGACGACAAAGATATCTGCAGCCTGTTTGGTGGCACTGCCGTCGACATCGATATGGCCACGGAGGATACCAAATCCCGCAGGGTCAATATGAGTTGAGGTTATTTTCACTGGAATCGTCTGATCTTTGAGGGCCTTCTCAAAGACGGCACGTACCTGGTCCGCGTCAGTGAGTTTCAGTTCTTCGGCTCCATCCACTACGAACTGGGGTGTATATGCGGAAGGGAGTCCGAATCTGCTGACGTAGACTTGTTGACGATCGGTCAGCTGGTCAGAGGAATAGGGGTCCTTCCATCCGTCGTGGTTCCAATACGTGACGTGCTCGCTCAGAGTAATCAGTCTCGCTCCCGGGACAGGTTGCGTTGATTGCAATCTCTGCAGAAAGGCGTCGGCAGGAGGGCATGAAGAGCAGCCCTCGGAGGTAAAGAGTTCGACCACCACCGGCACTGCCGTAGACGCCTGGGCAGCGCAGACGTGTTCGCAAGTGACAGTTGCGCAATAGGCCAACAAGATTGCAGCTGACGCAAATATCGTTCGTATGGCCACGCCGGGTTACTCCCCACTGATTGCTAACTGCACGTACATTCGTTCTACGTTTCTAAACTCACAGATGAACCACTTGCATGCAATAACCACTTCAGTGATTATGGTGCTGGCCACTGCCTGTTCGCGAAATCGATTTCAGATCAGCCACCGCCTCGGGATGGAGTGCTGCAAGGCTCAACTGAATCCCGCGGGCTCCGCAAGCGAAGTCCCCATCATGCTTTCCGCTATCCTGGGACCGCCATCAGCGCCGCCGTCAATTCACTTTCCCAGGAACACAGGCTTGATGTGCCGATCGAACAAATTCGCCGTCACATTCCGTCCCACAATCTCTTCGTTTTCCTTGACTGCCTCGAGATATCGTGGCCCCATCTTCGCCGCCACCTTAAACCCGACATGCAATAGCTGACGAAAACCAGGGTTATACGCCGCACTCGTTCCGTCATGTCGCAGCGCACCCGTAAACTCCTCGTTACTCCAGCCATTCACTTCGCCTGGCGATGGCAACATCGAAGGATCAATGTCGATGACCGTTGCATACGGTGCAGTCAACTCGTCGGCGTGCGCAAACGCTTCAGCATAAATCTCCTTCGCCACCCCAAGCCCGTCACCGCCCGACTCCGCCAATCCAATTAGCTCCTCCAACCACGTTGTCCCCGCCGTCTTCAAATGCACACCCGCCCCCGAACGCTGCATAGCCTCGTGGATCACCTGATAGATCGAAAATTTATCCGAACCCGAATGCACACTCAGCTTCAAATTCTCGGGCAAACCATACCGCTCCACCGCATAACCAATCGCCGCAATCCCTTCACTGAACTCGCGCGCAAACAAAGCCACGTCGCCGACATACTCCACGCCCTTGTTAAAGCGCCCGGTAAATTTCGGCGCAATCGTCTGGATCGGAATCCCTTCATCCGCAATCATTGCGAGCACCACCAGCAACTCCACCGGCGTCTGCGCAGTGTTGGTCTCGTCCATCGAAATCTCAGACACGAACCGTCGCGTGCCTTTGCTCTTTTCAATCGCGCGATAGATATTCCCAGCCTCCCTCACCGCCGCCAGAAAGTTATTGGCTACCCTCCGCACAAAGTGCTGGTCCACCTCAAACGGAGCATCCACATTTGGGATCACCACCGTTCCAACCAATTCCCCGTGACGCGCAATAAACTCGTCGACGTCAGCCGGGTTAGCCGGCTGCCCAATCATGTCCGCGACGTCCAAGGTGAAGAAATCGCAAGGCTGAATAAACCGATCAACCGTCTTCAACTGAACATGGTCGGCATCCACAAAGTAAGGCCTGCTCCAACTCAGTTCTTTCACAGCAATGTCTGCCGCAACCCGCACCGCACCGGGTTCCGAGCCAATGATCACATGCTCGCGATTGGACTTGTTCCAGACGGGCACCACCTCCACTCCGGCATCGAGCGCCAGCACGCATGCCTGCAACTGCGCCTTCGCCTGCATGCCAAACCGGTCCCCCACTCCAATTGAATATCGTGGAAGTGTCAGCTCTTGTTTCATGTCTTTCTCCTTTACTGCTTCGCGCGCAGCGGTTGCTCAGAACGGTTATCCAATGATGCTTGAGCGCCAAATGGAACGAACACCGAATCACCACAATCCGTGACGACGGCCGCTCCAGCCTGATCCTTGGTCGCAACATCCTCTCCCGTAAGCCTGAAGTTCACAGGTCTGGGGCCATAGGTGATCAGCGCGTGCTTGGCCAACAGCGTGTACTCATGCGGGTTGTCTAGCTCCACCCCATCCAGAACAACAGCGATTGGATGAGCTGCATCGACTCCTTCGAAACGGATGTGGCCGCCACCTGAGATACCCACGTTCTCAAGACGAATGTCGCGATACACCGGGAATCGATCAGACAGCGGACCCGGGTTGTCGTACTGCGTATCCAACACGATCGGCCAACGCACCTTACGCATACAAACATTCGAGTACGTCACCCGCTCCACCAGTCCGCCGCGTGATCGGTTGCTCTTGATTCGAATCCCGTTGTCCGTTCCGTCGAGCGTCAGATTCTTCACTACGATGTCATGAACTCCACCAAACGTTTCGCTTCCAATCGACATGCCGTGCCCGGCGTAGAAGTGATTATCCTCAACTGTCATATAAGCCACGCCACCCTCGCCTCCTTTGATGGCAATATTGTCGTCGCCCGTGCGAATGAAGCTGTTTCGCACCGTAATGTCCTCAGCTCCACCCGGGTCGATGCCGTCGGTATTCCTTGCCGAACGAGGTGTATCGATCTTCACATTCGATACAGTAAAGCCGCGTCCATGGCTGAATACCAAATGGAAATTCGGGGAGTTGCGCAACGTTATGCCATCGACAACAAAATCGTTGGAATGGTCAGCGACAATGAGCCTCGGCACTTGCTGTCGTCTGCCCGTGCGTGCCGTCTCTGCAAGATCCCACCAGCGGGTTGGCGTAACCAGCAGCGTCTCACCACCCCGTCCATCCACGACGCCCGATCCCATGATCGCAACATGATCGGCGCCCTGCACCGAAATTACGGGCTTACATCCGGGCGGCTGTTGATTCACCACACCGCAGCTTCCCGACTGGACATCGTAGAGCCGAGGATCGCGCGACGCCATCACCGTCACACCGCCCTCCACGATAAGCGTTCTACGCGTCGGAATCTGAACCGGTCCAATCAGGAACGCGCTCATCTCCCCCTCCGGCGCAAGGTCCACGGCCGAATTCTCACGACATGCATTCAGTGCCTGTTGAATGCGAGCCGTGTCCAGTTTTGATTCGTCACTCCCGTCCAACCTGCCATCGTGCAACGGAAGACTAGCTCGTAACACTACGCAAATCGGCGGAGCCTTAGGCTCAACAAGGGGCCGCCGATCCTGTGCGAACACTGCAACCGGGAGCACACACAGCCAGGAGGGTCGTCGGAAGTTTTTGCAAATCCGCAAAAGATTCATGGGAGCTTCGCAGCCTCCGCAACCGGGTTCCAATGATCGTCGCCAGCCAGAAAACGCTCCGGTGTAAATCCAGCCGCCTCTGCCGCAGTCAACGAGTCTGATCCGGCGGCGCGCTCATTCATCCGAGAGCCCGCACCCCTGTTGCCGTGCTCCCCATAGAATGCCGTCTCCAGCGAGCCACCTTGTTTCCACGGCGACCAACCCTGCGGGCTAAGACCCTCTGGTAATTCAGACTCCAAGAAAATCACGCGAGAAAACGCTCGCCACGGCCGCCCAAGAAAGAATTGTTTCCCGCCAAGATCACCGCTCGTCACGCGCGCATGAAGGAATACGAACCCCGTTTGCTGATCAGCGCTCGTTCGCGACTGCGCGGTCACATACCCGGCGCGGATGATATGAACCTCATCGTCGACGAACACGGCAGCAGCATTGCCAAAGATGAAGTCAACTCCCCCTTGAATATAGGAGGCGACATAATATTGGCGTCCCCAATCCGCAAATAGAGTGTCTTGATCTCCGAGAAATCGACAGTGCTTAAAGATTGCCCGATCCGATCGAACCGAAATCGCAACCGCTTGCCCGGTATTCCCCGCAGCATTTTCGAACGTAAGATTGTCCGCCTCAAATGCTTCTCCATTGACAACGACCGTCGAAGAAAAAAAAGTCCCGCCAGCGCTCTTTGCATTCTGAGAAGCCGTAATCACCACGTCTCCGGCATTTGCTCCCGTGCCGAGGAACGTTGTGCGCGGCCGATTTTGCGTCACCATCACCCGCTCGCGATACACACCCGGCGAAATATGCACATACAGCCGGCCGGCTGTGCCTAGTTGCGCGGCATGATCCAGCGCCATCTGGATCGTCGGAAAGTCATCCACGCTGGACACGTCTCCTTTTGAGTCGGGCGAGACCCGTACATGGACGTCCTGCGCACACGTCATCCCTGTCCATAAGATGACTGCAACCACCGTGAATAGAAGTTTCGGACTCTTCATCGCTTAGGGTTACTTCAGGTTTCCGCGTACACCCGCACCAATCTGTACATTCTCGCCATGCGCGGCCGTCACCGTAAAGTCGCTGGCGTTTACATCCGCATACTGCACAATCGCGCCCGTCTCTCCCGAAAGATGAACGTGAACCAGTTTTAGATTCCGAATAGGCGACTCTGGTAATCCCACGATCAGCGCCGCCTGCCGAGCGCCCGTTGCCGTTACATTCTCTATCAGGATGTCGTCGAAAAACGGAGTCAGGCGCGTAATCTTCTCCTCGCTGATCGTGTCTGGCACCTTGGGATAAAACTCGCTGATGAGGATCGGCGTCCGAACGTCGTCCATCGTGATATTCCGAAACACGAAGTGACCGATCGCAGCATTGCCGCGATCACGATTCGACTTCACCCTGATCCCCTGGTCCGTACCCTTGAAATGGATGCGTTCCGCCCGGACATCCTGCACCCCACCGGCGATCTCGCTCCCGATTGAAAGCCCATGTCCATGAAGAAACGTGCAGTCCGTGATCACGATATGACGCGACGGCGCATCAGGTCCAGGAGAATCCGGCTGACCGCTCTTGATCGCTACGTTATCGTCGCCCGTGTCAATCGTCAGGTGGTCGATAACAATATTCAAGGACGAGAAGGGATCGATGCCATCCGTATTATGCGAATGCTGCGGAGCCAGCACCTTCATATTCGTGAAGGACACATCGTCCGAGTAATACGGCACAATCTGCCACATCGGCGAATTCTTCACCGTCACCCCGCTCATGTGGACATGCTTGCAATGGTCAAATACGATCAACCGCGGTCGCGGATCATGCGGCTTATCCCACCACGACTCGCCCCTTCCATCGATCACACCCGTGCCGTCGATCGTCACATCCTCCGCATTGGTTGCCGTTAGCAGCGCCTGCTTGCCCTTGTCCTTGAATTCCTCTTTGTCAGGATAATCCGCATGATCTGTGCTTCCCGCCAATGTTGTGCCTTCCGCGATTCGCAAGATCATATGGCTCTTCAATATCAACGGTGACGATACAAACACCGCGCCGCCATCCAGCACAACCGTCCCTGGATGGGGTCCGCTGCAATCGTCAATCGCCCGCTGAATGGCCGCAGAGTCGTTGGTAGCACCATCCCCCTTCGCTCCGTACTGTCGCACAGAACAAACCTTGGCAGCATTCGCATTCGCTACGCATCCCACACCAGCGACTATCAGCAGTGCGCCTCTCAGCATCCGGTTCTTCATCATTTCTCCTCGATAGAACAACTGCCTAACAATCTTGCAACCAAAGAAGCTCAACTCAAAGCTTGTACGCGCGGCGTACAAGGGTGCTAGTCAAATCATGCGCCGTCTCAAATGCTTCTTCTTCCGCCAAACGATGTTCCATCACCAGTCGTGCCAGGAACGCACAATCAACCCGGCGCGCCACATCATGTCGCGCCGGTATGGACAGGAACGCGCGCGTGTCGTCGTTGAATCCAACCGTGTTGTAAAAACCTGCTGTCTCGGTCGTCATCTCTCGAAAGCGCATCATCCCTTCCGGGCTGTCGTGGAACCACCAAGGAGGGCCTAGCCACAGGCACGGATAATGCCCCGCCAGTGGTGCCAACTCCCGGCTATAGACGGACTCGTCCAGCGTGAAAAGAATGATCGTCAGGTTCCGCTCGTTACCAAACTGGTCGAGCAGCGGCCTCAAATCATCCACGTAGTTCGTCGCTTTTGGTATGTCTGCGCCCATGTCCCGGCCAAACTTTGCGTAGAGCTTCGCGTTGTGGTTCCGCATGCTTCCGGGATGGATCTGCATCACAAGACCATCCTCCAGACTCATTCTCGCCATCTCGGTCAGCATCTGCGCGCGAAACAACTCCTGATCACCCGCCGTCGCTCTCCTGGTGAGCACTTTTGCAAACAGCGCCTCACTGGCCTGCGTGGAAAGGTTTGCGGTTCGCGCTGTTGGATGACCATGATCGGTGGCTGTACAACACATGGCGCGAAACCGCTCTCTCGCCAACCGCAGTGCGACCAGATATCCCGACCACGTCGCCGTGTCCTCTCCAGTTTGCTCACCAAGCTTCTTAATATTCCCTGCAAATCCGTCGAAGTCCGGGTCAACCACTGCATCCGGGCGAAACGTGGGAATCACTCGACCTCGCCATCCTGATTCGCGAATCGCTGCATGATATTCAAGGCCATCAAGTGCTGAATCTGTTGTTGCAAGAACGTCAAGATTGAAGCGCTCAAACAAGGCTCGCGGACGAAATCCAGGCTTCTGCAGTTCCGCCGAAATCCTATCGAAATAAAGGTCGGCCGTTGCGCCCGACAAGACCTCCTGCAGGTCGAACAGCTCCTGAAACGCATAGTCCAGCCACATCCGGGTGGGTGTTCCGCGAAACAGATAATAGTTTTCGGCGAACGTTCGCCAGACCTCGCGCGGAAAGCGAATCGTCTCCGCCCCAATCTCCAATGCCTCTAGAGAAACTCCCTGGCTGTACAGCATGCGATGCACATAATGGTCCGGCTGAATAAACAGCTTCGCGGGATCAGGAAATGCTTCATCGTTTGCAAACCAGGACGCCTGCGTATGCCCATGCGGACTAACAATCGGCAGCGCCCTTACACTGTCATACAGTCGGCGCGCCATTGCGCGCGTCGCGGGATCTGCAGGGAAAAGACGATCGTCATGAAGTAGTGGCATAGCCAGACATTTCCTAGCTCCGTCGGAGGCCCGGCGCATTGCATCTCATGACTCATGCGGGGTGGTCGCTCGGATTGATCACGAAACAGTGGACTTGTGAGGGCCCCATCAAGGAGACCCTCACCGCCCAGTTAGGTATGCCGTCTCTAAAACACGATGCGCGCGCCCAGTTGAACCTGCCTCGGCAAGCTATTCGCGTACGTTGCGGTAATGTAGCCGAAGTTGCTTGCAGTTGCACTCGAGATATTCGGTGCGGCGAAGACAGGGTGATTGAATGTGTTGAATGTCTCGAAGCGCAGCTGTAGATAGCTTGTTGACGTAAAGTTGAAGTTCTTCAGAATCGACGCATCCATGTTATTGAAGCCGTCCGCCCTCACCGACGAAATCGTCTGCGGCAGCGTGCGCAGATGATTCGAATACTGCCCATTGATAAACACGGTTCCGTCACACGCCCCCTCGCTCGGGCACGCGGTCGAACTGCCCGTAACAAATACCGCCGTGTTCAATGCCGGGCTTCCTGTCCCTCCGGAAACGACAGGCGAAGTATTCCGCGGGCTGCTCTTAATATCCGCAATCGTCTCTCCCGGCTGTAGCGGAATGTCCGCCGAGAACTCAATCGGTGGACCCGTCTGGAACTGATAGACGCCGTTGATTACGAATCCGCCTATCAACTCATCTGCCAGCCGGCTGCCTCCAAAGCTGTACATCTTGCCTCGGCCAAACGGCAACTCGTACGTCGCACCCGCCGTGAAGTGGTGCGTGTGATCAAACGGCGACACCCGCAAGGTCGGCTTCGCGTCCTGATCGTTTAAGAAGGTATCTGCCTCCAGAAGCTTCGAAAAACTGTAATTCGCAGTCAGCGTCAGTCCATGCCTAGCGCGCTGCTCAATGTGCACAATGACGCTGTTGAAATAGGATTGGCCGATCGTCTGGTTCTGTTCCGTCACTGCCGCATTGCAAAATTGAGGGAAGGGCACCAGAAGATTCGAAAACTTGGTCGTGGACCCGTTACACCCCGAACTATTTGGCAGCAGCCCCTTGAACGGATTCGCTACCGTCTTTCCATAGGCGCTCGCCAGCGACTCATCCAGGTAGGGCGCCGTAGTCAAATACTGCCGTTCCGTAGCATTCAAATTCTGCGATGCCACCGGCAGGTGAACACTGTGGTTGCCCACGTATAACACCTCGAACAGCGTCGAACTCGTGAGCGATTGCTGCGCGCCGAGGTTCCACCGCTCCGAGTAGGGATCATGCTGAACCGGTGCCAGGAAGTTAATCGCCTGGCCAAGAAACGTGCTCGCTCCCTGGCTCGATCCAACCGGCTGCTGGAACCCGCTCGGGAAAGGATTGCTCAACGTATTCGCAGGGGTAAGGTCTCCGTTTGTCGACGCAACATATTGCGTGGACGCGGTGAATCCCTCCTGGTTATTGATCGGTGTGGACGAATACGTTCCCGTCGCATTCAGGTTCGACACCGTCTCCGGCTGTACGAAAATCCCGAAGCCTCCGCGAATCACGGTCTTATTGTTGAACATCGGCGGCGTGTACGAGAACCCGATCCTTGGACTCAGAAATCCGCTGTTGGTCTGGAAGGGTGCGCCTTCATGCGGGCTTGGGAATGTCAGGCCGCCCACCGTGTTGATTGCGCTAACCGTGTAGGACTGCGGAGGCGATCCTGCACCCGACGTCACCGTCGTCGGTACGAATGCCGCCGACGCGGCTCCCGACACAGAAGTCAGCGCTGCCGTATTGAACCCATTCACCGTACGGCCGTACTTCTCGCCATAGGGTGTGTCGATATCGAATCGCAGCCCCAGATTCAGGGTGAAATGGTCGTTCACGCGCCAGTCGTCCTGCACAAAGCTGCCAATGTAGAACGAGCGATAATCCGCCTTTGCCGCCAGGTCATACTGCCCGACCGTCGGCAAGCCAAAATAGAAGTCCGCCAGGTCTCCACCAAAGTTCTGATTCGCGCCATTGGACCCCGATTCCACAAACGTTGGCGTAAAGTTGAACGCGCCTGATGAATTGCCGAAGCTTTGCACCCGCAGTCTGTACTCCCGCCCATCGAACCCAATCTTCAGTGTGTGTCGGCCGAAGATCTTCACCACGTCTGCAAATGCCTGGTAGCTGGTCGTCGGGTCCAGCGCCGAACTCGTATCACCAAGATTCGCGAATCCAGTCGTGCTTCCGCATGATCCTAAAGTCGATGACGTTGTGAAGTTGACGCAGGGCAGCTGCACCAACTCCGAAGATGTCTGAAGTTCGGCAGGAAAGCCCATGACCGTCGGCCCGTACGCCTGTGCCGGCGTTCCATGCACTTCGTCGAAGTACGTCCAGTTGAATCGTGCATCAAGGATCGTCGTCGAATTGACCGTAAACACGTCGTCGATCGTCGAACCCCAATTTTCGCGCAACAAGGTCGTTCCTGTTGAGTTATTGCCGAAGTAGTTGTTCTTCACCTGCGTGCGGTTGTTATGTCGGAAATCGAAAAATAAGTGGTTCCGCGAACTTAGATTGAAGTCCAGCCGCCCGAACTCGTTGTTGTACGTATCAATGCTCGGCGCATTGCTGATGTAGTTGCCCTGCCCATCCGCCGCCACTCCAGAGCCAGACGTATTCGGCAAAGGAAACAGCTTCAAATAGTTCGCTGCCACCGGGTTCAGCGCTCCCGCTGTCGGCAATTGGTTGTTGACGATTGGGCTGCGCGTGACTACCCCCGAAGAGAGTCCTGCCGTGAACGGATCGTACAACTGGTTTGGATCCGCTTTGCCCGTGTCGTTGCAATACGCCACGCCCGAGGCTTCGATCGTGTACGGTCCGCCCTTGTTGCTGTTACATGCGCCAAACAATGTCTGTGAAAAATCTCCGTTCCTCTCCGCCGCCGTCGGTACCGATAGCGTCGTCGTCGCTGGCTGCGAGTCCCTCAATCCCTCATAGGCGAAGAAGAAAAACAGCTTGTTCTTGCCGTTGAATACTTTGGGTATGATGACCGGCCCCCCGATGGTCCCCCCATATTGGTTGAAGTGCGTCACCGCCAACTTCGGTACAGGCACAGCCCTGTCGTTGAAGTAGGTGTTCGCATCCAGATTCGAGATTTGCGAGAACTCATAAGCCGTTCCGTGGAAGGAGTTCGTTCCGCTCTTTGTAATCTGGTTGATCACGCCACCGATTGTGTGTCCAAAACTCGCGTCCGTATCGAATGGGCGAATCGATACCTCCTGCACCGTATCCTGAGTCGGGCTATACGCAAGCGCGCCCAGCAAGGTGAGATCCGGCGCACCATCGAGCAACACTTCGCTGACCTGGTTCGGGGTTCCGCCCATGCTCCATGAATTGCCCGCGTTGTTATCGAAAGGGTGCACCAGTTGCGGCGCAGCAGTCGTAATCACGCCAACCGAAAGCTCCGTCAGCACCGCTGGCGTTCTTCCGTTCAATGGCAAGTCCGCCACCGATTCCGTCGAGATCACCTGCCCCACCGAGGCATTCGCCTGGTCAATCAGCGGCGCCGCGCTGGTCACCGTTACCGTCTGATCCTGGCGGCCCACCACCATTTGCATGTCGACGATCGGGTGCTCCTGCGCCTGGAGCGTGATCGCCTTGCGGGTCACCGTCTCAAAGCCTGCCATCGTGACCGTTACGGAATACTCCCCCGGCAGAAGGAACGGAACAACGTATTGTCCCTGGGCATCCGACTTAGTTTGGCTGACGGCCCCCGTGTGCACTTCGCGCATCACGACCTTGGCCCCGGGCACGACCGCGCCGCTTGGATCCGATATCGTACCGCTGATCGTCCCACGAAACTCCTGCGCCCAAAGCGCGCTCGTTGAACATGCCAACAACAACGCCATCACAGTCATGAAACGGCGCAAGCCAAAAATCCGTACACTTTTCATTCACTCGTCTCCGCGTTTTGGTGCATACCCAACGCTGAATTCCGGCTGAAGCCTTCGTGGCTGCAACCTGTCAGGAGAATATGGCAACGTTGCCAAACTTAGGCGAAATCCTATGCTATCGAAAGTGAAAACGTCAACGGAAATCTTTTCGCTGGTAATTCCGGCTCAGAACGCTCCGTAATTCGGGCGTGGGTGACTCTCTCCATGCCCCGCTTTCAGCAAGCTGCAACCGCAGGACGCACGCACTTTCAAGATTCCCGGAAGACTGGTTTTTACCGGCCGGTCCGCGTTCCCCTCAATTCGGCGCATCAGTTGCTCCACGCATAGTTGCGCCAATTGTTCCGTTGGCTGCGCCACTGCGGTCAACTCCGGTTCAACAAATTGCGCGAATTCCAGATCGTCGATCCCCACGAATCCGACCTTTCCAAGAGCAATACCGTGGTCGCGCAAGCTCCCGAGAATTGCAATACTCAACGTGTAGCTCAATGAAAGGATTGCCGTCGCGGGCGAGCGCTTTCGCCGCAGCGTCGCCGCGAGCTCCCGTCCCATCTGTTCTGGGTTGTGCAGCACGATGGTCTCCGAATTGCACCCCGCCGCATCCATTGCCTCTTGATGCCCCTTCAGCCGGCGCTGCAACGGCTGCAGCTTGTAAGGCGCCGTCACCGCGACAATCTGTTGGTGTTTATGCCACAACAAGTGCTCCGTGGCTTGCTGTCCCGCACCTCGATTGTCGAGCGTGATGGCATCCAGCTCGCTATGCAGGGGCCGGTCGAATGCAATCACCGGAGTCTCCTCAAGGATCCGCCTCACTTTATCCGCGCTCGTCTCCGCGGCCGGCACAAGAATAATCCCGTCCACCCTCGACCGCTTCAGCGACGCGAGCTGCTCTTCCTGCAGCCGCGCATCTTCCTGGTGCATCAGCAGCATCACGGTATAGCCACGCCGCTGCGCCTCCACCTGGATAATTCGAATAGCATTCCCAAAGAACACATTGTTTACATGCGGTACCAGCACCCCCAGCGTCTGGGTCCGTCCGCCGCGTAGCCCCCGCGCCAAATGATTTGGCTCATATCCCAGCCGCGATATCGCCTCTTCGATGCGTGCCGCCACCGCCGCGCTCACCGATTGGCCGCCGCGAACATACCGCGAAACCGTCGACGCACCTACGCCTGCGGCCAGGGCCACATCGATAACCGTTGCTCCCTTTTTCTCGCTCATCCCGCACGCATCCAATCAGCACGAAACTTTTCAGGACCGGAGCAAACTCGCACCCCATGCGCTGCACAAGTGGATTTGCCGACGGCACTGTGGCGACGTTGCCAAGTCCCGGCCAGAATATCATTCTGCAGTGCCACTCCTGCGCCTTTGAGCCGTTTGCGGCGGAATGAGGCCGACTTACGCGCCGGACCTGTGGGATGCCGGAGAGAGATCCGGGTAGGCTACCGATCGTTTAGGGGGCTACCGTGAAGTCGGCGATCTCGGGGGTTTGAGCGGCGTTGCCGCCGGCGTAAGCCTTGAACACACCTGGATCGATCATCCAATGATGGCCGTTGACGCTCCAGTAGGAGAGGTCGCGCGGCGTCAGCGTGAACTGCACCCGCTGGGTCGCGCCCGCTGCCAGACTCACGCGCTCGAAGCCCTTCAACTCCCTGGCAGGACGCTTGACCTTCGCGGAAGGGTCGCCGACATAGAGCTGCACCACATCAGAGCCGGCGCGCTTGCCGGTGTTGGTCACGTCGACCGAGACGGTAACGGTAGTCGTGTCGCCTTTTCCTTCGACGACGGCTTTGATGTGGCTATAGCCGAACGTCGTGTACGTTAGACCGAAACCGAAGGGGAAGAGCGGCTGCTGCTCGGGCGTAAGCTGCTCGCTGGTGTAGTAGCGATAGCCATTGAAGAGACCTTCGCTGTAGTTGACGGTGATGATGTCCTCAGGCTTCTTCGGCATCTCGGCCGGGTAATAGGTGTTGTGAACGGGGTCAGTTGCCCACGAGCGATCGAAGCTGAAGGGCAGCCGGCCTTCGGGCGAGCGTTCCCCGAACAGAACTTCCGCGAGAGCCGTGCCGCCGGCCTGGCCGGGATAGTAGTTATGCAGCAGCGCTGGAACCGAGCCGATCCACGGCATGGCGTCGACGGCGCCACCGGCGGTGATCACGACGATCGTATGTTTATTCACCGCGCTGACTGCACGAATCAAAGCGTCCTGTCCCCACGGCAGCTCGAAGGTGCGATCAAAGCCTTCGCTCTCGGTCGACCCGCTGAAGCCAACGCTGAGGACGACGGCGTCGGCCTCGGCAGCGATCTTAAGCGCAGCGGGGTCGATGAGATCCTGCTCGCGGCGAATGCCGAAGGCGATACTCTGTCCGCTGGAGAAGGGATGATAGAGGAGCGTGAAGTGAATAGGCTGACCGGCGTGCAGCGTCAGGGTGCCGGTCTTGGGTGCGTGCCCTTCGCGATGCGGCTGATCGAGTAGCTGCTTCCCATCGACCTCAAGCATAAAGCGATCTTCGCCGGGCGCGGCCGCTACGAACAGATACGGCCCATCTTCTTTTGGTGTGTAGACCCCGGTGTAGCGCACGGTTTGCGGCGTCTTGGCCGGCGGCCGGAACATCTCGTCGGTCCAGCTTGCGATGCGATGCGGCGAGCTCACTACGGACTTGCCCGTCGCGTCTTCGCCTTCAAAAATTTCTTCCTTGAGCTGCGTGAACTCGGTGTGGAAGAAGATGTCCTGGATGGACGGAATGCCGCGCGCGTAGAGAACATTTACCTTGCCGGCGAGGGAGTTGCTGAGCCCATTGAGAATGCTAACGGCCTGGAATGGCTCAACCGTTGAGCTGCCGCCGCCACCTGAAACTGCGGGCGACGCATCAGGACCGATCACTGCGATGGTATGGATGTGCGCGGCGTTGAGGGGCAGCAAGTCCCCTTCGTTCTTCAGCAGCGTGAGGCTCTCGCGCGCACCTTCGAGCGACACCTGCGCACCGTGCTGATTGTTCTGCGAAATGCTGGTGTCGAGTTGAGGACGATCAAGGAAGCCGAACATCATCGTCACGCGGAGCAGGCGTCGAACCTTGTCATCGAGCGTGGCTTCGGAAACGGCGCCGCTCTTGAGCGCAGCAGAAATGGTGTCCGCAGTCATCAGTTTCGCGTACGGCATCTCGAGATCGAGCCCGCCGTTGGCCGCTGCAACCCCATCGTACGTGGCATCCCAGTCAGACATGAGAAGGCCGTTGAAGCCCCAGTCCTTCTTAAGAATCTCGATGTTGAGAACCTTGTTCTGCGTGGAGTGTTCCCCGTTGACGAGGTTGTAACTGTCCATCACAGCGCAGACGTGAGCCTGCTGCACGGCCGCCTGGAAGGCAGGCAGGTAGAGCTCGCGGAGAGTACGCTCGTCGACCACGCTGTTGATGTTGTGGCGATCGTACTCGGAGTTATTCGCCGCGTAGTGCTTGACGGTAGCGCACACGCCCTGGCTCTGCACGCCATCGATGTAGCCGACGTCCATGTGCGCGGCGAGGTATGGATCTTCGCCGAAGTACTCGAAGTTGCGGCCGTTCATGGGAGCGCGGTAAATATTCACGCCGGGGGCGAGCAGAAAGTGAACGCCGCGAGCGCGAGCGTCCTGACCCAGCGCGACGCCTTCACGCTCCGCCAGCTTCGGATCCCACGTGGCCGCGAGCGCCACGCCAGCAGGATACGCTGTCGACTGTCCCCAGGTGCGCACGCCAAGTGGCCCGTCCGACATTTTGAGTTGCGGCAGACCAATGCTCGGCGCAGGGAACGTGTAAAAGTTTTCGGTACCGCCGATCAGTTGAATTTTTTCGGCGGTGGTGAGCTTGCCGAGCATCGCGTCGATGCGCTGTTCGATCGCTGGGCTGTCCGGGATTGGAGCCTGGCTGGGGGCCTGCGCGAAGCTGATGGGGGCGAGCGAAAAGGCGAGGACGGCGGCGGAGCACAGCGAAAGACGACGAGTCATGGGACAACTTTCCAGGGGTAATCGTAGGAAGTTGGCGACGAGGAGATGCATTCGCCGACATCGATCAAAAGCCTACATCAAGGGCGAAAATTTTGCGCGAAGGCTTCTCTCGGCTACCAGCAACGGCGGCGTAGGCTTAAGCTCGCGCATAGGATAAGGCGCGGGAGACCGCAGATGATCTTCGAGGATCGCGTGGATGCGGGTCGGCGTTTAGCGAAGCGGCTGGAAAGCTTCGCGCATCGACCGGACGTGGTCGTGCTAGGCGTGCCGCGCGGTGGAGTGGTCGTTGCCTATCAAGTAGCGGCCGCTCTCGGCGCCCCGCTGGATATATTTCTTTCGCGCAAGCTTGGCGTGCCCGGGCAGACTGAGTTGGCGTTCGGTGCCGTGTCGGCCAACGGAGAACGCTATCTGGATGAATACATCCTGCGCACTACCGGGATCACAAACGCACAGGTGGAGTGGATCACCGGTGAGGTGCGCAAGGAGCTGGACCGGCGGGCAAGTGTATATCGCGCAGACCGGCCGCTGCTGGACGTTCTCGGGAAGACCGTGATCCTGGTGGACGACGGCGTTGCTACCGGAGCCAGTGTCTACACGGCGATCCAGGCGCTGCGCCAGATGCACCCGGCGCGGTTGGTGCTGGCCGTGCCGGTGGCGCCGGCGTCCGCGTGGCAGTGGCTCCGGACGGTGGTGGATGAGATTGTTTGTTTGGATCTGCCAGAGCCGTTTGCGGCGGTGGGAGAGTTCTACCGGAACTTTGCGCAGGTGGAAGACGCAGAGATGGTTCGCCTGCTGCAACGCGCGCACGCGATGCAAACGAACGGCCGATCGCGCTACTAGGGCAACGCGATCGGCCGCATGTTCTTCCGGGTCTGCTACTTCGCGGCTTGACGAGCGCCGGCTGCCTTGGCGTCGGCCTCGGTCATGAACTTGCCGTTCTTCGTCGTGCCGTATTCCTTGTCACCAGAGCCGTGGTAGACCTTCGTGTTGAGGTTCACCCAGACCAGGCCCTTGGACTTCGCGGAAGCGATGTCGCTTGCATTCGCAGGGGTTGGCGCGGCGGCTTTGGGTGCAGGCGCCTTCGCTGCTGGCATTGCCGCAGGAGTCCCCTTGGAATAAGGTGCCATCGCCGGTGGTGGCGCGCTCTTGCTGGCCATCGTCGGTGCCGGCGTAGGCGCTGGTTTCGTCGCGGGCGCTGACGCTGGAGTGGCGGCGGCGGCCTTGGCGGCGGCTTTCTTCTGTGCCGCGGTTTCCTTAGTGGTGGTCGTTGCCGCGGTCGTCGTCGGTGTCGCGGCTGCCTTGGCCGCAGCCTTCTTCTGTGCCGCGGTTTCCTTGGTGGTGGTGGTCGCGGTCGTCGCAGTGGTGGGTGTCGCTGCTGCTGCCTTGGCGGCGGCCTTCTTCTGCGCCTTGGTTTCCGTGGTGGTGGGTGTGGTGGTAGTGGTGGTCTGCGCCTTGAGTGGCTGTGCGAAGGCGAGGCTGGCCGAGAGAAGTGAGCCCAGGGTAATCATCTTGATGAGGTTGGTCTTCATGGTGAGGGGAGCTCCTTAGGATTTGTTGGTGAGGGGCGAGCGGAGCTAGCAGGCTTCCGCTCGCCGAGATTGCCGGACACTGGGTTCGGCGAGATAGGTGGCCGGCGGGCTACTTGCCCTGGTTCGCGATCACGAGCTTGCTGATCTTGCTGTAGGTAGCGGCAGGAACGATGCCCTTGGTCTTGAGCTGGGTTTTATTGGCATACGGGCGTCCGGCGATGATCTTCGCGGCATATGTGTCGCCCACACCGGGAAGCGCCTTGAGTTGCTCAGCGGACGCGGTGTTAAGGTCCACCAGTCCCATGGAGGCAGCCGCGGAAGAAGGAGTTCCTGACTTAGACTGCTGGGCAACAGCGGGTAGAGCAGCAAACAATACCGACGAGGCGAGGATGAGGAGCGAAGAGGTGAGGCGATTGAACTTCATGCGTGTCTCCGTAGATGGCTTAACGGGCAACCGGGCGCTTGCGAACCCGGGGATGTAGGTTGGGCACGAACACCGAACGACTCTGCGGAAAGGCGGCATCAGTACATGGGAGAAGGTCGGCCGGTCTAGGCGTTCCGTTTGCCGAAGAAACTGGTGGCTTCGCCGATCAGGCTGCCGAGCCCGCCTGAGCTGGCGGGCGCGCCTGCCGCTGCTGCTTCGGGGGCTGCGCAGCCGATAGCGGAGCTAAGCATTCCCTGGAATTCCGCCGGTACGCACGACATGACGTGCGAAAGAACGACCTGCTCGACTTCGACAGCCTTATCCGGGCTCAGGCCGGTTTTCTGCACCAACAAATCAGTGATAGCGCTCATGGAGATCTCCTTTAGTGCCTTCGGTTGAAGCTGCGGTTAGGGCGGGATGAAGGATGAACGCTTCCTCCATCAGGTGGCGATGGACTTCTGAACACGCTGAACATGGATATTGCTAGACGGTCTCGGAGGTAGGAAGTCCAGCCTGGTAGAGCGATCGACGAACCCTCCTGCGCGTGCCCGTTGTGGGCCTGACTGCTAACGGCTCGGTAGAGAATCCTTACAACTCTTCGTGCTCTGAGGACAGGAAGATAACCACTTCGGCACTTCGCTGCGAGAAGCACTAGTATTCTCCACCTGACCGCGATCCGTCAAACAAAATTCCGACTAATTGGAGATGGCCGTGCCCGGTTGCCGCTCTGCCTTGACGCGGTCAAACACGCTGGCCAGCTTCTCCACGCCGCGATGAATCTCCTTCTCGTGCACCGCGGCGAACCCAATCTGCAGCGCCTCGGGAACGGTGGCCGTGTGACAGTAGCGGCTGAGAGGCACGACGTCGAGATCCACCAACGCGGCTCGCTGAGCGACCCTCTCGGCGGTGATGCCACAGTGGACCAGGCTGCCGACCAGACGGCCAGTGGTCTGCAGCCCGGCTTCGATCGTCGCGATCTCGAGATACTCGGCAAGATGTTGCTGCGCCGACTCGCGCAGAATCATGTACCGCTCCTGGTAGATCTTCCGCATCCGACGCAGATGCCGGCCCAGGTGTCCCTGTTCGATGAAGTCGCACAACACCGCCTGGTCCAGCAGCGATTGATGCCGGGTGGTCAGCGCCTTGGTGTAGGCAAAAACATCCACGAGATTGCGCGGCACCACTACATACCCCAGCCGCAGCGAAGGAAACATCACCTTGTTGAAGCTGCCGCAGAAGATGACCTTTCCCCCGTGGTCGAGCCCCTGCATCGCCGGAAGCGGCCGGCCGGAGAAGCGAAACTCGCTGTCGTAATCGTCCTCAAAGATGGGTGTGCCATACTTCTTTGCCCACGCCAGAAGCTGCAGGCGGCGCTGCAGACTCATCGTCATGCCAGCGGGATATTGATGGCCAGGCGTCACATAGACGAACCGGCAGTTGCGGAAATCAGCTTCGCGGGGAGCCGCGCCTTCGTCGTCCAGCCGCATCGACACGATGCGCGCACCAATGGCCCCAAAGACCGCGTACGCACCCTGGTAGCCAGGGTCTTCCATCAGCACCTTGTCCCCGGGATTGAGCAGCAGCCGCGCCGCAAGATCCAGACCCTCCTGCACACCCGAAACCACGATTACCTGCTCCGGCGCGCACTGAATCCCCCGCGACGAATGCGCGTAGTCCGCAATCGCCTGGCGCAACGGAAGATATCCCTGGGCCTCGCACCCCAGCAGATCGCGCGTGGTCGCCGAGCGAAGACGGCGACCCGTAAGCTGCGCCCATAACGTAGTCGGAAAAAGATCGAGCGCAGGAAGATTGGTGCGGAAGGCGCTGTTCTCCGGCTTCACCGGCAGCGTGAACGGGCGCACCCGGGTGGCATAGGCAGAAAGGTGCGGCCCTGCCGCTGCGCTGGCGCTCAGTTCCTGGTCAGTAACCCGCTGCGAAGGCAGAAGGTGCTCCGGCAGGATCTGCGAGACATAGGTGCCGGACCCGCGGCGGCCCTCGACATAGCCCTCCGCCTGCAGCTCGTCGAGCGCCGCCAGGATCGTGCCGCGCGACAACTGGTACTGGCGAGCGAACTCGCGGCTCGCTGGCAGCTTGGAACCCGGCATGATGCGGCCGTTCAGAATCTCCGCGCGCAGAGCATTGCGCAGCCAATGGAACGACGGCACGGCTTCCGGACGCGGCGGCAGAACGAGTTCAAAGCTTGAGGTGCGGCGTGTCATGCGTTCCCCTGCATTCGCGTTGGGTCGACCGAAACGCCCCGGGGCGAAGGATTGGCTTCAAAGTGGTCCGGTGGATTTTGCGTAAGTGGGCCTATCCAGCCGAACCAATTGGGATCATGCTAATCCGATGATCCCGTCCGGGTCTAGAGCACGCGTTGAGAATACGAGGGTTTGTACGTCGTCACGAAAATGGGAGGTAGGTATGAAGTTGACTGCGATGAGCTTGATTGGTTGCACAGGAGTAGTCGGTCTGGTCTTCGCGTGCGGCACGCTTGCACCCGGCGTCGCCATGGCGCAGACCCACAACACGCTGAACTTCGGACACGTGGATCAACAGTCCCCGTCCTCGAACGCCGAGCCCACCGTGGTCACGCCAGAGGTGCTCGCCGACATGATGGTGGTGCATGGGCACTACGCCGACGCCATCGAGGCCTATCAGAAAATACGGCCGCAGAATGCCCAGATCTATAACAAGATCGGCATCGCGTACCAGCGCATGGCCAGAGATCAAGAGGCGATCGAGAATTATGATCAGGCAACGAAGCTCGATCGAAAGTTCGCCGCGCCCTACAACAACCTCGGCACCGTCTACTTCCACCAGAACGACAACAAACGTGCGCAACAGCTCTATAAGAAGTCGATCAAGCTGGACGCAGCCACCGCGCCCTTCTGGAGCAACCTCGGCGCGGTCTACATGGCCGAACGCCAATATAGCAACGGAGCTGAGGCCTACGAGAAAGCGTTCCTGCTCGATCCCGACATCTTCCAGGAGATCGCGCTCAACGGCATAACCCAGACCGAATCGCCCGCAGAGCTCGCCAAAATTTACCTCACGTTTGCGGAGATCTATGCGCACGCTGGAATGAAGACGCAGGCAATCCTCTACTTGCACAAGGCGATCGACGAAGGATTCAAGGACCGGCAGCAGCTGCAGCAGGATCAGCAACTCGCTACGCTGCACGGCAACCCTGAATTTGAGTCGCTGCTGACTACGCCGCAAAAGCACTAGCCGGACGGTACGTCGCAATGACCAACGCCCTGTGCGTGGACCTCAAGCCGCGCACAGGGCATTTTTGCGTCAGGTAACTAGTTAGGGTAATAATATACTTGACACACAAGGCAATTTGGACTAGATTTGAGGGATGGAAACGCCTCACACACTTCAGCAAGCCATCATCTTCTTCTCCGATGCCGACCGCTGCTTTGAATACGCTGTCAACCTGCGCTGGCAGGATGGGGTTATTACTTGCCCCCGTTGCGGTTCGGATCGCAACTCCTTCGTACAGACGCGCAAGCTATGGCACTGCAAAGGATGCCGCAAACAGTTCACCATCAAAGTCGGAACAGTGATGGAAGATAGCCCCATCGGACTCGACAAATGGATGGGCGCGATGTGGATGCTGGCTAATTGCAAGAATGGCGTTAGCTCTTATGAGATTCACCGCGCTCTGGGGATCACACAGAAAACGGCTTGGTTCCTCCTGCATCGCATCCGCACTGCCATGAACGATACGACGGGCAAGATCGGCGGCAATGGCCCCATAGAGATGGATGAGACGTTTGTGGGCGGCAAGGTAAAGAACATGCACAAGTCCAAGCGTCCTATTGGCCCGGGCGTAAGCGGCAAGCCTGTTGGATCGACGGCCAAGACCATCGTTGTCGGCATGGTCGAGCGCGGCGGGCGGGTCAAGGCTGGCGTGGTCTTGGATCGCACTAACCAAACCCTCGATGCGCTTACAAGGGCCAATGTGGCGGAAGGTGCAACGCTAATAACTGACGAGTGGAGTGGCTATCACGGCACGGCTTACGAACACGCGGTAATCAATCACGCTGTTGAGTACGTCAACGGTCATATCCACACCAACGGTATCGAGAACTTTTGGTCTTGCCTGAAGCGCGGTTTGAACGGAACTTACATTTCCGTGGAACCCACTCACCTTGACGCTTACGTTGTCGAACAGGTCTACCGCTATAACAACCGCAAAGACTCAAACGACCGCAAACGCTTCGAGGGTGTAATGGCAGCGATAGCGGGTAAGCGCCTCACCTATTCCGGCCTCACCGGAGCGGCCACCTCACACTAAGAAACGGCAAGGGCGAGGCAAGCGGAAACATTAGCCCTTGCTGGTTTTCTTTGGCGTACGCACTGGCTTTTGCGTTGGTTTCACGGTAGATTTAGGCGCACGAAACAAAGCAGTAGCAAGTTTGTCGAACCTATCTTTGGCTTCTGGGCCTTCGTGGTATTCGTGTTTCATAAAGAGTCCTTGATCCATTCTAAAACGTAAGGTTGACTGCAATATGGACGCAGACGATGACCAACCCGAGACACCCTATACAGGCGATCCACAACAAGCCGTCTCTCCAATCCCTACGCCAGCTATTCCAGAGGTAGGCAAGCAGATTAGTGAAAACATAGAGGAACCAGCACCCAATTCCAAGGGAAAGCATGACTCCAGCATCTTTGAGAAGCCGGACAAAATCGGGATTGATCGAATCGTCGAGCTTGTTCTTAGCGTGGTTATTGCCTATTTCGCCTATAGCCAAGTACAAGTTTCTAAATCCAGCTCTGACAGCACGACTCGACAGACCACCCAAATTATTTGTGCTCTTAACAAGGCTGTCGGAAAGCTGGGAGATCAAGCAACTGCCACCGGAAAGCAACTCGACGCCTTCAAGAAATCGACTAGCGAAGTAGCTCTTACACAAGCCACAATCAACCTGCCTCTGGTGGTCCCGGCTGGGGTTGACATCACTGCTGAACTTGAAAATGGAAAACTTGTCGGTTACCAGATTGCCCAACAGTGGCGCAATGATGGGCAAACTAGAGCCGTCGCCCCACGGTTTGAGTGGGGCTGGGGAAGGACAAAGCACGATCCCGCGACCAGATATAAGTACACACCTAAAATTTGGCTCCGCAGCACGGTGATTCCTGGCATTAAGCCGATCTTCGACACTGAGAGACTTACGAATAGCGAAGTTGACATACTCAAAGCCTTCAAACCAGGAGATCCGCTGTTCGCCTATGGAAGAATCGAGTACACCGACATTTTCCCGACGGATTTGGTCGAAGGAAAACACCGGAGAAACGATCACCTCATCGAGTACTCCATTCAAATCGTAAGAGTCCACATGACAGATTCGACTGATACTTATTGGGTAGGAAAAGAAATCCCCTATGGGTACTGCTACGACGAGCAGTGTGGCGCAGACTACTACCCAAAGGGAAAGAAAAACAATTAGTGCTGCCCTGTCACGGAGTCTCAATTAGAGCCTCCGATTCTTTGTGTGTCAAGTATGTTATTACCCTAGTTAGTTAACAGTAGCAATAGCCGGGATCTTTGCACCCGTCCAGGTGCCGGCCAGTCGAATCTTGTACCCTGTTCCCAAGGAACGATTTATGACGCCACGCATTGCGATCCCGGTGCCCACCTCAACGGACGTAGCCTATAACCAGCGCTCGTGGCCGAGCTATGCAAAGGCCATCACCCTCTCCGGCGGCGAGCCCGTAGCGATTCCGCTTGACCTCCCGCATACAATGTTGCGGGAACTGATCGCCAGCTGCGATGGCGTATTGCTTCCCGGAAGTCCCGCGGATGTTGACCCCGCGCTGTATGGAGCAGACCGCGACCCGGCAACCGCGCCGGCCGACCCATCTCGCGAAGCAGTCGACTACCTCCTCCTCGACGACGCGGAGAAGCACGGAAAGCCGGTGCTGGGGATTTGCTTCGGCATCCAGTCGCTGAATGTGTGGCGCGGGGGGTCGCTGATCCAGGACCTAGCGCCGCTACCCGTAAACCATAGCGCAGGCAGCAGTGTGGCCATAGCGCACACAGCGCTGGTAGCCAGGGACAGCCTCCTCGCCTCGCTCTTAACCGAGCAGGAAGCACCCGAAGTGGACGGATTCTTACGGCTGCCCATCAACACAAGTCACCACCAGTCCGTGGCCGCACCAGGCGCAGGCCTGCGAATCGTCGCCCGTTCCCCCGAAGATGGCGTGATCGAAGCGGTCGAAATGGGTGCGGATGACTCGACGTTCCACGTGGAACATCCAGCCGCAAAGCAATTTGTCCTGGGCGTCCAATGGCATCCAGAGCGCAGTTTCGAGATCAGTGCCGCCAGCCGAGCCCTCTTTGCGCGCTTGGTCGAGGAGTCGCGGCAAGTCGCGGATCGCAGCAGCGAACCCCAGGAAAGCGTCGCGCACTAGCCGTGGCCACCCTTCCCGAAGACCGAATCGCGCAGCTAGTCGCGCCGTATCTAGGTAACACAAGCGCGCCCACAGGCCTGTACGCGCAGCTTTCGCTCTACCTCGACCTCCTGCTCAAATGGAACGCACGCACCAATCTCACCGCCATCCGTGACCCGGACGATATAGTCCGGCGCCATTTCGGGGAAAGCTTGTTTGCCGGCGCACAAATCGCCGGACGCGTGGCGCAGGGTTCAAACCTGCTCGACTTCGGCTCCGGCGCGGGCTTTCCAGGCCTGCCCATCCAATTACTGCTTCCGGACTTGCGCGTAACCCTGGCGGAGTCCCAGGGCAAAAAGGCGTCCTTCCTCCGCGAAGCAGTCCGAACCCTCGGGCTCGCAACAGAAGTCTGGGCAGGGCGCGTTGGAACATTGCCGCAACTCGAGGGCGCGCCCAGGCAGTTTGACATCGTCACCCTCCGGGCCGTCGACAACATGGACCAGGCGCTAGCGGATGCTCGGCGACGCGTAAAACCCCACGGCTGGCTGCTGGCCTTGACCGCAGACGAGCAGCATGACGGGGAGAATGTCCGCCTACCCGGAGGCGGCGTCGGCTGGGCCAACCTGCAACAAATCGAATAGCGGACGCCTAACCCACAGGGTCCTCATCCGTTTACACAGCATTTCAACCGGATGTTCCACGTGGAACACCGCTTGGCCTGTTCCACGTGGAACATTGACCTTTCCATTCTGCTAGGCTGGGGATCGTCACCCCATGTCCGAATCCACCGCAACACCAAACCCGCCCAACCCCCCTAAGCCCGATACCAGCCCCACGCCCCGTAGTAAGGTCATCGCCATCGTCAACCAGAAGGGTGGCGTCGGCAAAACTACGACCGCGATCAACCTGGCCGCCGCCGTTGCCCTCGAAGGCGTGCCTGTTCTCCTGCTCGACGTCGACCCTCAAGCCAATACCACCGGCGGCCTGGGCTTCGCGCGCGACGAAGAACGCCTCTCCGTTTACGACCTTTTGCTGGGAAATGCCACGATCAGCGAGGTCATTGTGCCCACCGACGTGCCCAAACTCTCGCTCATCCCCGGCACTAAGAACATGATTGGCGCCAATGTCGAGCTCGTCGGAGTAGAACGCCGCGAGCATCGCCTCCGCGAAGCCCTCGAGCCGGCCCGCAACGACTACCCCTTCATCTTCCTCGATTGCCCACCAGCCCTCGACCTCCTCACCCTGAACTCCCTCGTCGCCGCCGACACCCTCCTCGTGCCCATGCAGGCCGAGTACTTCGCCCTGGAGGGCATTTCCGAGCTAATGGCGACCCTCGACCGCGTGTCGGCGAGCTTCAACCCCGAGCTCTCCATCGAGGGCGTCTTGCTCACGATGTTTGACGACCGTACCAACCTCTCGCAGCAAGTCCGCGACAACCTGCAAAACTTCTTCGAGGACAAGCTCTTCAAGACGACGATCCCCCGGAATATCCGTCTAGCGGAAGCTCCCAGCCACGGCAAGCCCGTCGCGCTCTACGACCCTCGTTCCCGCGGCGCCGAGGCCTATCGCAACCTCGCGCTCGAGCTCCTGGAACGCAACGGCATGAAGCCAGCAAAGAAGCCCGGGCCAAAGCCAAACTTCGCCGTCCTCGAAAGCATTGGCGAGTCCAAAGGCATCTGGCCGTTCCGCAAGTAGGCAAACCCTCACCAACCAGCATCAACCGGACCAAACAGAATTATTTTCGCAAGCAGGGATCGGATACGACAATGGCGAATCAAGTGGAGCAACAGGGAATCAATAAAGCGCAAGCGAACAAGCCGCGCGCATTGGGTAAAGGGTTGGAGTCGCTGCTGCCGTCCAGGCCTCCGGCTCCAGCGACCATCACCATTGCGGCCGCTGCCGTGGAATCAACCGGCAAGCCACTGGAGATCGACGTCGAGCTCATCGACCGCAACCCGTTCCAAACCCGCACAAACTTTGACGAAACCAAGCTGGCCGAGCTGGCCACCTCCATCATCGCGTCGGGCGTGGTGCAGCCAATCGTCGTCCGCCACGGCGTAAACCACCGGCAGGATGGCCGCTACACGCTGATTACCGGCGAACGGCGGCTGCTGGCGAGCAAGAAAGCCGGCAAGGCGACCATCCCGGCCATCGTACGCGAGGTCTCCAACCTGCAGGCGATGGAGATGACCATCGTCGAGAACCTGCAGCGCGCCGACCTCAACCCGATGGAGCAAGCGCACGCCTATGTGCGCCTCAGCCGCGACTTCCACATGACCCAGGAACAGATGGCGGAACGCACCGGCAAAGACCGGGCAAGCGTATCTAACTTCCTTCGTTTGTTGAAGTTACCAGATACTGTCCAGCGCCACGTAGAGGCCGGCGAGCTGAGTTTCGGGCACGCCCGCGCGCTGCTTGCGCTCGAGTCGCCCGAGGCCATCCTGGCAGCCGCGCAGAAGGTCTTGGCTCTGCATCTCTCCGTCCGCGCAACCGAGAACTACATCCAGGGGCTCCTGAACCCGGAGTCAAAAGCCAAGCCCGCGAAGCCAGCCGAACTCGTTGACCCGAATGTGCGCGAGGCGGAGGACACGCTTCGTCGCCGCCTCGGCCTCAAGGTAACCATCGAGGACAAACGGGGCAAGGGTCGTGTCATCATCGAGTACTCCGGCGTGGAAGACTTTGACGCCATCCTCACGGCGCTGGGCGACACACCCGCAAGCTAGGGCTCCCATCCGTCACTGAATAAGCGTCAGGGCTTCGGCCGGGGCCCGCAATTCCAATTCAACCTTCCGAGGCTCTATGCGCCGCATCTTTCTTTCCCTCGCCGTTCTTGGTCTTGCCGCTACCACGGCCATCGCTCAACCGACGTATCAGCCCACCACCGGCCGCACCCTGCTGCGCGCCGGTCGTGTACTCGACGTCCATACCGGCAAGGAAACGCCCGACGAGACAGTCATCATCTCCGGCGACAAGATCGTGAGCATTGCGGCGACCAGCGCGACGCCTGCCGGCCCAGGCGATCGCGTCGTCGACCTCACGGCCTACACCCTCCTCCCCGGCCTCATCGACGTCCACACCCACCTCACCGACGCCACCAACTTCGATCCCTATTTCGAGCTCTCGATGACCCCAGCCAAGGAAGCAATCCTCGGCGTCGAAAACGCGAAGACCACGCTCGACGCGGGCTTCACCACGGTCCGCAACGTCGGCGCAAACGGCTTCACCGACGTAGCCCTGCGCGACGAAATCAATACAGGACACATCCCGGGGCCGCACATGCAGGTCTCTGGGCCGCCGCTCGGAATTACCGGCGGCCACATGGACGAGAACCTGCTGCCGGAGCAATACCACGTGCAGGGCGAAGGCGTCGCCGATGGAATTCCTGCCGTCCAGCACATGGTTCGCAACAACATCAAGTACGGCGCCGACCTGATCAAAATTGGCGCGTCCGGCGGCGTGCTGTCCAAGGGCGATGACCCGCAGGCCTCGCAGTACACGCTCGAAGAGATGCAGGCCATCGTGGCGGACGCGCACCGCCTCGGCCGCAAGGTGGCAGCGCACGCGCACGGAGCGCAGGCCATCCTGTGGGCCTCTGAGGCTGGCGTCGATTCCATCGAGCACGGCAGTTACATGGACGACGCCGACATTGCCATGATGCTCAAACACGGCACCTACTTTGTGCCCACGGCCTACCTCATCGACTGGGTACAGCAGTATGGCAACCTCCCGCCCTTCTACGCGCAGAAGATGAAGGACGTCAGCGCGGTCGAGAAGAAGAATGCGATCCGCGCCATCAAAGCCGGTGTGAAAGTCGCTTGCGGTACCGATGCAGCCGTCTATCCGCATGGCCTCAACGCGCATGAGCTGGACGTCTACGTGAACCAGTTCGGCATGACCCCGCTGGCCGCCCTGCAGACGGCCACGCTCAACGCCGCCGACCTGATGGGATGGACCGACAAGGTAGGCTCGCTCGAGCCCGGCAAGTGGGCGGACGTGATCGCGGTGAAGGGCGATCCGCTGGCAGACGTGAAGATCCTGCAGCATGTGCCCTTCGTGATGAAGGCTGGCGTGATCTACAAGGACGAGGCGCAGCCGGCTGCCGTCGACAGGCTCACTGCATCCGCGCCAGCACCCGTCGAATCCAACTCCGTGGAGAACAGTTTCTAATGCAGGCCACACGCTTTGAGTACCGCTTCCGCTTCCTGATTCACGCCCTGATTTACATTCTCGGCTTCACCGCGCCGTGGCTTTTCCTGCATTCGCTAACGGGCTTCCCCGGCTTCACGACCAGCTCAATGTGGCTGGTGATCTCGACGACGCTCACCAAGCAGGGATGGCTGGCATTTGATGCCGCCACGATCGCGCTCCTGGTCATTGCCTTGCTGCTCACAGGCCTGGGCGCGTGGCTGCGGGTCTGGGGAACGGCCTACGTGGGATCCAGCATCGTGAAGTCCCCATCCATGCATGGCGAGACGCTGCTGGCAGACGGCCCCTATCGCCGCACCCGCAACCCGCTCTACCTCGGCACGCTGCTCCACACCCTCGGCGTCACGATCCTCATGCCCCCCAGCGGCGCCGTCTTCGCGGTGGTCCTGTTGTGGATCTTTCAGGTACGCCTCGCGCTCGCGGAAGAGCCTTTCCTGGCCGCACAGTTTGGGCAAGCCTATCTCGACTACAAGAAAGTAGTGCCCCGCTTCCTTCCTTCCCCCAAACCACAAATCGCAGCAGCAGGAGCCCACCCCCATTGGCTGCAGGCGATGCTGGGTGAGATTTATTTCCTCGCTGTCTTCCTGGTGCTTGCGGTGTTTGGCTGGAGCTTCAATGCGCAGCCTCTGCGCCAGGGCCTAATTATTTCGGCAGGCCTGGCGCTGGTCATGCGAGCCTTTCTGCCGCGCGCAACCCACGATGCCCCCGCCGTCGCCTAGCATCCTCGAACGTCAAAAGGGCCGGAGACCCGACGCGCCATGCGTCGATTCTCCGGCCTTCTTCACTAGCCTCCACAAGACCCGAAAACGGGGGCGCTCGCATTGAGGCATTTCTTGATGCGGCGCTCTTTACTTCCTGACCAAGCGAAAGTTACTTCTTGGGCGGAGCGATCGTGTCCTTGGCAACCTTGGCCACGCGGAACTTCACCACGGTCTTGGCCTTGATCTTGATGGCCTCGCCGGTCTGCGGATTGCGACCGATGCGAGCCTTGCGCTC
>Ga0302316_10000528_pt1 | contig 33340 bp, 38 predicted proteins | sample III_Palsa_N3_2_FD_200456 | JGI IMG/M metagenome (GOLD analysis project Ga0302316, IMG submission 200456) | Peat permafrost microbial communities from Stordalen Mire near Abisko, Sweden - III_Palsa_N3_2 | ecosystem: Environmental > Terrestrial > Soil > Palsa > Peat permafrost | place: Sweden...
TGAGCCGCTGGCGTGCACCCTCACCTCGTTCAACGGCCATCATCACTCGCGAAGGATTCGAGCGGCTGAAAGCCGAACTCGATCACCTGTGGCACGTGCTGAGGCCACAGGTGGTGAAAGCGCTCGCAGCCGCCGCGGCCGAAGGTGACCGCTCGGAAAACGCTGAATACATCTACCGCAAAAAGCAGCTCGGCGAGATCGACCGGCGCGCACGTTATCTGAGCAAGCGCATTCCTGATCTCAAGGTGGCCGAAGGGCTGCCAGGTGATTGTGGCCTGGTATTCTTCGGCGCCCGTATCGAACTGGAAAACGTCGATACCGGCGAGATCCTGCACTACCGCATTGTCGGCCCCGATGAGACCGACGCGAAACTCGGCTGGATCAGCATTGACTCGCCGCTGGCACGCGCGGCACTCAAACGACGTACCGACGATGAGATCAATGTGGAATTGCCGGGGGGACCGGCAGCATTCGCGATTATCGCGATCAGCTATCGCTGAAACCGGACACGGAAACCCGTGACGCCCGCGGCATGACCGCAGGCGTCACTTCAATCACTGCCCGTTACCCAGCTGCTCTTGCAGCGCGGCGATCTGTGCCTGATGCGCCTCGTAAAAACTGACATTCGCCGGATTGATTCGGCTCTTGTCCATGTACTGCGCCGCTTCCGGATTGCTCTTCGCCTGCACGGCGATGCCGGCATTCATCAGAGCAAAGTTCGCCAGCAGGAATTCGCGCGGGGTAAAGCCGTATTTTTGCAGCAGCGGCCCGACCCGTTTGTCCTGGGACACCGGCAAGTTGGCCAAGTCGTCCAGGCTGTGAATGTTCGAGAAATCCTTCGGCTGTTGCGGATTGATGCCCACGTCGTGCGCCTCCTTGGTGGCACCCAATAGCCGCTTGAAGTTGTCTTCATTCAACTGATAAGTGACGATCGCTTGTTTGTCTGCGGCGGAAAAGACCGGCACCTGCTGGGCCTGCGCCCACAGCGGCGCCAACAACAGCATTCCCCCCAGCACAGCCAGCAGGGTAAGCGTCATGCGCTTGGACAAAGTCGTGTGTGCTTTCATCAAACGCTCCTCGGTAGCTTCAATAGAATGCCGAGCCTAGCATCGGTGCCCTGCATGAGTATGAGTGCGCGACAACCGCACAGCATTCGCCGCGAATAAATCACTCGATCAAGACATCAATCCACTCGCCTGGCCGCGGGGTATTGGCGATCCGCCCGCCGCGGCTGGTAACAGACGCTGGTTCGATGAAACGCTTCGTGCTGGCCGTCGGGATGCCAGCCCGGAATACCCGACAAAGGCAAAGGCCGCAGTTCGAGCGGGTCATTCAGACAGTCGCCACTGGCAATGGCGTCGATACACAGGCGTTGAACCTCGGACAGGTCGCTTGCACTGGTGGCCTGGAAGGCCAGCGCCTTGCCCACCAGTAGCTTGTCCGGACTCAAGGCGTGTTCGAGCAAGGCGTGACCGAATATCTGGACTTGAATGACACCCTCCAGCCAGGCCTGTCGCTGCTGCCAGAACAGGCCGTACCAATCGTGCGCATCCCACAGCGCCATCAGGCTGGCATCACGCACGACGACGATGACACCGCCCTCATCAAAATGGGTCATCGCATATTGCGGACGGGAGCGCTGCTTCGGCCCCATCTGATCGACCTCCCGCATCTGGCGCCGGTTCAATGCCTGCTTGAGTGCGGGATAGCGCAACCAGATCAACGCGTTCAAGAGGTCATGCCAGTTGCCTTCGCGAGTCGCGATATCGCCGCGTTCGGCGATGCGCTGCTCGTAATGCAGACCGTCGGACAGCAGTGCAGGCGTCTGGGCCACAAACCGAACCACGGCATCGGCCGGCAGCGCCGCGTTGAGCGCTTCAATCGATGGCCATTCACTGCCCTGCAGAAACGCCGCATAGTCGCGCCAGGCCACCAATGGCTGGCGCGCAAACACCGTGGCATCGACCACTTCGCGCGACGGCGCGTGGTAACGCATGGATCAGCCGACGAGGCGCGCGTGCAGATCGTGTTCGTCGGCGGACTCGACGACCACATCGACAAACTGGCCCGGCCGCAGCGTCTGCCCGTCGGCAATAATGACGGTGCCATCGATCTCCGGCGCATCCGCAGCCGAACGAGCGACCGCGCCGTCCTTCCCCGCTTCGTCAACCAGTACCTTGATGGTGCGGCCGATTTTCTGCTGCAGCTTGGCGGCGGAAATTTCCGCCTGCACCATCATGAATTGTTCGAGGCGATCTTCCTTCAGCTCTTCGGAAACCGGATCAGGCAAGTCGTTGGCTTTGGCACCGTCCACCGGCGAATAGGCGAACGCACCGACGCGATCGAGCTTGGCCTCACGCAGAAAGTCGAGCAGTTCCTCGAACTCGGCATCGGTTTCGCCGGGAAAACCCACAATGAAAGTGCTGCGAATCGTCAGATCCGGCACGACTTTGCGCCAGTTGTTGATGCGCTCCAGCGTGCGGTCGATATTGCCCGGCCGCTTCATCAGCTTGAGAATGCGCGGGCTGGCATGCTGGAACGGAATATCCAGATACGGCAGCAGCTTGCCTTCGGCCATCAGCGGCATGATTTCGTCGACGTGCGGATACGGGTAGACGTAGTGCAGCCGCGACCAGACGCCCAGTTCGGAAAGGCCTTCGCACAGTTCGGTCATGCGCGTGCGGTAGGTCTTGTCGCGCCACAGGCGCTCGGCGTATTTCAGATCCACGCCGTAGGCGCTGGTGTCCTGCGAGATCACCAGCAGTTCTTTGACGCCGCCCTTTACCAGCCGCTCGGCTTCCAGCAGCACCTCGTCAACCGGGCGTGACACCAGATTGCCGCGCATCGACGGAATGATGCAGAAGCTGCAGCGATGGTTGCAGCCTTCGGAAATTTTCAGATACGCATAGTGTTTCGGCGTGAGCTTGACGCCGGTGTCCGGCACGATATCGAGAAACTTATTGCGCATTGGCGGCAGCGCCTTGTGCACCGCCGTCATCACGCTGGCGTAATCCTGCGGACCGCTGATCGACAGCACGTCCGGATAGGCCTCACGGATCAAACTCTCGCGCTTGCCCAGGCAGCCGGTGACGATCACCTTGCCGTTCTCGTGCAAGGCCTCGCCGATCGCATCCAGCGACTCCTGTACGGCCGAATCGATGAAGCCGCAGGTGTTCACCACCACCGCATCGGCGGCGTTATAGCTGGGCACGATTTCGTAACCCTCGACCTTGAGCTGGGTGAGGATGCGCTCGGAATCGACCAGCGCCTTGGGGCAACCGAGGCTGACGAAACCGATTTTTTGCGTGCTGGCGGAGGGGCTGGCTGAGGCGGGCATGGGTTGAAAACGTGATGGCAAGACTGCGTATTGTACCCCGCGCGCCGCATCCATCGTCCGCAGCACCTTGCGACGACGAATGCCTAACATGCCAGGGCCGCACCTCGCGCTAGACTTTACGCAACCGATTCATCAGCTCCGTCGGCATCGCTCCCCCGTTCTTTGCTATGCCAGCCGATACTTTCTCCACTCACAACACAGGACAACTCATGGGTCAGTTCATCAAGCTTGAAAGCGGCAACACCACCATCGACGCCTACCTGGCCGAACCCGCAGGCAAGTCGAAGGGCGGCATCGTGGTGATCCAGGAAATCTTTGGCGTCAACAGCCATATCCGCGACGTCACCGATCGTTTCGCGCAAGCCGGCTATACCGCCATTGCGCCCGCCCTGTTCGATCACGCACAGAAAAATGTCGAACTGAACTATGACGAAGCCGGCATGAAAGCAGGCATCGATCTGGTCGGCAAGATCGGTTTCGACAAACCAGTTCAGGACATCGAAGCCTCCGCCAAGCGCGTTGCCAGCGCAGGGAAAGTCGGCACGGTCGGCTTCTGCTGGGGCGGCAGCGTGGCGTATCTGTCGGCGATCAAGCTGGGCCTGCCTGGCGTCAGCTACTACGGCGGCCGCAACGTGATGTTTGTCGACCAAAAAGCCAAGGCGCCGCTGGTCTTCCATTACGGCGAGCGCGACGCGCATATCAGCGCCGACGATCGCGCCAAGGTGCAAGCTGCCAATCCCGATGCCGGTTTCTACGTCTACGACGCCGATCACGGCTTCAATTGCGACCAGCGCGGCAGCTACGACGCCCCCAGCGCCAAACTGGCGATGGAACGCACGCTCGCCTTCTTCGAGAAGAACCTGGCGTAAGCATGGCCGAGCAGCCCTTCGCACTTGATGCACGACTGGCCGCCGACACGGTTACCGTGATGTCGCTGCCGCTGTGCGACGTGCTGCTGATGAACGATGCGCGTTATGCGTGGCTGGTGCTGGTGCCTCGCCGCAGCGGCATGGTCGAAATCACCGACCTTGCCGCCGACGAACAGCATACGCTATGGCAGGAAGTGAATCGCGCCACTGCTGCGCTTCGAGCGGTGGCGCGATGCGACAAGCTCAACCTCGGCGCGCTCGGCAATATCGTGCGCCAACTGCACGTGCATCTTGTCGCTCGCGTTGAAGGCGATGCCGCCTGGCCTGGCCCGGTGTGGGGCAACGGCAACGCTGAAGCCTATGAAAAGCAAGCGCTGGCTTCGCGTGTGAAGGCGCTGCAATACGCGCTGACCCACGCGGCCGAGTAAGCATGCCGCTTGCCATCCAGTTTGAGGCGATGGCGGAAGACGCCCTGCTGCTGCGCTTCGGTTCCACCATCGACAGCGCCATCAATGCACGCGTACATGCCGCCGTCAGCTGCCTGAGACAACGATGGCCCACGCTAGAATGTGTGCCGGCCTATGCCAGCTTGCTGCTGCGTTTTGATCCCGAGCAGTGGCAGCGCCCCGACGAGGGCACACCGCATCAGCACATGGGCGATGCCGTGCTGGAGGCGCTGACTGATTTGCCGCTTGCACCCACAAACTCACGATTGATCGAAATTCCGGTTTGTTATGGCGACACCGACGGGCCGGATCTCGCCGAGGTGGCCGCGATCACCAAGCTCACTACCGACGAAGTCATCGCGCGACACTGCGCGGCCGAATACCGCGTCGCCATGCTCGGCTTTGCGCCAGGCTTTCCGTATCTGCTGGGACTGGACCCGTCGCTGGCCGTGCCACGTCGCACCGATCCTCGCCAGCGTGTAGCGGCCGGCAGCGTCGCCATTGGCGGCAACCAGACCGGCATCTATCCTGATGAACTACCCGGCGGATGGCAGCTGATTGGCCACACGCCACTGCGCCTGTTCGATGCCGCCGCCGATACGCCGTCATTATTGACCGCCGGGGACCGGGTCAGATTCCACGCCATCGACCAACCCACCTACCGACAGCTTGCTACCGGTCACGCGCCATGAGCGTAACCGTCATCAAGCCGGGGCTGTCCAGCACATTGCAGGACGCCGGTCGCGCCGGACATGCGGCGCTTGGCGTGGGCCGCGCCGGGGCAATGGATGGGCCAGCATGGCAACTGGCCAATGCACTGGTCGGCAACCGCGCTGGTGAAGCTGCGATCGAATGCACCCTGCTCGGTCCCACGCTGAAGTTCACTCATGCCAGCGTGATCGCGCTGACCGGCGCCACCATCGGCGCCCACGCAAACGGCCAATCCATTTCCATGTGGACGCGTTGTTATCTTCCTGCCGGCAGCGTTCTGCAGCTAGGCGGCATGCACATCGGCTGCCGTAGCTATCTTGCCGTGCGCGGCGGTTTCGATGTGGCTCCAATACTCGGCAGTCGCAGTAGTGATCTGCATGCAAAACTCGGCCATGCCGATGGCCGCAGCCTGCGCGCCGGTGACGAGCTGCTGATAGGTTACGCTGCGCCGCTCAAATGGCCGCCGAATCCGAAAAAGGTGCAAGCCCTGCGCTGGGGCATCGATCCTCTCACGTGGTTCGACTTTGCCTTTCAACCCATAGCGCTATTACCGGGAAGTCACTTCCAGCAATTGGATGATGACTCTCGGCAGCTCTTGCTTGAGGGAAAGTTCATCTTGAGCAAGGACAGCAATCGTACGGCCGGACGTCTGGACGGCCATATGCTGAAGCTGCGCCAGACGCTGGAACTTGTTTCCGAAGCGACCTTGCCCGGTACGCTGCAACTACCGCCGTCCGGCCAGCCGATCGCCCTGTTGGCGGAAGCACCGGTAACCGGCGGCTATCCCCGCATTGGCCAGATCGCTGCCGTGGATCTGCCACACCTGGGGCAACGTCGCCCCGGTGATACCGTATGCTTTCATTTGTCCACGATGGATCAAGCGGCCTCACGATTGGCCGATCGGCAACGGCGGCTGGCCCGTCAAATTGACATCGTCGAGCAACGGCTGCATGAGGCATCTGACTAAGGCAGGCAAGAGCATGGGAGCCGCAATGAAACGCATCGATCTGAACTGCGACCTCGGCGAGTCGTTCGGCGCCTGGCGCATGGGCGACGATGACGCACTGCTGGCGCTGATCAGCTCGGCCAGCATCGCCTGTGGCTTCCACGCCGGCGACCCGACGATCATGCAGTACACGGTAAAACAGGCGATCGCGCACGGCGTCGCGATCGGCGCACACATCTCGCTGCCCGATCTGCAAGGCTTCGGCCGCCGCGAGATGCGCATAACGCCTGACGAGGTGCATGCAATGACGCTGTACCAGATCGGTGCTCTGCACGCCTTCACCCAAGCCGCCGGCACGCGGCTGGCGCATGTGAAACCGCATGGTGCGCTATACAACATGGCCGCACGCGATGCTTCACTGGCCAGGGCGATCGCCGATGCCGTGCAGCAATTCGACCCGCAGTTGCACTTGTTCGGCCTGGCTGGATCAGCCCTGACCGACGCGGGTAACGCAATCGGTCTGGCAACGGTCGCTGAAGCTTTTGCCGATCGGCGCTACCTGGCCGATGGTTCGCTGCAACCACGAAATGAATCCGGCGCCGTTATCGACGATGTCGAACAAGCCACCGAGCAAGCCATTGGCATCGCTGGCGAAGGTCACGCACTGACTGCCGATGGCAGTCACCTGAAACTCCATGCCGACAGCTTGTGCCTGCATGGTGACGGCACCCACGCCTTGGCATTCGCCAGCCGATTGCGTGAAGCGCTGCAGGCTGCAGGTCTGCGTATCGCCGCACCGGGAGCCATCTGATGTCTCGTATATTTTCGGCTGGATCCTGCCTGTGAACTACTGGCCACTGCTCGGCATTGCCGTGATCGTGATCGGCTTTCTGCTGCGCTTCAATCCGGTACCAGTAGTGGTGTGCGCGGCGCTCAGCAACAGCCCTTTGAGAGATGTGATGCTGGCGCTGGAGATTTCACTGCGCATGGCAATCACTATCACCATAGACTACAAGTTGAATGCCGGTGCGATCGACCAAACGTCGCAATCTCTTTCTGCCGAGGCAATTCTATAAAAAAAGCCCGCGGATCACTCAGCGGGCTTTCAGCGAAATCATCTGGCAATGAAACGCGGGGATTACTGCCCGTTACTGCTAGGTCGGTTGTCGTTGGTGGCACTACCAGGCTGCTGCGAGGAGTCGCTCACCGGAGCCCTATCATGATGATCCTCCAGCTCGCGCGCCTTGGTATCAACCGGATTAATTTCAGTCAACACGCCTTTGTCGTCGTAATAGACGCGAAAACCGTAATCGAGCTGCAAGCGAGCCATGTACTGCAAGTGAATTTTGCGGATTTTCGAGTCGTCGCTGGCGGTCAGCAAAACGGTCTTGGGCAATTTGCCCTGGTCTTTCAGGTAGGCGAAATGGCTACCTGTATCGATCGCCGACAACACCGCGCCATCAACCAGAAACTGACCTTCCTTATAAGCTTGGATCGTGGTGTCGAACTGTCCTTTCATCGAGGCGGTGCTGACCCCCTTGGTGCCACCACCAAACATATGGCAGCCGGCTAGCAGCAGTAGACTGCCGAGCATGATCGCGGCCGTGGCGCGCTTCAGCAGTGTGGAAAAACGGATCATGCAAGTCTCCCGTGCGGTGGATCGATTCAATCGGTTGAAGTGTAACGCCCGGCCGCGGCAATGGCAGCGGCCTTTACAAAGGCCGTTCAGGCACAGGAAGCGATGACTCAGGTACGCGGCAGCGTGACGCCCTGCTGGCCCTGATACTTGCCGCCACGGTCCTTGTAGCTGGTTTCGCATTCCTCGTCGGATTCGAGAAACAGCATCTGTGCGACGCCTTCATTGGCGTAAATACGCGCCGGCAGCGGCGTGGTGTTGGAAAACTCCAGTGTCACGTGACCTTCCCACTCCGGCTCCAGCGGCGTCACGTTGACGATGATGCCGCAGCGCGCGTAGGTGCTCTTGCCCAGACAGATGGTGAGTACGCTTCGCGGTATGCGGAAGTACTCGACCGTACGCGCCAGCGCAAACGAGTTCGGCGGAATGATGCAGACGTCGGACTTGATGTCGACGAAGCTCCCTTCGTCGAAGTGCTTGGGATCGACGATGGTCGAATTGATATTGGTAAATATCTTGAATTCGTTGGCGCAGCGCACGTCGTAGCCATAGCTCGACGTGCCGTACGACACCAGCTTCTGGCCGTCGCGCAGCTTGACCTGGCCCGGCTCGAACGGCTCGATCATGCCGTGCTGTTCGGCCATGCGACGAATCCACTTGTCAGGTTTGATGCTCACACGTGCTCCAGTTGGGTGGTCGGGCCGCAGCAACAGGCTGGCCCGGCGTCAAGATGCGGAAAATACCATGTCGCGGCTCATCTTCCGCGAATCATTCGATCGAACGGGTGGCAGGTGGACAAAATCGCTTTACGAACCAACGCGTCCGCGTGTTCACGGCGCGCCCTGCACCACGATCTTGCCCAGCCCCAGCGACTTGTTGCGCGGCTGCCGCGACAGCCGTCCTGCCGTGTTGCGGGCGATTTCGCGATAACACGCCGCGAGATCGGAATCCGGCATCGCGGCCACCGTTGGGGTACCACCATCGGACTGTTCGCGGATGCGGATGTCCAAAGGCAACGAACCCAGATATGGCACGGCATACTGTTCGGCCATGCGCTCACCGCCACCTTCGCCGAAAATATGCTCCTCATGGCCGCAGCTGGAACAAACGTGCGTGGCCATGTTCTCGACGATGCCCAGCACCGGCACCTCGACCTTTTCGAACATCTTCAGCGCCTTGCGCGCATCCAGCAGGGCGATGTCCTGCGGCGTCGTAACGATCACCGCACCGGCTACCGGCACCTTCTGCGACAGTGTCAGCTGGATATCGCCCGTGCCCGGCGGCAGGTCGACGATCAGATAGTCCAACTGCTCCCAGCGTGTGTCGGTGAGCAACTGCATCATCGCCTGAGTCACCATCGGGCCGCGCCAGATCATCGGCGTGTCCTCCTCGACCAGGAAGCCGATCGACATCACCGACAGCCCATGCGCCTGCATCGGGATGATGACCTTGCCATCCGGCGACTCCGGTTTGCCGCTCACGCCCAGCATGCGCGGCTGACTCGGGCCATAGATATCCGCGTCCAGCACGCCGACCTTGGCGCCTTCCGCCTGCAGCGCCAACGCCAGATTGGCCGAGACGGTGGACTTGCCCACGCCGCCCTTGCCCGAGGCGACCACGATGATGTTTTTCACGTTCGGCAGCGGCGCCAGCGCGCCCTGCACCTTGTGCACGTGCACGCGGCTGGTGATCGACACCGCTGCCGACTCGATCGCCGCGTCCGCCTCAAGCGCGTGCTGAACACGCCGGGTCAGCTCTCCTATGGCGCCGTCAGCGGAATAGCCCAGCTGGATGTCCACAGAAACCCGCCCACCATCAACACCAACGGCACGCACTGCGTCACCGAGCGACGCGCCCGTATGCGGATCCGCCTGTTCGGCGAGAAGGCGGCGGACGAGCGCTTCGCTTGGAAAATTCATAGAGGGTGCGTAACCGGAGCAAGAGATAGGTGACCGGTCATTATGCCAGCCGTTGCCCCGATCGCCGTCATGCCCGTGAACGGCAAGTGTTTGCGCAGTGCAACTTGACCGCCTCCCGGCGGCTGGTCAATCTCCGTCCATACGCTTTCGTACGGGAGGAAATACCATGAAGCCACTGTTCCGCATTGCATTCGCCACCAGCCTGCTGCTGGCCGCCGCTACCGCACTGGCCGCCAGCGACTCGCCGGTCGGCAAATGGAAACAGGTAGACGACGTTTCAGGCAAGCAGAAATCGGTCATCGAAATCACCGACAACGGCGGTGCACTGCAGGGCAAGGTCTTGCAGGTGATGAACCTGTCGCAGGAAGAAATCGCCAAGGGCGGCGGCGAGCACCCGAAATGCGTCTTGTGCGAGGGCGCAATGAAGGACCAGCCGGTCGAGGGCATGACCATCATGTCGGGCGTCAAGAAAGACGGCGACGTGTGGGATGGTGGCAAGATCACCGATCCGAAAACCGGCAAGGTCTACAAGGTCAAGCTCACCCTAGATAGCGGCGGCCAAAAAATGGACGTCCGCGGCTATATCGGCTTCTCCCTGCTCGGTCGCTCGCAAACGTGGTATCGCCTGGCGCAATAAACATCCAGCCTTCGGGCCTGCACAGGAAGCCTGCTTCACCATCAAGACCCCATGCGAATCTCGCATGGGGTCTTTTTATTCACTCTGTTCAGGGCATGCCATCGGTTGTCAGCCGCTGGCGACAGCATCGGCCCGGTGCACGATGACGCCGCTGGCATTGAAAGCTGATCGGGCGGCGCGATCGACCGCATGCTCGATCACCAGATGCTGCACTTCGGCAATGCTGGCGACCTGATGCGTGGCGGCCGAACCCAGCTTTTCCTGGGTGACAACAACGACCGTTTCGCCGCTGGCTTCAATCATTGCCCGCTTCAACAGCGCCTCTTCGCTGTCGAAACTCCACAAGCCATGCATCGAATCGATGGCGCAGGCGCCAGGGAAACACAGGTCGGCGCGAATACGGCGTATTTCGCGGATGGCCTGCGCGCCGACCGCCGCACCGATGCGTGTATCAATGCGACCACCAATCATCAGGATCTCGAAGCCCTCGCGATCGATCAGCACCCGTGCCACATCCGGTGCATTGGTCACCACGGTCAAGCCGAAGTTTTCGGGCAGCGCCGAGGCGATCGCGGTATTGGTCGAGCCGGCATCGATCAACAACACCTGTCCCTGGCGTACCAAAGTCGCCGCCTTGCGTGCCAGGGCCAGCTTGCGGGTGCCGTGTTCGCTACGGCGTTGTTTCAGTGTGGACGACGCGGAAAGCGGGAGCGCACCGCCGTAAACACGCTTGCACAGACCCTGTGCGGCCAGATCGCGCAGATCACGGCGGACCGAGTCTTCGGAAACCTTGAACATGTCCGCCAGCTCGATCGCAACCACGCGACCATGACTGCGCAGTCGGTCCAGAATCCACTGCTGACGCTCTCGTGGAAGCGCTTCGTTAGGCATTGGTTTGGTCATGCCGTTTGCCCATTTGCATGCGGCTCGAGCAGGCCGAGCGACGAAAGCTCAAGATGCAAGGTCGAAGCATCCCGAAACAGCAAAGCACGCATGCCAAGCGCCCTGGCTGCTTTGACATGCCGCAAGGTGTCGTCGATATATACCGCGCGGGCCGGGTCGATGTCCCCGCGCTGCAGCAGCAACTGGAAAATCGCCGGGTCCGGCTTGATCAGGCCTTCGGTGCCGGAAACCACGATGTCCTGAAACCATTGCAGAAACGCATAGCGCTGGCGGGCAATGACAAACGTATCGTGTGACCAGTTGGTCAGCGCATACAGGCGTACGCCGCGCTCACGAAGCGCGTCGAGTACAGCGACCGTTTCATGCAGTGGACCGCCAAGCATTTCCTCCCAGCGTTCGCGATAGGCGTGGATCAACGAGGCCTGCGACGGAAACCGTGCGCACAGCAGCGTGATCGCTTCATGCCATTGGCGACCGGCATCCTGCTGCTCGTTCCATTCCGGGCTGCACACCCCGGAGAGAAATCGCTCCATCGCGACATCGTCATTGAACAAACGACGATAAAGATGGCGCGGATTCCAGTCGATCAGCACACCGCCGAGATCGAAAATCACCGTATCGGGCAACGGCAGCTCTTGTTCGTTAGCGGATGAATCATTCATGGCAATACCTTCAACAGGATAAGCAACGATCAACGACGGACGACGTTGGCGGATGCCGCCACCAGCAGAAGCAGCGCCGCCACCGCGGCCAGCGCGATGGGCAGGTTGGTGGCGTGGGCGACAAACCCGATCAACGCCGGCCCCAGCAACAGGCCGGCGTAGCCAAGCGTGGTGACTGCTGCAATCGACACTGCTGGCACCGTATTCGGCAAACGGCCAGCGGCACTGAACATCACCGGCACAATATTGGACGCGCCCAGACCAACCAGTACGAAGCCGAACAAAGCCGTGGTCTGCCATGGCATCAACGCTGAAACAAGAAAACCGGCCGCGGCCAGCGCGGCCCCGGCTCGCACAGTCCACACCGGTCCCAATCGGGCGATCAGGCGATCTCCGCTGAGCCGGCCCATTGCCATGGCTACCGAAAAACATGCGTAACCGAGGCCAGCAGAGGCCGCGCTGTAACCATGAAAATCCCGCAGCAGCAGCGCACTCCAGTCGAGCATCGAGCCTTCCGCCAGAAAGCTGACAAAGCAAAGCGCGCCCACCAACAGCAGCAAACCACGCGGGAGTCGAAAAACGAATGGAGGCCTGACGGATGAATGGTTCTTGGCGCGGACCATGGGCAGAAGGCTAGCTTGCTGACTGACGAGGATCACGGCGATAACCAGCGACAGCAACAGCGAACACGCCAACAAGGGCAAGCCGCTGGCAAGCATGGCGCTCATGGCCGCTGCACCGGCCAGTCCACCTAAGCTGAAAAGACCATGGAAGCCGGACATCACCGCGCGCCCCGCAAGCCGCTCGACATCGACCGCATGCGCATTCATCGCCACATCCACTGCACCGAGCATCGCGCCGAAATAAAGCAGGCCGACGGCGAGTAACGCCGTCGTCGGAACCAACGTCAATATGGGTAATGCGAGGCACATCAAAGCGCCGGCAAAGCCAATGACCCGACGGTTGCCATAACGGCTGGCGAGCCACCCGATCACCGGCATCGACAACATCGAGCCGCCACCGAAGGCGAGCAGCACCAGACCCAGATCGGCATCATCCAGGTGCAGCCGCGCCTTGGCGTACGGCACCATCGGCGCCCAGCTGGCCATCGCCAACCCCGACATCAGGAAAATCATTCGCGTCGCCCGCGTTGCCTTTTCGAGCCTTGCCCGGCCTTCCGTCTCGTCCAACACTGTCTCCACACCAATGCATTAAATATGCTTAAACATATATAAACATGCATTAACGTGCATTGCAAATTTGTGTGGATTTTTCGAAGCACTCGCTACAAGGCGCGCTATCTCGTGTCGAACAGCAGCAACGCCTGCATGCCATAATTCGGCACTGTCCATTGATCGAACGCACTATGCCCCGTCGCCTGCTCGTCACTCACGCCCTGCCCTACGCCAACGGCCCGCTGCACCTGGGCCACATGCTTGGCTATATCCAGACCGACATCTGGGCGCGCGCGCAGCGGATGATGGGTAACGATGTGCATTTCGTGGCTGCGGACGACGCACACGGCACGCCGATCATGCTGGCGGCACAAAAGGCTGGCGTGTCGCCAGAGGTGTTCATCGCCGAGATTCGCGCGGGCCACGAAGCGGATTTTTCGGACTTCCATTTCAGCTTCGACCACTATCACACGACTCACTCGGAAGAGAATCGCGAGCTGGCCTCGCTGATCTATACGCGGCTGCGTGCCGGTGGCTTTATTGCCAATCGCAGCATCCAGCAGCTTTTCGATCCGGAAAAGGACATGTTTCTACCGGACCGCTATATCAAGGGAATTTGTCCCAACTGCGGTACACCCGATCAGTACGGCGACAACTGCGAAAACTGCGGCGCCACCTACGCGCCCACCGACCTGATCAATCCGTACTCGGTGATGTCCGGCGCCACGCCGGTACTGCGCGATTCGGAGCATTACTTCTTCGAACTCTCCAAGTTCGAGCCACTGCTGCGCGACTGGTTCGGCGGCAAATTCACCGGCGGCAAGCCGGTGGCCAATAGCGGTGTGGTGGCCAAGTTGATGGAATGGCTGGACGGCGGCCTGAAGGACTGGGACATCTCGCGCGACGCACCCTACTTCGGCTTTCCGATACCCGATGCACCAGGCAAGTTTTTCTACGTCTGGCTGGATGCGCCGGTAGGCTACCTCGCTAGCTTCAAGGCGCTGTGCGATCAGACCGGGCTGAAGTTCGATGATTTCCTCTCGCCCGACAGCACCGCCGAGATGCACCACTTCATCGGCAAGGACATCATCAATTTCCACGGCCTGTTCTGGCCTGCGATGCTGCACGGCGCACAGATGCGCACGCCGACCGCACTGCATGTCAACGGTTATCTGTCGGTCAACGGCGCCAAGATGTCCAAGTCGCGCGGCACCTTCATCAAGGCGCGTACTTATCTCGACGTCGGCCTGCATCCTGAATTTCTGCGCTACTACTTCGCGACCATGCTCAGCGATGCGCCGGTCGACGTGGATCTCGATCTCAAGGCCTTCGAGGAACGGGTCAATTCGCACCTGATCGGCAAGTGGGTGAACATCGCCAGTCGCACCGCCGGCTTTGTGCAGAAATTCTTCGACGGCAAGCTGGCCGATCACTTTGACGCCGAAGAATCCGCGCTATGGCAGACCCTACTGGCGCACTACGACGGCATCGATCAGCTTTACGAAACCGGCGAATTTGCGGAGGTCACTCGCCGCTTCATCACCATCGCCGATCTTGTCAACGGCTATATCGCCGCCAAGGCACCATGGCTGATCGCGAAAGACGATAGCCGTCGCGATGAACTGCAGCAGGTCTGCACGCTGGCGTTGAATGGCTTTCGTCTGCTCGCCAGCCTGCTCAAGCCGATACTGCCCGCGACCGTTGCAGCTGCCGAACAATTTATTGCCGCGCCAATCGGCAGCTTCGATGATGCGCGCCGCACTCTCTTCGGCCATACCATCCAGCCGTTCGAGTCACTGCTCGGCCGCATCGATCCGAAGCACGTCGAAGCCATGGTCGAAGCTTCGAAGGAATCGCTGGGCGCATCCAGCGAAACACCAGCGACGCCAGTAAAGGCAGCGCCCATGAAAAAGTCCAAGGAATCCAGCAAGCCCATGAGTGACAGCCAGCCAGCCACCGGCGATACAGCCGCGACGACATCGACCATCTCCATCGACGACTTCGCCAAACTCGATCTGCGCATCGGCAAGGTCACCGCCTGCGAATTGGTGGAAGGCTCGGACAAGCTGTTGCGCTTTGAGCTCGACGCGGGCGTGCTCGGCACGCGGCAGATTTTCTCCGGCATTCGCGCCGCCTACGCCGAGCCGGAAAAGCTGGTCGGCCGCAACGTGGTGTTCATCGCGAATCTCGCGCCGCGCAAGATGCGCTTCGGTTTGTCGGAAGGGATGATTCTTTCCGCCGGTGATGGTGGCAGCGATCTGTTTCTGCTTGATGCGGATCAGGGTGCCGCGCCGGGCGCCACCGTTCGCTGATCGACTGCCAACGCGAAAGAGCCGGCGGCTTCAAAGCCACCGGCTCTTTTTTATTTAAGCTACCCGCGAATCAGGCCGGTGCGTCGAACGTACCCGGGCTCTTCTCGGTACCGCTCCACTGCGGTGTGCGCTGCCGGTTCGCTTCGGACAAAGCCTTACGAACACCGGCCGCGTCGTAGTCCTTGCAGTAAACCGGCGTGCCGGGCTGCTGGCGCCACGACTCGTCAAGTCCACCCGCATCGACAGCGTCAAAACCCAGCTGCTCGACCAGTTTCAAAACGGTGGCCTTGGCGGCCGCCTCGTCACCAGCGATCGGTAGCGCGACCCGTCCCGCCGTGCCAGCTGCAGTACCTTTGTCACCCAGGCTCTTGGCGTAAATATTGTTGAACGCCTTGATCACCGGACGCCCCAACTGCTGCTCGACCCAGCGACTCTCGAGCAAGCCGCCCTCGATGCCTTCGATACGACCATCGCGCTCGCGAGGATAATAATTGCCGGTATCGATCACCACGACATCGCCGGGTACGCCCGCGAATAGATCCTTGGGCAGCTCCGGGATTCTGGCCTGCTGGATCGTCACAACGACAATCTCTCCCGCACGCGCTGCCTCATGTGGCGTCACGGCCGTAGCGCCGGTCTTTGCTGCCACGTCAGCCAGCGACGCCGGCCCGCGCGAGTTGGCGATGGAAACCTGATGACCAAGTTCGGTGAGCCGGCGAGCCAATGTGGCGCCGATCTGTCCGGCGCCAATGATGCCTATCTTCATGATGATTCCTCGGTGTTGGCGAATGATGTAATGAATACATGCGGTGATCGTTGTGCGATTCAAGCGGCTGAGTAGCCATTGAAGCGCGTCGCCGTCGCTACAATGCGATGGTGAATACCGAATCCTCTCTCCGCTCGCTCGCCGATCGCATCGACGCGATCCTGCCGCAGACGCAGTGTGAGCAGTGCGGGTACCACGGCTGCCGCCCGTATGCGGAAGCGATAGCTTGCGGTGACGCGCCTATCAATCAATGCCCACCCGGCGGTGCGGCGGGCATCGAGCAGCTCGCTTCGCTGTTGAACCAACCGCTCTTGCCGCTCAACCCGGATCACGGCGTCGAAAAGCCGCGTACTCTGGCGCGTATCGTCGAGGCCGACTGCATCGGCTGCACCAAATGTATCCAGGCATGTCCTGTTGACGCGATTGTCGGCGCCCCCAAGTTGATGCATACCGTCATTGCCGACGACTGCACCGGCTGCGAACTGTGTGTACCGGCCTGCCCGGTCGACTGCATCGTGCTGCTGCCGATGCCGGCTACGCAGATCGATACGGCACATGCCGACGAGGCACGCGAACACTTCAATCGACGTGAAGCACGGCTGCAACGCCAGCGCCAGCAGCGCGATGCCGAACTCGTCGCGCACAAGGCCGCCGTTGGTGACAACGTCGTGCAACGCAATACCGTGCTGGAGGCACTCGCTAGGGCCAAGGCCAAACAACAGACGCCCAAACCATGAAACGTGATTTATGAAGCGTGCGGACATCATCGAGCTGTTCACGCGCCTGCGCGAACTCAACCCGCATCCGACCACCGAACTGACGTACAACACGCCGTTCGAACTGCTCGTCGCGGTGGTGCTGTCGGCGCAGGCCACCGATGTGGGCGTGAACAAGGCCACCAAAAAACTCTACCCGGTGGCCAACACCCCGCAGACCATCTTCGATCTCGGTGAAGACAGGCTCAAGCGTTACATCAGTTCCATTGGCCTGTTCAACGCCAAAGCCAAGAACGTGATCGCACTATGCCGGCTGCTGATCGATCAGCACGATGGCGAAGTACCGCACAACCGCGAAGCGCTTGAGGCGCTCCCCGGCGTGGGCCGCAAGACTGCCAACGTCGTACTCAATACGGCGTTTGGCGAACCGACCATGGCGGTCGATACGCATATCTTTCGCGTCTCCAATCGCACCGGACTGGCATCAGGCAAGGACGTGCGCGCGGTCGAGGACAAGCTGGTCAAAGTGATACCGGACGAGTTCAAGATGGACGCGCACCACTGGCTGATCCTACACGGCCGCTACGTGTGCAAGGCGCGCAAACCGGACTGCCCGCATTGCGTGATTCGTGATCTGTGCCGCTTCAAGGACAAGACTGTCGCCGACTGATGCGCTAGACCGGCAGCTGCGCGCGCTCCAGTGCTGCGATGTGACGTTCCAGCCGTGGTCCCAGATAGCAGTGAGAGCCGCATGCCAGCAGACCCGCCGCGCCGAACTCGCGCAGATACCACGACGGCGCACGCGAGACGAAACCGTGGTGGTCACCCGCCACATCGTCGCGACTGGTGAACACTTCCAGAAAGGCGATGCCTTCGAGCATCTCGCCAATGCCATGGAGGCCAGCGCGGATTTCCGTCGGTCTCAGGTAATGCAGCACGTCGGTGCACACGATCAGATCGAAACGCGTATCGAAGCGCAACTGCTCCAGCTGGCCGAAGCGAGCCAGCCCGATATTTCGACGGCGACCGTAGCGCTCGACCACGTATTCGCTCGCATCGAGTCCGCGGTACGCCACACCCGGTCGCAAGGAAAGCAACGGCGCACGCCAGGTCCCTTCGCCACAGCCTACGTCAAGCACGTTGCGCAATGGTCGACCGAGGTAATACTCGGCCTGCGCCACCACCATCGCCACTTTGCGCTTCAGTTCGGCAGGCGAGCCCACCGCGTGTTTCGGATCGCGATACCACTTGTCGAAATAGTCGCGATCGTAGGTCTTTGGCATGGCCAACTCGCTGGTGATGAACTGCAAAGGGGTGCTGGTGTGACGTGCATATTAGCGAATTGTGGCAACGTCACCTCGCGTATGCGCGTCACTTGGCAGCATCACTCCTTGATCGTATTCAGGAGTTCATCATGCCCATGGTCCGTTTTCGTTTGATCGGCAGCCGCGACAACGCCGACTCGGTCATCGCCGCCTTGCATGGCATCAATGGCATCGAACATGTCGAGGAAGTCGACGATCTGATGCCAATGATGCGCGACGATTCCAGTTCGAGCGAATCGGTCAGCGACAGCGAAGGCCAAGTCTATTCCATCGAAGTGGATACGCCGAATGACCAGGTAGCCGATACCGTACGCGGCAGTGCCGAGGCGGTGGCTTACGAACTGGAAGCGGGCATCGAGTTCGTCGACGAGTTCTGATTCGCTCGTTCTGCCGAATGGCGGCTCGTGTGCATGTCATCGAACAGGTTAAAAATGGCCGGAGCTGGGCAGCTGACGCGCGCATTTGGTGAATCAAACCCAACGCGAACCTATTTAATTTACTTTCCGGGTCAGCCGACAACGATCTCCACACGTTGATACTGGACAAGTCGCTCGCTAGCGGCCTCCCAAAACAGCGCGTGGGAATCCGGCATGATCGCAAAAGCTGTCACTCAACTGTGCAAGGCAACGCCCGTGCTGATCGCAAGCGCGATATGCGCCCTGGCGGCCATGCCGACACTCGCGGCCGAAAAGCCGCTTGGCCCTGACGACATCGCATGGCTGCAGCGGGTGGGCTTCGGCATCAACTCCGCCGAATTGTCAGATTACCGAAAGCTTGGCCGCGTACGGTTTCTGGATGAGCAACTTGCCGACCACGGTAACGATACGCTGCCGCCTGATATCGCCGCGATGATCAAGAGCTATGAGGCCATCAATACGCCGCTAAGCGAGCTGGCCGCGCAGTTTCGCGACAGCCGGCAGAGCATTCAGGCGATGCCGGATGGCGACCCAAAAACTGCTGCCAAAAAGGCGCTGCGCGTGCATGGTCGTCAGCTGGCGATGGAAGCGCAGCAGGCCGAGTTGCTGCGCGCGATCTACGGCAACGATCAGTTGAAAGAGCAAATGGTGTGGTTCTGGCTCAACCATTTCAGCGTGTATGCCGCCAAGGGCGGTGTCCATGTGGGCGTCGCCGACTATGAGGAAAACGTGATCCGCCCGCACGCGCTGGGCAAATTTCGTGACCTGCTGCTGGCGACGCTGGAAAGCCCGGCCATGCTGCAGTTTCTTGATAACGCGAAGAACGTCAAGGACAAGACCAACGAAAACTATGCGCGCGAACTGATGGAGCTGCACACGCTGGGCGTCGGCTCGGGCTACACCCAGCAGGATGTGCAGCAGCTGGCGCTGATACTCACCGGCGCCGGTCTGGCACTGGGCAAAGGCAATGGCGCGCAGAGAGGTTTCTTCCAGCGCCAGCCACCCGGCATGGTTCGCAATGGCCTGTTTGTCTTCAATCCCAACAAGCACGATTTCAGCAACAAGGTTTTTCTTGGCCACACCATCAAGGGCAGCGGCGCGGATGAAATTGCCCAGGCGGTTGACCTGATCGTGCAGCAACCGGCCTGCGCCACCTTCGTCTCGCAGCAGATCGCGGAATATTTTGTCGCCGACAAGCCGCCCGTGGCGCTGGTTGATGCCATGGCCAAGACGTTCCAACGCACGGATGGTGATATTGCATCGGTGTTGCGCACGATGTTTATGTCAAGGGAACTTACCGCAAGTTTCAGCTCATCGAACGAGGCCAGAAAGTTCAAGGATCCGACCCAGTTCCTGGTTTCCGCGATGCGGCTTGCCTACGATGGTCAGCCGATCACCAACGCGCAACCGCTGGTGAACTGGCTGAACCAGATGGGCGAGCCGGTATTCGGACGCATCACGCCTGACGGCTGGCCACTGGATGGCAGCAGCTGGTCGAGTTCCGGGCAGATGGCCAAGCGCTTTGATGTGGCCGGCATGATTGGCAGCGGCAAGAACCGACTGTTTGCCAACGGCGATGGCCCGCCCGTGCACATGGACCCGCCTGCCATGAACAATTTGGTCTACCAGCAGACGATCGAGCCCAACCTGTCATCTGCCGCACGAACAGCGCTGAGCAAAGCCGCGTCGCCGACGGAGTGGAATACGTTTCTGCTTTCTTCCCCCGATTTCAATTACCGATAAACCAGCGCTGCTGACCGACGCACTGCCAAACGAAAAATGTCGTCACGCAAGTCAACCGAGTTGAGGTGTCTATGAACCGTCGCGAATTCCTGCTTGCCGCTGCCAGCGCTGCCGTGGCTCTACCGACGCTGTCCTTCTCCGGCAAACTATTTGCCGCACCCGCCAGCTCTCCGCGCTTTCTGTTCGTTTTCCTGCGCGGCGGCTACGACTGCAACAACCTGCTGGTGCCTTACAGCAGCGATTTCTATTACGAGTCGCGGCCAACCCTGGCGATTGCCAAACCCGACGCCAACAACCCGAACAGCGCGATCGCGCTGGACGCCAACTGGGGTCTCAATCCGGTGCTGCGCGACTCGATCTATCCACTGTGGCAGCGCAAGCAGGTCGCCTTCATACCGTTTGCCGGCACCGACGATTTGTCGCGCAGCCATTTCGAGACGCAGGACAACATCGAACGCGGTCAGGCCATCGGCGCCACCGGCAACTATCGCTCCGGCTTTCTGGCGCGCCTCTCCGGCCAGCTCGCCAACGTGCCCACCATCGCCTTCACCAATGATTTGCCGCTGAGCCTGCAGGGCTCGGACAAGGACGTGCCGAATATCTCGCTGCGTGGCAATACCAATTCATCCTTCGATGCACGACAGTCGGCGATCCTGACTGACATGTATCGTGGTACGCCGCTGGCTTCCGCCACGGCCGACGGCCTCGAGCTGCGCAAGACGGTATCGAAGGATCTGATGGACGAAATGGCCAAGGCCGGCCGCGGCGCACCGAGCGCCCGCAACTTCGCCACCGAAACGCAGCGCATCGCCACCATGATGCGTGACAAGTACCGGCTCGGATTTGTGGACGTCGGTGGCTGGGATACGCACGTGAACCAGGGCAGTGTCACCGGCGGCCTGGCCAACAACCTGAAGAATCTCGGCGAGGGCCTGGCCGCCTACGCCGACGCGCTGGGCGACGAATGGAACAACACCACCGTGGTGGTGGTCTCCGAATTCGGCCGCACCTTCCGCGAAAACGGCGACAAGGGTACCGACCACGGCCATGGCACCGTGCACTGGGTCCTCGGCGGCAAGGTCAACGGCGGGCGCATCGCCGGTGAGCAGATCGCCGTCACGCAGCAAAACTTGCTGCAGAATCGTGACTATCAGGTGCTCAACAATTATCGCGATGTACTGGCCGGGTTGCTCGGTCGCATGTGGGGGCTGCAAGGCAACCGCATGCAGGCGGTATTTCCGCAGGCGAAGCCACGCGATCTGCAGCTGGTCTGAGCGCATGATGGAGCAAGGCCCTCCAGCGGCTCCATCAACCGGTTAAAGGATTTCAAGGAAGCACCCTGCATGCGTCTCGAGCTACCGGCAATCCCCAAAAATCATGTTCTGCGCTGCCTTCATTTTGGCATCTGCATCTTGCTGCTGACACCGCTGCTAGCCAGCGCACGCAGCATGGCACCATTGAAGTCCGACGACATCAGCTGGCTGCGCCGCGATGGTTTCGGGCTCGACACCGCGAGCGTTACCCGATATCGCGAGCTGGGTCGTAGCGGCCTGCTCGATGCGCAACTTGCCGACCGCGTGAACGACCCATTGCCGCCAGCCATCGCATCGCTGATCAACGGTTACCAGGCGATTGCGACGACACCGCAACAGCTGCTGATGGAACTGGACGCTGCGCAGCAGCACATCAAGGCCCTGCCGGATGGCCCGGATCAGGCAGCAGCGAAAAAAAATCTGCAGGACATGGGCAATCAACTGCAGCAGCAGGCGCAGCAGGCCGAGCTGCTGCAAGCGGTATACGGCCCGAACCAGCTGAAAGAACAGCTGGTGTGGTTCTGGCTCAACCATTTCAGCGTCTATGCGCCAAAGGGACGCGTGCGCTGGGAGCTGGGCGACTACACGCAGAACACCATCCGTCCGCACGCCCTGGGCAAATTTCGTGACCTAGTGATGGCCACGCTGGAAAGCCCGGCGATGCTCGAGTTTCTCGACAATAATCAGAACGCCAAGGGACATGTCAACGAAAACTACGCGCGCGAACTGATGGAACTGCACACGCTCGGCGTGGGCTCGGGCTATTCGCAGCAGGACGTGCAGCAGCTGGCGCTGATTCTGTCCGGGGTCGGCATCGCACCGACCAATGGCAAGCCGGAAAAATTCAATCCGAAATTCGCACCGCTGGTCGTGCGCAATGGCCTGTTCGAGTTCAACCCGCAGCGGCATGATTTCAGCGACAAGGTTTTTCTCGGTCACACGATCAAGGGCAGTGGCTTCGATGAAGTGACACAGGCCGTCGACCTGATCGTGCGTCAGCCGGCGTGTGGCGAATTCATCTCGCGTCAGCTAGCCGAGTATTTCGTCTCGGACAACCCGTCTCCGGCGCTTGTGAAGAAAATGGCGCACACCTTCCAGCGAACCGATGGCGACATAGGCAAGGTCATGCGTACGATGATCGAATCGCGCGAATGGCTGGCCGGCAACAATCAGAAACTTGAGAGTTTGAAATTCGACGATCCGATGCGCTTCGTCGTTTCATCGGTGCGCCTGGCCTTCGACGGCAAGCCTATCGCCAACGCGCTGCCGCTGGTTTACTGGCTCAACCAGCTGGACGAACCGCTGTTCGGCCGCATTACCCCCGATGGCTGGCCGCTGGATGGCGCCAGCTGGTCCAGCTCCGGCCAGATGGCCAAGCGTTTCGACATCGCCCGCGCGATCGGCAACGGCAACAATCTGCTGTTCACGCCTGCCGGCAGCACCGCGCGAGGCGCGGGGTTTCCGATGCTGACCACCCGCCTCTACTACGACGCCATCGAGCCCTACCTCTCACCGGCCACACGCGACGCGTTAGCCAAGGCCAACTCGCAGCAGGAGTGGAACAGCTTTTTGTTGGCGTCGCCGGATCTCAACTATCGCTGAGCTAACCCAGAATCGCTAATGGCTCACGTTTGACTGTTGCCGCCTGCGCACAGTCTGATGGCGACGCCACCGGGAGACTCCCTCAGCCACCAGCAAGGCCAGCAAGAGCAACAAGGTAAACGCGGATATTTTCAATCCTCTACGAAAGCTTTTCGAGCGGAACCCCACGATTAACCGATGTCTGCCGGCCGGTATGTGCACGGCCTTACCCAGCACCTGCGCTGTCCACACCTTTACAGGCATCCCATCGACCTTCCCATACCAACCCGGATAGTTTGCATCAGCGAGAAATATCCAGCAGGCGAAAGGTGCCTGCACATCCATCTCGTAATGATTGGACCGACTTCCAATCATGCTCATATGCACGTCCGCCACGTTGCCCGCGGCTATATCGTCCTTGGGAACAGGCGTACCTCCAGGATCGTTTTGTACAACCAGTGTAGGTAATTGCATGACATGCAGTCTGGCCAGACTGTCGTCAGCGGATGACGCGCCAACAGCATGGGCATACACCTGAACGAACGGCCTGGCGAACGTGTTTTCCATCACCCAAAAGCCAAGTCGGTCATGCCCCGCAACACGCAGACCGGGCGCGTGCAGCTCACCATCGGCGGTGATGTAGCGGACATTGAGCAGATCGATCATTCGCGCGCCCGGCCCCGCCTGGCTGACTCCATTTACCTCGTCCGTCAAGGTCTGATTAATGATGTCGCGGTTGTACAACTGCAACGCCAGCGTACCGTCCATCGACGAGTCGCCACGCAACAAGTTGGTCATGCCGAGATTCGAATTCACGACTTGCTGGGTCATTTTGTCGAGATTCGGCGCATGCGAATCCAGAAAGGCGTAGATCAAGTTGATACTGACAGTAAAGAACTTGCCACTTTTCACGCCATCACGCGGCAGCTCGTCCAGAACGGATGACGATTGCAATAGCGCTGCATCGTAGAACTTCAACTGATCCATCGAGAAAAACACGCATTGCGTCACGCTCAGAAAAAACATCGCTGGCGCAATCCATCGCACGCGACGTGTCACGAAAAGCGTTACGACAAGCAACAATGCAATCGCAACGACGCTAAGAGCTTTCCACGCGTGGCCCTGATCTGCCCGGAAGACAATCGCAAACCACACCGCGAAGAATACGACCGCTGCCAGCCAAGTTCTGACTCTCCATTGGCGACGATATGGATGCTTCAATAACCAATGAATGGAACCATCTATTGCAAATGCCGCGAGCACTGACATGCTCACTGCACTAATGGCGAGATAGACCCACGTGATTCTGAAATAATGCAGACCCGGAACAAGGTGTGCCTCGTACAACCAACGAAAGACAGATAGTGCATTCCCTATGCCCAGCACTACGAGCAAAACCGTCGCGACGGCATACCCTTTGAGCCTCCATGGTGAACGGACGGCCAGGAATAGCGAAACCAGTACGCAGACCAACAGATTTGCAATGCCGGGAGTCTGTTTTTGCGTATCGAGCGGGAACAGTATGCAACGCAGGCAGTAATCCACCGTGTGCCGAAAGATAAGGTCAACCCCATTCTCACGGTGCGACAGCCCGACCAGCTCCATCAGTGGCAAAAGCTGCAATGCGGACAGGCCGAGACAAAGCAGAGCGGCGAGACCAGCGGTAGCTATGTATGCGCGCCAAAACTGCCTCCATTGCAGCCTGCCATGGCTGCTGAAAGGCATCGCAACGAGAGAACACAAGGCGAATATCACGACGCCATGTATTACCTGCGGATACCCGGCCACAATCAGCAGACTACCCATCACCGCCATGAATATGGCACGCAATATCGATGGTTTTTTGAGCCACAACTCAAAGGCGAGCAGCGCCCATGGCACCCACATAAGCGCGCCGGAAATGGTCAGATTATTCTGTATAGATAACCAGGAGCTCGAAAAAATCACCGCTATCGCCGCAAACCCGGCTGCCCAGACCGTGCTACCGAGCGACTGGCACAACTTGATGACGCCGAAGCCGGCTATCAGCATGCAGAGGTAGTGAAATACGCTGCTTCCCAGGGTCGGCGGAAAAGCCCATGCAACCAGCAGGTTCAGCGGAGAAGCAAATCCACCCTGACCTTCGGCAAACAAGGGATGACCGCCAAAAATCTCCTTGACCCACAAAGGTGATTCGCCACCATGTAGAAAATCTCTGAAAAAATGCAGCAGCGGCAAGCCATGGATAATGGAATCACCAGAAATAATGACTTTGCCTGCGAAAAGTGTTGGCCACCACATGCAAGTCACGCACGCAAAAAGGATTAAATAAACAAGCCAACCGGCGTGCACGTTCATCCATCTCGAGCGAAGACTTCCAACAGAATTTTCCAATGCCCCCGATCTCCGCATTAGCCGCTGGAAAGGCCCCGGCGGCGATTGATGATAATCGCACAGCGTCACATAAAAGGCCTATGTCGCGATGGACTACAAATCTGCGCACCAGATGCGCAGTGAAAGTCAGCCCCAGCGAGACTCTCAATGCATATGGTGTTGAAGCATCTCAACAACGACAAGTCACACGCAACGCGCTGGCCAAGGCCAACTCGCAGCAGGATTGGAACAGCTTTTTGTTGGCTTCGCCGGATTTGAACTACCGCTGATACTCCCGAGCACCCCACACGAGGCGCACGGTTCAGTCGGACGAACTCGGCACCAGAAGGTGTTTCGCCAACAGCCCATGCAGATGACCAAGACCGCGTATCAGGTGCAAGGTAAGAAACAGCAGCAGCACTCCCAGCACACAAAGGGCGAACGCGCCGCTCCAGCTTCCGAGCCACTCGATGCCGCCGCAGAACCACTCAGGTTGTCCGTTGCAGGTACCCGACTCAAAGTGCAGCAGATTGCCAACCAGCCTCAGCAAGGGCGCCATGGCAAAACTCAGCGATACGCTCAGCAAGGTTACGCTCAGCGTGAAATAAATGATGCCCAACGGCAGCATCAGCAGCATGTACAGCAGCGTGGTCCAGGTCCGCGCATCGGTAAACATCGCGCCGATGCGTTTGAATAGCGACTGCCCTGGTCGCGCCGTATACATCGGCCTACGTGGCATGCGCACACCTAGCATGGTCTCGACGATACGCCCCTCAAGCAGCGAGAGGCCGCGCACGCTTCCGAAGAACAGCACAACGAAAGGGATGCCGATGATCAACACCGAAAAGCTTAGCGACAGCGATACGCCTGTCACCGCCCAGGTGAAGTAGAAAATACCCGTGGCCAGCGCCAGCAGCATGTAAAACAGTGCGCCATAGGTACGCTGGTCAGCCGCCACGCCAAAGAATCGCCCGGTCAGCGAGCGGCGTTGTGGCGGCGGTGGCGGGCGTATCGCGCGCTGGATCTTTATTTCCTGATCGCGATAGATATCGGCGACTTCATCCGGTGCTCCGTAACTGCCAACCACCTGCTGCAGCATGGTCGCCTCGTCGCGACCGGGTTGATCCGCCAGTTCAGCGCGCAAATGCTCTTCGGCGTCGTACAACGCATCCTGGATCAGTGCCGGGTCGGCGCCGCGCAAAGCGGCACGCAGCTGGTTGAGGTATTCAGCAATCGTGTGCGGTGTGCCTGGTGATGATGATTTCATTACACCCCTCCTTGCAAAACGTTATCGACGGAATCACGGGTGGCGTTCCACGCCGCAACCCATTCACGCAGTACTTCGCGCCCCGGTTTGGTGATGCGGTAATAGCGCCGCGGCGGACCGCTGACGGATGGCTCGACTTCGCTCGACAGCAGTCCGGCGGCCTCCAGATTGCGCAGCACGGGATACAACGCGCTCTGCTTGCCGGCCAGCACGCCCTCGCCGTTCTCCTCCAGCCGTTTGGCGATCTGATAGCCGTACATCGGCTGACGCGACTGGCTGAGCACAGCCAGCAGCACCAGCGATATCGTGCCGCTGGACAGCTCCTTCTGGAATTTCTTCAACGGGCCGACGACGTCATCCACGAACTCACCTGCACGGCTACTTAGTCGTGAGTGAACAGTAGTACTTACTTAGTAGTAGTACATGGGCCTGAAGTCATACATATGGCAAATCGTCTTGTGGGCATGTAACCAAAGTGGGTACCGGTTGTACAAACATTGATTACAAGAGCATGTACAGACATTGGTTTCAGGGCGATTGGCGCAGGACCGAGCCTCACGCATATTCCATTCGAAACCAGCCATCCCCAATGATCCAAACCGGCAACCGGGAATGCTCTCAAATCGACCCCCGTAATGATGTGAGACCGTGCACCCGAGACGGTCTGAAAAACGCCGCCACTATGAGGCAGGTTCACCGACGACCGCGTTGCCAGGAATAGCTGCATGCACCGCAACGCATGAAACACGCGACCGATCGGCGCTGACCAGCCGCCGACCAGTAAGATCAGCCGCAGGCCGACGTCGACCGCCACCGGAAGCGGAGCTAAAAGCAGTATGTAAAAGGGAGGGGATAAAATGGGAAAGTGTCTATCCTGGCCAGCAGGTATTCTGGTGGGTGCTTTGCTTCATCTGTTTGCGAGACCTCTTCATGCCGACGATACGAAGCTTTTTTACGGGAGGGTAGAGAATGCAGCGGCACTCGATAGCCAGCGAGCGGCTTTCAATCAAAGCCTGAAGCGACTCGGGTTCACAGAAGAACTCAGCTCTTGCAAGATCCTCGTCGAATTGCACCAGGACGTCCGGGATGGAAGCTTTGGGGGAATTTGCACCCTAACTAGCACTCCCGCACGGGACGTTCTTGTATGCGATGACACGATGATTGGAAAGTTCACGATCAAGGCATGGGGCTTTGCGGAGACGCCCGACGACGTGGCTGCCTTCACACAGGCAAATTGCCCCGGCGGCGGCTGACCCCGCGGCGTGCGAACAACGTCTGCCTCCGAACCAGGCTGTGTGAAAACAGATTTGCGCCAACACCGATGGTGAGATTGCCACACTGAGTGCCTTTCTGAGCACCTGCAGTCGGCCAGTAGCGCTGCGGTGGCAAAGGCATCTCGGAGATTTCGAAACGTGCGATCGACATCGAAGGTCTCAATAAGCTCCTCGATTGACGTTTTTTTGCGGCGAACACGCCATCAGGCGCGCATCGCCTGCATCAGCGGCGCGATCCCCAGGATGCGCATCACACGTTTGAGGTTGTAGGCGAGCACGTGCAGGCTCATCTCCGTGCTGACGTGCTTCAGCGTGCGCATCAGGAAGTGGGTGGACCCCATCCACGCCTTGAGCGTGCCGAAGGGATGCTCGACCGTCTGCCGACGGATGCGCATCTTGTCCGGATCGTGGTCCAGGCGCTGCTGCATGGCATCGATGACTGCCTCATGTTCCCAGCGCTTGATGCGACGCTGCGCTGCCGGCGTGCACTGCGCCTTGAGCGGGCAAGTCTTGCAAGCCGAGCTCCAGTAGCAATGTAACGTCATTCCCTTTTCGACCGTGGTGAAGCGCCAGATCAGCGATTGGCCGGCCGGGCAACGATAGGTGTTGGTCTCAGGTAGATAGACAAAGTCACGTTTGCCGAACAGGCCCTTGGCCTGGTTATTGGAGGTCTGTGGTCTAGGGACGTAGGCCGTGATGCCGGCGTCTGCGCACGCCACGATCTCCTCGCCGCTGAAGTAACCCCGATCAGCGACGACCTCGAGATGTTTGGCCTGCATGGCGGTGCGCGCACGCTGCGCCATCACCGCCAGCTGGCTGCGATCATTGCCAATGTTGGTGACTTGGTGGTCGATGATCAGGTGATGCTGCGCGTCCACTGCTGACGGCACGTTGTAGCCAACGGTGCCGGTGCCCTTGCCGCTGGTGGCCATTGATCGCGCATCCGGGTCGGTCAGCGAGACCTGCTTATTGGGAGCGGCCTCGACGTCCTGCGCCAGCGTCTTCATACGCAGCATCTCCGACTGCAGCTTCTCGACCTTTTCCCGCAGCCGCGTCGTGCGGGCTTCGGCAACATGGGCGGTGCCTTGGCGATCCGCACTGTCCAGTTCCGACAAATACCGGGCCACGCTGGCCTCGATCTGCTCAAGTCGGCGCTGAACCTTGGCGCGCGTGTAGTTCCGGTCGCGGTTATTGACCGCCTTGAACTTGCTGCCGTCGATGGCCACCAGGGACTGCGAAAACAGATCCAGCCGCCGGCACAGCACCACGAACTCGCGGCAGACCTGGCGGATCGCTGCGCCGTTGTCCTTGCGAAAGTCCGCGATCGTTTTGAAGTCGGGCGCCAGCCGACCGGTCAGCCACATCAGCTCGATGTTCCGATGTGCCTCGCGCTCCAGACGACGGCTCGACTGCACGCGATTGAGGTAACCGTAGATGTAGATCTTCAGCAGTGTCGCCGGGTGATAGCCCGGACGACCCGTACGGGGTTGTCTTCCGTCACGTAATCGTCGAGATGCTCGGGCAGCAAGGTGCTCTGCGAGCGGACTTCACCTTCCACAAAACGTCCCATCGGCAACTCTCGTCGGCGCGGTGGTACAAGTTTATCGAGTCAGAGGGTTTTCACACAGCCTGGAACCACAGTGGACCTAAAGAAAGGGATTTAAACACATGCGATTATCAGTGGCGTATTGCATAGGGCTGGTTCTCGTTTTAGTAAGCATTTGCTGCGGCTGCACATCGATAAGCGTCACGACAAGCCGTCCAGATGAAATATTGATTTGCGATGGTAAATGGAACCAATACAGCATGTTTGATCGCGCGTCTGCCGACCGTCGCATCCTCGTCTATCCGAATCCAGATACCACGAAAATTCGGCTGAAAACTTTTGGTCAAGTTGAGGGATTTTGCATCAGCAAAGAGAGCGCTACCTGCAAGGTCTCTATGAAAGGTAAACGCCTGATCATTACTTCTACGTTCCCCAAGTGGATGGGTACACAGACATTTACTTTTGACGCAGGTACCGCGCGCATGACGTTTGGTGCAGGCCGGATCGATGGCGGTCAGGAATTCTCAGGCGCTTGTCGGCACAAAACTGACTGATTAAACCTGAATCGGCAGCGTGCCTGCTACCGACGGCGGTCTCAACCGGTCGATGCAACAGCTTGGTGAAATCGTTCGGCGGGTGTTTCAAAGCCTAACGTTTCTCTGGGTCGTTCGTTCAGCAATTTTGCAATGGCGTTGAGCTTGGCCTGTGTGACGCCGGACAGGTCAACTCCCTTCGGGAAATACTGCCTCAGCAATCCGTTGGTATTTTCGTTCGAGCCACGTTGCCAAGGCTGGTACGGATCACAGAAGTAAACCTGGATGTCGGTCGCCAAGGTAAAGCGACGATGACTGGCCATTTCCGATCCTCGATCCCACGTCAGCGATCGATATAGCTCCTTTGGCAAGCGCTTCGCGTGCTTTATCAGTGCATCGATCACTGTCACGGTATCGCGTCGGTTGATCTTGACCAGCATGACGTAGCGCGTGTGCCGTTCGACCAGCGTGGCGATTTGACTGTTCTTGTCGCCAAACAGCAGATCCCCTTACCAGTGACCGGGCACGGCGCGATCTTCAATAGCCGGCGGCCGCTCACTGATGGAGACGGCGTCTATGATCCTACCGTGGTCGTCGGTTTTCTGCGTGTGGTGGCGCGAACGACGCATCGCGCGGGTACGTCGAAGATGCGCGAGAAGCTCTTTTTTCAGGGTGCCGCGAGACTGGATGTAGAGCGTGCGGTAGATGGTTTCGTGTGACACATGACAGCCCGTATCGTTGGGATAACGGCGCTTGAGCCATCCGGCAATCTGCTGCGGCGCCCACTGTCGCTGAAGCTTCTCAGCCACCCATCGCGCCAAGGCCCGATGCATGACCAGCTTACCTAGCTTGGGGCGTCGCGCTCTAGTCCAGGCGGCCTCGTCGGCCTGACTAGCACGATAAATTTCCAACCCGCCGTTGCGTCCAATCTCGCGACTGATGGTTGAGGGTGCACGCTGCAAGGACGTGGCGATGAAACGAATGGATTGGCCGCCACCAACCAGCGCGAAATGACCTCGCGCTCGTCTAGCGTCAATGTCCGAGGCGAGCGTTTGCGCAACGATGGACGGATGCCACCGGACGCCGCGAGAATCCCGCGAACCGAGGAATGGTGTCGATCAAAGAGCTGGGCAATTCGGTGCAGCGATTCACCCCGCTGCCATCGATCCCACATTTGGGACTTCTGATTTTCCGTGTACTGGACTCGGGTGCGGTGCTTCATGTGCAACACTCCTGCTGCCTAAGCAGTCGTCAGTGTGTTGCATCGACCGGTTGAGACCGCCACCCATAGCGAACATTGCATGGCACTTCATACGCAGAGACAAAGCAGACGTGCTGGGTCCGTTTATACATTCGGTTGTTAGCCGGACCCAGCACAGATAAGCTCCGCGGAAATCATAGAGTTGCGTCGACACCATCGCTCGTTATCAAGGATGTATAACATGACCTGCGGGTCCGTCTATGAGGTAGTTAGGTGGCAAATGGATCTGGTAACATCGAAATGTAAGGTCGCAGCGTTAACCTTAGTTACGTTGCCAACAGCCATCTGGTATGTCGTGGACAATCCGGACACGCACATTTCAAAGCTTGCGTTTCTTCTGGGTTTTTCGCCGTTGTTTGTCGGTGCTGGTACGGAACTTTATTGTCAGTGGAAGGCCGTGTGGGACAACTGGGGCAATGCCAAGCCCCACGTAGTGGGAAGCCCGACAGGTAATAAAATTGCTGTCATATTGGGCCTCACTCTTCTCGGTCTTGTGGTCTTTCTTGCTTACGTTGGTGCTACACGCCGCACCTAACCACTCGTTCAAGGCGGACGGCTTCGCGGCCGCTTAACTCCAGCGTCAGGCCTTATGAAGAATGCTCCACCTGGATACGAGTGTCCGTTCTGCGGTATTGCTGAGACACTCCCATCGCCTGCTCCAGAATCAGCCGTTGTCTTGGTGGATGCCAACGTGTTCGCTTTGGTTCCGACTCACCACTACGCTGGAATAAAAGGCAACTGTTTGGTGGTACCTCGGAGCCACTATGAGAACGTGTTGGATATTCCGGACCATCTTGGCAACGACTTCTTTCGTACCACGCGTCGCCTGGCGCACGCTATGCGGAATGCCTTCGGTTGTGAAGGAATCTCCACTCGCCAACACAACGGGCCAGCCGGCAATCAAGATGTGTGGCACTACCATCTTCATGTATTTCCTCGCTACTCAAATGACGGACTACATGCGGGGCAGAAAGTGCCCTACACCACCGAGGAGCGCATTGAGTTGGCAGCCAGTCTCCGGGCTGTTTTGCGGTAATGCAGTTTGCTTGCGGGTCGGGCTGCCTGGATGCACCATGAGGCCTAACCATTCGTTCAAGGTCGATGGCTTCGGCACCGCTTAATTCCAGCGTTAGATGCCTAAGATGCCAACCAAGCGTTGATACCGTATGAAGCCGATGATGGAAGAGCAGAACATTCGGATGGCTATTGATCGACATTGGGCTGCGTCCGCTGCGGGTGACCAAGTTGCCGAGCATGAGATCTATCACGATGATGCTGTGTGCGATTACCCACAGTCAGGCGAGGTCATCCATGGTCGGCGTAACCTGCAAGCGCTTCGTAGCCATCACCCCGGTAGACCATCGGGGTTTGCAGTTCGGCGCATCACAGGAGCGGGCAATCTTTGGGTTACCGAGTATGAGATTACCTACGAGGGCAAGAGCGTCTATACCGTGAGCATCATGGAGTTCCGGGATGGGAAGGTGTCGCACGAGACTCAATACTTCGCCGATCCCTTCGACGCTCCTATTTGGCGAGCTCAGTGGGTTGAGCAAGGGGCATGATCGACCACACTGACAACGGCATGCAGCCAACGCCGCAAAACAGTGCGTGATGCCCAGCGTTAAACGTCGCAAACACAGTATGCACTTGACCAAACTTCGGAGACGCAAATGAAGAGAGTCACAGGTATCGGA
>Ga0302316_10000529_pt1 | contig 33324 bp, 14 predicted proteins | sample III_Palsa_N3_2_FD_200456 | JGI IMG/M metagenome (GOLD analysis project Ga0302316, IMG submission 200456) | Peat permafrost microbial communities from Stordalen Mire near Abisko, Sweden - III_Palsa_N3_2 | ecosystem: Environmental > Terrestrial > Soil > Palsa > Peat permafrost | place: Sweden...
CGGGCGTCGGTGGCCATGCCGGGATCGTCGGCGTAGGGGGCTTGCGAGAAGGTGGTGGTGATGGTCCACATGCCGGAGTCGACGAGGAGCTTGTGGACGTCTTCGTAGCTGCGTCCGGTGTAGGAGCGCGAGTAAGCCCAGCCGAGGCGCGAGGTGGCGGAGATGTGGGTCATGCCGTCTTCGCCGAGATCGACTGCAGGGATGAGATAGTGGCTGGCGGATTGGACGCCCATCTGGTCGTGGCCGAACTTTGCGCCTTCGGCGGCCCAGGTGAACGGCAGGCGGACGTAGAGCTTGACGAAGTCGAAGTCGAGGGCCTTGAGGCGGTAGAGCTCGCGGTGGAGCTGGGCCTCGGAGGTGGTGGGGATCATCATGGGGTAGTAGACGCGCTCGCCGTCGATGGCTTCGCCGGTGTTGAAGAGGCGCGGGCCGATGGCGGTGCCGGAGAGGTAGGACTCTTTGTGTTCGACGGCGCGGTAGGCGTTGTCGGCGAGGCCTTTGTCTTCGGTGATGCCGTAGGCGAGCCAGAGGCGGCCCATGCGTGCGCCGTAGTAGATGCCGTTGTCAGAGTCGGGGTGGGAGTGGTTTTCCCAGAGGCCGGGGATGACGGTGGACTTGGTTGCGTCGATGGTGCGGGTTACGCCTGCAGGTGGTGTAGCGGAGTGTGGCGTGACGCTGGTGATGCGGTTGTTGGTGATGAGGATATCGACATCTTTTTGTTCGTCGGGGCCTTCGCCCTTCCAGAAGTGACCGGCGTGGATGAGGATCTTTTGCTCGGGCTTGGCGACGGTATAGGAGAGATCGACGGCGACGGGCGTGATGAGGTGCGTGGCGCGATCGATGAGGCGGAGCTTGCCGTTGTTGAGATAGAGAAGGTGCTTGGAGTCGCCGCTATAGGTGACGGCGTCGGTGGTTTCGGCGTTGAGAGCGGTGGCCTTGCCGGTGGGATGGCCGTCGGCGTCGACGGGCATGGTGTAGAGGAGGTCGTCCATGACGAAGGCGATCTCTTTGCCGTTGGGGGCATAGATGGGGCCGTCTTCGGTGCGGGTGGTGATGGACTCGAAGGGTGCGGGGGAGAAGGTTTGCTGCTTGGCGGTGGCTAGATCGATGGTGACGATGGAGCTGGTGCCTTCGCGGTAGCGCTTGGTGTAGGGCTTGATGGTGGCGATGGCGAGGGTTTTGCCGTTCGGGGCGAAGGCGGCGCGGCCGGGGAAGAAGGTGCTGGGGTCGAGCGGGGTGATGGCGCCGGTGGCTAGGTCGGCGAGGTTGGTGGCCATGGTTTGATCCTGGAAGGCCATGAGCTTGCCGTCGGGCGACCAGGCGGGCATGATCTGCGCGGAGTCGCTGGGTGCGGCGCGGCGGTCGGCGGAGTCATCGGCGGCGGAGATGTCGTGGAGGTAGATGTTTTCGATGCCGTCGCGGTCGGAGATGTAGGCGAGGGTTTTGCCGTCGGGCGACCATGTGGGGCCCTGCTTATAGAAGGTGTCGTGCGTGAGGGCGACGGGCTTGCCGCCGATGGGCATGATGTAGAGCTGGTTGAGCGCGACGAAGGCTACGTGCTTGCCGTCGGGTGAGAGCGCGGGGGCGTAGATGCCTTTGACGGGGTGGGAGGCGGCGGAGTCAAAGTCGTAGTGCTTGTAGATGTATTTGGGGCGCGAGGTGGGGATGGCCGCAGTGAAGGCGATGGGGATCTCGGTGGCGGCGGCGATATCGGTGTTGAGGATCTTGCCGTCGCCGGTGTAGACGAGCGAGGTGTTGGAGAGCCAGACGGCGGGGAACGGGAAGGTGTCGACCGCTTTGCCGCTGTAGAGGGTTTTGCTGCCGTCGGCGGTTGCGACCATGAGGGTTGCGTTGTTCATGAACATGCCGACGCCGCCGAAGAGGACGTAGGCGAGCTTGGTGCCATCGGGTGAAAAGCTGGGGGCTTCTACGCGGCCGATTTCGGGCTTGATGGAGAGGAGGGCATGCTGCTTGCCGGTGGCTAGGTCGATGGATTCGATGGAGTGGCCGGAGATGCCGGTGCCGGTGACGAAGACGATGGAGCTGCCGTCGGGCGACCAGTTGGGGCCGTACTCGTCGTCGGTGGAGGAGGTGATCTGCTTGAGCTTTCCGGTGGCGAGGGTGACGGTCCATATGTCGTAGGAGCCTTTGAAGTCGCGGTCGGAGGAGAAGGCGATGGTGGCGCCATCGGGAGAGATGCGGGGTTCGCGGTCGTCTCCGTGGCCGAAGGTGACCTGCTTGAGAGCGGTGCCGTCGGGGTGCATGATCCAGATGTGGAAGGTGCCGCCGGCGTAGCTTTGCAGGGCGACGAGGCCGGCCTTGGCGGACCAGTCAGGATGCGATTCTTCGTCGGTGGGGGTGGTGAGTTGGTGGGCTGCGCCGCCGGCGATGGGGAGGGAGTAGATCATGCCCTGGAAGTCGGCGAGGAGATGCTTGTGGTCGGGCGAGAGGGTGACCTGGGTGTCCGTACACTGGGTGACGGTGATGGTCTTCTGCGGAGGGATGACGGCGGCTAGTGCGGTGGCGGCGAAGAGCAGAACGGTGAAAGAGCTTGCAAGCTTAACCGGAAACTGGATCGACATACATCATCTCCCTACGTTGGGTTCTACAGGGGAAAACGGCACAACGCGGATTCGCGTTGTGCCGCGCTGGGACGGGCGGGTTAGAAGGTAAAGCGGCCTATGAATTGCATGTTGCGAGCGAAGTACTCTACCGCTGTTCCGGAGTTTACAGATGCCGGATGGCCGTAGGCGTTCAGGTTGGGAAGTCCGGCGTAGGTTCCAGTCAAGTTGAGCGGCGACTGGCTGGCGGTTGCGGCGAAGTTGCCGAAGTTGGTGTGATTGAAGAGGTTGAAGACCTCCGCGCCAAAGATGGCGTGGTAACGCTTGATCTTGATGTCCTCCTGAAGGCGGGCATCGACGCGGTTATAGTCGCTGCCGCGGAATCCGTCGCGCTCGATGACATAGTAGCCGTAGGCGGTATCGAGGTGGATTTTGGACAGCGGAGCCCAACTGCATGTGGAACCTGCGGGGCAAGCGCCTGTTGCCGGACCAGCGATGGGCTGGGCGGCGAAGGTGCGTGTGCTGCCGCCATAGCCGTTTACTGTCGCGCCTGAAGCCGTGGTAAAGGCCAGCCCTGAGCCGAAGTGATAGAGCGTGGAGAGTGAAAGGCCGTACTTCCACTGATACATGCCGGTTGCCGTCAAGGTATGACGCTGGTCGTCTGTACCGTTGGCCCACTCCTGCTGAAGACCAGGGATGAATGGCTTATTGGGATATCCGAACGCGCCGTTGGTGGAGTTCTTTACACGACCCCAGGTGTAGGCGATGGAGCTGGTGAAGCCGTGGATAGTCGCCTGCTTGAGGCCGACCTGAAGCGCGTCCGCAATGACGCCCGCGCCGGGTTGGGTAGAGAAGTTACGAACCGTCGCGCCGAAGATTTGATTGCAAACCTGCTTCGCGGGCTGGCCCGTTGTGAGGCCGTTGCTGGGTGCGGCGGTGGCGAGTGCGAGGGGATTGAGGGTGTCGAGTGTGATGCCGCCATTGCCGCAGATACGTGTGGCGTAGGTGGCCGCCGACATATTTGCGGATGGACTCAGGTTCTGCTCGGGGTTCGCGGGGTTCTGAAGAAGATTGCCGCTGAGAGCGATGAAGTCGTCGTATACGCGCTGGTGAACGAAGTCTGCGGTTGCCGTTATTCTGTACGGCAACTGGCGAGCGATACCGAAGGAAGCTTCGAGCGCATAGGGCGTCTTGGCACCGCGAAGGATAGGCTGCGGCGAGTTGACGTAGTTGGTGGGGTTGGCGGATGGGTTCTGTCCTGCGAAGGGTGTTGGCAGGGCGAGATTTGTTCCGCTCACTGTGGCCTGAAGTGCGCGGGCCGTGCTGCTGTAAAGTTCTTCGTCGATGACGGCGTTGGCTACCTGGTCGGCATAGTAAAGGCCGGCACCGCCGCGAATGGAGGTCTTGCCATCGCCGCCGGGATCATAGGAGAAGCCGAGACGCGGACCGAAGTTTAGGTTCGGGTTTGTGTTCGGGGTCAACAGGCCGGGGGTGGGAACATAGCCGGTGTTGTAGGCGCCGAGATCATTGTCATAACGCAGGCCGAGGTTAAGCGTGAGGCGCGGCAGTATCTTCCAATCGTCCTGCGCCCAGATACCAAGGATATTGCGATTGATGGTGATGTCGTACTGGCCGAAGGCCTGCGTGAAGGCTTCACTGGAGTTGCAGTAACCGTTGATGGCAGCGTAATTCCAGCTAGAGGGGTTCAGTGTTCCGTTCGGGAACATTGCGGGGTAGTTTGGAGCGGCACTGCCGGTTGCGGCAGTACATGAGGTCAGACCGCCGCGAAGATATTGAGGAAACTGTCCGCCGTGGTGGGTGTAAAGAAACTCGCCGCCCGCTTTGATGTTGTGTTTACCCTTGGTCCAGAAGAGATCGTCGCGATACTGCTGGGTGTACTGGTTGAAGATTTCTGGCTCGTTGTAGGGCTCGCCAACCGTAACGGCGGGAAGCGTAACGACGATGGAACCGGTCGCGAAGAAAGGCAGGTTCTGGAACTGGAAGTAGTGCAGACCAGCATGCAAGTCATTGACAAGGTGGTCGCTAATGCTGTGGTTCCAGTCAGCGACGTATCCCCAGCTGGAGACAGTGGAGTAGTAGGCCTGACTTGGATCGGCGCCTGCAGTGGTGGGAGCGATATAGCTTGTGCTAGAGGTGAAGGCATCACCGCGGAGGAAGAAGTGGTTCTTTTCGTTGTGCTGATAGTCGAGGCGTCCGAGATATTCATTGTTGAGCAGGATGGAAGGATGCGAGAAGACGGAGCTCGTCAAACCCTGCGTAATTGTTGGGCTGATGTTCGTAGTGCTGGGCTGATGCTCGCCCTCGTAAGAGCCGAAGTACCAGAGCTTGTCTTTTCTGATGGGGCCACCGATCGTTCCGCCGTATTGCTCGTCAGCGAAGGCCGGCCGGGTGATTGCGACGCTATGATCCTGGGCAGCAGCGAGCTTCAGGACTGGATCAGAGGCGAAGAAGACAGAGTTGCGGTCATACAAGAATGCACCGCCATGCATCTGGTCGGTCCCGGTCTTGGTCTGGACGTTGACGTAGATACCCGCCGAGCGGCCGGATGTGGCGTCGAAGCGGTTGGTGATGATCTGGAACTGCGAGATGGCGTCCTGCGAGAACTTCGGCTGGCCGAAGCTGGAACCGACCGAGTCCTGCGACGCCTCTAAACCATCGAGCGTGATCTGGAACTTGCCGGTTTCGGCGTCGCCCTGTGACGCGCCACCCGGACCGGATACTGGAGAGTTGCCGAACGCATTGGCCTTGATGCCCGGGACAAGCGTCGAGAGCTCAATGTAGTTGCGGCCATTGACCGGAATGTCCTGGACTTCTTTGGGTGTAACGTTTCCGGCTACGACCGAAGAGGTTGTGTCGATGGCGAGTTGATCGCTGGCCTCAACCAGAACCGATGTGGTGGCGCTGGCGATCGGGAGGGAGACGTCGATCTGCGCGAGTTGGCCTACGAGCAGGAGCACTTTCTTTTCGACTGTGGCAAAGCCGGGTGCGCTCGTGGTGATTGTGTACTCGGCGGCTGTCAAGCTCGGTACGACATAGGCGCCCTGGGCGTTCGTCGTGGCATTGAAGGTTGAACCACCGGCCTGTTTCACAGTGATCTTCGCGCCGGGTATCACGCCACCCTGTATGTCGGTGACGACGCCGCTCAAGCCTGTTTGTTGGGCGAACGCCGGGACGCAGCAGGAGACAAATCCTGCGAGGAGGAGAAAAAGAACAACTTTCAGGGACATCTTCATTCGCAAACAACCTCACTCTATGACTGGTTTCAACAACGGAACTGGGAGAGAAACAAGGGTCAAACGGGAGTAGCAGCGGTGCGTTGAGACACACCTCTGCGGTCGCGCGTAGGACTAAACCTTCGCGCCGGAGGCAACGTTATCAATGCGGATAAAGCGACCGAAAAGCTCTAGGGGTCAGACGTTTGCGGAAGAAAGTTTCCCGCCAGGGATGCAGCAGAGGGACAGCTGGGGCGTTGGGAAAGATCAAACGGAGCTTTTGTGTAATGAAGCCAAGACTAACCGCAAGGAGTGCGGGTGTCTAATCAAAAGTTTTTAGAGCGTGATAGAAATGTGATAAGTTCGTGACAATTACTATGACTTGAACGGTTCGCCGTTCGTCCACTTACACCTTTTCCTCAAAACTTAACAGCAGCTTCATTTGCACGGTCAGCCCGCAGCAGCGCACAGGTTTCACTTTTAGAACCGGGAGCACTTCTTTGGACTTCAGAATCAGGCAACTGCAATGCTTTTTGACGCTCTCCGACCTTCTTAATTACAACAAGACGGCGCGCGTCCTCTATATGAGCCAGCCCACCATTACCTTCCAGATCAAGTCGCTGGAAGAGGCGTTTGGCGTGAAGCTGTTCATGCGCGACCGACAGCAGGTTCGGCTGACCGATGCCGGCGTGGCGTTTCGCGAGTATGCCCAGACCATTATGGATACTGTTCACTCCGCGCATGATTGCCTGAGCGGGCTGCATACGCGGCTGAGGCTGCGAGTGAGCTGCGGGCCCGTGGGACAGTTTGTGCTGCTGCCTGCGGTGCTGCGATCACTGGCGGCGCGGCACCCGGAGTTTGAGCTTGAAGTGATTGAACTGACTACGGAGCAGCAGATTACGCGGCTGCCGGAGGGCAAGGTGGATGCGCTGCTGATGGTTAGCGCGCTGCCTGTGCCGGGGTTGCGCTTCGATCCCATCTATGAAGACTCGCTATTGGCTATGGTCTCTGATCGCAGCGCACTGGCTAAGCAGACCAGCATCTCGGTGGAGAGCCTGCGCGAGACGCCGATCATCGCATCGCGGATGAAGGATTGCCGGTTTCATCAGCCGTGGCTGCATGGATTGCTGGCGCCATTTGGCATTACACCGCGGATTGTGGAGTCGCCGCAGTCTTGCACGGTGCAGTTTGCGTATGCGGCCGCGGGGGAAGGGTTGGCGATCGCTACGAAGTCGATGGAGGCTTGCGTATTTCCAAATGTAGTTGCGAGGCCGTTCCGCGAGGTGATGCCTTCGTTGCAACTTGGACTCGCTTCGATGAGCGAGAACGACTCGAAGGCGTTGACGATCTTCCGTAAGATTGTGACCGAGTGTGCTGCAGTTGCGTTTCCAACGAAGGCTGCCGCGGCTTTGCCGAAAACGAAGGCAATGCATCGGCCCGTTGTACTCTTTCCCAGCCATACGCAGGCCAGCTAACGCTGCCACGTGTACGTGACGGTTTGCCGAACCTGGGTGCCATCGTGCCGGGCTACAAACTGTTCGGCCTTCATCGCGGCGAAGGCGTCGCTTAACCCCTTCATATCTTTTCCGAAGAATGGTGGCTGTTGTCCAGCGTCCTGTGCCGGTGTGCCTACGGATGGGTTGGGGGTGGGTTGATGGATGCCATCAACAAGGGCCGTCCACTGAGCGAATGGGCCGCGGGCAGCGCTGTGGTCGAAGCCAGCGATCATGAGCGCCGGTTGCGGTTTGCTTGTGCTGGCCTGCTGCTTTTGCAGGATGTCTATCAGCAGCGATGCATCATCCGATATCACACAGAGGTGTCCGCTTACAGCGATCTGCAGGCTGTGCGCATCGCTTGTAGTGAAGTAGCTGAAGCCGGTTGTGGTCTTCTGCTGCCATGCCAATCCGAGCCCGCCGGCTGTGAGATTCTGCTGCACGGATTGCTGGATGGCCTCCTGCATCGCGCGCAGGTCCCAATCCTGTGCGCTCCATAGAACGACAGCCGAGGCAAACGGAGTCCAGACGCTGTTGGGCTTGCTGTTACCATCGTTGCGGTCCAGCGTCATCATCGCCTGCATGGAGGCGTTGTGCAGTGTGGCCTTCAGAAGTGGAGCGCCGTCCTGAGCGGACGCTACGGCTGCCGCGGGTTCATCGATGCGGGTTTCAAGATCGGTGACGTTGCCGGCTTGTGGCGTGCTCGTGTCGGCGACGGGTGCGGTTCGAGTGTCCTCATAATCCGATATGTTTCGTGTGAGGACCTTCTGCTGTAGTGCCGTTAGAGCATCCGCTTCCGTAGGCTTTGCAAAGGCGCGATAGATGACCGTGTGGTCCGGCACCAGTGCGGTTAGCTTGCCGAGGTCGATATCAGGCGAAGCTTCCTGGGCGATGCCGGACGCGGGCAGCAGTACGCGCTCTTCCCTGATGCCGCTTGCGTCGCGATAAAGATCGGCGACTGCCGATTTATATTGCTTCATCTCGGTGATGTTCTGCTGAATCCAATAGGTGCGGAAGTGGGGCGTCTTCACGATCGCTTCCATGTTGAGCACCATGCGCAGATCGCCGGCAGGGCTTGATGTTGCGGACTTTGCTTCCTTGTACCAGGCCTCGTTCGCCAGACTGTCGTCGGCCGTGCCCTCTTTCTTTGACATCAATTCGAGTGTCTGGGACATGATGTCCTCGTCTGTGCTGAGGATCAACCAATCGCCCTTTTCGGCAAACGCTACGGTTTGTTGAGGACCGGCACCGGCGGTATCGGAGTCGGTCGTTGATGCTGCATCATTCGCTGCTGGAGCAGCGGCGGTTGAGTTAGAGTCCGTTGCAGAGTCGGCGTCGCTGCTGGTCTTTACGTAGAAGGTGACGCCACCAGCCTGACGGGTTTCGAATTGCTTGCGGTGCTGGAGCAGACGGCTTTGCTCCTCCATGGCAGGGGTCATGCGTGTGATGTAGACGATCTGCAATTTGCCGATGTCATACCAGGCGAAGAAGCTTTGTGTTCCGGCCATCTCCTGGAGGAGAGCGCCATCTACGGGCAGGCTGGCGGCAGAGGCAAACTGCTTCTGCGCCTGCTGCAAACGGGCGAGCAGGCGAGAGCGAGAGAAGACTGCGTAGTCATCGCTCTTGAGCCACGCGGCTTGCTCCGGCGAGGTGTTCCAATCTTTGAGCAGCGTGGCGAGGTCCGGAGACTCGATGGATAGGAGCGCGCCTTGTGGAACCCAGGCCGCGAGATCCACTTTGGGTGTGGCAGCATCGAAGGCAGCCCAGACCGCGCCGGCAACGAGGAGTGATACGGCGAAGATAGCGGCGAGCCTTGATTTGTATTGACGGGTCATCGCGACTCCTTTTCGGCCACCAGGCGAGGCCGCACCGCAACGGACTGATCGAGGGGTGCATGAATCACTGGACGGCGAGCGGTGTTTGCCTGCGTGCGTCGCACGACGGCCAGTCGCTGCGTTAGCTTTTGCCGCCATGCCGTGCGCTGCGGCGAGGTGCGCGCTAACTTGATGGCGGCCTGTAGATATTGCATGGCGCTGGGGGTTTCGCCCATGCGCCAGGTTACGTCCGATGCGGCGACGAGCAACGCTGCGTTGCTCTCGCTGCTGTCGGTTTGTGTCTCATGCGTTGCCTCGGAAGAGGCCTGTTGTGGTGAGTCAGCGTTTGCCGTTATCTCGCCTGAAGGCTCGGTGTCTGGAGTAGAAGCCGGCGAAGATTGCAACCTATCGAGTAGAGGTTTTATCGCAGCCATAGCGAGCGCGTCGCGGCCTAGTTCGGCATTGGCGTGGAAGATCCCGATACGGATCGCATCGGCATCTACTCCGTCAGGCGCGATTGCCAATGCCTCACGCAGTAAGGATTCTTTCTGTGCTGTGGTGGTCTTAACCGGTGTGTTGAAGAAGCCAGCCGCAGCCATGCGGGTCTTAGCGCAGTAAGGTTGCTTCGCCTGCTCTATGGTGATTGTGTTTGCCGCGAGAAGGTCGAGTTCCCTGCTGCCTAACGGCATGATGGTTGCACCGCGAAGATCGAGGGCCGCGTGAGCCCGTAAGTCGTAATCGATGAGCGGCGATGCAGCGAGTGTGGCTAACGATGCATGTGCGGACGCTACATCCTGTGAGGCTTTCATTTGCGCCTCAGCCAAACGCATGGCGTAGAGGCCGTCCCAGGGCTGGCTGGCGGCGAGCGGAGTGAGAAAGGCGATCGCCTCGGCCGGGTGGCCAGCCTTCTCAAGCAAGGCAGCAGCGAGATCGTAGTTTGCGTAGCGGCCCTTATCGGAAGCGAGCAATGTCATGCGACGCAGGAGGTCGAGCGCGCCGGGCATGTCGTTGGTGCTCAAGCGGGCGTCTGCGAGTGCAAGATAGTCCGTTGAGGTGAGTTCATGACGCAGCATCGCGCGGGTGAAGAGAAACTCCAGGATGAGGCGCGCATCCGAACGGTCATCGGCGAGTGCTAGCCGGCCCGCAGCCTGACGAAGCGAGTCCGTGCTCGGCTGAATGGTGTCCGGAAGAGTGTCGTAGGTTTCGAGGAGCGTCTTAAGGCTTCCGTCTCGTGCAGCCAGCATCACGCTGGCGACGGCGAGATCGGAGGATTGCCGCCGTGCGGAGGGGACCTGGGCGAGGATTGCCTTTGCGCTTGCGTCGTCCTTCAGTTGCACATAGAGCACGACGAGGGCGGCCTGAATATCCGATACCTTTTCTGTCACGCCTGTATCTTTGGCCGGGTTGGCTGCCGCGGCACGAGCGAGTTCGAGGCGCTTGAGCTCGAAGCTTACACGAACCGCTTGGGGCAACCATGAAGCATACTCGAGATCGACGAGGATTTGGGCTTGCTTCTTTGAGGCGGCGCTCAGCTCCAACACCCATGCGAGTCCGTCGGTGGAGCTTGGAGCGGCCTCGAACGCGGCGTGGAGCAACTCATTGCTGCGATAGTTTCCATTCTTTGCGAGGTACGCCTTCAATAAGTCGGTGAGAGATGCTCTTAGCTGTAGGAGAGCTCCGTGTTCTTTTGCATGACGTGTGATGAGTTCGGTTGTTGTAAAGAAGTCATCCGGCACCATCTGTTTCTCGATCGTTTTGCGGAGGAGATTGAGGGCCGATTGCCATTCTGCGATCGCATCATTGTGGCGGCCGGCCTTCCATAATAGGACTGCCATGGCATCGTGCAGGCTGGCGGCTTCAGGCTGCAACTCCAATGCATGACGGTACTCCGCAAGCGCGGCGTCAATTTTTCCTGCATCCGCATAGGTCCGGGCAAGGCTTACGTAGCTCGCGAAGCCAGCGCTGTGCTCCAACTCAGAAACGGCGAAATCTTCCGGATCGCCTGGACCTCCGCTCAAGCGAAAGACTGCATAGCGCATGCCGTAGTAAAACCACAGGTCACCGGCGAGCGTCTTTGAGCGGTCGAGAGGTTGTGTGAGGCGATCACCGATCGTTGAATCGCCAAGCGCTATGCGAAAGGCGTTATTGGTATCGGCGCCTGTATCGCCGAAGTACAGGCCGGTGAGTGCGCGGTAAGAAGAGTTCCATACAGGTTGCATTGCGCTACCGTGTGCAGTGAGGGCCTGCAGTGCTACAGGTTCCTCGGCGTAGCTGAGCGCATAGTTGGTTGCAGCATCACCGATGTCATTGTTCTGCGTAGCCAGCTTGAAGAGAGCGGGCTTATCGCGCTTCAGCAATAGGGCGAAGTACCGCTCCCTGCTGGTTGGGTCCATTGGGAAACTAGTTGTGGATGCAGCTACACGCAGTTCGGCGGCTTCGTCCCCGACATCGCGATAGGCTGACGCCGCCTGTTGCTTCACGAATTCGTTTCCTATCGCTGGAGATAATAACGCGGCGTAAGACTCCAGCGTATGCGCCAGGTCGAGGAACATCATGCGACCGCGCTGTAGATCGATGTACGGCCTGAACTGTTGGCGAGTCTTACCCGTCTCCGCAAGGAGCGCATCGTGGCGCAGCGTGGCTTCAAGGTCCTTTAGTCCGGCAACGTCCGCTATCTGGATGAGGTCTGCATGAGGATGAGCTTTTGATACGAGTGCGGCTAATTGCGATTTTTCTTCGGGTGTATCGTAGGTTGAAACCGCTTTGGCCATTGCCTGCAAAGCCTGGTTGTAGTTTCCGCGCGCTGTGTTTGCACGCTGTTCGGCGAGCTTCTGCCGCCACTCTGCGTTGCTCACGCTGGCGATCCCCTGCTTTTGCACCTGTTCCGCGAGGATGCTGGGTGAGTTTGCCGAGACATTGGCTGCACTCAGCGACTTGTCTAGAACCTGCCATGCCGCATCGGTCTGTCGCAGACGTGCCATTATCTGCATGTAGGTTGAGGCACCATCGGCGTTGTCGATCAAGAGATCATCGCCTGCGAGTTTGATTCCCTGCTCCGCGAAGCTTCTGCTTTCAGGAAGCATGTTCCAACTATTTAGTTGGGCTGCAATCCTGAACTCATCCGAAGCGACAGGCGTGGAAGTAGTGATCCATGCTTTTTGCAAGGCAGCGATGGCATCCTGCTTGCGGCCTTGCTGAGCACGTACTTCAGCCTCCGCAACCATCCATTGGGGATCTTTGTAGCTCAGGACGTAAAGCCTCTCGTAGTCGGCGCAGGCTTCATCGAGGCGGTTGAGGCGGAGTTCGAGATCGGCCTTTGCAGCAAACCACTCCTGCTTATCCGCACGAATGCTGACAGCATGATTCCATGCGTCGATTGCTGCGGGAAAGTCCTCGAAGACTGTTTGCATCTGGGCCAGCATTGAGGCGAAGCGTGAGTCTTTGGGCGATTGCGTTGCGGTGCGTTGCACAAAACTTACGAGACGATCCTTTTGCTGCCAGCGCAAGGCATAGAGGGTAGCCTCCTGTGTGAGGCTTGTATCTTCGGGATACGCGCTCAACATCGCGATGTACTGATCGGTGGCGCCTGGGTAGTCTCTCAGCCGCGTGAGGGCTGGGATGAGACCACGACGCAGTAGCAGGGTTGTCTGCTTCTTTGAATCCGCGTTCATGGTCGCGGTCTTGATCGCTGCAAGCTTTGCGATGTAGAAGTCTCTCAGGCCCGCGTCGTCGCCGGCTCGCGCATAGCTGTCTGCGACGATAGCTATACTCTGTGGATCGAATGCAGTTGCGTCGAGTAACGGTGCAACAATCTGGCGAGCCAGTGCGTATTGCCCGTCGTCATTCGCCTTGCTCGCGGCTTCCAGCGTGAATTGATGGCTGAGATCGGGACGCGCAACTTTACTCGCATCCGCCAACACGGTGATGGCTTGATCCTTCGAGCCAGTGCGCCAGTAGAAGTCCACCGTGGCGCGGACTACACCGAGGACCCTGGGATTGGCAGCATAAACAGCGGCCATTACACGCGCGGCATCCGCCGTGTTCTTTCTCTGCTCCTGGCTGGCGGCCAATGCGTACTGCAACTCAATCTTCTGCACGGGATCAGCAGCGAGCGTTTCCTCTTTGGCGAGAGCTCTTTCATAGATCGCCACGAAGCTATGTGTGTGTGCGCGTTCCGCGATTGCGGCTACATCGTCCAGCGTGGTTGTGCGGGCGAGTTCGGCTTCCAACAACGGACCAATCGCTGCATCGTTGCCCTGCGCGTGGAGAATGTCTTCGCGCAACACCATCGCCGCCTCGGTATTTCCGGCGGTCTCCATAGCTTCCTCTACCGGTTTGACGAATTGCTTTCGGGTGGCGAGCGTCAGCAGGCGATATCGCGCATCAGTGTTGCTCTCCAAAGCAGCGGCGGCATACTCGCGCGCGGCACAGGTATTGTCGTGCTTGCCCTCGCAGATGGCGCCGGCTTCATAACCGAAGAGTGTGGGATCGCTGAACTTCAATCGCGCAGCATGAATCTCCTCGAGAGCCCTATCGAACTCGAAGTAGTCCCAAAAGATGGTGGCCGCTTGCAGATAGCCGTCCTTCGATCCGGGGTTCACCTTTGCCATTCGTTGCCAGTATGGCGCTGCCGCGGCGAGGTCCTCATGTCCAGTCGATCCCACGGCGCCGGCGTCAGCATATATATCGCCGATGGCTGCTAGACGGTCGAGATCACCAGGGTTCGCCGCAAGCAGATTCTTCTCTATGGCAACGGCCTTCGCGGTTTGCGCGCTGTCGTAGTAGGCGAGCGAACGGAAGATGCTGGCCGCGCTGGCGCCTATCTCCGGGTCTGCAGGATACATATCGGCGAGCGCGCCCAGAGGAGATGCGCTCTCTTCAAAGTGGCTGCGCCATATCTGGGCCTCAGCCAGTTCGCGTCCGGCTGCAGGATTGGATCTGGTATCTGTGCCTTGTAACTGCTGTAATTCTTCGGCTAGCTTGCCAGATTTGCTTAGGGTCTCGAAGAAGGCCGTCTGTAGATCTTCCGCCTCCCACCAATGCAGACGCAACAGCGCCAGACGAGCCGCTTCATCCCGTGTTGGTTTTACTTCATAGGCTTGCAGGAGATTACGTAGAAAGACCAGATCATGCGGGAAGCGCTGCGCGGCGTAGAGGTTTAGCTGGAGCGACATCTGTGCCCCGCCGCCGGAAGCATTGCGGAAGTAGTTCTCGAGATCCGTACCTTCAAACGTCTTCGCGACCTGCCGCGTGAGGTCGGCATAGGCTTCGTTTTGTTTCTCTCGCAGATAGAAACGTGCCAGCTTGTCATACCAACTCTTATCAGGGAAGTGTGCGATCGCGGCCTTGTAGACCTCCTCTTCCTGTGCGCCCAGCTTGTTCTGCGCGAGAAACTGCGCGAGACGCTCATACAAAAGCGGGTCGTTCGGGTTGCGGTCCAGTTCCCTGCGTAGAACGGCAAGCGCAGCCTGCATCTGCCCGGTCATCACAAGCCTGTTGAGGTAACGCTCCAGCACCTCGCTATATTCCGTTGCACCTTCTTGCTGTGGCGCGCTGGTGGTGGACATGATCTCAAAGGCTGTGCTGTTTGCGATACTTGCGGTGGTGTTATGCGGCTCATCTGCACCGAACGCATCGGCGTTACCATTCGGCGTTGACGAGGACGTTATCGCAGCAGCGGCAGTCAACGGCATGCCCTTTGTTCTGGCTCCGAGCTCGACAAGCAGACGATCGTAGACGGCGAGCTCGTCCTTCGTATCGTTCTGGCGGGCGTAAGCATCGGCAATCTGTAGTGCTACGGTTACGCGCTCTTTACCGTTTGGAAACTGCTGTAGATATTCGTTGCCTGTGCGAATTACATCAGCATTTGCACCATACTCGGCGTAGACAGAGATCAGCCGCGCATGCAACGCAGGACGAGCAACAGCCTGCGGGAACTTTGCATCGAGCATCTGGAGTAAGTCCGCGGCTTTTGTGCGATGAAAGTAAGACTGCGCCTTCGTCTCCTCACTGGAGTACTCCTGCGCAGGGGAGCTTGAGTTAAGCCAGAGCGAGAGAATGCCGTTCCAATAACCGGGGCCCTGGTCCATGGTGGCGATGTCGCGATACATCGTAAGATTCTGCGCTCCCAATAGCAGCGGCTGGTCGGGAGCGGAGAGCAGGATGTCGGTCATCGCAGAAAGACCTGTCTCCTGTGCGCTGCGGCCATCCACCATTGCGCTGGTGGGAAGGTTATAGAGTGCGAAGGCATAGCGCGCGGCTTCAGGCCAAACACCTGCGCGCTGCATCAGCGACATTAGCGTGTATAGTTCGTCGGCGCTCCAGGCGGCTTTTCGTACGTCCTTGGCCAGACGGTACTGATCGACGGCAGTCTGTGCCGCATCGTTGCGTCCCGATTGCCGTTGATAGAAGTAGATACGGCAGAGCGCATCGAAGTCATCTGGGTTCTTTTCCAACCGCGCTTTGGCCTCTCCCACAAAGGTGCGCTGCTGGTGTGTCTGCGCGAGGAGACTGAAGTAGCTGTCAACAAGCTCCTGTGGCCAGAGCGGACGAAAACTTGCATCATAGACCGCCATCGCTTTGGCGACGCTTCCACGACGCAGCTCCACTAATGCAGTAGCCTTCACCGGAAAGACTGCATCCTCCGGGAAGGCGGTCCTATAGCGAGCCACCAGTTCTGTTGTTGCGTCGTACTGCTTTGCAGCGAGCAACCAATTGAAGTAGTTGGCATAGACAGCGCCTTCCTGCGGATAGCGATTTATCCACGCCTCATACGTGTGCTGCTTCACAGTTGGGTCCATTGCGTCTTCGTCTGCAAGGGCGACAATACGTGAGAAGGCCATCCAACTCTGCTGCTTGTCGACAGCGGTGAATGCCTCCTCTGGCACCGGAGAAGCGGTGCCTATTTCTATGAGCACCTGCACTTCATCAGGACCCTGCAAGCGGCGATGATAGTACGCTGCCAGTTGCAGTTTTGCCTGCAACGGATCTTTTGCATGCGCCGCATAGGCTTTCCAGTCAGCTTCCGCTGCTACGAAGCCCAGGGCCTGCTCATCTTCTCTCGCCTTCAGGCTGTAGAGCTCTGCCTGCTGGGCATTCTGGGCAAGCAGCTTCTGTAGTTCGGCTTGTGCCTCTTTGGGTGGGCGGGGATAGAGCGCCTTCACGCCGGGCAGATCCATCATGCGGAAGAGTGCAGCCTCAAGGGCGCTGGCGCTGACGACATGCTGAAGAAAGTCTGGTAGTTCAGCGCGGGCAACTAACACCGTACACAACAGTGCAGCACCGCCGAACAGTGCAAGAGTTGCGTTTGAGGACTTGCGAATATGCTTAGGGGATGACATCGACCTGCACCTCCTCGCTGCCCATGTTGTGGGCGATATCCTCCGCGGTTACCGAGAGTTGATAATGTCCTACCGGTAGATCGGAAGGCACATCCAGCATGCCGGTATTCGCTGCTGCGGCGCCGCTCCAACGCAGCGTAACCGGCATGGACTCGAAGCCTGCTCCGCTGAGTCGCGCCGAAAGAGTGCGAGTGCTTTGGCTGGCCGAGGCTTTGATCTGCACCGCTTGGCCGCGATGCACCTGGTTGCCCGGCAGCAGTATCTTTACCGTCGGCGGTGTGCTGGCAATGACGAAGGACTTCTCTTCGCGATAGGTATTGCCGTGTGTATCGCGCAGGACAAGACGCACACTATAGGTGCCATCCTTCATCTCAGGTGGTGCGAGAAAGCGTGTCTCCCACATTCTGCCGCCTTCGGGGCCTTGCGTATCTTCGTCGGAGAGATGCCGCAAAGGCTTTGTAAGGCCGAAGGGAAATAGCGCAATCACGCTATCGATTGCGTCATCAGTGCGAACTCGAAGCACCGGGTCGCCGGGACGGATGACTCTTGGCCGCAAGAGTGAACGTGGAACCGCGAGGAATGAGGTGTACGGCGTGACAAACTTGTACTTCCGCGAGAGTCGAATGATTTCGTCGATCGCAGCACGTGTTTCACCATCGGCGGTGATCTGTTCGAGCAGTGCATGAACGCGAGCCTGAGCCCACAAACGCGGCAACTGGGTGTGCTCTTCGGCGATGACGGGGAGATCGGCCATTGTCTTCACGTTGAAGGCGACGCCATCGCGGCGGCCTGTGGCTGTGAAAGCGACCTGCTTCGCCGGCTTGTCATAGGCGCCGACCCATGAGGCCATTGAACCAGTAAAGACGGATTCATCGAGGGGATAGACCATCTGCGCAGCCTGTGGCTGCAGTTGCAACGCTAACCCACCAACGGGACTGCGGGTCAGCTTACTGAGGAATGCTTCCAGTTTGTAGTCCACGGGCTCGGAGGAGAGCACATGCTCCAGGACACCGTCGTTGCGTGCAAGCAAAGTCAACAGATCGGTGTTCGCGTCATCTCCAACGGCGAAGATGTCTGTCTTCGGTTTATGCGGTGAGGCCTTCCAGGCCTTTGTATAAGCGGATGCGATCTTTCCAGGCAGGATCGTCGCGCCACGATCACTGCCACCATCAGTGAGGACCACCAACGCCGAGTCGTCGGCGTCGCACTGTTTCAAACCTGCGGCGAGGGCCTTGCCAAGATCGGTACCACCACGCAGGTGGCTGGCACGGACCATCTCACGTGCGGCGTTGATTGAAGCGGCATCCGCTGTTACCGGTGCGGGCTTCCATGGCGTTGCATCCTGATTGAAGAGCACGATGTTGAAGCGATCGACCGGCCGCAGCTTGTTCAGCACACCTTCCAGGGCGGCATAGCTGCGCTCCAGTTTTTCCCACTGCATGGAGAGGGAGTTATCGAACAAGATTATTACTGTGCGCGGGGCGCCAGGGTCGGCGTTTGAGCCGGTGGTTGCTATCGTTTTACCATCAGCAACCAACATCTCGGCCTGGAAGAAACCGGGCTCAGGAGTTGCGGAAGCGATGGGACTTATCTCATCGGGTTGCGGCAGCGACACGTACTGGCTGCGATAGGTGATGACGTCCAGCGAGTCTGCCTCGTCGCGATTCAACTTCCATCGTGCTACAAAATCCTCATTGAGCGAGAAGTCCGATGCTTCAAAGGTTCCCGCGCCATGGTGTGCGTTTGCCTCCGTCATCTTCAACGGGAAGAGCTTCGATACCAACTCGAAGTCCTGCAGCGCGTGTGCTGACTTTACTTCAAAGCGTAGGGAGAAGTGTTTTGCAACCTGCTTTTGATAAGCGTCCGGCTTAAGAGAAAGCAGAAAGATCTGTTTCCAGTTATTCACCGGTAACCGCTGGTGATACTCCAACTCCAGCCGCTTGGTGCCGTAGGCCGGAATGGGCACGATCTTCGCCGTGAACATCGAAGTAGTCGTTGGATCGTCGGTGCGCTCGCCCATCTCCAGCAGGCCGGGATCGATGGATTGCATGCGAGCCTGGTCATAGACCTCTTCTGCTCGCTTTCGTTCGAGGACCACGGCGGGGATACGGACAGGGCCGTCCCATACGGCGAAGTCGCTGACCGTGGAACCGTCAGGTAGTGCGAACTGGTATGTTCCTTCCTGCACTCCGGCGGTGTGGTTGGCAAAGATCTGAATGATCCTCACGCGTGCATCGCCATTGTCGATCAGCACATCCACGTGCATCTCTTCAAGCGAGAGCACAGCCGGATTAGGCGCTGTTGCGTCGCGTGGAATCAGCACACCGGTGTCCGCCCGGGCCATCGTAGCCGCTGAACACGCCATCGAAATCAATAACAGAGATTGAATCGCACAGTACCGCATCATCGCCCCAGACTCCCCTCGGCGATCTTCACGAGGCCGCCTTCGGTTCCCACATAAATCATTCCGTCATGCTCGGCGAGTGCTGTCACGTTCTCTGAGGGCAAGCCTTGCGTCACGTTGGTCCAACGGCTGCTTGCCAGGTTTTCAACCCAAAGGCCTTTGCCGAGCGAACCCGCCATCAGATGCTGGCGCGTTCGCAAGATTGCGTTTGGATTTACGACAAAGGCAGGCGTCAGCGCCTGCACCCTGCCTTCGCGACTCACCTGCATGACGCCGGCGCCATAGGTTCCCACGGCCCAGCCGCCGTTGTTGTCCGGTGCGATTGCGGTAATCCAGTTGTGCTTCAACGCAGAGTTGGCGACGGTCAAGTTTCGCTGCACGGCCTCGTGCTGCAAGAGGCTCAGGCCGCCTAATGTACCAGCCAGCGTCACCCCGTCGCTCTGAATCCCCAACGCATAAACATGGTTGTTCACCAACCCCTCGAAGGCGTACAGGCTCTGCGGAGCTTCACCGGTGTCGACAAAGGTGAGCCCCGCCGGAGTCGCCAGCGTCATGCCATTTGGGCGGAAGACCAGATCGGTCACATGGTCCGCGATCAGACCGTCGTGCCGCGTCATTATCTGCCGGGGCTTGCCCTCGCGGTCGAAGAGTACCAGGCCGTTCGCTGTGGCTACGGCCATGGTCTGGCGCGTCGGATCCAGAACGATGCGGTTTATGCAGAACAGATGGCCGTCCTCCAGATGCTGCGTGTGGTCAGCTGTCACAATGTCCAGACCGCGATCAAAGTATCCGATCCAGAGTCGGCCATCGGCGTCGAAAGCAAGCGCGCTGATATTGTCGTCGGTCAACGCTGAAAGCTCGGGCTTAATGACATCGCTCCAGCCGCCACCCGCGTCGCGACGCTTTATGCGGTCTTGCATCACCGCATAGATGCTGCCATCATCGCTGGAAAGGAAAGCCCGCACGGCGCTCGAATCTGCCGAGGCAATGGACAGGCGCGGGGCAGGGCCAAGCGCTACTATACGCAGACCCTCGTCGATGGTAGCCACCGTCAGTGTTCGCGGCTCCGCAAGCAATGCCTGCGCGAAGACATCGCGAGCTATAATACGCTCCGGCTTGCCGTTGACGAACTGTTCGACGCCCACCGGCGTTCCCGCAAAGACCGAATCGCCTTGTACCGCCAGCGATTCGATGTCAGCGTCCGGCAGGCCGTCTTCGACGCCAAAGCGTTGCACGGTTCCTGCGTGCCAACGCAGTACTCCAGCATTGCGCGTACCTACCCAGAAGCCTTGGGAGTCGGCTGCCAGCGCCGTCACCTGCAGGTTGGCAAACTCCGGATGAAATAGCTTCATCTCGCCGGCGCTCCATACCAGCAGCCCCCGGTGGCGCGTGCCGATCAGCAGATCGCCCGTCGGCAACGGAAGAATCGCGGTGACCTCGCGCGCTTGCGGGTCCGTAGCGTACAACTGCCGCAGGGTGCCGCCTGCATCCAGCAGCAGGAGTCCCTGCTCCGCCGTCGCAACGATGAGCTCAGGCACGCTTGCACCGCGCAGCCTTCCGACCGCCATGCGGCCGACCGGCGACGGTGGCAGATCGGCGCCAACCCGCCAGCTCTTGCGCAATACGCCGTTTGGGCCGTAGGCGAAGAGGCCGGTGGAACTGCTTACATAGAGGTTGCCATCGAAGAATGCCGCGTCGGTAAATGCCGAAGGCGATGAGATGGCCTGAAACCCGGCGTTTTCCATCGGTCCCAGCGGACGCAGGTCAAACTCAAGCTGGCTGGCTTGCCGAATGGTGATGGTTGCGCGGTCGAGTGTGCGGTGAACCCGCAGGGCAACGAGCGCCAACGCTCCCACGAGGATCGTCACGGGGAGCGCCAGAAGCGGCAGAGTTCGCCTGAATCGCATGTCCGGGGTTCTTCCGTCTCCCGGCATCCGTCAGGAGAGTGAGCAGAGCGTAGCATGACTCTGGCTTGTGTATAGAGCTTCTATAGAGATATTTTTTTAGAGGTATCTCGCTTGTTCACTCGCCGAGGCAAAACGCCGGAGAAGTTGAGCGAACAGGAACCGGCGGCGGCCTTTTCGTATGGGGTGCTTTCGCGTAAACTTGAGGAGCAGGAGAGTTGGCAGAGCCCGGTTGAATGCACCTGACTCGAAATCAGACATCGTCGCAAGGCGATCGGGGGTTCGAATCCCTCACTCTCCGCCACCTACCGATTCCAGGACATCCAACAAAGTCTAGAGAATTCGCGATAACCCCAGGTAAATCTGGGGTTATCGTCTTTTGAGGTTCTGGATGAAGCGTACTCGGCAGTGATGGAACGAAGCTGAAGCTGAAGCATTTACAATCAGGAGACTTGCAAGGTACTGTAGCGTGGCGGTGAGCGAGCACTCATTGCAAGGGCCTGTAGCTCAACGGTTAGAGCAGGGGACTCATAATCCCTTGGTTGGGGGTTCAAATCCCTCCGGGCCCACCAATTCCCCCTCCCACACTTGATCGTCGCTAGTTGTAGAGGAGCTCGTGTGGGGCGGGCCAGGTCATGGTGCCGTCGGCCTTGTCCACATACATAAAGAGCTTGTTTGTGCCGTTAACGCGCACTGCGACGATCACCCCTGTCCCCCAGAAGCCGCTGCCGTCGGTTGCCGACGTGTCGATGTGGTGCGAGGTGATGGGGTAAAAGTTGCGGGGGTCGGTCGTCCAGTCGTGGGTGAAGTCTTTCAGCGTGTAAGAGTACTGCTGGGGATGCTCGGCCCACTTGGAGTCGTTGTAGTAGATGCCGTATGCCTTCGCGTAATCCTTGTCCTGGAGCGCGTCGAAGAAAGTGCTGACCCGATGCTCTGCCCGCAGGTCGGTGAACAGCCAGCCGTGACCCGAGAGGCGACCCGCGAAAAAGAGTGCAACGAAAAGAAAGATGAAGATTACGGCTGCAATCAGGATGTTGCGGGTGCGGGTTTCGCGGCGGGCGTCGTAGGCTGGGGCGTTGAGCAACGTCATAGGGTTCGATCCTCTGGGCAATTCTTGCGTAATGCGTAAGCTACGCATTCCATTAGACACCGGAACGGTAATTTCAGATGCCGTGCTGTCGAAACGGAAAAGCCGCGCGAAAGTGCTCGAATTCAGTGCCGGCAGGTAGCAGATAGACAGAGAGTACGTCGAAGCGGACGGGGATGCGCTCGCGGTGGCGCTCGGGAATCTGCCGGATATAGGCGGCAGCCATGCGGCGCAGCGTTTGCTGCTTGTGGGCGTCGATTTGGGTTTCGGCGGCGGCCATGTCGTGGGCGGTTCGGGTCTTGATCTCAAAGAAAACGAGAGTGTCGCCGTCCCAGGCGGCCAGATCGAGGTCTCCGCGGATGCGCTCGGAACGCCAGCGGCGGGCGACGATGGTGTATCCGAGACCTCGAAGGTGGAAAAAGGCGGCATCTTCGCCTTTTTCGCCGGTAAGTAGGTGGGATGGCAACGCGGATTTTCGGTGCGCGAGGCGTTGAAGCGCGAAGTAGGCGCGGCGTTCGAGATTCAGGGTAAAGCGCGCGATTGCCGGGGGCATGGGAGCAGGATATCTCGATTTCGGTGGAAATCTGGCTGCGATATACTTGGACGTGCACACCAAGCACAATCAAAAAGTACAACTGAAGAGGTCGATGCTATGTCAGCAAAGTACATCTTTGTGACGGGCGGAGTTGTGTCGTCGCTAGGCAAGGGGCTGGCTGCAGCCTCGATTGGCTGCCTGCTTGAAGCGCGCGGACTTCGTGTGAACATGATGAAGTTTGATCCGTACCTGAACGTCGATCCGGGGACGATGTCACCGTTTCAGCATGGCGAGGTGTTTGTGACCGACGATGGCGCCGAGACCGACCTCGATCTTGGTCATTATGAACGGTTTACCCATGCGAAGCTGACGCGGGATAACAACCTGACCACGGGCAGAATCTACGAGCAGATCATCACCAAGGAGCGCAGGGGGGATTACCTGGGCAAGACGGTGCAGGTGATTCCGCATGTGACGAATGAGATTAAGGCCGCTATGCGCAAGGTTGCGGGGACGGGCGATGTCGATGTGGTGCTGGTGGAGATTGGTGGGACGGTGGGCGATATTGAGTCGCTTCCCTTCCTTGAGGCCATTCGGCAGATGAGGCAGGAGTTGGGGCGGGACAATACTTGTTTTGTCCATATGACGTTGATTCCATGGATCGCAGCGGCGCAAGAGTTGAAGACCAAGCCTACGCAGCACTCGGTGAAGGAGATGCTTTCTATTGGAATTCAGCCGGATATTCTGCTTTGTCGGGCGGATCGTGAAGTGCCGCAGGAGATGCGAGAGAAGATTGCGGCGTTCTGCAATGTGGAGACGCAGGCGGCGGTGATTGCGCGGGATGTGCCCTCTATCTATGAGGTTCCATTGAACTTAGCGCAGCAGGGGGTGGATACGCTGGCGTTGAAGTATCTGCGGATGGAGGCTCCGGAGCCGGACCTTTCAAAGTGGAAGGACATTGTGCATCGCGCTTACAACCCGAAAGATGAGGTTTCTATTGGGATTGTGGGGAAATATGTGGAGTATGAGGATAGTTACAAGTCGCTGAAGGAGGCGCTGGTGCATGGGGCGCTGGCGGAGAATCTGAAGCTGAAGGTGACCTGGCTGGAGGCTGAGGGGCTGGAAGTTGATGATTATGCAGGGCAATTGAAGGGGTTTGATGGGATCCTGGTGCCGGGTGGGTTTGGCAAGCGTGGCATTGAGGGTATGTTGAACGGAATCCGCTATGCTCGTGAAAACAAAGTACCTTACTTCGGGATTTGCCTGGGAATGCAGACGGCTTGTATTGAGTATGCGCGCAATGTTTGCGGGCTGGAAAAGGCGAATTCGGGTGAGTTCGATCCGGCGACGCCTTACCGTATCATCTACAAACTAAGGGAGTTGATCGGCGTGGAGGAGATGGGCGGGACCATGCGGCTGGGGGCTTGGACCTGCGTGATGGAGGCTGATTCGCTGGCGGCTAAGGCTTATGGAGCTACTGAGATTTCGGAGCGGCATCGGCACCGGTATGAGTTCAACCGGGAGTTTGAAGAGACGCTAACTGCTGGTGGGCTTAGACTTACGGGATCTTCTCCAGAGGGGACTTATGTGGAGATTGTGGAGATTCCGGAGCATCCGTTCTTTATTGGATGCCAGTTTCATCCGGAGTTCAAGTCGAAGCCTTTGGAGCCGCATCCTTTGTTTCATGCGTTTATCAAGGCTAGTTTTGCGAATCGGGGGCTTATGAAGGCGGAGGCTACGGTCCGTGCTGAGGTTAAAGCTTAGACGGTTTCTGGCGATTGTCCTGGGGAGACAATCGCCAGTATTGATGGGGGTTTCACGGTGCTTTGGACGGTGAGGGGGACGGTGGGCTACGGTGGTTTTTACGGTCGCACGGTGGGATTTACGGTGGCGTTACGGTGCGGTTATCGCACGGTGGGGCTGGGATGGGGACGCGCCTTTGGCGCTGAAGCTACGGCAGGTTGGGTGGGTGAGCAGCGTTGCCGCCCCCATCTCAAAATCGAGATGGGGGGCACTCGGGTTCGTTGCGCTGCTGGCGAAGAACGGGAGAGTGCCAATACGGAGATTCTTCGCTGCGCTCAGAATGACGGTTCGTAAGGTGGTTGGCGGGTTCGTAAGGGGTTGGCGGGTCGTAGGGTGGTTGGTGGGTTCGTAGGGTGGTTGGCGGTTCGTAGGGTGGTTGGTGGGTTCGTAAGGTGGTTCGCAGGGGATGTGGTGGTGTCATGCGGAATAATTCTGCGGGAGCCGCGTCTTCCTGGTGCAGATCGCGTCTGTATCGAATAAGACCTAAGAAGATGTGCGGAGCGGAGTCTTTCATGCGGCGCAGATGGATTGAAGTTGCGATGTTGGCGATGCTGGCTGGTGGGGTGCTCTTCCCTGTTGGGAGGTTGAAGGCGCAGGAGCCGGGGGAGCAGGTTGGGGGGCGGGCTCAGTTTGCGGGGATGCAGCGGGTGATGGGTGAGGTTACGGCTGTCAGTGGGGCGAATTTGACGATCAAGACTGAGGATGGATCGAGCGTCCAGGTGACGACTACCGATAACACTCGCGTGATGAAGGGTCGCGGGGTTTCGGCGAAGGTGGCGGATCTGAAGGTGGGTGATGGGTTGATGGCGATGGGGAATCTCGATGCGCCGAACAAGACCATGCACGCGGCGATGGTGATCGCGCAGGATGCCGCTGACATGAAGAAGATGCGGGAGAACCTGGGCAAGACCTACATCGTTGGCAAGGTGACCGCGATTGATGCGGACGATGCCAAGATGACGGTGATGCGGTCGGATGGGGTTTCGCAGACGATTGGGTTTGATGAGACTACGTCGTTCAAGCGTGGGCGGCCGGGACGCGGTGGTATGGGTGGTGGTTTTGGTGGGGATGCGAGTGCGAGCGCTGCTCCGGCTCCTAGTGCTGAGAGTATTACGCTGGCGGATATCAAAGTAGGAGATCAGGTGGGGGGACAGGGGTCGCTTAAGGGTGGTGTCTTTGTTCCTACTTTGTTGACTGTGGGAACGCCGGGACAAGGGCGGCGGCGTGGTGGCGAAGGGCAGCCCGGTGCTACATCAGGGGCGGCTGCGGGAACAGGTGCGAAGTAGACTCGATGACACATCTAGTTAAAAGCTGTCAGGAGTTGACGGGTTTGAGGAGAGCGGTCGCTGCGCGATACCCCACCCTTTGCAAAGAACGCAAAGGGTAGGGCACCCAGAGTTGGGGCACAGTAGAGGAGAACCAATACGGAGATCTCTCCACTACGCTGCGCTCCGGTCGAGATGACAGAAGTTGGGGTGGGTAGAGGGTTTGGGAAAAGTTAACGGTAGGGACCGCGGTGGCGGCGAGAGAAGGAGTGTACGTGGAGGGTTGGTTGAGTAGCCGGAGAACAGCAGGGATGGTGGCGCTGCTATTGATGTCGGGCGGTACGGGCTTCGTGGCGGCACAGGCGCAGACTGATAGCGCTCCGGCGGCTACGGCGCAGGCAGCTAGTCCGGCGGTTGCTGCGCCTGCTGCGGCGCAGGGTGGGACGATTCATGGGGTGGTGGTTGCGGGAGCTGCGGGTAAGGCCGGAGGCGTTCCGCTGCCGGGTGTGGCGATTACGGCGACCAATACGTTGACGGGCAAGAAGTACTCGACGTCTACGGATATTGATGGACAGTTTGCGATGAAGATTCCTCGCAATGGGCGCTATGTGGTTCGTGTGGAGCTGGCTGGGTTTGCGGCGGCTACGCAAGAGGTGGTGCTGACCGGAGTGGAGGCACAGGCGGCTTCGCAGGGGATTACGATTGCGGAGAAGCCGACAGACTTTGGGATGGAGCTGGCGAGCCGCGCGGCGGCGGATGAGGCTAAGCAGACGGCAGCTTCCAGCGGTGCGACGTTGGCGCAGGGGACGCAGAATCTAAGTTTGAGCGCGGGTGGGGATACGACGGATGTGACTGCTGGTGGTGGAAACAGCGGGGCGGCGATGCCTTCGCTGGCTGGGGTGGGTGGTAGTGCGGAGGCCGCGAACGATGCAGTTACTGTGAGCGGCCAGAGCGGGCAGATGAATGGGCTGGCGAACTTTAGCGAGGACGATATGCGGCAGCGGATTGAAGATCGCGTGGCCGAGGCAAGAGCCAATGGTCAGCTTGGGGCGGGTGGTGACCCGACGGATGCGATTGTGGGGATGCTGGGCGGCATGATGGGCGGTGGAGGGCCCGGTGGACGTGGTGGATCAGGCGGTGGTGGTGGGCGTGGTGGTGCTGGGGGCGGTGGTGGACGTGGAGGTGGTAGTGGGGCGTTCCGGAACTTCAATCCGGCGCAGCCGCATGGGAGTGTGTTTTATCAGGGTGGGAACTCGGCACTGAACTCGGCACCGTGGTCGCCTACGCTGACTCCGCTGACGAACCCTTCGGCTTACTCGAACCGGTTTGGGGCGAGCATTGCGGGGTCACCTTATATTCCCGGGCTGACGAAGCCGAATACGAAGCAGTTTGTGTTTATCAACCTGACGGGGCAGAAGAACCTGAACGCGTTTTTGCCGAACCCGGTGCGGGTGCCGACGCTGCTGGAGCGGACGGGAGATTTTTCGCAGTCGACGATTGGCGGAGGCTCTACGGCGACGCAGGTGGAGCTTTATGATCCAGTGACGGGAATGGCGATTCGGCAGAACAACCTGGCGAATGCGAGCGTGCCCCTCTCGCCGACGGCGCTGGCGTTGTTGAATGAGTACTACCCTGCGCCGAATATTCCGCTGAATGCGCAGGGGTATAACTACCAGACGATCTCGAATGCGGGATCGAATAATGTGGCGATCAATACGCGGTATGTGCGGACGCTGGGCGGAAGCACGGCTACTCCGTTCGGAAACTTCGGCGGCGGTGGTGGACGCGGCGGTGGGCGTTCGAGCGGGCCGCCTGCCCTGCGGCAGAATATCAATATTGGCTATAACTATTCGCATTCGGCTAGCGACCTGCGGAATATCTTTCTGCCGCTGGGGGGAGCGTCGGAGAGCGATGGCAACGGGCTGAGTGTGGGCTATACCGTTAGCTATGGGCGGCTATCCAACAATGCGAGCGTGAACTGGAACCGCTTGAACTCTGAGACGCGGAACTACTTTACGGATACGAATACCGATCCGACGACGGCGCTTGGGCTTGGGGTTCCGAATAACTCGGGTGGGTTTGCCGATCCGCGTTTTTATAACGGGCTGCCGGCGTTCCAGATCAGCAACTTTCAGACGCTGAGCAATACAACGCCGAGCGAGACGATCAACCAGACGATGAGCTATACGGACTTTGTGGCTTGGCGGCATGGGAAGCACAACATGCGCTATGGGCTGGATGTGCGGCGGGTACATCTGGACTCTATTGGCGGGAACAATGCGCTGGGGTCTTATACGTTTACGGGGTATGCGACGGCGAGTCCGGCGAGCCAGGTGGCGGGGACGGCGGGCGTGACGAGCGGCAATGGGTTTGCGGACTTTCTGCTGGGGCTGCCGCAGACTACGGCTATCCAGGCGGGGCTTTATAAGACGTACCTGCGCGAGAACGTCTATGACTGGTATGTGATGGATGACTGGCGGGCGGCTTCAAACCTGACGCTGAACTATGGGCTGCGCTATGAATACTTTGGGCCGTATAGCGAAAAGAATGGGCGGCTGGAGAATCTGACCCATGATGCGAGCTTCTCAGCGGCTTCGATTCAGCCGGTGTATCCGGGGCAGGATGGGTACAACAACAGCCTGGTGAATCCGGACCATACGATGTATGCGCCGCGATTTGGATTTGCGTGGCGGCCGAAGAACAAGGGATGGACGAAGGATACGGTGGTGCGGGGTGGGTACAGCATCAACTACAACACGGGACAGTATGCGGTGTTTGCGAAGTCGCTGTCGCATCAGCCGGGGCCGGCAGGCGCTCCGTTTGCGGCTACGCAGACGAATACGATTCCGAGCTACACGACGGGTGCTCCACCGCCGTCTGCTACCGGTTGCACCACGACGCAATCGCAGACTACGTATACCAGCAGCACGGGGACGGTGGTGCGGCCGGCGACTACAGCGAATCTTACGCTGGACAATACGAATGCCGGCAGCGGGTTTGGTTGCGCGACGGCGGAGACGATTCTGAATAACTATGCGGTGGATAAGAACTACCGGCTGGGGATGGTGCAGATCTATAACCTGAATATCCAGCGGACGATTCCGCTGGGGATTGTGCTGAACGTTGGATACAACGGGTCGAAGGGCAGCGACCTGGATGTTGTTGGATCGCCGAATGCGACGCCGAGTGGGCCGAGTACGCCGGGAATTCAGGCGTTTGATTATGAGACGGATGGAGCGGGGTCGCATGCGAGCCAGTTGGTGATCAGCGCGCAGAAGCGGCAGTCAAGAGGGATTGCGCTGGGTGCGACGTATACGTACTCGCATACGATCGACAATGCTTCGGGTGTTGGCGGAGCGGTGGGTGCGGCGGTGCAGAACCTGTTCGACCTGGCGGCGGAAGAAGGCAACTCGAGCTTCGATCAGCGGCACAATCTGACGGGCAACTGGGTGATCGAACTGCCGTTTGGGCCGAACCGCGCGTTCCTGAACAAGGGCGGTGTGATGTCGCATGTGCTGGATGGGTTCTCTGTGAGTGGGACGTTTACGTTTGCTACGGGGACTTATTTGACGCCGCAATACTCGGGTGGGGCGCTGGCGGCTTCGTCGGGCAATACGTATACGCAGCGGCCTGATCGCGACTTTACACAGCCACTGAAGGGGCCGGGGACGGTGAAGGAGTGGTTCAACACCGCGGCCTTCACGGTGCCAAGCAATAGCTACGGGACAGCGTCGCCGGGATCGATTGAAGGGCCGGGGACGGTGTCTACGAATGCTTCCCTTTCGCGGACGGTGCAGCTTGGGGATACGCGGTCGTTTGAGGCTCGTGTGACGGCGTCGAATGTGTTCAATACGGTGCAGTACAGCGGCGTGAACACTACGGTGAATAATGAGAACTTTGGGAATATAACGAGCGCCGCGGCTATGCGGGCGCTGCAGGTGCAGGCGAGGTACAGATTCTAAAGGCAGTGAGTAGTGAGTAGTGAATTAGTGAGAACGGGGTTGTGATGCGGAGAATTTTGGCGGGTTTGATGGTCGGCGTGCTGGGGCTGGTGAGTCCTATGACGGGGGCTGCGCAGGCGGTGGAGCAGCAAGGTGGGCGGAATGTGATTACGGTGAACGCCAACATTGTGCTGACCAATGTTGTGGTGCGGGATAAGAAGACCGGGGCGCTGGTTACGGGGTTGAAGGCTAGTGACTTCACGATTGTTGAGGATAAGAAGCAGCAGCAGATCACGACGTTCGACTATCAGAATGTGGATGATGCGGCGGTGCTGAATGAGAAGTCGACTACTAGTGGGAAGGCTTCGATTGCGGACCTGGTGGAGAATAACTTCGCGGCGAATCCGAAGGAGCTGCGGGACCATCGGCTGATTGTTATCTTTTTCGATTTGAGCTCGATGCAGGATGAGGACATCGATCGTGCGGTGGATGCGGCGACGAACTATGTGAACAAGCAGATGCAGCCGGCGGACCTGGTGGCGATGGTGAGCATGTCTACCGGGTTGACGATGGATCAGGATTTTACTTCGGATAAGGCCGCATTGCTGCGGGTGTTGGCGAAGTATAACGGCAGCGATGAGACGGGATTTGTGAATGGTGGGACGGGATCGACCGATGGGACGAGCGACGATACGACGGCGTTTGCGGCGGATGATACGGAGTACAACAGCCTGAATACGGACCGCGAACTGCTGGCGATTCGGGCGATCTCGAAGAGTTTGGAGCGGGTGGATCAGCGGAAGTCGATGCTGTATTTTTCGGGTGGGCTGACGCGGAATGGGATTGAGAATCAGGCCAGTCTGCGGGCAGCTACGAATGAGGCGGCGAAGGCTAACCTGGCGATCTATTCCGTGGATTCGCGGGGGTTGCAGGCGCTGCCTCCGGGTGGGGATGCGAGCAAGGGGAGTCTGCGGGGGAACTCGGCTTATAGCGGCAGCGCGATGACGACGCAGCTTAGCGCGAACTATGCCTCGCAGGAGACGCTGGGGACGTTGAGCAGCGATACGGGGGGCAAGGCGTTCTTTGACTCAAATGATTTTGGGCCGGCGTTTCAGCAGGTGCAGCACGATACGGAGGCGTATTACATTCTTGGGTTCCACTCGACGAACCAGGCGAGGGATGGGTCGTATAGGCATTTGACGGTTAAGGTGAATCGCAACGATGTGAAGATTGAGTATCGGCCGGGGTATTATGCGCCTTCGGACTTTCTGCATCAGAAGACCGAGGACCGTGAGCTGGCGCTGACGGAGCAGATGCGGAGTGATTCGCCGGCTACCGATGTGGCGGTTTATCTACAGGCGCTTTACTTCCGTAGCAGCGAGAATCTTTTTTATATTCCCGTGAGCCTGGTTGTGCCGGGGTCGCAGATTCCTTTTCAGACGAAGGGGAATAGCGACAAGGCGAACATCGATGTGATGGGGCAGGTGAAGAATTCGCAGGGCATTACCGTGGGTACGGTGCGCGATACGGTGAAGCTGGCGCTGGATCAGAATCAACAGGTGCAGCGGAAGAATATTCAGTACTCGACGGCGTTTACGCTGGCGCCGGGGAAGTATCACCTGAAGTTTGTGGTGCGTGAAAATCAGACGGGCAATATGGGGAGCTTTGAGACGGATATTCAGGTGCCGGATATGAAGAAGGTGCCGCTGAAGCTGAGCTCGGTGGTGCTGGCAAGCCAGCGGGTGGCGAATACGGCGAAGCAGAATCCGAATGCGCCGAATTTGCTGGTGCGCGATGGGTTGGAGTGGATTCCGAATGTGGCGCATGTGTTTCGGCAGGACCAGCATCTCTATTTTCTGTATGAGGTTTACGATCCGACAAAGGCCAAGGGCGCGACTGAGCCGGCGGCTTCGCCGGGGTTGGGGCGGCGTGAGGGTGGGCCGGTGCGGCTGCTGACGAGCATCGAGTTTTTGAGCGGCGGGACGAAGGTGTATGAGACGCCGCTGGTTACGGCGAATGCGATCAATGTGCCGGGACGGGATGCGGTGGCGTTTCAGTTCGATGTGCCGCTGGATAAGTTGAAGCCGGGGACGTATGTTTGCCAAGTGAATGTGATTGATGATGCGGGGGCTAGCTTTAGCTTTCCACGGATGGCGTTGAAGGTGATGCCGGTGACGGCTCCGGTGGTGGCGGCTGCGAGTGCGGTGGCGGTGACGCCTTAGCGAGGCTCTGAGCAAAGGGCCGAACATTCCCTCGGGGAGTAAAGCGCGGGCCTATCTCAGATAGCAAAAGCAGGGATAAGCAACAGCAAGTGCCAATACAGGGGTCTCTCCACTGCGGCGCAAAAGCGCGCCTCCGGTCGAGATGACAGTTTGGGCGGGGAGGGTGAGCGGACCCAAATTCGTCTTGACAGTTTGCGTGGCCGGGAGCAGAATTATCTCCTTCCTTTGAAGGAGGCTCGTGATGCGGCTACGCGTTGTGTTCCTTTCCCTTCCGATGGCTTTGGCTTTGCCACTGTCCGGCTTGTGCGCCAATCTCGATCAGACGCAACCCTCGCAATCTAAACCTGCACCTGCTCCTGTGAGCATGAGCCTGACTGACCAACGAGCTATGCAACATAGTTCGCTGGAGTGGGCGAATGTTTCGGAGCATCTGCCTGATCCGAAGACGGCCAGCCCGGATACGCTGAAGATGGCCGGGGATATTCTGGCGGCGCGGAAGTTCCTGCAGGATTCGCTGGACTACTACGGCTATGCGCTGAACCGGGGCGGCGATCCGAGCGAGTTGTACAACCGGATGGGCGTGGTCTGGATGAAGCTTGGCCGGAACGTACAAGCACGCGGAGATTTTTTGCGCGCTGTTCATGCGCAGAAGAGAAACGACCATGCGTGGAACAACCTGGGCGTGACGGAGTTCCAGAACAAGAACTATCAGCAGGCGATCAGCGACTACACGCGGGCGGCGCATATCGATCGAGAGTCGGCGACGTACCGCGCGAACCTGGCGCTGGCGTATTTTTCGCTGCAAGACATGGAGAACGCACGGAAGCAGTTTGCCGCGGCGATGAGACTCGATCCGAACTTCATGAATCCTGACGATGGGTATGGCGCTTCCGTCCATATTTTCAGTGTCGATAACTACAGCGGGATCTGCTTTCAACTGGCGAGGATGTATGCGAGCCAGGACCAACTGCCGGAGATGCGGACGTGGCTGGCGAAGGCCAGTGCGGCGGGCTTCAATGTAAAGGCCGGGATGGAGACGGATGCTGTTCTGAGCGCTTATATGAAGGACCCTGAGGTAAAGCAGATTCTGATGGATGAAGATGCTATGCGGAAGACGAAGATGACGAGTGCGAAGGTGCCGCCGCTGGTGGGGTCTACGAACTAGAGCGGGGAGACTGCAAACGCGGGGTTCGCAGAGTACGCGGGGTTTCGCGGCGGAACCTTGCGTACTCTGCGTTTGTAGTTTGCGCTAAATGAAGATAGTCGGCGATAGAAGAAGCTTTCTGAGTGTGCGGGAGACAAGTTTCTTAGAAGGATAGACTTTACGACGCGGGGGGGCGTCTTATAGAGGGAGCGTGTGCGACAGCAGATGCGAGAGGGGTAGATTAATGCGGTTGCATGTGGGCTTAGGTCTTGTTCTGTCCGTCTTCGGGTTGCAAGGCGGCGTGGTGATGGCCCAGTTGAACGCGCCGCAGGACCATCCGGTGACTCACACTATAAGCGTGAATGTCGTGGTTACGGGTGCGGGCGGCGTGCCGGTAGGTGGGTTGACGCAACAGGACTTTACGATCCTCGATAAGAAGATGCCGACGCCAGTGGTCGCGTTCGAGGAGATGGTGAGGAAACCGGCTACGGTGTTGGTGGTTGTGGATGCCGTGAACTCGCCGACCTCCGCGGTGGCGTATCAGCGGGAACAGGTTGTAAAGTTCTTTCGCAGCAATG